>Ga0182024_10001986_pt1 | contig 51613 bp, 69 predicted proteins | sample P32metaG_FD_120480 | JGI IMG/M metagenome (GOLD analysis project Ga0182024, IMG submission 120480) | Permafrost microbial communities from Stordalen Mire, Sweden - P3-2 metaG (Illumina Assembly) | ecosystem: Environmental > Terrestrial > Soil > Wetlands > Permafrost | place: Sweden: Stordalen... | reverse complement strand
GGTCCACTCAAGGCTGTCTGCCCCAGATATTACCTAGTCGTCCGACCAGCCGTCGTCATCCGGCCAGCCCTCTGCCTCTGCCTCTGCACGGCCCCAGTTGGCGCGTAATGCTGCCTGGCGTTCCTCGGGATCAGACGGGAGCGAGATGGCTTCCTCGAACCACTCGATGAGCTGCCAACGGTTCCGCGGCTTGCCACCTTCCATCTGCGCCTCGATCGGCTGCCACGCGACCAGATCGTCGATGAAGAATGACTCCAGTACGTCTAGGTGCTCGGAGAGGGGGAGAGTTCGGAGTGTGATACCCGCCCGTCGTGCTCGACCCGTCGTGTCTGCGCGTGTTTGCCGTTCCCATTCGAGGAGCCACCGGGCAGTTCCAAAGGGCGGCCTGCCTCCTCCTCAAAGGTCGCGAGGACCCATTGGGCCGTGACGTCGAACCAGTCATCGGCAAAGGCGCGGTCGGGATCATCGAGCAGGTCGAGGAACTCCTGGCGCTCGGAAGGGATGACGACGCCGACGATCATGCGCGCACCCGCCTCGGCTTGCGCTCGGTCATCGACCACCATTTTCCCCGTTTCAGGATCACGGTGCTTGGTCATCTTGTTCAGGGCGACGACCACCTTCTCGACGCGGATGTCACAGATGACGTGGAACGTGTCGACGTACTTATGCCGAGCCAGCTTGACCTCCCCGTCATCGTCAAGCACGTCGTCGCCGTTTTCGTCCATCACCGGCCAGGTGGCGATGGCGTCGTAGGAGGTCACGTTCAACAGGTGGACGGTTCCCTTCGGGCCAAGCTTCTCCTCGAGCTGCTCGGGGGTCAGGTCGCCGAGGTCGCCAACGGTCGGGTTCAGTTCAGGCATGGTTCTCCTTGGGATCAGAGGGCAAGCGGCAGACTATCGGACAGGAAGTGCTGGGCCTTGTTGCCGGGGTGGAACTTGCCGTTGAAGCGCCCGTGAGTGCCGAAGTTCGGCCCCCAACCAAAGGCGTTCGGGATGTTATGGGGGCCAGCGCCCATCTCCACGAACAGCGCGTACGGACAGGTCCACGAACCGACCTGGATGGCGAGGTTCGGGCCGACCGTCGTCCACCGTTTCGTGATCGACGCGGCCAGCCGTCCGGTGCGGTTGTGGATCTTGGATCGAGCGCCGTCCTGTACCCGTTGGGCGCGGATGGCGAGGGACTTTCCGACGTCGCCGTTCTGCGAGTAGAGGAGGTTAGCGATAGCCCCTTGGTCCCATTTGATCGTCGCGCTCACGAGAGGAGCACCTCGATCGTCGCCTTCACCCCGGCCAAGCCACCTTCGGGGCCGACGAGCTCGATGCCCTGCATGATGAACGGGACCCCCTGATCGACGAACTGGTACTCGCTGAACACCTCGAAGATCGCCTGCGCCATCCCGGTCGCGTCGGCGAAGGACACCGCGGCGTCGGCTGCGATGTCGCCCATCGACGGGGTGTTGGCGTCCTGCTCCACTGATACCGCGCGCAGTAACCAGATGATGAACTGCGCGCGAGAAACGATCGCGGCGAAGGGTTCGTAGGTCCCAGACGCCGCACCAGGGATGGCCCAGTTGAGGGCACCGAGGCAGACGACGAGCGAGGGTCCGTCCCACGCGAACTCCGCCCCTGGTGAGACGTAGACGACTTCGGTTCCGTCGGCGTCGGTGGGGATCGGGACCTCGTACAGCTCCAGGGCCGACTGGATCAGCCCGAGCAGGGAGTTCGCGGCCCCAGGCAGATCGGCCAGTTTGGCCCCCACGATTACGCCTCGGGGGTCGGGATGCTGTAATCGACCGCAGGGGGTCCGGGGATGCCGCCGGCGGCAGGTGCCCCGTCCTCGGCTTTCGTGCCCTCCTGGGGCGATTCAGCGGCGTCTGGTGCCAATCGGGCGTCGAGGTCGGTCCGAAGGTCCCGAGCCGATTTGCCGTTGAGGGAATCGACGTAGCCCTTCTGCTCGGCCCCGGACAGCCCGTCGAACCACGCCTTCAGTTTGGACACCTCGGCTTCGGTGGCCCCAACCGCCTTGCCGACGAATCGCTCGATCGGGAGCACGACGTCGGATTCGATCTTGGCGATCACAGGGCCGAACGGATCGAACGCTTTAGCTTCGGGTTCTGGCGCTGGGGTGGGCTTGGGCATGGTGGCTCCTTGTCTGGGACGATGCTAGCTACTGACGGTGCGACGGGCGCGGCTGCTATCGGGACTCCACACGATCGTCGGTGAGGTCGAGCCGCTCGGATTAAAGCCTTTTACGAACAGGTCGACCATAACGATGCCAGTGCGGCCCACCATGATCAGGTCGATCGGGTCGTTCTTCTCCACACTGACCCCTTGCCGGGTGACCGACTTGGTGCGCTGGGCGAAGATCGTGGACTTGCCCAGTTCGTGCAGCGCCAGTTCGTAGCCGAGGCGCTTGGCTGCGCGCACGCCGGTGACCGGGGGCGCGACGCCGTAGGAGTAGGTGACGCTGAAGGTGCCCGGCTCGGTGTCGGGGAGGTCCATGATCGCACAAGTTGGCCAGCCATATCGGTCGGTCGGGGACGCGGACGCGCTCACCCTCATCCGCTTCAAGATGTGGAAGTCCTCGAGCTCGTACTCGTCGGTCGGGATGGTCACGCCATCGATCAGGACCACGATGGTCGAGCCGATGATCGGGTACGCACCCAGTTCGATTTCCGGCGGGTTCGAGCAGCCGTAGTGGGACGAGATGCCATCGGCAGACATGCCGGCCATGCACACGCCCCAGGACCCGTCGTAGCTGCCGAAGCCGCCGAAGCGAAACCCACGCGTGTCGATGTCCACCGGGCGCGATAACGGACGTACGGTGACCGGCCCGGTGACCCCGGTGAACTGTCGACCCGAGGCGATGTAGAGCAGTTCGCTCGCGATGGAGGCGAACTCCTCGGCCAGGTCGCTCGAGATGACCACGCCCGAGGGAGGCGGGATCGTGAGGATGTCCGACCCTGCCACCCAGGGCACATTGGGTGCAGTCCGTAGGCCGGAGGTCATAGCGCCCAGGCTACGCGATCAGGTACCGTCTAGTTCGTTTCTGCGACGGCTGCGAACCCGACCGGCGGGACGGTTTCGGAGCCACAGCGCGCGCGTTGCCTGACGCGGCTCGAATCGAACTCCCAGTCGCCCATCGGTCCTGATCCCCAGTTCGGGTTTTCCATCATCAGACCCGAGTAGGTGTTGACGAACCGAGCCGCGTTGACGTCGGACGCCTCGCGGTGGAAGGCCCGGCAGCCGGGGAAGACGTAGCGCCAGAACGGGAGGCTGGTCGCCTGGGCGTTCTTCACCCACGCCTGCGCCCACAACTCCACCGACACCATGTTCGGGTTGCCGACGATGCCGAGCGGCGGGTCCTGGTAGCCCACGCCTGCACCCGGCCCCGCGGTCGTGTTCGCAAGCGGGAGCGCACCGTTGGGAACGATGAGGCCGGTGTCGGTCCAGGTGAGCGCGGTGGTCTGGAACAAGAACTGCTCGGCGCCCGCTGTCCGGCCATAGACCCGGTAGTACGCCGCTCCGGTCGTGGAGCTCCATGCCAAGGCGACTGAGCCGGCAACCCCGGACGCGACGACCGCAGGAACCTCGGCTTCGGCCAACGTCTCGCCGTACTGGTTGCACGCGGTGAGCCGGTAGTCGTAGGTGCCTGCCGCGAGGGAACCGCCGGTGATCGCCGGCGTGGTCGCCAGCGTGGTCGGGGTGACCAGCGCGGTCCCGGTGTCGGAGAGGATCGTCCCGCCACAGAGCAGGTTTTCGAGGTTCGGGTCGGGCGCCACGAGGTCGAGCGCGATCGTCCAGTATTTAATCATGTCGCCGTGCTTGTAGGTGCCGTGAAGGTTGCCATCGGCTCCGACGGTGACAATCTCGACGCCCGTTTCGGTGACCGGCGACAACGTGGCCTTGATCAGCGTGTCGGTCGTATACGCGTTCGCACCGACAGGGGGGAACCCGTTGACGTCGAGGGCGGAGATGCGGCAAGCCACCGCCAGGATTGATTGCGCACCATCATTCGGAGCTGCCATCGTTGATTCTCCTTGTTAGGTATCGAGCAGGACCCGACAGGCAAACGCGCGGTAGTTGTCCCAGCAGGCGGTGCCATATCGCTGCGCCCGCATGGTGATCGAGTTGGTCGCCCTATCGGTTGCCTCTGCGACCGAATCCGGCAGGATCACGATGTCGTCGACGGCCACCTTCACCATGTCGGTTGCGAACATCCACGCCGAGCCGGCCGCGGGTGAAGCCGGGGTCGACCCGGGGCCGGTGCCGTCGTAGCCGCTGTCGGGCACCAGGGCGTTGCCGAGCATGGTCACGAGGGAGTTGTCGTTGTGCAGGGTGGACCGGAGCAACGAGGGAAGGGTCTGGGGCTGGCAGTGGATCATCCCCTGCCCGCCGTAGCCGGTCGATGCCAGGGCGTCCTCGAGAATCTGCAACCCGCGAGTAGCAGACGGAGGCCCACCGCCCGGGGTTAGGTCGGTCGCCGTCCCGCTCTTGGTCAGGTAGTTGGTCGGGTAGCTGTGAGCGCGCGCGTAATCGCCCCGCCAGAACTCCCGACCAATCGCGGCAGGCGTGGCGTTTTCGAGGTGCCGAGTCAGCCGACCCTTGAAGTCCCAGTTCTCCCCGCCCATCGTCGAGATGGTTTCGCCCACCATGATCAGGAACGGGATCGCTGTCACCCACGGCAGGTTCGCGTAGGTGCTTGGGCCTCCGGTCGTGTCCGCAGTCGGAGGAGCAACGCCCGGGGTGACGGCGCCCGTGTCGGTGAATGTCGTGCCGGTCAACCCGGTCGCGATCAGCCCGAGCGATCCGGCGACATTGCCGTACACGTTGACCGTGACGCCCGCTGCCTTTTGTGGGTCGGTCGGCTTGGTGAAGGTCAGTGCGACAGACCCCGTGGTCCCCGAGGCGACAATCGCGGTGACCGAAGCCGAGTGGATCGTTTCGCCGTTGGCGTTGACCCATGTCACCTGGTAGGCGTAGGTGGCTGCTGCCAACGTCCCACCCAGGATCGACGGGACCGCGGTCGGAGCCGGAGGCGTCCCTAGCGCCGGCGCGTCGTCGGCCGTGTCCCCAGGTGCGCGCAACTCGGCCGCGAACTGGTTTTCCGGCAGGTAGCGAAACCCATCAGTCCAGCGCGTGGAAGGAGTGGCGCCCCCTGATCCGTCCGGCGAGCTAACCGAGCCACCGGGCAGGACGTCCCAGTCCGTCCCGAGCGGCATGGCCGCGTCGAGAAGGGTGAGGTTCTGCCCGACAGGCGGGGTCGGCTGCCGAAGCGGAGCAAGGTAGTTGTAGTCGACCATCGGCTACCGGTTACCCCTCCGAAGTGGTCGGGGTGACCGTGGCTGACGAGGACCCGTCCGAGAGGACTGTCGACGTGATCTTGAAGGTGCTGGCCGCGGGTCCGCGGTTGGCGACCGTCTCGAAGATTTCCGAGAATGTCTCGTAGTCGTTCGTCGCGTCGAGGGTCGAGTCCCGCACCACACCGAGGTCCAGCGATCCGCCATCGAGGTGGACCCAGACATCCTCGGCGAACAGACGCCAGACAACCGTCGTCGGCCAGGTGTTGAGGGCGCCGGCCGACTGTGCGCTGAAGGTCTGACCCGAGATGCCGTCATACATCCAGATGGGGGTGATCCCACGAGCGCCCAGCCAGTTGTCGATCTGGGCGTCGGTGACCGCACGCACGTCGATCCCCGAGGTGTCATGGGCCAGTTCCCGGGCGATGTCCACGCGGAACAGGCCCTTGGTCCAGCGCGGGAAGATTGCCGTGAACGCCTGGGAGTCGGCAAGGCGGAACCGGTCACGGTAGGCAGCCGTCATCAGCTCGGCTTGCGTGAGCAGGTCCCGGCTGGTGCCGAGAATCTTGGCCGCGGTGACCGCGGTGGCCGCGGCGTCGATGTGCGACAGCAGGTTCAGTTCCTGAATCTGCGCAGCGGCGGCCAGCGCCAGTTCGGTGTTCGCGGCAACCCACTCGGGGCTGAACCGGCCTTCCATGTTGCCGGCGCCGATCCGAGTTGCAACGGCATCGACGTACACGGTCACCAGCGAGTTCGCCCCGATCGACACGACCGGCTTGACGGTTTCGCCAGGGGAGGCGTCGGTGGCTTCGGTCCAGACGGCGGTCGCACCAGCCAGGAGGCCGAACGACGGGGGCGTCACGTACATCAACGCGCCTCGATCGGCTTGGACGCTGGTCAGGCCATCACGCAACGGGCGATCGGCCGATGACCACACCGGGATGCTGTAGTCGACGGCGGGCGGTCCGGGGATGCCGCCCGAGGCGGCCAGGGCTTGCCTCTCGGCATGCTGGCGAGTCGCGCGGGTCATGATGGCCAGGTTGCGGCTCGGGTCGCGCGTCAGGCGCAACTCCTCGGGAAACTCGTATCGAGCCGAGGCGACGATGGCAGGCTCGCCCCCGCGGCCGTTGGCCGACTTGGACATCCGGGTGAGCTGCTCGTACATCGCTAGGCCCAGTTCCTCTGGCTCCTCGAACACGTGGTCGGGGCCGTAGGTGCCGCGGGTCGAACCCGAGGCGACCAGGGTCAGGCCCGTGCGGGGGGCGGTGCCATTGGGCGACGCGCCTGGGCGGCCTTGGGCAGCCATGCGGGCGATGCGCTGACCGGAGGCGGCGATCGGGGCGGCTTCGCCTTCGGGGGCAGCCTCGTCACCCTCGGCGGGCTTGGCCGCCTTGGGCTTGCCTTCCTCGTCGGCGTCCTCGACCGGGGCAACCTCACCGGCGTCGTCGGTCCCATCGCCACGGACGAGCTTCATCCGGCTGCGGAGCTCCTCGGCTTGCTGTTGTGCAGCGGCGTCGGCTTCGACCCGGCGGGCCTGCTCGGCTGCGACGCCCTCGCGGGCTTCGACCAGCTCGGTCATCGACGCGGCTTCCTGCGGCGTCGGCTTCTTCGATTCGTCCCCGGCCAGATCGTCGAACGCGTCGTCGAGGGCCTTGGTGACCTGCTCGAGCTGCTCGGGCGAGCACTCGCTCAGGTTGCTCAGAAGCTGAAGGGTTTGCTCATCCATGTCGCTGCACTCCCGCGTTGGTGAATCGCTCGGGACCTCGGTGCTACGACCGGCGGTTCCCGTGGGGAGCGGCTACGCGCTCTGAACTGCTGACAGCCTGACACAACGTCAACGGTCGTACAAGGATGCTCGCGCAAGGACCCCCGGCCCGCTCAAGGGTTGAACCGAGGGTCCCGCACGCTCGCCATCATCCAAAAGGCGAACTAGGCCGACGCCGTGACCAACGCCTGCAACACGGCGGCGAGCGCGGCCACGTCCACGACTAGGGCGTTTATCGACGCGAGAAGGGCAACGGCCTGGGCCGAGGTGAACCCGTAGGCCGAGGTGGTCGGCGTGGTGGTCACCACAGCAACCGCGGTCGGGGTCGGCATGGTCGTGCCAGCGAGTGCTTCGACTACCGCGATTGCCTTTTCGGCATTGTCTTGGGTGGGCATGGTGAACCTTTCGGATTGAGGGTTTTACAGGGGAAGGGCGTTGACGTAGTAGGTGTGGATATTGGGCACAGCGCAGGCCCCGGTCCCGATCCACTCGACGGTGAGGGTTCCGACCACGCCGGTCGTGGAGATGTCGATCATGTAGACCCCGACGGCGAGCTTGGTGATCTGGGCGAGCGCGTAGGTGTACGTGAATGTGCCCTCGTTGGAACTGACCTTGACCGTGACCGTCGTCGGGTCGGTGAGCGTGGGCAGACCGGCCGATACGTTCCCGTAGGCGTCGACGGCGACGTTGGGAACGGCGAACACCATGACCTCGGTGATGGCCGTCCCTGCCCATACCGGGGATGGGACCTCGCTGACGATGGTCATGTCGCCGTAACGTTAGCCGTGGGCAACGCCGCGGTGAGGGTTGCGGTGTTGGGCAGGCAGGTCACCTGTGCGGACGGGAGGAACACGTACAGCGTGGCGATGCCCTGAATCTGTGGGACGAAGAACTCTCCATTGGCCGCGGTGACAACGGCGAACGCTGTGATCGCGGCGGTCAGGGGGAAGTTGCCGCTGTTGATGGCGGTGACCGATGCGGAGGCCGAGACGGCAACTGTGAGCGCGACGGCCTTGTGGTCAGCAGATACGACGACGGTCGAGGACCCGCTGATCGAGGCGTTCAGGGCCGTCGCCTGGTGGTTGCTTGTTGCGACAACGGACGAGCCCGAGACGGCGGTACTCAGCGCGACCGATTGGGTATTGGTCGGGGTGACGACCGTGCTGGCGGTGATCGAGCAGGTGAGGGCGACCGTCTCGCGGTTCCCAGCCGCGACGACCGAGGTCGCGGTGATGACCACGCCGCCCTGCGGGGTGAGAGTGGCCGAGACGACAGCGCCAGCCGCGATCGAGCATGTGAGCGCGACCGCTTCGGTGTTCTGGGCCGAGACGACCGCGACGGCGACGATCCCGTGGGGGGCGGGGGGTGTGTTGGTGGCGGTGACGACCGCCGATGCCGAGATGGCGCATGAAAGGCCGACGGCTTCGGTATTCGTTCCAGCTACCGCCGCGCTGGCACTGACGGCCGCGGAGATGGCGGTAGGGCCAGTCGAGGTAACCGAACCGGCGACCGCCGCGCCAGCCGTGATCGCACAGGTAAGGGCGACGGCTTGGGTGTTGCTTCCTGCAACCGCTGAGGTGGCGGCAACGGCACCAGCGAGCGCGACGGATTCGGTGTTAGTCCCTGCTACGACTGCCGAAGCCGAGGGAGCAGCGGTGACCGCGACGGATTCGGTGTTGGTGGCCGCAACTACGGCGGTGGCGCTAGGGGCTGCCGTGATGGCGGTGGTGCCACCCCCTGCACCAGGCGGAACGACGATGCCCGCGGTTCCCCAGGTGCCGGAAGAAATGTTCCACCCATTGGCGCCCGCGGTGTTTGCGGAGGCCGCGCCGTAGGTGATCCCAGCTTGTTGGGCACCCGACAAGGTAGGACCGGCGTCGAAGGTCCCGAGTCCGGTGTTGTTCGTCTCGGTTTGTCCGCAGTCCGACGCAATAGCGACCCATGAACCCGCCGTGCCCACCGTCATCGCGGTATAGGCGACGTGGGTAGAGGTGCCAGTGTCGCTCTGACCTGAGACGGGGGTGCCTGGTGTAGTCCCTACCGCTCCCACGTTGTCGTAAAGCTCGGCCAGCCACAGGCCGAGTTTGCAAGACCCGCCAGGTGTGACCGAGACGGTGACCGAGCCGCTACCAGTGGCCTCGGCATACCACCACTCCACATCGGCTGATGTCGTCCCAGAGGTGACCACCTTTGTCCAGGCCGTTGTCGTGCCCGGACCCGTTGTTGTCGCGACGGTGGACACCGTAAAGGCACCGGCGAGGATGGCTGCACTCAACACCAGGATGTCACCCGAGGTGACCGCTGCCAGGGTGACGGTGCGGGCGGACGCTGAGTTCGACGTGTTGAAGTTGGTTATTGCGATCTGACCGGTGACAATGGTTGTAGCCACGGGTCACCTACCTCGCAGAGGTTCGGGGCACCCCCGGTGTCTTCCACGCCGCTCTTTCGAGCCTCGTAGTTGTGGTTTCTTCGCTGCACTTGCCACGGGACATTGAGTCAACCGAGCCAAGGGTGCCCCGAACATTGGTCTACGTCTGCCAGCACTCATGCGAGGGTGAGGGTGACCGCTTCGGTGTTGGTCGCGGCGACGGCTGCGGATGCCGTGAGGGCTGACGTGAGCGCGGTCGGTCCACCGATGAGCACGATGCCCATGCAGTCCCACGCCTGGGACAAAGCGGTCCACGTCGCGGTGACCGACCCACCGGAGGCGACGATCTGCCAGGTGAAGTCGAATCCGGTTACAGCAGTCGTTGAGGTCCACGGACTCGTCGGCGACGCGGTGGAACCGGATGAGGCGAGCGCCATCGCGCAAAAGACGGCGTTGCCCGCGGCGGGAGACGGACTGACGGCCGGGGCGGTGCTCGTTCCGGTGGCACCCGTGAAGGTCCCCGCCGAGGTCGCCCCCGCCCACTCCGACCCACCCGCGTACCACTGCTGCCCCGTCAGGGTGAGGGCTTTGGAGCCACCGGCCGAGGAAAACCCGGTCCAGAGTTCACACTCGAACCCTGAGTTATGAGAACCGACGGCCTTCGTGAAGGTGGTGATCCCGAGCCCCGACGCCGCCGAGAACGCGGTGGTTCCAGCCGCACCGAACGCGGCGAAGGAAACGGCATTGCCCGCGATGACGTTGGCGGAGAACAGGTTTGCCGTCACCCCCGACGCGGTGATGGTGGCCTGGGTCCCGTCCTGTACGTGGGTGATCGCCACTACCGCACCCAGTCCCCGTCGCGGTGGTCAGGTGTCTTGGGGTCGATCCAGGTGTTCTGGTAGAGGCCGCAGACGAGACACGACCGCCACCAGCCGTCGGGATAGCCGTGTTCGGCGGCGGTGCTTTTGGCGAGCTTGAACCACGCCGCCATGTGGTGGTCCGACGGATGAATCGTCGGGCCGCAAACAGACGGCACGGCGCTACTCCGGGTCTTCGGAGGTCACCACCACGGCGGCGTCGATCTGGGTCGTCGCCCCCGGCGTCGCGGGGTTGGATACCTGGCGACCGGCGAAGGCGGCATAGGCAGCACCGAGTGCTTCGCCGTGGGCGGCGTGCTCGTCGTCACTCTCGCCTTCGAGGCACTGCGCCTTGAGGGCGTCGAGGGTCTCTTGTTCGTTGGTCATGGGATTCTCCTAGGTCAAAGTGACGCTGAAAACTGTGGTTGCGAACGAGAGCACGATGCTCGCCGCGTTCACGGATTGTGCGGTTCCGAGTGCTCCATACGCGAGAACGTGGCCCCCGGCCAAAGTTGGAGCATCGCTTATGAACGCCTGGATCAGGTTCGTCACGCCCGTGCTCCATGCCGCCGAGCTCGAGGCAAACGAGACGACGGCCAGGTTCGTCGTCACCGAGGGCGAGGCGGCCGTGGCGGCGTTCCAGGTCAGCAGGTTGTTGGGCAGCACGACGCGGGCATACGAACCCGTCGACGTCGGTTCGCCCGACAGCACGTTGGCCTGGGTCGCACCGGACACGGCCTGGGTGGTGAGCCCGACATACAGCGTGTTGTTGAAGAACGCCGGCGCCGGCGCGGCGAGCGTCCCGAGGTTCATGATGATGTCGCCCGCGGTGATGGCCAACCCGATCGACTGCGAGGGGATGGTGAAGGCAGCCGGCGAAGCGGTCACCGCGGTCGCCGCGAACAGGTGCGGGGCCGTGTATTGGTTCTGCGTCGCGCCCGAGCCTGGCGTACCGACGAAGAACAGCGTGGTCGCGGCGGGAGTGGCCGAGTCCCAGGTGGTCGTTGCCCCGCCCGAGGCGAAGGTCCCGGCGGTGACCGAGGTCTGAGCGGTGGCTGCGGCGGCGATGCCGGTCTTGACCATCCCGAGGCAGTTTCCGAACATAGCTGCAAGGACCGCCTGCTCGCTGTACTGGGCAAAGGGCTGCATCGTGGCGCCGTCAAGCCCGCCACCGTGGACCAACTTCTCCCAGGTATCGCGGTCCGTTGTCTTTACATGCCGGCCGCGGTAATCAGGCGGAACGATCAAGCCTGTTCGTGTCTTGTCCCAGTTCATCTACAGACTCCTCACTCGGTTCATGCGTGCGCGCAGGGTCGACGTCACAATCGGGGCCATGACCCGCCACACGAGCTGATCGGCGGTCGGTTCGGCCTGCTCCTCCTCGGCACGGAGAACGAGCTGCTCGGTGACACCCGACGCCACCAGGACTTTGGTGTGCCCGGAAGCGACCACGGCCTTCATGCGCGGGATGCGCGGCGTCGGGAACCCGCCGTAGTTGACCGCCAACGCGGCGACCATCGACTGGTGATTGCCCTCCCAACGCCAATCGGGGGAGACAACCGAGGCGCGCATCGTGCGGAAGTCCTCGTCGGTTGCGGTCGGGCGCATGGCCCCACACATCCAGATGCCGAGCTTCCCGTCACGCACGACTACGTCGGCAACCGCGTGGCCCGTGTCGGCGTAGTGGCGCTTGGTGCGCTCGATCGACCAGTCGTTCCAGTCGCGCGCATCATCGCCGTGGGTCGTGCCGCTGGTGATCGGACCTGTGCGGATTTCGTCGCCTTCGTCGGTCAGCACATAGCCGGAACAGAACCGGTCGTAGCCGAAAGCCCCACCGCGCGGAGCGACGACGCAGCGATCAGTGAACCCGGTGTGGCACTGGTTCCACGGGATGTGCCCGTAGACCTGGCCAGCTTCGGTCACCCGCAACGGTGTCAGCTCGGTCGGCTCGTCCACGACGAACCACGCGGTGGGAGGTCGGATGGGAGCGATCGCACCAGCGGCAACCAGGGCGTCGGTTTCCTCGCAGTCGTCGCAACACGGCTGGCCGGACAGGACGTGGATGCCTTCGATTCCCATGCCCGCGCTGGGCTGCTCGAGCGGAATGGCGGCGTTCGGTGCAGAGCCGTCACCGAGCACGATGTACGCGCCAGGGAACGCGGCCTGGGTACACATGGTGTTGCCACACCAGGCAGGAACGCCATTGCGGCGCACATAAAGCGACTCGTTCGGAACGGACACGCAATACACCGTCCCGTCATAGTCCACCGATTCATTCTGGCGAACCCAGATCGCCTCGGACGAATGACGGCCAGCGTCTCCTGTATTGCGGAACCCAACGACAAACTGGCGGCGCTTGTTCGCCTCGAGAATGATTCGACCATCGCTTAGGACAGAATCTCCCTTTGGGTCACGGGGAATGATTGTGGCCCACATGCCCATGCGTTGTGCAATCTCTTGTAGGTCGTTAGCGAGACGTTCGCTCGCGGTCACGCTCTCTGGCCGGCTGGCGCAGCCATCGCCCAGCATGTAGTGATCCCAGAAGATGCGCAGTTGACGCGCAGAGAAATCCTTCAGTTCGTCGGGGATGAACTTGTCCGCTGCATGACCGAACCGCGCCAGGTAGTCGGCCAGCACGCGGTTCTGGAAGTACAACCCAGTGGCGTCAGAACTTGGCTCATGCCCCAACAGGTCTGTCAACATCGTTCGGTACGCCTCACGGCCACGCCCACTGGGGATCTGGCTTATGTACACCCTTCCGCGCCCAGCGACGATAGACCCCTCGGCCAACCACGCACCCATAAAGGCAGCGAACGTGTCCCCTTTGATTGTCAGGACGTGGGGAACACCGCGGCGCGCCCCTTCGATGCGGAAGGTATCCACGTCAACGTCGTTAGGGACCGACGTAGTAGGGATGCCCCAATAGAGGCTAGTGCTGGATGCCAGATGATCGGCGCGAACGAACGTCTCTTTGCCGGTCTTTTGACTTCGAACGAGCATGCGGTGGTTTGGGGTGACCAACAGATCGAGATTACGTCGGCGGCCGCCGTAGAAGTGCACCATCGGCCCGGTGTAATCCAAGGCAAAATAGGCAGTCGGGTGGGCCCATTCAAAGGCCCCCGTCTTCTGATTCCGGCTCGCCACCTGGTCCACCCCTTTGACCAGATCAATGAATCGCTTCCATCCACTGTCGGTCAGGACTTCAGTGTCTTCTGAATAACAGGCGGCCATGATGACGCCAGCGGTCAGCGAGGCAACCGGGTCTGAAGCAACCGGCCCGTCGAACTCCTCGTCGCCCTCTATCGGCGGTAGCTCGATGTCCTCGCTCACGTTGCCCACGTCGATCGAGATGCCGAGGCGGCCCATACCACCGAGGTCGGCTGCGGCCTCTGCCCCGTCCGGCGTGGTGAGGAAGTTGCCCTCCATCGAGATGACCGTGCCACCGCGGGTAATCGTGTTGATCCGCCCGACCAGCTTCGCTCCACCGTGCCCACCCATCTCGGGGGTGTGCTTGAGGTACATGAGCGGAATCGGCGGGTCGCGCCACGTCAGCGCGTTGGGGGCGATCGTGCGGCCGTCGTCGGTCAGCGTGCCCTCGGTCACCGCGACAGGGATGCTGAACGCCGGGCCGAGCGCGTCGAGCGGGGGCAGATCGGCCGGGCCAGGGAGTGCCGGTGCAGACGGCGCGGCTTCGGGAGCAGGAGCAACCGGCGGAGCGGCAGCCGTCAGTGGAGCGGAGCGATTGCCCTCGGTGGCTCGGTCGAGCAGCCGTGCGAGGTTGGGCGGGACTGTGCCACGACCACGCGCCTCGGTCGAGCGGACTTCCCACTCGCTCGTTTCGGCCGACGCTGCTCCCGCAGGAACTGCTGCCGGCTCGGGCGCCTCGAGGTCCTCGTCCTGGTCGGGGATCATCATGCCCGCGCAGTCGCAGTTCTGCATCGAGCACGGGCCGGTGTTCGCTCCGGTCGCGGTGTCGTCGTGCGCGGACGCGAGGTGGTTGCACGGCGTCCCATCGCTCTGGGTGTTCGCACAGGGCACGGAGTTGTCGACGTCGGTGGTCGGTGCCTTCGTGGCTGGCGGAGGAGCAGGTGCAGCGGCAGGTTCGGGCGGTGGCGGGATGGCGTACCCATTGCTCGCGTAGGCGACCCCTCTAATGGTCGACGTAGCGGGGGCAGGAGGCGCGGCGGGGGCGATGATCTTCACATCCGGATCGCCGGCCAGCTTTGTACCGCATTGATCGCAATAGCTCGCATCGACGTCGTTCATTTTCTGGCACTTCGGACACTGGACCGTTTCGTCGGGGTCGGCGTGGTAGGGCTGCGGCTCGAACGGTTCGTCGGCGGTCGGGGATGCCTTCGCAGGAGCAGGTGGCGCTGCCGCGACCGGGGGCGGAGGACCGGCCGCGGCGAGCGCCGAATACCACTGGTTAACGATCGCGGAACGGGACAGGGTGTCCGTCATCAGACTTCAACCCGTTGGCGAGGGGCGGATGACACGGACGTGGTGAGTGCCAACGTCGGCGGGGCGTCCGTGACCCCGGTGTAGTCGTCAAGCACGACATCGTCGGACCAGTCCACGCCGTGGACGATCCGCGTCTCGGGCGGGAACTTTGCCAGGCGTTGGATCAGCTCGTAGGTGGTCATTCCGCTCCTCGGTAGTCTGCCACGCGGGTAGGGGTCATGGGGTGTTCTCCTCGTCGCCGGTGTCTGCCGTGTCGGTGCCTTCGGTCGCGAGGACGACGAAATCGCACGAGCAGCCATCGTGCGATCCGACCGTCTCGAAGCCCGTGCCGCTCGGGTCCCAATCCCCTGTCACCGCGAGCCCAGGATCGTCCCAGTTCTGAAACTCGAATCCGTCGAGGTCTTCATGTGGGGGGTATGCCCCTGTCGGACCGCCGCCGCCCCACATCCACACGTACCCAGCGAGTTCGGACCCGGCTGCACTGAGCAGGTCCGACACGATCGGGCCTCCGCCGATCTGGGCCACGATGCCCTGGATGATTCCCGCGCCGAGCCCTTCGGTGGTCGTATCGACGCCAGCGTCGGTCACAGCTTCCGCTTCACCCGCGTCGTCGGCGTCATCGGCGGCTGTCGGGATGGGAGCGACCGGGGGCACGAACGCGGCAGCGACGATGGCCGTGACCGCTTTGCTGGTCGGTGACAACCCTCCCGCAACCGCGAGCGTCCGGCGCACAACCCCAGTCGGCACCACCGTCTCGGGGTCGAGCGGCGCCAGCGTGCCCTTGTCGATCGAGGGCTGAGCCTTGAACAAGGCTTGCTCGTAGAGCGTCTGCAACTGAGCGGCGAAGTAGGTCCACGCGTTATCGCGCGCAGTCGCCATTGCCGCGCGCGCAGCGGTGAGCTTGGCCGTCGATCCACCTGGGCCCGCGAGTTGGTGCGCCGTTGCCAGCGCGCCTTCCTGGGCTTGCATGACCCATGCCTCGAACGTCGGCTTCAACTCGGTCAGGTCGGCAGAGGTGGCCCGCGGGTCGAGCCCGTATTGCGCCGAGACTTCGGGGCCGAGGGTGAACGCGACGCGGGTGTTGGCGACCGGGCGGATCGAGGCGGTGAGGGCACGCGACCCGCGGACCTTGGTGCGGAGCTGTGCCCCCGCGCGTTCGAGCGCGCGGGTGATCGTGGTCGAGGCGAGCACCTGTAACCGCGCCCGCAGGTCCCGGTCGATCCCGGTCAGCTTGGCCGAGAGTTGGCGGGCCTTGGGGGTGAGGCGCGGGTGGGCTTGGCCGAGCGGGTGGACGGCCATCGTCGTCACGTCGTCTGCCACCATGCCCGGTGGAGTCGACTGGGCGGGCCCACGGACCGGCTGAGGGGCTGCCTCGGGCGCCGGTGGGGCGACGGGGGGCGAAGTCGGTTCGGGGGGCGTAGGAGCGCCTGGGGGCAGTTCTGGTGGCGTTCCAGGGGGCGCTGGGGCGACGGCTTCCTGCACCAGGCCAGCTTTGATCCCCGGCACCATGCCGGCGGCGGTGATCGGCGGGATCGTCAGGCTCGGGTCCTCGCGGGCCACCACGGCCAGCGAGACGTTGGCGGGCCAGGTTCGCTGGGCCGAGATGAGCCGGGCCACGAACTCGGTGGGGGTCGGCTTGTCGTCCTCGGTGAACCCGACCGCGGCGCGCAGTGATTCGCCGGACAACTCCTTGCGGTCGTAGAGGTTGAGGGCGTTCTGGGTCTTGTCGGGGTGGGTGACCAGTTCGACCGGGTCGTACCAGACACAGATGCGGGCGGCGAACTGCCGGACGATGATCGGGTCGAGGCCCTGCACCTCGTCGGCGCCCATGATCGCAGCGCGCAAGAACCCGACCGCCATCGCATCGACACATTGCCGGACGTGGTGCTCGACGTGGTAGCGCCAGGTGTTGTCGTCGACCATATAGGCAGTCCAATGGTTCAAATCTGCGATACCCGTGAGCACCTGCGCTGGGAGGTCAAGCCCGTTTGCCATGTAGCCGATGAGCGCCTCGATGCGTTGCAACACCGTGGCGTCGAAGGGACGCTGGAAGGTCATGAACTCCAAGCCCGACAGCGGACCTTCCTCGCCCGACACCAGCAGCGGGACGACGGCCGAGGCGACACCCTCATCGACGATCGGGGCCATCATGGCGTCGGTGATCGCCTTGATTTCCGGCGTCGCCACGGGGTCACGGTTGTCGTTGGGCATCCCCATGACGTTGAGGCCCTTCGGCCATTTCAAGATGCCCGACATGAGCCGCGACCTGCCGGTGGCGCGGAGCGTCTTGCGGAGGATTTGCAACTCCTCGCAGCTTTCGAGGATGCCGAACATGGGCGAATCGGCCATGACCTTGAACTGGGGATGCGGGGTCCAGAAACGGGCGATGTAGGTGTTGGTCGGGTCGTCGAGCGGCTCCCAGCCGAAGTCGTTGTTGGAGGTGGTCGGGACTTCGCGCAGATACCAGCGGTCGTTCTTGACCATGATTTCGTCGATCGAGCGGACGTTCCATGACTCATCGCCCACCGCGTCGGTTGTCCCGACGATGTAGCCCTCGCCTGCGATCGCGATCTGGGCCGAGATGCGCTCCATGTGCTCGCTCATCGCCACGCGACCGGAGGCGAATGACGCCATCGAGTTCTGTGCGGCGTCGAGAATCTGCGGCGGAATCGGCCCGGCTTCCTCGTCGTTCAGCGGTACCGGGTCCTGGTCGTAAGTTCCGACCGGGTAGATGGCTGGGTAAATCTTCATGCGGCCGGCGCAGTTGGCGAGGAAGCGTTGGGCGAACCCGATTTCACCGACCGTGTTCCGGTAGCTGTTGCCGGTGAAGTAGACCGTTCCGCGCCGCCGTGCAAGCCATGTCCGGTTGGCTGTGGTGGGGCACCACACAGGGCCGTCGAACATCACCCGTTCGACACGCGCTGCTCGTGCCCAATCCTTCGCCGCTGCCCCGAGAGGATTTATGGTCGCCTTGTCGCGCAGATGGAGCGCCCAGGCGTTCTCTCTCTTCTGGTAGAGGTGCGGAGTCCGACCCGTGAGAATCGCGGCCAAGGCCAGCGGGTCCAGCCGTTCGGGCACGCTCTGAGTCACGACTACGTTGCGCCCGTCGTCACGATGGCCGTCCCCGTCAACCGACGTCTGGATAAACAGCTCCAACTGTGATCGGGTAAGGGACAGCACGAACTCCGAGGTCACTACCTTGCGGTCGTCACCATGTGCCATCAGTTGGCGGCCTGCCGGTGCGTTGAGGCCAAACACCGCACACCCGCCGTCGCGAAACTCACGCCATGCTGGCTCCGTCACGCCACGGGTAGTGAAAACGGCTGGGCCGAACGTCATCGTAAGCGCCGCCCGGATGCGATCGACATACCCAGGATTCACTCTCACGCTTTGGGTGATCGTGGTGTATCCAGCAGGTCGAGAATGACCCTCGGTCCACCACCACGCCACCAGTTCGACAAATGCGTCAGTGTATTTCGGCTCGGTCGGGAGGTCGATGCACGGAGCAGCAGTAATGATTGGGTGGTTGCTAGTCAGATCACCGGATGTTCGCCACCTCCGCTTGATCGTCGTAGGGGGCCGAGGATCACTCGATGGCTGTGGTAAGCCACGAAGGCGCGCCTGACGCCGAGTCTCATCCGAAGTAATCCATGGAACGCGACGTTCCAAAACCGGCCAACGATGATCAAGGGTCGTGAGCGACGAATGAAGACGCCCTTCCATGCTGAGCATGGCGCGTTCAGCCGGTTCCCATACATTGACTGCTTCGACCGATTGCCACTCGCTTAGCCCTGTGTCGTGGTTCAGGGTCAGGACTAGATCCCCCACCGACAGATCGCCGTAGTGCTGCCAACCACGAGTCGTCAGGATTTCGGTTTCCGGGTCTGCACACCACGCGTCGGACTGAGCACGCGAGCGCAGGTACCGCACCCGCCGTGCCTCGGTCTTCGAGGTCAGGTCCATCGTCGCAGCCGAGGCGGTCAGGCCACGGTTGTCACGGACGCCTCGGAACATCGGGCCGTTGCGAGCTCGACGTTGACGGACGACGCTGACCGGGTTCAGTCGCGCCATTACCCGGTCACCATCACCGCGGGAATCCTATGCCGTCAACGTCGGCGCAACTGTGACTCCGCCACACGCCTGATGTGTTCGGGCATCCCGGCGAAGCGATCGCCACCGCCACGCGACCCAGACGGGCCTATGGGGATACGTCCCGTGGGGGCTTGGATGCTGGCCCCGGTGCCATAGAACGCGAGGAGCAAGGCGTCGGCGTCGTCGGGCGATCTGCCCAGCCGCTTCTTGGTGTCGGCCTTGCGCTCGACTTGGATACGGCCTCGAGCGTCCGGTGCCCACTTCGGGGCCATGAGGTCGGCCGCGGTTCGGTCGTCGATAGCCGACAGGTCCCAGGTGTGCTGCTCGGAGTTCATCCGGCCCACCTCCCACCAAAGTTCGTCCCGCAGCCTGGGGAACCGGCTGGGCTTGGAGCTGGCTATGGCGACGTTGACCGATACGATGTCGCAGTTCAGCCCCGCCTCGCGCACCCTGTCGCGCAAATGGCCGGCGACTCCCCAACCGATCCCTATCGAGTCGATCTTCACCCGCAACGGCTCAGCTTCCACGATGGCCTGCCAGACGTGCTCGACCACGACTTCAGGGTCGCTCGACTGGGTGCGCCAGACCCGGCCGGCCTTGACCCCGCGACGTTCACGGACAACGGTCATATCCCCTTCATCGGACGCACCAACGTCCACGCCCAGCTCGACCGGGAGCAGATCGTCGGGTTCGTGGTCGGCTTCGATGCGACAGGCCGCCAGCATGGAGAGAGGGACGACGCCGGACGTCGCGTCCTCGGTGAACTCCCCCTCGACCTTGGATCGCCAGATCGGTGTCCCGGGTCCACAGCCGTCGGCAATCAGGTCGTCGAGATAGGGCTGGCTGATGAGTAGATCAGCGAGGTAGGTCGGGACAGCCTCGTCGGTGAAGTTGGGCGAATCGAACGCCGAGATGTGGACCACGTTCCACCCCGACCCCGGCTGGCAGACCTTGGCGAAGTGGCTCGAGGAGTCCTCCGGGTTACCGATCGCCAGGATGCGGCTGAACCGGTTGGCCGTAAGCGAGCCGGCCGCCGTCCAGAGCAGATCCGAGACGCCCGCCGCTTCGTCGAGGATGACGAGCACGTGAGTGGCGTGAATGCCCTGGAACGCGTTGGGGTCGTAGTCGGCGGGCTTGCGACCCATGCCAACCATCTCGTCGCCAATCCACCACTCGGTCTGGTTGACCCGGCCGGCCAGCTTGCCCTTGCGATGAGCCCGGCCGATTTCCTTCCACAGGATCGCCCGGACCTGTGCCCCACTGGGTGCCGTCGTGACCACGAACGCGTCGCCGGGTGGATGGGTGTCGAGCCACCACGCGGCAAGGCGGCCGGCGGTGTAACTCTTTCCGACGGCGTGGGATGACCGGACAGCCGTCAGTCGATGCTCGGCCACGCTCTGTGCCACCTCGACCTGCTTGGACCACAGGTGATCCCCAAGCCGTTCACCGACCCAGCCCACCGGATCGTCAAGGTAGAGGTTGAGGGGTGGATCGAGTAGGTCGGCGGCGAGGAGGAACGGGTCGGGTTTTCGCGCGCGGGCGCTGCGCGCGATAACTGGGGTCATGGGGTTATCGCGCGCGGGTGCTGCGCGCGATAACTCACGCCGCTCGAGGCAGGGAACGCAGGTGCTTCGAGACGACGACCCGTGCCGACTGCTGCTGCGCCTCGGAAAGATCGAGTGTTGGATCACCGAACACCGCGTTGAGCAGGGCCGCGATCATGTTGCCCTGCTGCTCGGCCATCTCGACCTCACGCTCGGCCAGCCCGCACAGGATCGCCGTCTTCGATACGTCGACCAGGTGCTTTCGCTCCCATTGGTAGAGCTCTACCCACACATTGACCCCGGCCGACGCCGTGGCTGTCCGGGTGTTTCCGCGCGCACGTTCCACGGTCGATTCGGTCACCGAGGTTTCGGTCGGGCCGAAGGCCAGCGCCTTCTCCTCGAGCGCAGCGATGATGTCGGCCAGCCACAGGACGTGCCCGTAGGTGCGAGCTATCTCGTCGAGGATGGCGTCGAACGGATCAATGTCAACAGCGAGCCCGTAAGTCCTGACCGCAATCTCGGCCTTGGCTGTCTCGACCCTTCGCTGACCTGCGGCTTTGACCTGGGGTGCCCGAGCGCCGTGGGTGTTGCACACATCGAGCCCGTCGTTCGACCATCTGCCGCACGGGTTGCCGTCCCTCTTGTGGCCCAGGCATCGTTCGTGATCCTGGCCGCACTTCTCACAATGGAAAGGTCGAGGAGTCGGCGAGAGGTTCATAGGTCTGGCTGGACTTCGCTCGTCTCCCGGGTCATCCCGAACCCGCAGAGGTTGCAGGCCAATCGGATGATACGCCTGGTGGCTCCGTACCCACCGCCTCGCAACAAGGCCGGCTCGTGGCAGATCACCACGTCGAGGATCGCCTCGCACTCGGGGCAGTTTTCAAGATCGACCGCGACGAGGGCTTGGGTCATACCGACTCCAGCATCTCGGCCGCAGGCAGCGACTCCATCGGATGGAGGTTGCTGCGCGCGTTTACTCGTTGCGGCACCCAATGAGCTGCGCGCGCAAACTGCCGGTCGATCGGCCAGCGCTTCGCTTCGCCCCCGTACAGCCAGCCGACCAGGGTGAAGAACGGGCACTTGTCGATGACCAGGATGAACGGTGCCGCGTTGTCGTCGTTTTCGTACACCCACAATCGTCCGTTGCGGTGCTGGGTCCCTCGGATTTGGTAGGGCCCGACGTCGCCCGGGACTGTGGTGAAATCTTCCACCAGGTCATACCAGGTCAGATGCGGGAACGCATGGGAGACGGCCGCCTCGGACCTTGCCCCTACCGTGTCGACGAACAGGGAGGTGGCGTCGGTGATCCCGTCCGAGTGCGCGTGGCTGGCGTTCACCCGCGTCCGCTCGCGCGCTACGTGGTCGGCCCACTCGATTTCAGCGTGCGTCAATCGGACCTCGATCACCCTTCCAGTATTACCCACGGTGGTACTTAGGGCTTGCATACCGCACACGAACAGGTCGGAGCATGACGGTTGACCTGCTTGATCTTCGCCAGTTGCTTCTTGGTCCCGCCGGTCACGATGATCGGCATTTCGGCCTTCTGGCGTTCGTCTATTTTGCCAAGGAGCGTCTTGCGTTCCCGCTTCTCGGTCAGGATCGCGTGGCCCTGAATCAACCGTCGCAGCCAGTCCTGCCGCGAGACATCGCCGCGATCTTTGTCAAGGATGGCGAGCAGTTCCGGCTCCATACGAATGGCGAGCACGGTGGTCGGGGGCTTCTTCGGTCTGCCCACAGGTCGAGGCATCAGCGAGGTATTTCTGCGCGCAGCGCGGGTCCAGGTAGTGGCGATGGACTAGGCTCAAAAAGCACCGCCGTTTGTGCCATCACGAATCTCCGTCCGAGTACCGGATTTCCCGCGCGCGAGTATATCGCGAACAGCCAGGCCGAGCGTTCGGAATCACGTTCCCGATGCCCAGGTTGGGCCGGCTTTCGATGGACTTGCAGGAGCGGCAGACGCGATCCCCAACCCTCACCGGGACATTCCGCACGTAGCCGGCAACGGGGACGACGCGCCACATGTGGTGCCCGTCGAGGCATTGCTGGACCTCGCGGCAAGCTTGGAGGATCGCCTGGTTGATCGTCACGAAACTTGCTCGGGTCTAGCCACGGTCTAATCCCCTGCAACTATCCTGGTCGGAGGTCATTTCGGTCGCCTCAGTTCGGAGTAGCCCCCGCTGGCGATGAACTCGAAAACCCGACGCAAGCCGCGAGCTGGCCCGATCAGGTGCCAGCCGTCCTCCTGGCAGTTCCAACACGGATGGAAGATGCCGGTGCCTACGTCGATGACCGCCTTCTCTGTGCGGCAGACAGCGCAGGCCATGTCGTGTATCGCCCACGGACCACCATCGGCGAGGATCACCGGCTCATGGATGGGGACGTGCGAAGTTGCCATCATGTTCGCACCTCGACGTTCTCGAACTCTCCGACGCTGATGTGTCTCAGCCGAGCGCCCTCGGCGGTAATAGCCATCTCGCCGCCAATGGAAATCGAGTACCAGATTTCACCGTGGTCCACGCCGGATTCCAACCCGTAGATCCCCAGATCGGCCATGAAACTGCACAGTTCGAGCAGCGTGCAGTTCTGTAGGTGCTTCCACTTGACTCCCGCTGAGTCGATCGTTTTGACCCGCCCACCCTTCTCAAGCCCGACACCAGCGAGCAACAGATTGCCTACCTGAGCGAACGAGGTGAGAAGCAGGGTCATCTTGTTTTCGTTCAGACGCGTCCGGTGCGTTTCGGCCCACTGCACGGCGTCAGGCATCTTCGTCGCCAACTTCGCTGTCGTAAGCGGCAAGAGCAGCCTCACGACGCAAGCGAGCGTCCCGCTCGGCCCGCATACAGTCCTCCCGTTCCGGCATCCCCGCTGCACGCCGAGCGACCAGTAGTTCGCGAGCCTCGATGTACGTCCGATCTGCCTCCACCATCGCCTCAGCCCGCTCTAGGCGGCCTTCCAGTTCCTCGATCACGGTCAGTAGCCGGTCGAACATGCGGGCCGGGTCGACCACCGTGCCCTTCCAGCGCCGCAGGGTTCTACGCTCGTGCGCGTTCGGCCACGGCTCGGTGCGAACATGACTCGAACTTCGCACGGGGTCAGACACAGGACCACTCCCGCAAGACGTTCGGCACGTCACTTTCGATGCCGTCGAAGGTGGCACTTGGCACGGAGTCCAAATGGTCACCCCATTCTCGTGACGCCTCTTTGGGGGTCAACAGGTCCATCATCACTTCGCCGTCGTCCCATTTCGTGATGCCCACGACCATCCCTGTCTCCAACGGCAACTGGGCATCCCACACCGACGTTTCCCCCAGCACCCGGCGTTCTATGACCCAACTGGCCGGATACAAACGCCCAGCGATCTCGATGGTGGTGGTCATGTCTCTTTGCTCCCATCTTCGCCACGCACCTGAGCCTTGTGTAACTGAGCGTGACGGTCGTCCGCGGCTTCCCTGCGATGGAACACGTCCCCTTTGCCACAACTACTAACCTGCTCTCGATCCTGGGCATGGCCGTGAGGGTCACAGAGATGGTCCAACAGCTCGGCCCAATCCATTCGGTCATTCATCCGGCATCTTCTTTCGCTATTTCGTAATCGCCACGACAAGAACTGCCACGATGATCCCACCGACAACGACAAACAGAAAGAAGTGGATGGGGCTATCGGCCCATAACTCGCGGGCACTTCGCCAGAGTTCTCTCATCGGTTTCTTCGGTTTGTAATTCGCATCAGACCTGCAACTCCTTCTCCATGACGGCCCCCTGACCACGGGCGACCGCTTCGGCGTCTTCTGGGGTGGGGAACAGGGTCTCCTCTTTCCAGACCTGCCCGCTACCGACACCCGTCTCGTGGGCCATGTACTCCACATGGGGGTCGAAACCAGCCTGGACTCGCAGCATCCCGAGCGTCAGTTGTTCGATACCGAAATAGGAACCCTGTTGCAACAGCACCTTGCCGGAGCTGCATTTGCGGTCAGGGCAATAGGTCGTGACCTCCTCGTGACCTTCCTCCTGGCACACCACCGCTACCCGGCCGGTGCCGCCGCATACTCCACAGAGCGACCAGTATTTGCGGGGGTAGATGCGAAGGCCGAACACCACATCACCGATCTGATAGCGGGACTGATGCAGGTAGGCCAAGGGATAGGGGTCTGTTGCCATCGTCACTCCTTTGCATCTTCGAGAGGATCTATACCGAGTTCGGCCTCAAGCTCAGCGATCCGATCCTGTAGCCCCCTGTGCCTCTCATCTCGGCCCGTAAGGGCATGGGCGATCCTCTGTCCAGTGAGCGACGGCCCCACTGACGCTGCTCGGGCGAGCAGGACCGAGGTCCGTGCTATCGCGAGTCCGACCCCGACAAACACCCAGAACGCACCGAACCAACGGGCAGCGATGTCCCATTGTCTTTCCACGCGGGCAGCCCTAGCGGGTTCGTGAGCCGTCTCGTAGTGCCAGCAGTGGGTGCCTCTTTTCGTGCCCCCACGGCAGTCCGAGCAGTCCGCCACGCCAGAGTCCCGAGGTGACGCTCGGCGGACCTTGTAGACAGCGACCGCAATGCTGGCGTACAGAAACACGAACACCGCGCAACCGCCGGCCATGACCCAATCAAGCATCGCTCTCCTCCTCGGAATACATCTGTGGATCTATGCCAGCAAGGGGACACGGCGGGACGTGGCTGTCAACGCAGTCGCCCTCGGGACCGAGGCACTCCGCCCCGTCGTCTTCGTCCTGTGGGATTACCGCAACCAGCGCCCGGTTCGCCTCCATACAGCACTCACCTTCGCCCTCGTGTTCGCACTCCTCCCAATGCCAGCGAGCCGTTATCAGGACATCCACCAGGGCGTCGCGTTCCCGCTCGATCTGCTTCGCCAGCCCTTCCCACCGTTCGGCCTCCGCTGTCCAGTAGAGCCGGGAGCACACAAGGCACCGCCCCTGCGGGTCGTAGATGGGGGCCTGCTCCGGCTCGTGCGGATGAACGGAGCTGACTTTGTTAGTTGTGGACATCAGCCATCACCGTCCTGTGGATGTATGCCGTCTTTGACGGCCCACTCGGTGCCATCCCAGTGATAGGTGGGCTTGTTCCCGCTGTTGGAGTCGAACCAGTAGTGGTTGCCAACGAGATGACCTACAGCGAAGACGGGACCCATGATGTGCTCCACCTCGTAGAACTGACCATCCCAGGGACCGCCCTTGAAACCGACTTGGAAATGACGCTTGGGTTCCTCCTCGCCCAAAGCACCCCGGGCAATGCGTTGTAGCCCTTGGGCATCGCCAGCTATCGACCGCTCGATGATCCGTAGCGCCTCCCGCAGCCGGTCCCGCTCGGCCACCAGGGCGTCGCACTCGGACTGCAAGATGTGTCGCATTGAATACTCAGAATCACGGTCTTGCACCAGGGCGTCGTAACCGATGGCGTCGAGGACTGCCTGGACGATGGCGGGTGCGTCAAAGTGGAGGGCGCCATCTTCACCCGGTAGCAATGAGTGGGCTATCTCTACGGCCACCGCTGACACCGCGTCGTCATGCATCTTCGTGGACATCAGCCGTCACCGTTCTGTGGATTTAGCTGGTTGTAGTCCTCCAGCACCTTGCGGAACGCCTGCACCTTGTCGGCCTGCTCGACCCATCCGCTCTTACGGAGACTCGACTCCAAGCGTCGGAAGTTGGAATCGCTCACAACGACCGCCGCACCGACTACAGCCACCAGGGCGTCGCGTTCGGTTTCAAGCCTGAACCGTTGACCGACCAGCGACTCGATAACAGCTTGGGCATCGTCGGGGTGCGGATGAATGTTTGTGGACATCAGTCGTCAACCGTTCTGTGGATGTATCCGAGCAGGGAAAGGCGCATCCGGGTTACCCCCACCACCCGACGTTGCCGCCGAGGAGTGTCCATAAGAACGCCCGTCCCTGCTCGAAACCTGTGGGCCTATCTCGTTCCAACCCGCCACCAGCGTTCCGGTGAGTCCACCGTGACTCAGGCGTTCATAGCCGAGAAGCCCGTAAGCCACGAGGCAAATCGGCGCTCCGCTGTTGGCGTGTCCACGAACCCCATCGGGTCGATGGAAGTACGGCCGACCGTGGAGAAACAGGATCGCCCGAGCTTCGTTCCAGACGGTATTGACAAACCAGCGAGTCTCAGTCCGAGCGGGACACAATCCGATCCCATTGCCATGTTTGGCAAGCCGCATCAACCACTTCTCGGCGTCGGGACCGAACGGTGGATTACACCACACGAACCCCTCCCACTCGTGGGACAGTCCATCATCCTCGACCGTGTAGTGCTTGGCTGCCGTCGGCCAGGGCTGGCCCACAGCAGCACAGGGATCTAGGTCGAATGGTCCCAGCGCCTCGATCATCTCCGGTGGCGTTAGCCATACGTCCGTCGCTCCACGAACGGGCCGCTGGTGACCACTCATCGGTTTAGATGTGGACAACACTGGATCGTGCGAACCTCCGTTTAGGCATGGGTCAAGCCACCGCACGTCTGTTGCGTGCCAGGACTCCCCGCACCGCCGACAAGAAACCGAAGATGTGGACAACTAGATCACCCCCACGAGGTCGAAGGACGCTTGATCGCTCGGGATCGGCAACGGTTCGGGCATCACCTCGGGCAACATCTGCCAGGCGAGCAGCCCACCCTTGGTCTTACCGACGAGCGTGAACCCCGCCATCAGGTAGCAGTAGCCGGGGTCCTTCTTTCCGCGAACCTTCTTCGGGTCCACGAAGGTCACCATGCCGAGCTCGGGTGGCTCCCAGACCGATCGGGTGTGTGCGACGGCCAGACGGATCAGGTCACTGGCCAGTCCCTCCCCCTCATTGCGGAATAGAGAGTTGATCCAGGCTCCGGGCCAGTCGTGCTTCGTGTATTCAGCGAAGGGCCAGGAGGTCACCCAGAGGGCGTGGGGCGCCAGCAATACAACGGTGCGGCCCGGCGGGCAGAACTGGGGCGAACCAGGCTTCCGCCGGTTGTAGTGCCGGTCAGCGATCGGGAGAGCAACCCGGTCGAACTTGTGCGACTTGCGCCAGGGTGAAGCGAAAGGCGGAGAGGCCATATCACGGGCCCGGCGCACTGGGGCCGAACCCTTCCGAGGGGCCTCGCGGCTTCCTCCCTCTCCGGGGGCCATTTTACCCTGCTCAGGGCGTGCCTGGGGCGAAGATGAAGTGGAAGATTCAGGCATCGACCTTCTCGGCTTCAAGTAGTCCCAACTCGGCCAAGTCCTTCTCGCCCACCACGTCGCAGCGATGCACGCGGAACTTCCCGTCGCTCGCCATCGGGATACAGGCAATGTCGGCCGCTGTGAACTCCACGAGCAGAATGCGGTAGCCGGTACGCCACTCCTTCATGCACCAATCGAGCGATGCGACGTTGATGCCAGCCCCGCAGTGATCTGACTCGTTGGTGTTGGCGTCTTTCACCTTGACCGTCTTGCCGACGACGTACTTGACCCCTCCCCGGAACGGCCCTCCACCGCTGGCACCCACGAGCTTGTAGGCGCGGATGGGGCCGGGCTGATCCATGAGCATGTGCAGCGGAGTCGTGAGGTACCTGTTGATCCCCTTGGCCCCGGAGAGGTCGGCCCCGAAGAGGTAGGCCCCGAAGAGGTTGGCCCCGGAGAGGTTGGCCCCGGAGAGGTTGGCCCCGGAGAGGTAGGCCCCGGAGAGGTTGGCCCTGGAGAGGTTGGCCCCGGAGAGGTTGGCCCCGAAGAGGTTGGCCCCGGAGAGGTTGGCCCCGGAGAGGTAGGCCCCGGAGAGGTAGGCCCCGAAGAGGTTGGCCCCGGAGAGGTAGGCCCCGAAGAGGTAGGCCCCGAAGAGGTTGGCCCCGGAGAGGTTGGCCCCGGAGAGGTTGGCCCCGAAGAGGTTGGCCCCGGAGAGGTTGGCCCTGGATTTCACCGCCTCCACCACCGCGGTACGGACGTCAGCGGCGCTCTTGGCCGTGTAGAGGACCCGACCGTCCCAGTGTTTGATCTCGATCATGGGGTCCTTTCGTTGAATAGATCAGGAGCATTGGAAGTGAAAGATTCAGTCACGGCTGCCTCGTCTTTGCCATTACGCGGTCAAAGTGCGGCCGACCTCGATACCAAAAGAGAACCCACCCATCATGCACCGGCAGAGGCCAGTCTTGGCACCGCCGACCGATGGTCGGGCCGAGTTTCGTGCGCTTGACGTAGAGGGTTGCGCCCCTCACAGCGTCAGTCACGGACTGACACGCGGTACAAGACTCGGGGAACTCGGCCCGGCTAGCCACGCATGGTGAACCGTGTCCTGGGGGTATACCGGTTCAGTCGCCATCGTAGGCATCCTCCTGGGCACACCAATAACACGCGCCCCCTGGGATCTCGACCTCGGTGCCATGCGGACAATAAAACGGACCGTCACACTCATCACCGTCGGTGTTTAGTTCAGGAGAAAGAGACTGCTCAGTCATCGGATCGCCAGCATGTGTCTGGGACGTCTGGGACATGAGGCCCGTCGTGGTCAATGGGCAGGCCGCATCGAATAGTGGTGACCTCGGCGTACCTGCCGTCGCCCCACACCGATGGGGTGTCGGCGGCGAAACGTCGTCCAGTACTCAGGGACACCTTTGTGCCAGTCGAGCCATGAACAAGGTGCGCTTCACAACGCCGAGGGTGATCCGTGACGTAAGCGGCTTTGAGGGCAGCGCGCATGAGGCTGTCGGCCGACCCTGGTGACCACGCCATGCTCGCGTTGGTCGATCCAGCGTTGGCCCAATACACCCTCACCGCTTCCGTGACCGCCCGGCGGCTTGGTTCCCACTGTTCGTCGGTCATGGCCGAATGCACCGCGGGAAGCTATTGGAGCGGCCCACCTTCGCTAGCCGTCTGTGGGTTGTTCCACGTCCCACTGAAGTGGTCGTGGTTCTCCGCGAAGAGTTGAAGGGCCAAGGCATCCTGAGCCGCCGGATCGGCCGGGTAGGCGAAGGTGAACCCGTAGGCACCACACGGAGCGCCGTAGCTTCCGCCATTCTCGGCGTCTCGGATCGCGCACCAATCCGGCGTGTCCGTGGTGGTCGCGTCGAGGGCATAGTCCTCGTCGGGCGAGCAGTCACCAGAGCCCTCCGACGTGGGCGCAGGAGCGGCCGCAGGCGTCGCGGTCGTCGGTGTGTACGAAGCCTGCGGGGATGGAGCCGGTAAAGGCGGTGCGGTGGTCGTCGTTGTCGGTGGGACGAACGTCTGCTGCCATGAGCGGAGCCCACGGGCTGACGACAGAGCCTTCGTGACTGGTGTCGATCTGCCATTGCCAGATACCAGCGCCGCGGTACTGGAAGACCCGGCTGACGGTCCAGGCATCAGCGCCAGGCTCGTGACGAGCGCCGCCACGATTGCCATCGCTCCCACTAGCGGCCAGTGAATCCAAAACCACTTCGCACTTCTCTCTGTAAAGGTTGGTCGGCGCATGTGCCAACTCCCGTCGATCGTGCGGGCCGACTTCTCCCGCGTCCTCTCTGCTCGTTGGGGATGCGCCGCTGGTGCGTTCGCCTGTCGGCCTTCCGGTAAACGGCCGGTGCCATGACGCTCGGGGCGTCCAGGTTGCGCGCGGTGCTTGGTCCCGAATGTTCGTTCAGCCCATAGACCTCCGACGTTGTCGCGCGCACCATGCTCGCACTTCGCCCGGCTCGAGGACCGGAATCCCGAGGCTCGCTGAGAGGGCCTGGATCGAGTCGGAGCCAGCCAGGTAGGCCAGCGCGCCCCCAACGGTCCCATAGGGCCACCGGGAGGGGTCTGAGGCGATTCTGGCCCGGTCCTGCTCCCGCGCTCCGCGGGTCCGGCGTACACCAGCCGCGACGGCTGCCTCGTGGGCGATGGCTCGCTGCTCGCCGCGGGTCATGTCGTGGGCGGGGGTTCGAGGGCCTTGGCCATCGCGTCGTACTTGGCGGCCTCGGTCACCTTCTTGGCAGCCTGGGTTCGCAACGACGCGGCGCGGTCGAGAAAGTATTTACGCTGACGATCCTGCACGAGGGCGTGCGCTTTGTCTGCGAGCTTCTGATCTTCGGGGGTCATCGGCATGTCGCTCCTTGGGGGGCTAGTAACGCTCGGCGTATTCGGCCCACTCGTCCATGACGGTAGGGGGAGGGTTGAGCCGATAGGCGTCCATGTCGGGTTCGGGATCGTCGAGGACGGAATCCGCCTGCCGGTACACCTTGAGCAGCTCGAGCAGGCCGTGACGCTGGGCGATGCTTTTGTCGCTCGTCGATGTAGCGAAACCCTCTACGCCTAGTATGGCTTCGACGTAAGCCTGGATCACTCGCCAGGCCCCATTGCGGGTAACGGTCATGCTGCCTCCTTGGGTACTGCGCGCGAGAATACCACCCCTAACCGACTAGGGCAAGTCTTGGCGTCCACAACCCCAGGCTCCCTTTCATCGGGATCGGTTCGTCGAGGGTGGCCGGGTAGTCGAGGAGCCAATGCCAGCAGTCGAGCTCGGCCCATTCGCTGTCTGAGTCGCGAACACAATCGACGACTTCGACCGTGCCGATGATGGCGCCTCGGATCACGGGATCGCCGAGGGAGAGCAGTTCGGAGGCTTCGGTGTCGTCGCGGAGGGCGGCGTGAACGTAGAGCGGTCCTCGGTAATGGGTTCGCCACGTCCGATTCTCGACGTCCTTGAACCCTTCGACGATGAGACTGGCCCACGGTTGCTTGACCGTGAGGGCCTTCAGAACGCGGGGACTGGCGTCGTCGACATGATCGAAACTCGACCCGTCAGCTCGGAGTGACTTGAGGACGGCGTTCCCTTGGGTGAACTTCACAAACACAACTCTATCAGACCCCCCTAGTGGACTAGGGCCAGGATGACACGAGGCGCCACGAGGGTCATTGCCATTTCATGACAATCCCCGATCGTCACTCAGGGTGAGATTCCCACGGCCCTGAGTGATCACCGGATCAGGGCTGAACAAGCCTCGTCGTCTGACGGCCCGGCGTACTCGAACACGGCACAGGGACGGGACCCCTGTCGCCAGTCGTTCCCGAGTCTGCGACCACCCGCGTCCCGACCCGATCTGACCCGACCGCTCGTGGCCGTCCCCGGCCTTTGTTCGAGCCGATAGACCGGCGAGCGATCGAAGGCGTGGATGAGCGCCGGGTGGGCCGGGTAGGTGCGGAACCGAAACCCCGCAGACGAGTACGCCCCGGCAAGACGATCGGTGAGAACGAACGCCAGTCCGAGCCCCTGCCAGTCGGGCAGCGTCACCAGCCGCGACAGGCCTTTGATGTTCTTGGCCTTGGCGTGGGGTCGGTGCAGCACCCCGGCGAACGCTGCCGGCTCATCCTCCACGAACAGCACGAAGCACCGCGCCGACTTGTTCAACTCGGCGGTCAGATAGTGAAACGGAGCGAATAGCGCCCATGCCGAAAAGTCCACCGGCTCGATGGCGACTTCGAGCTTGGGGCGGGGTTGAACCGACCTCCAGGCGAAATCGAGGGTGGCCGGTTGGAACACCCAGTCCGGTTGGAGCCAGTCGAGCACGTCGTAGTGACAGGTCACCGCCACAAACTGACGACCGTTCTTTCGGACCCACTTCTGCGCGGCGTGGCTGCCGATCTTCGCCACCTGGCGGTCGATCACCGACGTGAACTCGTCGAGCACCAGAAGGCCCTGTGGCTCACTCTCAGCCAACGTGCGGGCCAGGGTGACCCGGAACTGCTCCCCGGTGCTTAGAACGCCGTAAGGGCGCATCCAGGCCGGAATGGTGTTGAACCCGACGGCTTGGCAGACCGAGGAGATGGTTTCCATCGACAGGTCGGCGCGGAAGTTGTCGATGACCGGCCGACCGTCCCACTCGAACGGCTCGGGCAGGCCGAACAACTCTCTGGCCGCGGTCGACTTCCCAGCCCCCGAGGGACCGACGATCAGGCCGACCGACCAGTCCCGGTCCTCGATCGGCAGGTCGGCTTCCCAGGAAAGGGTCTGGCGGGCTGCCCGTGGGACATCGAATAACGCCTCGAGCTGGTGGGTTCGTCCGCTGCTCGGAATCTCGACGCTGACCGTGGCGGATAGATGCATCGCGCTCCCTTCACATTGACAATGCGCGGACCGTCCGGCCTTCCTTCTCCAACTGTTCGATGACCTCGCGCTGATCGAGCTCGTCGGTGCATTCCACGACCACCTGGAACAACATCTCGTTCAGTTGCGGGCTGGTGTCGTCGTCGGACGGCTTCGGCAACAGCCGTTCCAGATCGTCATAGGTGAACCCGGTGCCGTCGAGCCCCTTGGGTGTTTCGGTCATCGACTCCAACATCTCGGCGAGAGTGTCGTCCCATCCCCCGACTTCGGTCAGGCGATTATCGGCCAGCCCGTATGCCTCGGCTTCGGCGTCGTTTTCGCTCGCCCATCCGCGCTGGACCGGGACCAACCACTCGCCGTCCTCGCGGACCCGGATGCCCGCAGGGGGGTCCCCGCCGATCCAGTGCTTGTCGAGGAGCGTCTTGATCCGACCGTGGCCCGCTTCGAGCAGCCCTGTCCGCTCGTCGATCATCGGCGTCGACGCGAACCCGAATCGCTGCATTGACTGGTCGATCCCGGCCTGATCGTGGCCCTTGACATTGCGTTTCGCTGGCCGCAGTTCATGGAGGGGCATGTAGGCGATCGAAAACTCGGGGTCGGCTGTCACAACCCAGCTCGACGAATCACGTCCCGTACCGCCTGGTCGTTCGCGATCCCCGCAGCGTTGGCTATCTCCCGGCAACCAATCCCGGCCCTGTACGCGGCGCAGAAGGCTTTGTTCTGCTCGGCCCGTAGAACCTTTCCCGCGCGCAGTTCCTCAGCGCGCGCGGCAATCTCGGCCAGCAGCTTCTTGCGCGCAGACGGGGACAGGGTTCGGGGGGTCATAGCTGGGAGCCTAGTGGTTTAGGGGGCGTCGACATAGACCAACATCTCGACGAACAGGTGCAGCGGGAGCGTGACGAACGATTCGGCGGTCGAGTGCTGGCGGCGCTTGTGGACCACGGCGTAGAGGGCGGTCCCAGCGTTCTTCGCCTCGGTCTTCGCCTCGTCCATCCAAGGTCCTAGTTCCGTGAGCTTGCAGTTCTTCGCCTCGATCGTGGCGGGCAACCCGGCGATATCCCCGGCGTCCAGCGTCCCGCGTTGGGCGCGACGCTCGGCACGCGGGAACCCGTTGGCACGCAGGTAGTCGACCAGGGCTGACTCGAACGCGGTGCCTTTTTGTTTCGACCGGTTCACCGGTTCCTGACCCTCGACGCGTGCGCCATCTTCGACCGTCCCTCCTCCAGGGGCGCTTCGTCGATCGGGTGCTTCATGGTTGCCTCCCTTGTCCTGCTCGATCCCATTCGGGTCTGTGAGGGTTTCGTTCCCACCAGCGATGGCGCAGACGGATCGGCCACTCCTCGAGCCTCTGTATGTCGCCGGGGGCTAGGCGTTCGGCGCTCATGTAGTCCTCCATGCGCGTGTTGTGGACGAGGTCGGTGTAGGTGACGCGGCAGTCATCGACGACGCGGTGGACGGTTATCAATGTGTGCTCGCATTCGTCGATCACCGGGTCGCTCGCTCCAGAAGCCAGTAGAACCCCACAGCGAATCCGATGACGAACAGAGGCGCTACCACCCAGTCAACAATCGTCGTCACCGGCCCATCGCCTCCACGAGTGTCCGGGGCCACAACGGCTGGTCCAGATCGCCCCAACTTGGGACCAGGTAGCCGCACGACTTCGCAATGCTGACGTGTCGGTGAATCCACCCGTGGCAGCGGCGGCAAAGCAGTACCAGGCAATCGAGCGTGTTCGTGCCACCCTGACCGCGGCGTATCCGATGGTGGCGCTCCCCTTCGTCTAGGCCGAGTGGCGTCCGGCACGCTTCGCAGCGATTGCGCGCGCGTAAACGTAGCGCCGGGGTGATCGCGTCTAGCTCGGCTTCGTAGTCGAGTTTGTGCGCCGACGGCTTACGGGTCAGGCCCTTGGTCCCCCGTTTCAGCTCGGTGCGTTTCACCCGATCACCAATCGTGCCAGCGCGTACACACCCAGGCCCACCACCGCGATCCAGCCGAGAGTCACGACGACCATGCCGACCGCGAGGCAGATGTCCGCGATCACACTCGACGGCTTCACGGCCTCGGGCTGGTGGTCGAACGGGGCTGCTGCAGCGGACATAGCCCCGATGCGTCGGATTGGCTGCTCGGGTTCTTCAGTCACGTTGACTTTTCTGACTCGGATTATTCGGCATCAGCCCCCCATCCCGAAGTGCAGATATACAACAGGGCCTTCTTCGTTGTGGCCGACCCCATGTCCGGTACCACTTTCTGCTGTCTCCACGTCGTAGACCTCAGCGTTCTCGTCGTCGCTCACCAAGACCACGGCGTCGGGTGGAACGGGTGAGCCGAACTGAACTTCGAGGCTGTCCACCAGCTCGTCCCATCTCACGTTTCTTTGCTCCCATCTTCCCTCGCCAGGTGCAACGCGACGGCTCGTAGCCCGTCCTCGTCGAAAGCGCCCACCAGGACCGACGTTTCCACGGCCAGCGCGAGCATGTTGTCGACCATCTTCGACTCGTCCATCAGCTCGGCCATGAACCGCTGCCACGCCGGGTCCTCGTTCCCGGTCGACTCGCGAGCTCGGAGCAGCGTCACCAGCTCGATCATGCGGATAGCGCCCTGCTTCTCGACGGCGGTGGTCACGCGTACATCCCCTGCTTATTCATCCATTCGCGCATGAACTTTCCCCACTGGTTGTTGATGAGATCGAAAACCACGTCGGGGTTGGCGTCGTAGTCGCCGACGATCAACCCGTGACTTTTGAGCTGGTCGAAGGTCCCTCTGTCGGTGCCGATCGCGCCGGGGAGCAGACCGGCTTTCGCCGCTAGATCGCTCTGGAAGTCGAAGCAGTAGGCGACCCAGTCATCGAACCAATCGGGGCGCGGGACGCCCACCACGTCGACGTAACTCACGTGCATCCTCCTGGGCACACTGGCCCCGCTTGGGAATCTTGACGGCTGGCACCGAGTGGCCTGCCGCAGCGAACACAGTCGACGGGTTGGGGACGTGACGACCCGCCGAGAGTGGGCCAGTGTTTGGCGAGCGCAGTCGCCGTTAGCGCTGCACCGGGGAACTTCCTCGCGTAAGCCTTGGCCGCGGGTCCGATGTCGTCCGCGTTCGCCCCCACCCGTCGGAGCTGCCCGACCGCAGCGTTGATCCCGCCGCGGGCAGACGAGGTCACGCGGTCGAGGTCGATCCCAACCTCTCGCACGACAGCTTCCCAGAGAAGGTCTGGGGGGCGCTGATTGCCCCGAATAGGGGCATCGGCAATTGTTTCAGTACTTACTACTTCAGTACTTACTAGGCGCGCGTTATCCGTTGACGGAAAACCGCCATCGGTGCCGACCTGGACTTTCGCGCGAACTCCCTGGTGGGACCCGTTGGCGTTTTCGCGCGACGGATAGCCACCGACAGGCTCCTCCCACACCTCGATTGATACCGCCGAAAATCGCCCTGTTTCATCCTTGGCCTGGTCGGGTCGCACTAGATAACCGCACGTCTCCAACTCATCGAGTGCGCTGTCGATGACACGGCGACCGTCTGGGCTGGCACCGATCAGCTCGGCAACCATGACCTCCCAGCCGTCAGGCTTGGTGAGCAAGTAGGCGAGCACACCACGGGCCTTCCAACTCAAACGCTTGTCTGACAGGGCACGGTTCGAGATGACGGCGTAGTCCGCGTGGTGCGGGACCCGGATAATCAAACTGCCTCCTACGGTCAAGGCGTGCGAGCCGGGGACCGGGACCGTAGGAAAACCGGCCCCGACTCCAACACGCTCCACATCGCCGGAGCTACCGGCGACGCCACTCATCCTACCCCCTGCCTCCGGTCGCGACGGGTCACGACAGCGCCCGGAACGTCTGGACGGCTTGGGACAGCCGATCGGTCAGCTCCTCGATCGGCCCGCGCAGTTCCACCCCGTCGCCCGGCTCGTCCCCGACGAATCCGGCCAGCACCTCGTCCAGGGTGGCTAGGACGTAGGTGGCTTCCTCGGCCAGGTGGTCAGCGGCTTCCGCGACCCCGAGGGCTTGGGCGAGCGTCAGGACCCCGCGCCGGGTCATTTGGCACCACCAGGCACAAATGCCATGAGCACTCCCGCAGAACGCCGTAGAGCGCCGCTGATGGGGGTCCTAGTACCTGGTACCACCCCGGCCGGTTGGTCGGCTCTGACGGCGGCGGGGTCGGGTGATCCTGCCATTCTGGCCATTACGCCCTCAGCCATTTCGCGATCGCGTCGGTCGCCGGCCACTTGTCCCGGTTCAAGACGAGCCAATCCACGTCGTCGGAACACCAGCGCTGGCGCAGCCGGGCGCGCAGCTCGCTGTCACTGAGGTGGCTGTAGAGGTCCACGGGGTCGGAGTGTCCGGTCATCAGAACGCCACCTTCGCCTCGACCTGCCGCTCGGTCGCCAAAACCTGGAACAGCCGAACACGCCTGGACCGGATGCCCCCGGCCACCGAGTACCCACGCTCGCGGAGGAGGGCGTTGATCGTCTTCTCGTCCATCGCCTCGACATCGCCCATGACCTCATTGATGAGGTCCGGATCTATATCGCCCGGTAAGCCCGGCGTTCCGGCGGTCGGGTCCTGGGCACGCGGATCGGGGGTTGAAGCCCCCACAGGGGCGCTGAGGGCCGTCTGGGGGGATTCTGGCAGTGGGTCCTGATCGACCTCGCGGGCTTCCTGGGCCGCGATGAGCCGATCCGCGTCGGCGGCGTCGGATGCCAGGAACCGGCCCACCTCGAGCCGGGACAGCCCCGCGGCCTTCCACGCCTCGCCCATCTCACGGCGGGAGGCTTCAGGAAGCGCGGCGATCCGATCGTGCAGGCCGGCGACGGCCAGGGTGGTTGCCATCTCGCCCGTTTCTGCCGCGGGTGGTTGGCGCGTGGTGCTGCCGGTGCCGTCGCCATTGGGAAGTTGGGATTCAAGATCAGTCTTCGCCCACAAGTCGAGCGCGACCCCGAACCGCATCGCCGCGTTGCGCAAGGCGTCACCGATGCGTTGCTTCGGATCGGGTCCGTCGCCGTAACCGAGGCGGGTGACGCCGCAGATGGTGAGCTTGATCCACAGACCACCGGCATTGTCGAACGCTGGGAGGCCCCGGTCGTCGAGTGCGAACGGCTCCCAGTTCCAGTGGGGGTCGACGGAAAGGAACCGATCGGTGACGTGAGCGTGGCCCACGAAGTCGAGCGTCACGCCAGCCTTGGGCAGCTTCCCGATCACGTCTGGCGGGAACGGCTTGCGCAGTTCCGTCAGGGGATCGGTCAGGGTGTTGTCGGTCATCGCTTCTCCTTGGTTGTCGATACGCGCAGCACGCGAAACGAACTGGACTTCTCAAACTTTGCAAGGTCCGGGCCGAGGTGGGAACGGACAGCGTCGGTATCCAGACCCCGCCGGGACTGCTCCTTCCAGGTGACGACGACCCGGCCGTCAACGGTCCCGGTGTCGTGCTCCCTCAGAATCAGCTTCACCGCATTCTCGGCCTTGGTCAGGGTTTCGTCGTTGATCTTCGCGGCGTTCTTGGCTCGTGCCAGCCGGTCGACCGCGATGGCCAGGGCTTCGCCTCCCTCAATCGGGTCAGGGTCGGCGTCGGAGTATCGGTAAGCGATGGCCTGCTTGGAGGCATTGGACCCGTCGACCTCGGGAGCCGTGCCGGATTCAACCAGCTCCCAGAACGCGGCGGCGTGTGCGAACATCTCGGCCTGACGCGCCTGGTCCTCCTCGACCGGATACCAGCGGAAATCCTGACCCCCGATGAGCACGGCCAGGTAGCAGACCGGCAGACCGGACACGGCGAGCTGCCACTGGGCCTGGGCGGCGTAGTGAGCCGGTGGGCCGTCGCTCCACTCCTCGGTGCGATGATGGCCGACGTTCTTGATTTCCACCCACGCGGAGGCGTCCGCGGTCAGGCGGTCCGGGCTGGCCGTGGCGATCGGGAACTCCCGCGAGCCGTAGATGGTGATGGGGTTCGGCTGGACCGTCGCGATCCCGGTTTCGTCGCTGAACCATTCAGCGATCGGCTGCTCGAGGCGGTTGCCGGCCCGCTGGTACATGGTTTCGGGTTCGTCGTGACCCTGCCCGGTCTTGTTGAGCCAGACCGTCAGGGGCGATCCCCACGCGCCGTCGATCTGCTCGATGGCAGCGATGTCGGACCCACCGATGCGACGGGCACCCAGCCAATCCTCGCGGCTAAGCCCTTCACCAATGACGTCGGCTTTGGGGAGTGTCGGAGCGTTCATGCGCCCTCCTCGTAGGGGTTGAGTTTTAGTTCGCTCCGAAGTGCTACACCCAGGCTGCGACCAATTTCGATGCGCGTCTCGATAGTCCGTATGTGCGCGCGTAAATGCTTGACGACTGCTTCGGCGGTCAGGGCCTGTAGCTCGAACCTGTCGGCTGCCACGCGGGCCTGGTGCTTGCGTAGCTCCATCGCCCCGTCGCTGCTCAGGAAGGCCCGGCTTTCAACCATGTCAGCCTCGTGCCGTTTTTCGACCGCCTCGATTTCGGCTCCCTTGAGCATCCGAACCGCGGCGTCCAGTTCGCTGCCCAGCTTCGTGAGTTGGCGGACAACGTCTACGGGCTGGAGCGTTGCGTCGACGGTCATTTGGTGACGAGCCAGAACAGCCCGAGCACCACATCGCCCGCGATCCAGAACAGGGCGAGGACCGCAACCCCCGCCGTCCTACCGACGTCGGTCGCCGTAGCGCACGTCTGAGCGTTCAGGGCGCTGCCACAGGTTGCACGGGTCGAGTTCGCCAGCCCGGCGATAAGCCAGATCAGCATGAGCAGGTTGAAGGCGAAGATCGCCCAGGTTGTCCTTCGGTACTTCCTCATGTGCTTCTCCTTGGGTTGATCGACTCTTTCGGGCCGTCGTCCGACTATATCACCATCCCTAGTGGGTTAGGGGTATATCTACGCTGACCAGGGGTTACAGACGCGAGAATGCCCGGCACCTCCAGGGAAGGTCCGGGCATTCTCTCGTCCCAAGGAGGAACGGACTGAATCTACACGACTCGCTCAGCCGGAGACTTGCACCGCCAGGCCGGTCGCGGCGCTGGCAATGACGGTCGCCACGGCCGAAGGAGCGGGCGCAGGGAACGGCGTCACGTTGTCGGACTCCAACAACGGAGCACCCGTGTTGTCGAGTGGTGCCGCGATGGTGCCGCTGAACGTGCCGACGGCCACCGGAGTGACCTTCCCCGTTCCAGGGTCCACCGTCGCCGTGGTGGGGGTGTCTGAGCCGAACACAAGCGGCCCAGCGTTGGCAGGTGCTGTGGCAGGCTGGCCCATGACATCGGTCCACGTCCCAGTCACTACTGCGTTGCCGTCGGTATCGACGATTACGTCTGCTGCTACTGGCATGGCTTCTCCTTGATTAGTGATGGTGACGACGAGGTGTGTCGCTTGTCCTGATGGTACCTGCTCACCGGCCAGAATCTTGGTGAGCAGGGCGTTGGTCTGCCGAGCCTCGATCCACAGTTCGAACAACTCCGCGGCGATGAGCTCCGACAGTTCGTTCGGACCCTGGTGATGCCACGCCGGATGTTGCCGCGGGTCCTCCATCTACGACTCGTAGGCGGCGAGCGCTTTGATCGTCGCGTGATGGTTCACGGTGGCGAGCAGCCCGGTTATGACGCCAGCGGCAGCCTCGGCCACGGCGCTCCAGGTTTGCACCTCGCCCGACACATTGGCCGGCAGCACGACCCCGGCAAAGGTGAGCAAGCCGAGGACGAACACCGCCAGCGCGGCGATGTAGGTGACCACGGTCGTCACGGTGATCGACGTCGGGATCGCTGGGGGTACGGGGACTGGGGTGGGGACAGGCATGGCTACTCGCTTTCGGTTGAGGGTGGGTCGTTCGAGTCGTGCTCGATCCCTTCGCCACCGTCGTCAAGGGCGACGCCCACTCGACTCGGTGATACCGGGGGTTGGGGCTGGTGATTGGCTTGCACCCAACTGAGCGCCTTCTGAATCTGGGCGGCGAACGACTCGGCCCGCTGACGGGACCAGATGAGGTCGGCCACGTTGAGCTGCTTCATCGCCGAGGTCGAGAGGTTGTAGGACCCGCTGAAGGTCCACCCGGTTCCGTCGGGATACAGGATGGCCAGCACCTTGGCGTGGAGGATTTGTCCGCCGACCGAGGAGGTACCGATCCCCCATTGATCCGGTTGAAGTTTCGCGATGAGGCCGTCAACGATCGGCTTCTCGTAGGTCCCGAAATACTCCGACTCGTCGAAGCAGTAACGATTGGCGGGGTTGGCTGCGCCGGCTATCGCCATCGCGTCGGCAATCGCCTGCACCGTGAACCCGTACTGGTTCGAGAAGATCGTGGCCCCCTTGGCGTGGGCGTCCTCGAGCTGGGCCACCACGGCCGTCTGGATCGCGTCGGCATCGTCGGGCACCCAGAGGGTCTGCCAGCCGGTCACGTCGGTCCAGGCGATGGTCATACCAGTTTCAAATCAGCCCGGAGCGCGGCGAGGTCGAGTTCGGGTCCCTTTCCCGCTTCGACGAACTGGTTGGGGATGACGGCCCACGCCTCTTGCAGGAAGTGGGCGAGGAAGCTGTAACTCACCGGAGCGATTCCACCCCAGGTCGCGCAGAGCAGCTCATTCGCGGTATAGCCCAAGGCGACAATGCAATGGCCGCCTTCGATCGGGCTTCCCGGCACGTAGGTCCACGGCTCGTTGTTGCCGAACTGGTTCTGCGCCGACTCAGGGCACGCGATCCCGAGGTAGCACCCGCCGTAGAGGGCCACCGCCTGGTGGAGCTCCACGATTTTGGACGGGTCCACCGGGGCGTAGGCAGCGATCTTGGCACCGAATAGGCCCGTGGTCGCCCAGGTCTGGAGCACATCGGCTTCGTTGAGCCCGGTGTCCGCACCCCCAGTCAGTTGGAGATAAGTGTCGACCACCTCAACGCCCAGCGGCACCGGATCGGTAGCGCCGACCTCGGTGTCCCAGGCCGCTACGAGATGCGCCGCGCCGGCCATCGTGCAGTCCCCGTACTGGTCGTTGCCGTCGATCGGGTACTGGGCGTTAGGGACTGCCACGCTCGCCGGTGGGGCTGGGAGCTTGCCGGCGGCGTAGACGGTCAGGTCGGACAAACCGAACGGCCGCGTGGCGTCGAGACGCCCGAGTTTGAATCGCTGGGTGCTCATAGGGTGAAGGTTACCCCCGGATCAGCAGTTACCTTCGGACGCTCGTACAGCTCGTATCGCAACTCTGCCGCGTGCTCAGCACACAGACCGACGAGGCTTTCGGCGGGCCTGCCACAGACCCCACCCTCTGCCCCGTCGCGCCAGCAGCGGTCAGGGGCGATGATGGTCACGGCTTCTCCGGTTTGTCGGGCAACGGTGAGGAGGTCATAGAGGGCCTTTCTTGACGGCCACTCGTTCAAGCGCCGTTACTCGATCGGTCAGGCTCAGATTCTTGGCGTCCTTCACGAACCGCTTGCCGATGAGCTGTCCGAGCTTCGTGCCTCCGACGTTGGCGCACGTCACCAGTCCGATCACCCAGACCTTCTCGGTCTCCGAATGTCCTTGGAGTGCGGTGACGGTGATCGTCGTGGTGACAATGGCGACTGGCCACTGAGCGGCATCCATCAGACCGGCGAGCCAACCGGCCTCGCGTGCCTCTGCCTGTACAAGGATGACCCCAAAGATGTCTGTCACCACCATCGTTATGGCAGCTAGGGCAGCCAGTTCCCAGCCCGTCACGGGGGATCGCCTTTCAGTGGACGAGCGAAACGACAACGACGATGAGAATGACCAGGACGGCGAGGCCGATAAGGGTATGGATCATGGGCTTTCGGACGGTGTCCGGGCCTTGGCCACCTCGAGCGCCTCCGCTGTCTCTGCGACCCTGTCGGCTGGCGTAAGCGACGCGTCGTACCGCTCCAACGCTCCGGGTTCGGTGAGATTATCGACGCGAGCCTGTTCGGCGCTGGTCCGGTCGTCGTGAGCGATAGTTGCCTGGATCTTCTCGCCCAGCTCCTTGTCGGCCAGCTCGCCCATCCGTAGGCCGTTCAGGGTGGTGGTATTGAGGACTGCCTCGGTGGCGACGGCGTGAGTGTCCTCGACGCGATCAGCGACCAGGTTCGTTGCCAAGTTCCCGAGGTTCACGTTGTCGCTGATCGCGGCTTGCGACTTCACCATCGACCGCTGATTGTGCGTGTTCCAGATCAGCACCATGAGTGTGCCGACAGTAGCGGCCGAGCTGGCAACGGCGGCGAGGGCGATCGTGTGGGAATCCGTCGAATCCGACGTCGACGTGGACACGCTGGCGAGGGCCAGGGTGATCGAGGAGAACAGGGTCGCCGCTGCCACCTTGAACACCAGCTTGGCGGCGATCAGCTTGCCGATGAGAGCGATCACGCGGACGCTGGCTTAGGAGCGAGGAGGGCGAGCACCTTCACCAACCGTTGGGCGTTCGTCTCCCCGCCGTAAGCCGCGGCCCGGTTGTGGAGGTCGACCACGTAGTCGGCCCAGCCGTCCCACCCGGCGAGGATCGTCAGTTCTGCCGCGAGGTCAGGGGCGACCGCCCCGGCGAACAGTTCCCGGTACTCGGCGCTGATGGCGTAGCTCCACCAGTCGGGAGGACCACTGAACGGGGATGTGGTGATTTCGGCGACCGGGAAGCCGGTAGGGGGAACAGGCATGGCGCTCCTTAGACGAGGGCGAGGGACCAGAGGTCGGGACGGGCTGACACCGGGGCACCCAGGCCGAGGGCCATCTGCAACTGGGCGACGGTGCCGTGGAACACCGACGCGTCGCAGAACCCGATGCCGGGGAAGTTGATCGGGCTGTAGGGGGGGGAGACGTAGGTTCCATCGCTGAACTGCCACATGAGGTGGGGAATGTCCGGCTCGCTCGTTTCGTAGCTCGCGGCCCACACCTCGCCGCCGGGGGGTGCGCTGCGCAGGTCGGAAGCCCCGCCGTAGACCATGACCGGCCGGTCGAACTCCTGGGCAAGCAGGGCGCGGCATTCGTCGCGCTGAGCCGGCGAGGGAAGCCCGATCCCCGAGGTGGATTCCCAGTCGATGATGATCCACTCGTTCAGCTCAAGCGTTCGGATCGCGGCAGCGAACACGGCCACCTGTGCGGCGATGGGCTGGTTCGCAACCAGGCCCATGTACCAGCCGACCAAGGCGAAGTTCTGCGCCCGGATGGCAGCGATCCGGCCGGCTGGGACCGTGGTGGCCAGGCCCCAGGAAACCTCGTTGATCAGGACCTCATAGCCCGCGGCCTGGTAGGCAGCGAGATTCGGGTTCTGGTAATTGCTGATGTCGGCGATGAATGTGTCTGGCATGACGACTTCAGCCTACGCGACCGCCCTGGCCTGGCCGTGGCAAGCCCATCCCTAACCGACTAGGGACGTGGTACGTTGGTCCTGACGTGACGCACATTACCCGTGGGCGCATAGCCCTAACCCTGGCAATCGCCATCGGACTCGTCGGCATGACGCTCGCCCAAGCGGCCGACGCTGCCCCACCCGGCACGGCTTTCTCTCAGGTCGACGGCTACGTGGCTTACGCCAACTTCAACGGTCCCATCTACACCATCGGGGCCACGATGACGGTCGCTCCGAACGGGGTTGCCGACTGGGTGGCTATCGAGCAAGGGGTGCCGGTAGGGGCCGCCCAGTTTGTGCAAGCGGGAACAGTGAACGGGTACTGCTTCTGGTCATCCGACCTCGTTGGCTATGCGATACAACCCGCACCAGGACCCAACCCGTCCGACTGTGCGCCAGGACACCTGGTCACCGTCATCCTCTACGCCTCGACCGGCTCAGGGGCGAGCGTGCTGTTCATCGACGACACGACGGGGGTCGAGTGGGCGGTTCACAACATCCCCGTTGGTTCTGGCGCTGAAGAAGAAGCACAGTGGTTGGTCGAGACGAATCCATCACTCGGGCCTGCGCCTAATCCGTTCCCCGCGTTCTCTTTCTCGAACGCCTGGGTGACGGTCGACAACTACCTCTTCGAGCCAGGCTCGCAGGGGATCAGTCTGTGGGGCTTCGCCTATTACGGGCTGGCCGCCAACTACAACTCGATCATCGCTTCGAGCACATCGACCAGTCCGGTGGACCCGTCAAGCAGCTTCGTAGTGTCCTAAGCAGGCGGGACGACGATGCCGGCGGTAAGCCAGTTGACCGCGGAGGGGATCACCCAGCCGACGGCTGCCGGTGTGTTGGCCGATGCAGCGCCGTAGGTAAGCCCAGCCTGCTGGCCGCCGGTGAAGTAGGGGCCTGCATTGAAGGAGCCCAGACCAACCGAGTTAGATTCAGGGGATATGGTGAACGAGGCAACGGCTACCCATGAACCGGGTGTCCCCACAGTCATGGCCGTGTAACCAACCTGCGTGCTGCCGCCAGTGTCGGTCATGCCCGTTACCGGCGTCCCAGCGTTAGACAGCTCGCCGATCCACAGGCCGAACCGCGACGAGCCGGTCGGAGTGACGGTGACAACATTTGTACCGGCCGGGACACCAGTCGCGTACCACCACTCAAGATCAAGGGTGCTCACACCCGCGCTATTGATCTTTGTCCATGTAGGCGATCCCGTCGATGTAACAGAACTCACTGTCGGGGCTGTAGGGGTGCCGTACACGGGCACCGCCATTACCAGCGTGTCGCCAGCCATAACGCCATTGAGCGTGACGGTTTGGGCGGAGGCCGACGACGACGGGTTGAAGTCGACAGTGTCCGACTGGACGAGGGATACCGCCATGGCATGGGGCGATGGCGGAGCCGGTGCTGCTGTCGGCCCGAGCGGAATGGTCAAACTGGTGCCGACCGCGGGAACGTAAGCCGCCGGGAACAGACCCCACGCATGGATGTTCCCGCCCGTTGGCGCGTCCGAGACGAAGAGGCCGACGACGTTGCCGTAGGCCGTTGCTGACACAGGGAACGAGATTGTCGGATTAGGGGTGACCGTGTCCTGGTAGAAGATCAGGCCGGAGTTGTCGAGCGGGGCGCGGGCATAGTTCACGTCGATCGGCTCACAGCCGGTCATGGTGCCGGCGCCGAACAACAACGAGCACTCGGTCCAAGTGCCAGACCCGTCTACCGTCGTTCCACCCGGCGTCATGTTCCAAGCGGGCTCGGTCGTCCCGGTTGTGCCGCCGCTGTAGACGTAGACGTGGCGGTTCACGCCACCTGTGAACACGTTGGGGTTGGCACACGTCGCGTAGGTGCCCGCTGCGAGGACCGTGCTTGATGCCCACGGATCCGCGACGATCGGAGCGACGTACAACGCCGTCTGCGGGAACAGGGCCGCGGCTCCGGGCTGGTCCTGCAAGCAGGTCAGCGCCAACGCGGGGTAGGTCAACTGCCCAGGTTGAGGCGAACCCTTGTAGAGGAGGTCGAACGCGATCGGGGTCACCATTGCCAGCCTCCTAAGCGAGCTTTTGACACGGGTACAATGCGTAGCTGGGAGGGATAATCGCGAGCGGTGTTGCCGATCCGCCGAGGGACACCTGGACGCCGGGGGAGGCGACTGCGGCGGTTGTGGGGTCTGCTCCCACCTCAACTGTCACGCCCGCGTTCGTGACCCCCGACGTACCGCCCGCTGCGTTCCCGTAGAACGCGCCATTGCTGAGTGGGCTGTGCTTGTGGAACGGGGTCTTTTCCGAAAGGGTGACGTTCGGCAAGTTCACTTGGGTGAGTGTCGCTGTTGCCGCTCCGGGGGTTGTCCCCTCCGCGTAGGTACCGCCCGCGCCGACGACGAACTTGTTGCGAAGGTCAGGCAGCACGTTCGTCCCGAGCTTGGCATAGGCCATCGGGAAGGTCGTAGCGCTGAACGTGCCGCCGTTGAGGATGACCCAGCACCCACCAGACGGCACTTGTTGGAACCACCCGATCAGGCCGACGTCGGTGCCCGACCCGCCTTGCGTCGAGCCCCACACGAACGTATCGGTCCCGACCGATCCCACGATCACGGTCTGGCCGACGTAGGGGACAAACCCAGCCATCACTTTCACGCCGGTCAGTGGGGTCAGCGCTGGGCCGCCTGGCGTCTGCGGTGGCACGATCGAACAGGTCGTAGGTGGGCCAAGGGTGACCGCGGTCACGACCATGTAGCTGAACATGGGGACACCGATGGCCCCGATCGTGGTGACCACGGCCTGGGTGATGGCGTCGGACGCCGCTGACGCATCGCCTGTCTGCGCGCCAGGCGGGACGCCCGTCGGCTCGATAAGCGTGCCAATCATCGTCCTGACCAGCAGCCATAACAGACGCAACATCCCGATCTTCACGCGACACGCCTCATCGTCGCCTTGGTCGTCTGAGCGATACCGAGTTGGAATACGAAACTGTCTACGACGTAACTCCGCGGCCCACGAACGCCGGCGACGTCGAGCGTCACGGCCAGCACGTCGTCCGGCTCAAGCGCAGCGTTCCCCTGCGTCCACATAATAATTCCGTCGAGCAGACCCTTGCCGGCGAGCCCGATCGCGTTCGCGTATGCCTGCACCGCCGCTTGCGTGGTCGGGATGGCGGTCGAGATGTATTGCACCGTCAGCGGGTACTTGCCGGTGCCGGGGATCGGGTAGCTGCCGGGCCCGTTGCTCAGAACGCCGATGTAGGTGGGGCTGCTCGGGTCGGTGTCCTGCCAGTCCGCGCGCAGTGGAGTCGTAATGCCACTGCCCTGAGCGATGACGATGACCCAGTTCGGTGCGGGCACGTTGGTGAGCGTGTGGCGCAGTTCGGTGATGACGCACCCCGGGCCTTGCACATAGGGGTTGGAGGCCAGGCCGGCGTTGACAATCGGGAGCGTCGAGGGGTCCGCAACCGGCCGGAAGATGAGGTTCATCAGCGGGTCGAAGAACAACTCATACCCCGCGTTGGCGGCCAGCGTGCAGCAGAACGCCCACGGATCGTCCCCGATGTTCGCGGTCGCGATGGCCGGGACAAAAGTGGTGCTGGTGAAGTTGAACGCGAAAGTGGTGTTGGGCAGAACCGCCGCGAGGACCGCCTTGATCGCCACGTCGGTTGTGCTGACCCCGTCCGTTGCGTAGGGCTGTGTGAACTTCGCCCGCCCGATGAACGCGCCCAGGTCCGAACCCGACACCCATATTTCGGTCGCGCCGGGACTGACCCCCGCGTCGGCATCCGTTTCCTCGATCAGGAACCCCCCGAGGGATTTCACCTCTGTTGTGCCGTCCGCGTACTGCAACCCGTGGAACGGTTGGATCAGCGTGCCGTCAGGGAACAACGGTTGCGAGGGGTCGCTGGGGACGAGGGCACCAGTTGGGTCGGTGAACTTGACGCGGGTGATGGTGCGGCGGATGACGTTGGTCTGGTCCCAGGTCCCATAGCCATCGTCGCAGAACAGCGGCCCGGCAATGATTCCCCCGCCGATCCCACTAAGGATGTTGCAATAGACATATGGCTGGCATGTTCCCGCGGCAATGGCCGGCCACCATCTGCTCGAAACGGGTTGCATTTATGGCGTCGCCACTTCCCTCAACGTGAGAGTGGTGTCGTGGACGGGGGCTTGCCCCGTCGAGTAGTTGAACGCCACCGCCACGTTCCCGATCGCGGTGCAATAGAACTGCGCTCCGAGGGGGTGTTGGAGGAGCAGGGTCCCAGTAGCCCCGGCCGAGAGGATGATCGCCTCGAGCGTGAGCTGCTCGGCCAGCGAGGTCAGGCGGATCGGGAGGCTCCAATCGCTGCCCTTCCACCCGTCCGACATCTTGATCCCGTGCGAACGGGACAGCGGGTCGTACTCGGTATCGACCTGGCGCAATGTCTTGGTCGGGTTGGCCGACAGATTGAACCGCATCCCCATGCCTTGGATCAACGGGTTCGATAGGACCCAGAACGGGAACGTGTTGAGAATGCCCGGCGCGACCGTCGACCACAGCGAGTACGCCAGGATGCCGCCGGCCAGGGTGGTGATGACGCGGGAGCGGTACAGGATCGTCGTACCGGGCGGGGCTTCGGTGTCATACACCGTGGCAACCTCAGAAGCCGATGGCGTGAGCAGCGCGCCGTATCGGAGGTCGGCCCAGGTGTTCCCGCCGTCGAGCGATCGCTGCACCTCGATCCAGTTGCCGCCGGCGTAGCCCGCATCATGGCCCGTGGCGACGAGCTCCATCACCGGTTGGTCGGTGCCGGGGTAGGGGATGGAGTCGAGCAGAACGAGTGTCGGGGTTGCCGGCGCGGTGTAGGTGACGAGGAAGGACGTGTATTCCCACGGCGACAGCATCCCGTTGCTCTGCGTGACCTGGACATAGGCGTAGAAGGTCGTCGTGTTGGCGAGCGGGATCGGGGTTACCAAACTGGCCACCGCTCCGGGTGAAAGTCCGGTATCGAACGTGGACGGCGACACGCCCGGCAGGAAACCTCCTACGCCCTGTTGTGCGGCGGTGTAGATGACCACGCGATAGGCCGACAAGATGTTCCCAGCCGACGCGGCAGCGGTCCAGCCGATCGTCGGTTCCGGTGTGCCGATGGTCCCCGAAGGCGTGTTCACGGTCACGGTCGGACCGAGCGCAGTCGTGAACGCCTGATCGGCGCAGAACGAACCGTCAGTGTCGGCCGTCGACTCCTGCGTGTTCATCGCCCATACATCGGCGTGGCCGTTGGCGAGCAAGTTAGCCGGGAGGTTGACGACGATCGTGCCGCCTGCCGGAACGACCAGGGCGTTCCAGATGATCCCGGCTTGCAACGATCCGCCTGCGGCCGGGTTGTAATACTGATATGACCCCGAACCCACCTTCACCCGCAGCGCATACGCGGACATGGCCGCGCCGTTGGTTGGGTTGTAGCCCGCCTCATACGTGATGATCTGCGTCGCGTCGGCTGCTGACCCCGGAGTCGGTGCGATCGGCGTCGGAGCCAGGGGGGCGATGCTGCCGGTTTCGAGCGCGACGGTGACGACCGCGCCCGTGCCGGTGATGGTCCCGGGCCAGGTGGTCGTGCCGGTCGAACCCGGTCCGACGTAGGTCGTGTCGGCGAAGAACACGCCCATGCCGACCGACGACGGCTGGTTGGCGCTGTTGTTCCATCCAACCGGCTGCGACACCGAGCCGGTGAAGCCAAGCAAGACCGACACGATCTGATCGCTGGCGACCGTCGTGGTTACGGCAGGCCCCACGGTCCCGGCGACCATTGCGGACATGGCGTCGATCACGCAGGCCCCGCTTGAGGAACGGTAGGTGATCGGGACCACCTGGAACGGCCCCGGCCCACCGCCGACCCACGCGTACCCGGTGGGTTGACCCTGCGCGTTGATGTAGCCGACCGGCATGTAGTACCCCGTCGAGGTGGCCCAGCCAATCGAGAACGGACCGGCCGACAGGTCCGCGGTAACGATCGTCTTGCCGAGCACCGCCTCGAACACCGACCCTTGTTGGAGGAACGAGAGGATCGACCACCCGGCTGGCGTCGCCTGTAACGGACCGCCGGTAGCGGAGATGCCGACCATGACAAAGTCGCCCGCTTGGGTCCCGGCAGGCAGGGCGAAAACCGCGCCTGCCCCGGTTGCGCCGGTGACTGGCGTTCCCTCCGCGACCTTGGCGACGCTCATCGGCTAGCTCCCATGGGTCAGTCCTCCACGGATCGGTGAGCGGCCCGCGCGCAGTTCGTCGGTCATCGCGGCGATGCCCTGCTGCACGGCCTGGGTTGCCGCGGTGGCCGTCGCGCCGGGGCCGACGTTGACGACGAATGCACCCGACTGGATGGTGATGATGTTGGAACTGATCTGCGCGTTGCCTTCGATCCCACCCGTGCCCGTGGTCGGAAGTGCTCCCAGACCCGGCAACGGACCGATGCCGCTCTTGAGGGCCATCGCGGTAAGGGCCGGGGTCAGTACCAACTCGGGGCCTGTCTCACCGATGAGCGCAACAGTCGCGCTAGAGAACAATCCTCCGACCCCGGCCTTGGGGATGACGACCCCCGTGTTCGGTTGATTGGCCGCTGGAGCAGTCGGGCCGCTGAAGATAAAGTTCCACGCCGCCTTGACGGCGTTCACCACCGTCTGGATCGGACCGAGCACAGCCTGGAAGGCGGCAACGATCGGACCGGTCACGTTCGTCGATACCCAACCAGAGATCGCGCCCCACGCTTTGTCAAGCGCGGTCACAACGTCCGACCAGACGTGCGCGATGGTCCCAGGAATCCCGGTGAAGAAGCCCACGACGGGCTGCACAACTGTCGTATTCACCCAACCGGAGATCGCGCCCCATGCCGTTTCGAGTGCCGATACCACATCGCTCCAAACGTGCGCGATGGTGCCGGGGATGCCCGTGAAGAACGCGACAATCGGCTGTATGACGGTCGTGTTGACCCAACCCGAGATGACATTCCAGGCAGTTTCCAACGCCGACACGACGTCAGACCAAACGTGAGCGATTGTCGACGGAATAGCGGCGAAGAACTGCACGATGGGTTGGATGACGGTCGTGTTCACCCAACCGGAAACGACTGACCAGGCAGTGTGGATCGCGTTCACAACGTCAGACCAGACATGAGCGATCGTGCCGGGAATGCTTACGAAGAAGTTGATGACATCTGCGGTCCAGCTCTTGATGTCGGCCCATACCTGCTGCCAATGCAACGCGAGCAGAAGCAACGGGGCGAAAATGGCTTCGAGGATTTGCGCGATCGGATTGTTCCGAAGGAAGTTCACAAAGTCATCGAATACCTTCTTGATATCTCCCCATACCGTGTCCCAGGTGGATTTAATCGCGTTGATCGCGTCATCGAACCAGTTCTTGCAATCGGTCCACACCTGGTGCCAGTGATCGACGATCCACGCGATACCAACAGCAAGTGCCGCAACGAGCAGAATGATTCCGCCGGTAGCCGCGGTCCAGAAGGCCATCGCCGCGATTGTGTTGCCAACCCACCAGATGACGAGGCCAGCGAGGACAACTCCAATGCCGATCAACAACGGCGTGCACTTGACGATGGCCGTCGCAACATCGACGAAGGCTTTGATCGCGTCCTTCAACACGGGGATGAGGACGATGCCCCACTTAGTGGCAGCGTCCTCGACCGTGGCTTTCAATGTGTCCATCTCATGGCCGAGGGTCTGTGCCTGTATCGCTGCTGCCGCGTGGGCCGCACCGACCGCGGTGACTTTGGCAGTTGCCGCGTCATAGGCGGGAAGACCGGCCTGGATGGTGGTAACCAGCTTCGCGGACGCCGTGCCGAACCCGAGGGTCTTCAGTTCGGCGGTGGCCTGCGCGTTGCCCATCCCGGCGATGATCGGACCAACCTGGG
>Ga0182024_10001985_pt1 | contig 51621 bp, 33 predicted proteins | sample P32metaG_FD_120480 | JGI IMG/M metagenome (GOLD analysis project Ga0182024, IMG submission 120480) | Permafrost microbial communities from Stordalen Mire, Sweden - P3-2 metaG (Illumina Assembly) | ecosystem: Environmental > Terrestrial > Soil > Wetlands > Permafrost | place: Sweden: Stordalen... | reverse complement strand
TCGGATGAAGGGCGTCGAGCGCGGCGGCCAATCGCGGCAGCCCTTCCGCCAGATTGCTCCGGTCGCGAACCTGCGCCACCGCCAGGTACATCTCGTTTTCGGGCGTGGCGGGCAACGTCTTCGGATAGTAAAGCTCCACTTTGCCGCGGTAGCTGTTGGCCAGCGTTTCGTGACGTTCCGGAATGTCGGCCAGCAGGTCGGCCGCGGGCTTCACGCGCTGGATGTAGTGATCGGTTTTTATGATATGGACCACCTCTACCGGCCGTCTGAGAGGCATGTGACACCCGGTGCATCCGGCCTCTGCCGTGTGCTTCTTTGCCGCAACCAGCGCGGTGAAGGCCGCGGCGTGGCACTGGCGGCAAATGGCGTTGTAGTGATCCGCCGACTCTTCCCCGTGCTTGATGCTATGCGGATCGTGGCAGGTGGTGCATTTCAGCGCGCCGTTGCTCTTCAGGAAGCACTGCGACATCCGCAGCCGCGATGCCGTGCTCACGTTCTGGAACCAGTTGTCGCGCTCCGTGCCGGGGGCGTAATCGAAGGCGAGTTCGAAATCGGCCAGCGGCTGGCCTGGCCGGTAGGAGAAATCGCCGCGATCGTAGCGCTTCACTACGTGGGGCAGGGAAAACTCGGTGGTCTGCAAGTGGCATTGCAGGCAAACTTCGGCTTCGCGATCGGGCGAAAGCTTCGAAGGATTGACGATCGCCGCGCGGACGGCAGCTAGATTCACACCCGGTTTCGCGCCCTGTTTCCCGGCGGCCTGAATGTGGTTCTGGCCCGGTCCGTGGCAGCGCTGGCAATCGACGCCTTCAGGAAGGTTTCCGCCGGAATAAACCGGCTCATCGCCCAGCCGGGTGTGGCTCGCCGGAATCGCTTCGTAGCCGTTGTGGCAGAAAATGCAGTCGTAGGTGATGGCGCGCTGGCCAAAGATATGGTCCGGCGAGTCGTAACCGGGAGCCATCCACCAGTAGCCGCCCTTTTCCGAATACCACGTGACCGGCAACTGCAGCAGGCGTCCGTCAGCGGACCGATGCAGGTAGGCGCGCGCATGAATGGCCGAGCCGAGGAAGTAGTCGATCTTCGTTTCCTCGACGTTGGTGCGCGTGCCTTCGTAACCGAGCTGATAGCGGATCTGAAAATAATCCGCGCCCCGACGGATCATCTCGAAGTACGTGTTGGAGGGCGCGTGGTAGAAATGATTATTCTTCGAATAGTCTTCGACGGTGTTCTCCGGACGCGGGTGGGCGAAGGACTTGGCCATGCCCGTTTCGCGATACGTCTTAAAGATGGCGGCATGGCATCCGAAGCAGACTCTGGGGTTCACATACCCTTCAGAGGCCGGATTCACATCGGCCGCCTGGATGGAAGAGGCAACGGAGGTGCAGAAAAGAAAGACTGCTATCCGTTGCCGCTCGAGTTGCCCTGACGTTGGAATCGCTCCTGGTAAATTCGCTCCATTCTATCATCGCTTGGCGCACCAATCGCGCAGCAAATGAATGCTGAACCTAATACTGGCAGTCCTAGATAACTGACGAAGATAAGTGACGAAATCGGCTTCTTCAACCTGGAGCTCAAAAAGTACTAGTGGCCTGTCGCAGAGAAATCGTTACTACGACATCCCCTCCATTACTGTCGGGGTTCTGTTGGAAATGCTGAGGGCGGGCTCCGCTTTGATACGGAACCCCGACTGTGAAGGAGGGGATATGCTAACGTTCTGGCTGCGACACGCCACTAGCACTAGTAAGGTCCGCGCCCTGACGATCGCGGTTCCAAGTGCGCATCGGAACCGCCATGCGTGAGCATGCGGACAGACGCGAAACTCTCGCTAACAAATAAGCAGTACAATCCTTTTGTGAAGCGCCGCGATTTTCTCCTCAGCACTGCCGCACTCGCGCTGCCTGTATCCGCCGCGGAAACGCCCGCCAACGCCGTCCGCAGCGTGCAGCGCCTGTTCACCAGCGAGGTGGAGGACAAGCCCTGGTTTTACGATCGCGAAATGTGGCCCCGTTACCTGGCCATGCTCGCGGAGCACCGGTTCAACCGCTTCAACCTCAGCTTCGGCATCGGCTACGATTTCCTGCGCGCTGTCACCGACGCCTATTTTCTGTTCGCCTATCCTTTCTTGCTCTCGGTCCCCGGCTACAGCGTCCGTGCTACGAATCTGCCCGACGCCGAGCGCGACCGGAACCTCGAAACGCTTCACTTCATCAGCGATCAGACCGTCAAGGCCGGGCTCCAATTCCAGTTGGGCCTCTGGATGCACGGTTACGTGTGGGAGAACAGTCCGCATCCGAACTACTTGATCGACGGACTCAACGCCATCACGGCCCGTATTGCCGCGATGCGCTTGCCGCGCTGCTCCGCGCCTGTCCCTCCATCGGCGGGGTGACCCTCCGCATCCACGGCGAAAGCGGTGTCACGGAGGGCAGCTACCCGTTCTGGAAAACGGTGTTCGACGGCGTGAAGCGATCCGGACGGAAGGTCGAGATCGACCTGCACGCCAAAGGCATCGACGATGGAATGATCGACCTCGCGCTGGCCACGGGTATGCCCGTCAAGGTGTCGCCGAAGTTCTGGGCGGAGCATATGGGTATGCCGTACCATCAGGCCGACATTCGCGAGCAGGAAGTGCCGAAAGCCGATCACAAGGACAGCGGCCTGATGGCACTGAGCACCGGCTCGCGCAGCTTCACCCGGTACGGCTACGCCGACCTGATGCGCCCGGACTCAAAGGAAGACCGCCGCTTCGAGATCCTCTGGCGCATCTGGCCCGGCACGCAGCGGCTGTTGCTGTGGGCCGATCCGGTTTTCGCCGCCGGATACTCTCGCGCTTTTCAATTTTGCGGATCGAGCGGCGTGGAGATTATGGAGCCGCTCTCCTTCAAGGGACGGCGCGGCTCCGGATTGCCAGGCGGCCGCTGTGCCTATGCCGACGCCTCGCTTCGTCCGCGATGGGATTGGGAGAAGTACCTCGATACGTATCGTGTTTGGGGTGCGAAGCTCTACAATCCGGACGCCAAGGTCGAAGTCGATCCCGCTCTCGCCGCGGCCAGTCGCATTCTGCCGATTGTCACGACCGCCCATCTGCCCTCGGCTGCGAACAACAATTATTGGCCGGAGCTGTACACCAACCAGTCTCTCGTCGAGCCGGCGAAAACCGAATACAGCGACACGCCAGCACCCAAAACCTTCGGCAACACCAGCCCGCTCGATCCGCAGCTGTTCTCGCGTATCAACGACTTCGCCGATGAGTTGTTAAAGGGCGAGCGCACTGGCAAATACTCGCCCATCGAAGTCGCGCAATGGCTGGAGGATCTGGCCCGCGCCGCGCAACCCGTGAAAGACCGCCGCATGGACGTGGACATCGCCATCCAGTCCGGCTTAGGCAAATTCTTCGCGGCGAAATTCCGTGCGGGCGTCCTTTATTCGATTCATGAGCGCACCGCCGACCGCGAGGCCCTGCAAGAAGCCCTCAAGTTCTACCGCGCGGCGCGTGCCGCCTGGGCCGGATTGGCGGAGAAAGCCAAGGCAGTGTACGTTCCGGACATCACCGTCGGCGAGCTTCCGTGGCTCCGCGGTCACTGGCTGGACCGGCTGCCCGCCATCGATGCCGATATATCTCTTCTCGAGAAGCGTCTGCCGGCCGCGAAGCTTACGGGCGACCCCAAGGTCAAGGCAGCCATTGCCGAAGCCAGCGGCCGCCCGCAACGCGGCGGTGTCGCCGTGCTCCATCGCGTCCCCAGCCGTTTTCGGCGCAAGCAGCCACTGGCGCTGGAACTCGCGGGACCGTCACTCCAGTCGGCGCGGCTCCACTACCGCCATGTCAACCAGGCGGAGCGGTGGCAGTCCACCATTATGGATCGCAAGGGACAGGCCTACGTCTCGGCTATCCCCGGCGCATATACCGACTCGCCGTATCCGCTCCAATATTATTTCGAGCTGAAATTGGCACCGGATCGAGCCTGGCTCTACCCAGGCTTCCCATCGGACCGCGCCGGACAGCCATATTTCGTCCTCAGAAGCTAACCAAACCGGCGATGTTTGACACTTCCCGCGCCCCGTGGCGCACGCACTCGTGCGTGCCGCGTCGAGACTCGTCTCGATGCCTGACTACCGCCCCAGCGTCTTCGCCAGATACTCCACCATCGCGGCAGCCTCCGCGTCCGACGCCTGCGCTCCGCGCGTCACCATGTTCTGGACGATCGCCGACCATTCCACCTTATTCATCCGCTGGCTGGTCACCACCTCTATCGCATGACAACCGGTCCCACAGGTTTTTTCGACCAGTGCCTTCGCTCCGCCCGCCGGCAGCACCAATGGAGCAAACGCTCCCACCGCAGGCAACCCTCGCCGTGACTCTGCCGCCGCAGCCACAGCTTTTGTAACCGAAGCCGGCAACGGTTTCCTGTTCACATCCGGCAGCGCGAACGCGACCAGACTGTTGCTCAGTCCTCCCGCCAAATACCCTCCGCCGCCGGTAGCCATCAACGCCACATATTGCCGCCCGTCGCGACCCAGGTAGGTAATCGGGATGGTATGCCCGCTCGCTTCCAAGAGCGTTTCCCATAGCAGCTTTCCCGTCCGCGCATCGAACGCCCGGAACCGCGAATCATTCGTCGCGCCGATAAACACCAGGCCTCCGGCCGTCGCGATGCTCCCGCCGATGTTCAGCGATCCGGTATTGCGCACGCCGATCGCCTCCAGCGCTTCCATCCGTCCCAATACGGAGCGCCACGCGATCTCGCCCGTTGCCAAATCCACCGCGATCAGCTCTCCGAAGGGCGGATTCTGGCATGGGATTCGCGTTTTCACATCCCAAAATCGCGCATACGGCCCATAGGCCGAAGTCCGCACGTACTCCGATCCGCGCTTTTCCATGTGCCCCCACTGGGCGATGTTCATCACGTTGACAAACAGCAGGCCAAGGGATGGATCGATAGAGACGCCTCCCCAATTTCCCCCGCCCAGCGTGCTCGGGAAAAACAGCGCGTTCCCTTCGAGCGGCAGAGGTGTGTAGGGACCTCCAATCTTCATCTGATTTGTTTCAAACAATTCCTTGCAAAAGCGGGCGTGCTCAGGAGACCGGTCATAGAGATCCTCGATCTTAAACGTGTTCTTCGACAGCGGTGGAGGCTTTACGGGAAACGGCTGCGTCCTGGCCGTCACTTCCACCGGAACCTCCGTCTGGGGCACGGGCCTTTCTTCCATCCCGTAGACCGGCTCACCGGTCACGCGGTTGAACACGAACAACAAACCCATCTTGGTGATCTGCGCGACCGCGGGAATGACGGTCCCTGCGCGGCGGATCTCGAACAACGCGGGAGGCGCTGCCGCATCGTAATCCCAAATGTCGTGGTGCACCAGCTGCCGGTACCACTTCACTTCGCCGGTCCGCGCATCGAGCGCTACCAGCGAATTTCCATAGAGGCCGTCGCCTACGCGATCCGCGCCATAAAAGTCGGAAGTCGGCGCGCCCAGCGGCGCATACACTATTCCGCGCTTCTCATCGATCGTGAAAAACCCCCACACATTGGTCCCCGATCGATTCTTCCAGCCGCCGGCAGGCCACGTTTCCGATCCCGCTTCTCCCGGCCTCGGCACGGTGTGAAAGGTCCACAGCAGCTTCCCCGTTTTCGCATCCCAGCCGCGAATATCCCCATACGCGCCCGCGCTGGGCGACCCCTCGCCATTGCTGCATCCAGTGATCACGATGTTGCCGAACACCGCCGGCGGCGACTGCAACGAATACCGGCCGTCCTTCAAGTCCCCCAGCACGCCTTTTTTGAGATCGACGCGGCCTTCCTCGCCGAATGCCGGAGCCGGTTTTCCAGTGGTCACATCCAGTGCCAATAGATATGGCCCATTCCCCGCGAACACTCGCGAATGCATGCCCGCGCCGCCATGCCAGTACGCCAGGCCGCGCAGGGCCGACGGCGCAGCGTCGTATTTCCAGAGCAGCTCGCCGGTTTCCGGCACCACGGCATAGACGCCGTCCGGGGCCGTCGCATACATCACGCCGTCCACCACGATGGGCACGGCTTCCGATCCCGGCTTCCCGGTACGAAATGTCCACGCGATCTTCAGCCGTTCGACATTGCCCGCATGAATCTGCCGCAAAGAGGAATATCGCATCGCACCGGGATCGTTCCCATAGGAAGGCCAATCCGCCTGGGCAAACGCTACAACGTTGAGCAACAGCAGAGCACCATATCGCATCTGGCCAGTAGAATATCATCCAAGACATATGACCCGAAGACAATTCGTCGGTTCCTTAAGCGCGGCCTCGCTGCTGCCTGCCGCTGCTTCGCAACCCAATATCGTTTTCGTCCTCACCGACGACCAGGGCTATGGCGACCTCGCCTGCCATGGCAATCCGGTTATCCATACTCCGAATCTCGACCGGCTTCACGATCAGAGTGTGCGGCTGACGGATTATCACGTCAGTCCGACGTGCGCGCCGACGCGCTGCGCCCTGATGACCGGGCGTCACGAATTCAGATCCGGCGTGACACACACGATTCTGGAACGGGAGCGCATGAGCCTGAAGGCCAGAACCTATGTGCAGGCGCTCAAAGCCGCGGGCTACTCGACCGGAATTTTCGGCAAGTGGCATTTGGGCGACGCGGCTCCCTATCAGCCGAATAATCGTGGATTCGACGAGGTCTTCATTCACGGCTGCGGCGGCATCGGGCAGGATTATCCCGGCACCTGTTCCGATGCGCCCGGCAACACTTACTTCAACCCGGCGATTCTCCACAACGGCACGTTCGAGCGAACCCAAGGCTACTGCACCGACGTCTTTTTCTCTCAGGCGCTGCGCTGGATTGAGCAGAAGCATACTGGGCAAAAACCATTCTTTGCACTGATTACGCCGAATGCTCCTCACGCTCCCTTGATCTGTCCCGAAGAATATCAACGGATGTATCAAGGGCAGAACCTGGGCGAGGATGTCGAGAAATTCTTCGGCATGATCACCAACATCGACGACAATGTCGGGCGCCTGATGAGCCGCCTGAACGACTGGGGCCTCGAACGCAATACGCTGCTCATCTTCATGACCGACAACGGAGGCACCGCCGGCGTGCGCGTGTTCAACGCCGGCATGCGCGGCGCGAAGGTAACGCCCTATCAGGGAGGCACGCGCGTTCCGGCCTTTTTCCGCTGGACCGGTACGCTCGAACCGGGCGACGTCGATAAGCTCACCGCCCACATCGACATTTTTTCGACGCTTGCGGAAATCGCAGGCGCCGCCGCGCCGGCCGGTCTGGACGGGCGCAGCTTGATGCCTCTGTTGAAAGATCGCCAGGCTCCGTGGCCGGACCGATATCTGTTTACCCACGTTGGCCGATGGCCGAAGGGGCAGGCGCAGGCCGCGAAATATTCCCAGTGCAGCATGCGTAGCGCCCGCTTCAGCATGGTCAACATCGGCCCGGCGAAAAACTGGGAGCTGTATGACTTGAAGGCCGACCCCGGCGAGAAGACCAACGTCGCCGCGCAGCACCCGGACGAAGTCCGCGCCATGGACGTTGCCTACAGCCAGTGGTGGGATTCCGTGCAGCCGGATCTTGAAAACGAGGACGCCGTTCCGCCCCGCGTGGCGCCCTACAAACAGATTTACTGGAAGCAATTTGGCGGCGGGCCGGGATACATCTGACAGGGTGCTGAAAGTCTTGCTGTACCTTGTGGGGCAGCGCCATGCGCTGCCAAAGATTTTTCAGTCCGCCGCTAACCCTTTATTCCAGATTCAGATGGACATCTCTCTGCCACGCTCTCAGCAACTCAGTCATCTTCCGGACGCGTTCCGGCTCGGATGCGGCCAGATTTTTGCGCTCGCCCGGATCGGCTTCCAGGTTCGATAGCCAGACGTGGTCCGGAACCTCTTCACCGGGGAACTGCGGCGGATTCACGATCAGTTTCCAATCCCCGGAGCGCACTGCTCTCGACTTTTCGAAGCTCCAGAACATGTTTTCGTGCGGCGCAGCCTGGCCGCGCAAAACGGGCACGATGTCCTGGCCGTCGATACCCGAAGGCTTCGCCCCACCGGCCATGGTTAGGAACGTCGGCATCAGATCCATCGAAATCATCGGCCGGTCCCAAACCTTCCCTGCCGGGATAAAGCCCGGTGCCCGCAGAATGGCCGGCACGTGCATGCCTCCGTCGAATAAACCAAGCTTGTACCCGCGCTTCTCTCCGTTGCTCCCCCCCGCGTAAGGCTTGCCGTAGCTCGAAGCGCGGACCTCGCGCGTGGCCCCGTTGTCGGCCTGAAAGAAAACGATGGTCTCGTCTTCGATGCCCTGCCGCTTCAGCGTGTCAAGGATTCCGCCGATAACATCGTCCGCGGCGGCCACCATGCCGAGGTGCGTGCGCCGGTCGCGCTCCATCGAAGCCGGAAAACGATCGAGGTATTTGCGAGGAGCCATCATCGAGTAATGCGATGCCCCAAACGCGAGATATAGGAAGAACGGCTGCTCCCGCTTCTGCCGCGAAAGGAACGCCTGCGCCTCGCGGCCCAGCAGTTCGGTCATGTACGCCGGCTCTTCGAACACCTCGGTTTCATTGCGCCACAGGTCGTGAAAAATCTTGCCGGGTGCGCTGCCCAACTGGTAATAGCGATGCGAATACGCGTCCAGCCATCCCGAATACCAGCCGAAAAACTCGTCAAACCCCTGGGCTTGCGGGCGGCTTTCCGGAGCGCTGCCCAGGTGCCACTTGCCCAACGCGGCCGATCGATATCCCAGTTTCCGCAACTGCCCGGCAAGCGTCACTTCACCCGCCTTCAGACCGATGACGTTCCATTCAGGCTCGGACCGCAGCGCTCCGAAGACTCCCGTGCGCTCGGAATATTGGCCGGTCATAATCGACGCGCGGGATGCCGAACAGACCGGCGCGTTGGAATACCACTGCGTGAAGCGCATCCCCGAAGCTGCCAGCCGGTCGAGGTTCGGCGTGCGCACTTCGCGATATCCATAGCAGCCGACGTCGCCCACGCCGTGATCGTCGGTCACGATCATCACAATGTTGGGCCTGCGCGCAGGCGCCGCGGCCAAGGCCGGGCCTGCTGCCATCGCCTGTAAGAATTCTCTTCGACGCACGGTATTTATTGCCATCTAAAGGCTCCTTTGTGCACTAATGGCCTGTATCGGCGAGACCGTTAGCACAGGGTCCGTCTTGTAGGGCGGCCAATTTTGGCTGCAGCCTGCCTTCGGGCAGGCTGGTTCGACAATCAACAAGAGCCGCCTGAAATGCGGCTGCAGCCAAAATTGGCCGCCCTACAAGAACGAGCGAAATACTATCGATCCGGTTGCGACAGCCCACTATTGGTCTGCGTCTCAAATTCTGAACGGTAACGCTCCCGTGCGCAAAATGGGGACTGGCTCGAATTTCGCCGATTTTGCGAAATTTCGTGCCTGTACCCTTTTTGCCCCTCCCGGAATCATACCGCTCGAAATCAGCGACGCACTCCACTAGATCAGCATTCCTTCAATCACCGTGCCGCCGAAGTCCGTGAGCTTCTCGTTGCGTCCGTTATGCAGGAACCACAACCGGTCCTGCTCCAGGCCAAGAAGATGCAGGATCGTCGCATGAAAATCGCGCATCGAGTATCGCGTGCCGACGCCGCGGAGACCCATTTCATCGGTCTCGCCGATGATGGTGCCGGGTTTGACGCCTCCGCCCGCGAACCACATCGTGAAGCCGTGCGGATTATGGTCGCGTCCGTCGCCTCCCTGCGACATCGGCAGGCGCCCGAATTCCGCGCCCCAGATAACCAGCGTCGAATCGAGCAGCCCGCGCTGCTTCAGATCCTTTAACAATCCCGCAACAGGAAGATCCGTCATCCCGCACATTTTTTCGTGATTGCCTACCAGGTCCTTGTGGGCGTCCCATTGGACCGAAACCGGGCCGCCCCCGGAGTAAAGCTGTATGAATCGAACGCCGCGCTCGACTAATCTTCGCGCCAACAAACATCGAGAGCCGAATTCGTTGGTCCGTTTTTCGCCGATGCCGTAGAGTTTTTTGGTCGCCTCCGTCTCCTTCGCGAGGTCCACCGCTTCGGGCGCCGCGCTTTGCATCTTGAACGCCAGTTCATAAGAACTGATGCGCGCGGCCATTTCTGTGTCGCCGTCCAGCGTGTCCATCTCGTTCATCTTCTGTAGAAAGTCGAGCGTGTGCCGCTGGCGCGCGGAACTCATCCCCTCCGGCGGCCGCAGGTTCAGAATCGGGCTGGGACCGGAGCGAAAAACCGTTCCCTGATAGACGGCGGGAAGGAAGCCCGCGCCCCAACACGGCGTGCCACCCTCCGGTGTGCCTTCTGGCTGCGGCATGACGACATACGCCGGGAGATTTTCACTTTCGCTGCCCAGGCCGTACGTGATCCACGAGCCCATGCTGGGATAACCCATAAGAATGCGGCCGGTGTTCACTTGGTACATGGCGGGCGCGTGGACGGTGCTATCGGTATAGAAGCTGCGGACGAAGCAGAGATCGTCCACGCATTCGGCGATGTGCGGAAAAAGGGTCGACACTTCGCGGCCGCACTGGCCATATTTTTTGAAAGTCCATGGACTCCGCAGCAGAGGCGTGTCGCCCTTGGTGAACTGGCTCACGATGGTCCCGTAGCTGGCCGGCAACGGCTGCCCATTGTACTTTTCGAGAGCCGGCTTGGGATCGAAGGTATCCACCTGGCTCGGCCCTCCCACCATGAAAAGAAAAATCACCGACTTCGCCTTACCCGGAAAGTGCGGAGGCTTCGCAGTAAGAGGATTGGCGCGATCCGCCGCCGACGCTATCGGGTCCAGCATCGAGGCCAGCGCCACGGAGCCGAATCCATGCGCCGCGCGAACCAGCACGTCGCGCCGCGTCAACGCCCGGCCAATATGAAAAAGGGGACTGACGATTCTGTCCCTAGCCGCGAACTGCTGACCTTGCGTAACGACAGGGTCGTGGACAGAGCCGTCTGTCCCCTTTTTAATTGACATAGAGAAACTCATTTCGGTTGAACAGGGCTAAGCAAAAGTCCGCCAGCGTGCCTCCGGACTTGAAGAATTTTTGCGCCAGCTGATTCTCTTCCGGCCGCGGCCGCCTCGACAGCGCCAGCAGCCACGCCGAATCGATCTGACACGCGCGATTGTTGCCGCAGGATTTTTCGAGTCGCGCAGCGAATGCCTGCGACACCTCCTGCATGAAGCCGGAGTTGAACAGCGAAAGCGCTTGCAGGGCATGCGTCGAGACCGGTCGCACCGGGCACGACGTAATCGCATCCGGCTGATCGAACGCGGTGAACAACGGCAGGCGCACGCTTCTCTTGTTGTAAAGATAAATGCCCCGCCGATTTTGGACGTTCCTGTCCGGGTTCACCGGCCACAGCCCGTCGCGCTCATACTCGGTAAAAATCAAATTGTAGACTTCGGGCTCGATCGGAATCTTTACCGGCCGCCCGCCGGCTTCTGGACTGAGCGTGCCAGAGACCGCAAGCGTGGCGTCGCGGACCATCTCCGCGTCGAACCGTTTGCGATTCATCCGCCAGAACAGCCGATTCTGCGGGTCGATCTGCGATTTCGCTTCGTCCGCAGCCCCAGGTGACGCCGACTGCCGGTAGGCGTTGGACGTAACGATCAGCCGGTCGATCGCCTTGACGCTCCAACCGCCTGCCATAAACTCGGCGGCCAGCCAGTCCAGCAGCGCGTGACTCTCGGGCTTGTCGCCCATGGTTCCGAAATCGTTAGGGGTCCGTACCAGGCCCTCACCCATGCGGAACTGCCAGATGCGATTCACCATGACTCTCGCCGTCAACGGATTTTCTTGAGAGGCAAGCCAGTTGGCAAATGCCGTGCGCCGGCCTTCCGACGCCTGGGGAATTTTGTACGTGGCGCGGATCACGTAGGGCAGCGCGGCATCCACCGGTTGAAGCCTCGCGTGCGGATCGCCCAAGCGCAGCACAAAACTCGGCGGCGCGGGTTCGCCGGTGTTGACGAAAGAATAGGCCGCGGGCAGAGGATCGGGCGCAGTCGCTTCGACCTCATGCAATTGCTTTCGCAGCTTTTCGCGTTGCAATTTTACCGCCGCCGGCATCACCGCGACCACTTCATCCCAGGTCGGCTTGAGCTGCGCCTCCGCGTCCGAAGCCAACGTCTTCTGTTCGGGAGTCCGCTTGTCCTTGGGAACGTTGAAGGCTTCGAGTAGCCTGGGGTCCAGCGTACGTTTGCGCTCTTCCCGAATCTGATCGTCGTAGGGTTTCGCGAGCGCCTTCAAGGCTTGCTCGACCGGCGTCAACCTCTCTTTGTAGGCCTTTTGATCCGCCTCCCACTTGACTTTCTCCTCCGCCAACGCGATCTCGACTTCCTTGCCTTTGGCTCCCGCGAAGATCGCTTGCAAGCTGTAAAAATCCGCCTGCAAAATGGGATCGAACTTGTGATTGTGGCAGCGCGCGCAGTTAATGGTCATGCCCAGGAAGGTTTGGCCGACGTTCGTCGCAATCTCGGTCAGCACCTCCTGCCGGCTCTCCTCCGGGTCGATGTTTCCGGCCACCACGTGCTCGGAGCCCGCGCGCAGATAGCCAGTGGCGATCAGCGCCTCGGGATCGCCGGAAAACATTTCGTCGCCCGCGATCTGTTCTTTGACAAATCGATCGTACGGTTTGTCGCGGTTGAAACACCGGATGACGTAATCGCGATAGCGCCACGCGTGCGGCCGGTCCTGGTCCAGTTCAAAACCATTGGTGTCTGCGTATCGAACTACGTCCAGCCACTTGGACGCCCACCGTTCGCCATAATGCGGCGACCCGAGCAACCGGTCGACCACCTTCTCATGCGCGTCGCGCGACTGGTCCTTCTGAAATGAATCCAGTTCGCCCGGCGTCGGTGGCAGGCCGGTGAGATCGTAAGTGACCCTGCGGAGCAGTTGAGCGCGATCGAGAGGTTTCGATGGCTCCATCTGCTTCGCGCGCAAAGTTTGGAGAATGAACGCGTCGATCGGATTCCCGCCAATCGGCGGCGCCGCCGGCCGCACGACTTTTTGAAACGCCCAGTATTTTCCCCGGGCGCCGATGAATGCGTCGTCCTGCGAACCGGCCCACAGCACTCCCACCGCCGCGGCGATAATCGCGAACTTCATTTAAAGCCCCGCAGCATCTCCAGGAACCCGTTCACAATCGCGCTTTCCGCACATCCCGGCTTCAGATGCGAAGTGGTAACTTCGTAACTGATCTGATCGAATCCGGCATCGTTGGGAATATATCCGCTCGACCCGTTGGCGTGAGTAACCATGATCGTATGAGGGAACGGCGACTCTTTCTGGAGATGCTGATGGATCAGCGTAAACACCTCGCCTGAAACTCCGGCTAGCGGAATGTTGTCGATCATGACCAGCCCGAGCCGGATGTTGACCGGATCCGCGTCCGTGAACTTGTAATCGGCGCGCGGACGCGGTCCCGCTTCCACCTGGCGGCCCGGACACGTCACCACTTTCTGGGCACCGCCCAGCCGCGCCTCCGCCGAGGTCTTGATCCCGCCCGCCACCCGCACGACTTCCTCGCCCAGCACTTTCCCAAACGCGTCGACCAGCGTGAAATCGTCGCCGCTGGCCATGGAGATCGGATTTTGGTCGCCGGCCGCGCCGCTGGTCCACACCGCGACCGGTCCGTCATCATCCGATTTCTCTTCCGGCCGGAGCTTCAACCGCGGACCCGCGTCGGACCGCGGATGATCCTTGGCCCGATAATGCTGCTCGACAAATCGCGAGGTCGCGCCCGCCAGGTCGCCCGTGATCTGACGGTTCTCCGGACCCATGACCACAACGTGAACCGCGTAATTGATCAGAAATGCGATCGGCTTCCCCGCCATGTCCTCAAATCGCAGGACGGTGACCGTCTTGTTCGACGGCCCGTTTTCGTTATAGCCCAGCCACCAGCCCTGGGCGCCGAACAATTCCCTCCGGTTGATGTTCAGGTAAGCCGTGCCGGTGCCGATCCCGAAGCGCGCCGGCTGTAGCCGTGCCTTCGCGCGGCGCACCGCCTCCACCGCGGCGGCCTCGACTTTCTTGGTGTACTCGGCTGTATTCGCAGGGGTCGCTCCCAGGGTCGCCGCGCCATGATTGTGCACCGCGGCGAGCAAGAGATTTTCCGGCCGAATGCCCATCTCGGCGCTGACTTGCTTCGATACCTCCGCCCAAACCGCGTCCGGAACGCCGATCAACTCCCAGGCAACCAGCGCGACTTGCGTTGCGCCGTCATCCAGCACGATCGCGCGCACAAAAATGTGGTCGTGGATCGCTGTAGAGCCCTGCGTGCGGCCGCCATACCCCGCCATCGGGAGCGCCGCATCGGCCGCCGGTGTGATGTCTACGCTCGCCGCTCCGGCGCGCAAAGCTCCGGCCCTGCACACAGGCACCACTAGCAGGAGAAACGCCAGTCTACACAGCATTATTCGTTGAGTATACCGCCGCCGCGCCGGGCGCGATAAACTGCTCTTAAATCAAATGAAGAGCTATCGCAAGGAACTGTGGTTCGACATCGCCTCGCGCCGCGCCTTCGTGAACATTACTCGCGAGGTCGAAACCTGCGTGGCCGAGTCCCAAGTCCGCGAAGGCCTGGCGCTGGTCAACGCGATGCACATCACCGCGTCGGTATTCATCAACGACGACGAGCACGGCCTGCACCAGGATTACGAAAAATGGCTCGAATCCCTCGCTCCGCATGAGCCGGTCTCGCAGTACCTGCACAATCGCACCGGCGAGGACAACGCCGACGCGCATTTGAAACGCCAGGTGATGGGGCGCGAGGTGGTAGTCGCAATCACCAAAGGCAAGCTCGACTTCGGCCCGTGGGAGCAGATTTTCTACGGCGAATTCGACGGCCGGAGGAAAAAACGAGTGCTGGTAAAAATCATCGGCGAATGAACTGCTTATCTGCGTCAGAAGTCCTGAATATTCTACTGGGCAGCCGATCGCGTCTGTAGGTCAACGGTGGGGCCGCCAATTTTGGCGGCAGCCGGCCTTTCAAGGCGGCTTCTCGATGAGGCCCAGCAGCGCCGGCACAAAGCCGGCTTGCCGCCAGAATTGGCGGGCCCCACAAGGCCGGCAAGATCATGATGGAAGCTCGTGATACACTCCACTACTTCCTCAACCCAGCATCGTACATCGACCCGTACAACACGTATTGAGCGACAGCGTTTCTGGGATAGGCGATGTCCACGCTCTTCACCGCGCCGTCTTTCGCGAATGTGGCCGTCAACTGCGGATTGAGCCCCGCCCAATACGCCGGAATATCCAGCGTCTTGTACCGCGCGACCACCTGGTCCCGCAGCTTGGGATCGAAATGAACGCCGTATTTGTCCACCAGCAGCTTGATGGCGTTGTAGTCGCCCTCGGCCTTGATGCGCATCAACTCCGCCAGCAGCTTGCCCGCCGCCTGATGCATTTTCGGATAATCGTCCACCACTACGTAAGTCTTTCCGTGGCTGACGGTCATCTTGATCGCGCCCGTGGTCGCCATAATGTAGTTGGCGATCAGCGCGCGGTCGCGCTGATGGTCCTCCTCGATCGTGTCGCCCTTGGGAATGCGCCGCAACTGTTGCAGCATTGTCGACGCCGCGCTGTCATACATCGCCTTGGCGACTTCCTCCTGATTCTGGACCAACCCCAGTTCCTTCAGTTTCGGATCCCAGATATTCCAATACGCCAAAAGGTCCGCGCGAGCCTCTTCGAGCGTCGAAAAATATTCCTTCAAATAAGGTTCCGCGCCGCCGGTAAGCTTCGCGCTCAATTTGCCCGACCCGTGGCCGATCACTTCGTGCAGCGCCGTCAGCAACTCCTCGGCTTGCTGCCCGTATTTGATGTCGCGGTCGATAATTTCCGGCGTCGCCCCGAATTCACGGATGCTCTTATGGCCGGATGCCTCATCGAACGCGCGGCTGCTGGCCGTAAACAGGAAATTCTTGGTTCCGTACTTCTCATGGATCTCGTTTTCATTCGGTAGATTGTCGCCGATGGTCGACACCTGGAAATCGCCCGTTTCGATCAGCACCTCCACCGCCTTCACCACCGGCGGAGTAAACGATTTTTTCTTGTACGCGTCCAGCCACGGCGCTTTCTCCTCGAAATACGCCGCGTTCTGCGCCAGCTTATTCATCGTGTCGGTCAGCGGTTTGTCGGTCACCGTTACGAAACTCTGTGAGCTTCCCTTGGCGCCGCGGGCGTCGCGATACACCTCGATGAACCCGTTGGCAAAATCGATGGTCGCGTTGTCGCGCACCCAGTCCGCGCCGAACGTGAGCCAGTCCGCCGGTTCGCCGGTTTGATAGAAGTGAATCAGGTCGCCGATAACGCGCGCCTGCGCGGGTTCGGCGGCGGCCAGCGCCTTCTCGAAGCACTCGATTGCTTTCTTGAGGTAAACCGCGTACTTGCCGGTCGCGGTCGCTCGCCACACCTGTTCGGAGAGGCGCCCGTTCTTATCCTTCACCACCGACGAATTCAACGGATAATGCTCCTTGAACTTCCCCAGATCGGCCAGCGTTACGCCCGGACCGTAAAACGTATTTGAGCTGGCTTGCACGATGTCCTTTCCCCCGCGCGGACTTTTGGCCGTGATCATCGGCTCAAAATCCGCGTTGAACAGCGCGTCCTTCAGTTCGAGCACTTCCTTCGCCACCTGCTCGCGGGAGCTCAGCGCGGCCAGATCGCCATAGGGCGACCGGAACGCGCCATTCTGGAATGCCTGTTCGGCGGCCTTATCGAGATCCTCGAACGTACATTCCGGAACAAACTTCTGCGATGTGTTTTCGTTATGATTCCCCCGGTTCGCCCAGAACAGCTTGGCGAAATCCGTGATCTGTTTCAGCCGCCCTGCGTCGATGCCCGCCGGGTGCGACGCGATCCCTTCGAGCAGCCTCTTCTCGCGGATTCCATACGCCGAAAGCTGATCGTAGATGATCGGGTCAATCGCGATCGACGCCTGCACCAGCCAGTACGCCAGTTCCTTCTGTCGCGGCGTGAGGGTCTTAAAACTCTCCGCGCGAAGCTGAATAAACCCCGTGCTTCCGACGCGATCCGCCAGCGCGCTGGTCTGTCCGAACGCCATCGTGGACAACAATAAAACTCCGCCGAAGATCTTCATGCCTGCCTCCCATGCGGCCTTTTCCTCATTCTAGTGCTGTGCCCGGGTGATTTGTCGGCAATTCAGCCCCATGCGTCAGCTTGGGGTTTGCACTGGGAACCGCAACAGCCCCAAGCTGACGCATGGGGCTCCACGGCGCCTCTCCGTCCGGGTGAAAACCAACTATTCATCTAGAATTGCCCGCCCTACAAGTCTGGTGAGCGACTCTCTCCCGATAGAAACGCCAGAACCTCGCGATGCGACGCCTCCGGTTGGTCGGTCATAAAAATATGGCTCGCCTGCGGCAGCATCACCAGGCGCGACCCGGCGATGGCTCGGGCCAGGATCGGCGCGTTTTCCGGTGGAACCAGTTGGTCCGTCTCGCCGTGAATGATCAGTGTGGGCGCTTCAATCTGTCCCAGCCGTTCGAATGCGCTCCAGGCCAGGATCGCCTGCACTTGGCCCATGTACCCCGCGACTTCCGGATAGTTGCGCCGCCGGATCGCCAGATCCTCTTCGATCCGGTCGCGCGGCGTCGACGCGTCGTAGATGTAGGGCACCATTGCTTTCGCGCCCTCTTCAGGCGTCATCGTGGCACGCGCCATCAGGACGGCAAGAACGTTTGGCGCCGCCGGAATTGCAGTGCGCCCTCCGCAGGCCGTACAACCGAGCACCAGCCGGTTCACCTTTTCCGGATAGTTCAGCGCGAACTCCTGCGCGATCATGCCGCCCATGGACACGCCGAAAACGTGAGCCCTCTCGATGCCCGCCGCGTCCAGAACCGCCGCCGCGTCCGCCGCCATCTGCGCGATCGAATAGGCGCCCTGCGGCACGTCGCTCTTCCCGACCCCTCTGTTATCGAACAGAATCGTCCGGTAGTGCGCCGAAACCACGGGGCGCGTCCGGTGCCACATCTCATGCGGGTAGCCGAGCCCCATGATCAGCAGCAACGGCTCCCCGCTCCCCGATTCTTCCCAATAAATTCGCGTCCCGCCGCTGGTCGTGTCTGGCATACCTATAAGATCATAAGGGATGGATGCCGCCTTTGCCCAAAATCGCGATTGGACTTCGCGTCCACTCCGGGTGGGCCGCGATGGTGGCCGTCGCAGGTTCCCCTGCTCAACCCGTCATCGTTGACCGGCAACGCATCCAGATTGCCGAATCGTTCGGAGGCGGTCTCGTTCAGCCCTATCACACCGCCCGTGACCTCGGGGTCGAACGGGGCCGCGCCTTCTTGGACGAATGCCGCGCGGCGTCGAATACCTTGGCCACCGCGTCCCTGGAAGCGGCCATCAAGCTCGCGGGTGGGGATCGCGTCCAATGTTGCGCCGTCCTCACTGGCTCCGGCCGGCCGTCCCCCACGCTTGAATCGACGCTCGCCTCCCACGCTGCCATCCATACCGCCGAAGGCGAATTCTTTCGCGAAATCGTCCTCCATGCCGCCTCCTGCTGCGGCTTGCGCGTGCGCCGGATTAAGGAAAAGGAATTGTTCGATCTCGCCGCGCGCGAGTTCGGCCTCGCCGGCGCGATTCTCCAGCGCACGCTGAATGACTTCGGCAAAAGGATTGGCCCGCCCTGGCGCCAGGATCAGAAATTCGCCGCCCTGGCCGCGTGGCTCGTCTCGTAGGCGAAACTGTCTACATGAGATTTGTCGCCTTGCTGATTGCAGCACTCGCCACCTCGTTACCCGCAAATGCGGAGACCGGCCTGACCATTCACATGATCCTCCACGCCGTAGGCGAGGAGCGCTACCAGGTCGAGCCTTTCGAAGGAGGCCTGAAGCTCTCCACGACCTTCGAATACACCGATCGCGGAAATAAGCACACCACTACCGCCGACTTGAGAATGACCGCCGACTACACGCCGCTCAGTCTGGAGGTCCAGGGTCGCAAGGTCCATGTGCAAGCCGCGTCAGCCACCGTCGAGGAGGACTCCGCCAGCCGCACCTTCGCGACGCCCGAAAACTACTTCGCGATCTTCGGCCCGTCGCCCTTCGCCGTGCAGATGATGATGATCCGCTACTGGAACGCCCATGGACGCCCCGCGCACTTGCCCGTCCTGCGCGCCCGCGCCGATGCGACACCACTCGAGATCGAACTCGTCGGCCACGATTCCATCGCCGTCGGTGGCGCGATGGTCCAGCTCGACCGCTACACCATCGCCAATCTGATGTTCGGCCGCGAGATCCTCTGGATGAACTCAAACGGCGATCTGGCGGCGGCCATGACCTTCGCTGGCGGCCTGCCCATGGAAGCGGTGCGCACGGAATACCAGTCCGCGTTCCAGCAGCTGTACCGCAGCGGCGTGAATCAGGAGTTGAGGAATCTGCAATCGATCGGCAAGATAGCGCCGCCCGAACGCACCGGCGCATTCGCGATTGTGGGAGCGCGCCTGGTAGACGCGACCGGCGCGCCTCCCGTGAACGATTCCGTAGTCATCGTGCGCGACGGACGCATCGCCGCCGCCGGTCCGCGTGCGAGTATTACCATCCCGAACGAGATGCCCATCTTAGACGCAAAGGGGCAGACCCTTCTGCCAGGCCTATGGGAAATGCACACTCACGCTTCGGGCGTCGAGTTCGGGCCGGCTCTCTTGGCCGCTGGAATCACCACCGCGCGCGATTGCGGCGGCGAGGTCGGTTATCTGCTCGCGAACCGCTATGCTGTTGACGTCCGCGGTGCCCTCGGCCCCCGCCTGCTCCTCGCTGGCCTGGTCGACGCCGGCGGATTGAAAGCCTTCGGCCACGTCACCGCCGAAACGCCGGAGGAAGGCCGGGCCGTCGTCAACTTCTATCACCGCGCGGGCTTCGAGCAGATCAAGCTGTACACCTTCCTGACTCCAGAAGTCGTAAAAGCCATCGCCACCGAGGCCCACCGCCTGGGCATGACCGTCACCGGCCACGTCCCCCAGGCGCTGAACGCGTTCCAGGGAGTCGAGGCAGGCATGGATCAGATCAACCACCTGAATTACGTCTCCAGTCTGATGCATCCATCTACCGTCGATGGCCGCGGCGCCATCGACGTCAACGCTGAAGCCGCCGAAAAAGCCATTCAGTTTTTCAAGGACCACCACACCGTAGTCGACCCCACCGCCGGATGGGGAGAGATGGCCGGGCATTCGAAAGAAGTGGACGTCGCCCGGTTCGAACCCGGCATCCTGAAATCCCCCTTCGTCCTCGACGTCAAGTTCCGCGGGATGGGCGGTAACACCACTGCCGACCAGATGCACACCCGCACCGCACAGACCCTGGCCGTCATCGGCGCCTTGCATAAAGCCGGCGTGATCATCGTGCCCGGCAGCGACACCGGCCTCGTCGGCTACGGCCTGCATCGCGAACTGGAGCTTTACGTCCTGGCAGGCATGACACCTCTAGAAGCCATCCAATCCGCCACCATCGTCTCCGCGCGGGCCATGAAGCTGGACCAGGATTCGGGTTCGATCGAAGCAGGCAAGCGCGCCGACCTGATCCTGGTCGACGGCGATCCTCTCACCAACATCGCCGACCTCCGTAAAGTGTCCCGAGTAGTAGCCAACGGCCGCATCTTCGATCCCGCGAAGCTATGGCGCAGCGTAGGCTTCCAGCCCTGATTCTCGCGCAGGATGGACCGCTCCTGCTAGTCGCGGCTCTATTTCGAGCCTTGGGGAGTCATCAAGATAAACGGAGCCGCGACCAGCGGGAGCGGTCAGCCTCGCGGTTTTCACAAGGACTCGTCAGCGTGGGTTTAACCCGGCGCTCAGTTCGTAGACGATAACATACTCAAACCCAGCAAGATGAGTGCGGCGGCAGCGCACCGGAGCATTCCAGCAAATAGAGTGAAGTCGGCCACACGCCGCAGGCGATTAGAATCCCATTGCGTTCATCGGCCCTCGTGACCAGGTGGTGACCGCGTCGGGTTTTTTCTTGTCTTTCCCCCATGTCCAGTACATGCCGATATAGGCGTAGGTTTCCGTCTGGCCGGCAACAGAGTGGCCGTAGCAAAACAAGAACTGCTCGCCTGGGTGGTGTTTGAAATGGTAGTAGCCGCCTATGTCGATCATCGTCGAAGCTTCGGTCTGCGGCGTGGCGTAGCCCTCACGCCCATGGGCAACGACCTCGGCTCCCAACTCCAGCCGCTCGCCGAATTTGTATTTCAGCAGGAATGAGCCATACGGGAAGTTGCGGTACTGAGTTTGCGGGACGATCGTTTCGCCCGCGCCGCCGTCCAGGAGCCAATGTCCGATATTCTTTTGAAGCCAGAGGGGAACTTTGTACCAAACCTTTCCCACACCGAGTCCCTTGTCGTAGTTCCCGGTCGGTATTTCAAACATAATAAAGGTGCCGATCTGAGGAATGTACTTCGATTCTTTGATGAAGGCGATCTTGGCGCCCAATTCCATGTCGGTGAGTCCGAAAGCCCTCGGTCCCGTTCCGCCAGGCAGGTAAATGGGATTGTTCGACGGGAAGATACCGCCTGTGGGAAGTATGGCGTGCAGTTGCACTCTGGGAATGGCGCCCCAGTTGAATTCTAAGGCCGGTCCAGTCGAGTCGATTTCCGCCGGCGTGCCAGCGACACTGCCGAAGATATAGAACTCGTAGTGATGGAGGTCGACCGGAACCGGATCGTCGGTTTGAAACGGAGGCCCCTGCGCCCACAGTGTTGAAGCGGCGAGCATGAGGAGGAAAAACAGCATTAGCCTTAAACATTTGCCGTTACAACAAAATCACGACGTCCTTTTTGGGAAACCAAATGTCCACCGCGAGCAGTGGGGGAACGCACACCATTTTACAGCGGTTGAAGGAGACCCGCGCGGCGGTGCCCTCGGGCGCCCTCCGCGTCTCTCGAGTGAACTGTTTTTCCTAACCAACAACCCCCAAAATTTCAACCCTTTCCCACTCCCACCCACGCCCTCCCTCGCGACCCCCATGCTATCTCTCATTCGAAGTAAGGACACAAGGATGTCAGCAACACCCGAAATCAACCGCGCCAACGAAGCCGGCCCGCAGCCATCCATTCTCGGCGCGATGCAATACACACTCGACGCCGAGCAGGTCGTCGTCATGCCCAAAGAAGACCGCGAACTCTATCACCTGCATCTCCAAACCTTCCGCGACCAACACCAGCCCCAGGGCGCCGTCGAAGACCATCTGGTCCAGTCCCTGACCGACCTTTCCTGGCGACTCAACCGCGTCGTCGCGCTGGAAACCAACATCCTCAGCATCGCCTACGCCCCCCGCGACCTCGTCGACGGCCTCCTGGGCGTGGCGTACGCACTCCTGCGTGCCGCGTCGAGACTCGTCTCGATGCAGGTCCCGGGCCGAGCCCAATGTGTCAGCTGGGGGCTGGGCGGAGAGTGTAGATTGGGCGGAAAAAGTCGTTCGAAGCTGCGATTGGCAGGCGGAACCGCCTGCCCCACCACGGCAAGGGCTAACGCTGGAGCGCGCCTGGACGTTCTGGGAGGCCGGGCTCATCGAGAAATTGGGCGGTGGTGGTAGGGCCCAGGTTTTTCCAGTCCTGAAGCACCCAGACTACCTTGAGTACAACGGAAGAACAACGCTACTTCAGCGTGACCGATTGGGTGGTGCCGGAGTAGACGCCGTTGAAGAGCAGCTTGTAGGTGCCGTGAGGCTGGCCCCGGAAAGTAACTTCGGGGCCAAGCAGAGTGACATGGCCTTCCCCGACCTTCGCTTCCGCGATGGCCGTGCCTCCGGCGAGATACTGCGAGCCCCAGGCCCATCCGCTGGCGACGACATCGGCGCCGGAGAACCAGCCGACCGACGTGGTGTGTTGCTGCGCGGCATCGGGAGCCAGGGTATAGAGCGGGCTGTTGTCGTACAACACGTCCACTTGACCGGCCATGCCGAAGGCTAGCGGCTGCGTATTGTCGATGTTGGCTTTGAGCAACGTGCCGGGAATGTAGAATTTCTCGGCGGGCAACGGGCGGTCTTTGCCGTCGGGTCCTTTTTCGGTGAGGTGATTGGAAACGGGGACGCCGAGGATTTCGCCCATGGTGGTGGAACTGCCGATGGTGACGACGGAGCCGCCGGCGTCGACGAATCGCTTGATCTGAGGAATCGTTTTGTCCGCGGTGATGGTGCCCAGCCATGGTTGATACTGTTCGGGGACATCGTCCGGGATGCGGTTGGCGAATAATCCGCCGCCTCCGCGGCTGGCCGAACCGGGGCGGCGATATGCGCCGTCGGTGAAGACGATGACGTCGAACTTACTCTTCAGATCGCCGCCATCGAGCGTCTTGGGATAGACCATTTCGAAGGGAAACTCATATTGTTCGAAGATCCAGCGGATCCAGCCGGCGGGCATCAGGCCGCCGTATTGATCGTAGAGCCCGATGTGGATGGGTTTGAGTTTGTAAGCTTCGCCGACCGGGGATTTGGCGACTGCGTAGATGTTGACGCCAAGTTCGGCGGCTCCCTTGCGGAGGATCGGAAGAACCGCGGGAGATGCAGGGACCCAGATGGTTCCCGTGCCTAGGTCCTGATCGTTTACTTCGATGGCTTCCTTCATCCAGTAAACCTCCGCATTGGCTTTCAGCAGACGATTCATCAGCTTGAATGAGTTATTCACGCGGTGGCTGATCAGGTAGCCGGCTGGGCCCGTTGGGCCGCTGATGGCGGCTGCGGGCGGAGGCAGCGGGAAATACGGGAGCTTCTGAAACGGGCCGTCGAAGCCATCGAGGATGCGATCGAACTGAACGCCCATCTGCATGGCGAGCGTCCATCCGGTGATGTCATAGGGAGGGATCGGCGGACCGCCGGGATAGCGAAAATCGTTGGGGTGGTCCTGAGGCTCGAACATGTCCATCACATGCGGCCGGAAGGCTTGCGCGGTCTTGACAACGAAAGATCCGGCGGGATAGGTCTTGCCGGCCACATCGAAGGAGGAAGTGGCCTTCAGGACGTCGATACCGGTTTTGAGCAGCGCGTTGACGAATTCGACGGCGTTGGCATCGTCAGCCTGGGCGGCGGGAATCACAAAGCCGCGAGGATCGCGATGGGCGGGATCGTGCAGGATCTTCGCGTAGAGATCCGGGGGAAGCGTGGGCATGCCGAGTCCGCCGGGGCTCATCATGGCGTCAGAGGCCGCGCCTGCCGCCGCGGGTCCAGGTCCTTTGACGGCTGCGGCCGCGGCTTGCAAGGCTTCAATTCGCTTGGGCGTAACAGTCCAGTTGTCCCGACTGCCTTTGGCGATGGAATTGGCTCCCATGCGGTAGAGATTGTAGAGCAGCAGTTCGTGCTGGCGCGCGGCGTGATCGAGCACGGCGCGGTTGTTTTCCATTTCATAGTCGATCGATTGGCGGTAATGCCATGTCTGAGGAGCTACGGGCAAAGGCCAATCGCCGGAAGGAAGCTGCTTGGTGGCGACGAGCGAAACCTGCATGGGCGTGGGATCGCCGATGATCTCCGTGAGCAGGCCGATCATGTTATGGAAATACGGAATGGTGCGCAGGCCGCCGTTCCACCAGGTGGAGTAATTCGCGCCGGTGCGCATCGCCGATCCGCCGAGACCTTTTGAAACGAGCCGGCTGTGCATGGCGGTTCCGACGCCTTCGATACCGAGAGGGATCAGCGGATCGAGATTGAAATTGAAGGGATCGCGGAAGGGCGGCATGAAAATTACCGCGCCGGCGGGTCCGGATTGATGGTGGTTATAGACGATCTGCGGAAACCACTCGATAAACATGACGCGATTCATGTTGGTGGTTTCGGGCATGGCGGAGAGATAGAAGTCGCGGTTATCGTCGTGGCCGATGTACTTGTTGTAGAGCTTGGGAAGGCCCTGGAGGGAGCGCTTCTTTTCGTCGGTTTCCCGCATGTACCAGTTGGCGACCATTTCCTGCCCGTCGGGATTCGCTTGCACGTAAAGACCGATGACGTCGTTGAGTAAGTGGATGGTCTCGGGGTCGGTGCGGCTGGCCATCTGGTAGACCTGCTCCATCAACTGCTGGGAGCCGACCGTTTCAGAGGCATGCAGGCCGCCGTCGATCCAGACGACGGGTTTACCTTCTCGCGACAGTGCATGCGCCTGTTCGTCGGTCTGGCCTTCGGCGTGGGCCAGCCTTTGAGAGATTCCGCGGTAGTAGTCGAGCTTCTTAAGATTTTCCGGCGAAGTTATGATCATCATGTACTGCGGACGATCCTCGGCAGTGCGGCCGATTTCGACTAACTTGCAGCGGTCGCATTCGGAGGCGATTTTCTTCCAGTAAGTTTCGAGCTGGGAGTAAGTCGCCACGTGGTAATCGTCACCGATGTTGAAACCGAGCGCCTCTTTCGGAGTGGTGATCTTCGGCTGGCTGATGAGCGGGAGAGCCGATACAAAAAGGATCGCGGAGAGAGTCTTCATATTTCCTTAGTTCGCTTTGTGAGCGCGAATGACTACTTTGTAATTGTTTTCGGCGTTGAGGTTAATGAGAGAGACAAACGCGCGGCCCTGATAGATGCCGATGGTGCCGGATTGAGAAACGGCCGAAACTTCATAGCCGGCGGGCAGGAGAACGGTGTTGCGCAGGCCGTGCAGAGGGCGGTCGAACACCAGGCCGCCGTTTTCGGCTTTGTAACCGGGATCTTTGAGAACGCCGGTGATTTTGATGTGAGCACTCTGCTTGTCGTCGGTGATGGGAACATCGAGCTTGATGACGTCATGAACGGGCGTGAAGACTTTGGCGGTATCGAGGTCGATCACTTTCAGGTCTTGTAGTTTGAGATATTCGAGCGAATCGAGCTTCTCCGTCGCGCCTTTCCGGTAGTCGCTATAACTCTGGTCGACTTTGATGGTGTGGGTCTCGGGAGCGTCGAGATCGTAGAGCGTTTTGATGTCGTCGAAGAACATGTCGGTATACTGCGTCGGCGGAAACGTCGCGGTGGTCTTTCGGGCATGGATGGTGACGGGATTACTTTGGCCGCTGGGATTGGCGAACGCCAGTTTGAGGAGGCCGTCGGCGGTGGTGCTGAGCTGGGCGGCGACGTTCGAGGAGATGAAAGAGAATCCGGGCGGGAGAAGCACGCCAAGGCGATAGCCGCTGAGGCTGCGGACCCAGACAATATCGTCGCCATGCATCATGTAAGTGCGCGCGTCTTTGTAGGTCTTATAAATGAGCACGCGGCCGACTCCGCCTTCGGGCACGGGAATAGGGAGCACGGCGTGGATGGAGTGCGTTTCGGGGTCGTTGGGCTCCGGTCCATATGTGAATTTGAGCGGCTTGCCGGTACGGGGATCGAAGACTTCGACGTCGGAGCCTTCGCTGCCGCCGCGCGTGGCGTTGACCAGCTCGGTCGCTCCCACGCGAGTTTCTTCCGGCAGAAATTTGATGCGAAAGCTCTCCGAGCCGGGCGCGAGGATCGCGTATTCGGTGTACGCGTCCTGCGACCACAGGCGCGTGACCGGGGGCGTCGGGCGGAGAGAGCCGTCGGGATTCGTGCCGCCCGGGAACGGACTGTTTCCGCCGCGCCGGCCCTGGGCCGAGGCTACGGATGTGAACATCAACACGGCGAGGGGCAAGGAAATTCGAAAAGTGGTCATAGTTTCCGGGGTGTCAGCAGCAGCGGCAGTCTGTCCATAAAAGAGATCGCTCCCTGTGGTCGCGGCTCGGAATCGGCGGCGACCGCAGCCCGCCAGATTAAAGGCAGTGTACTACGGTACGCTCGGTGGTTTCACGCGTCGCTTGGTCGCTTGTTCAAACGCGTAGGCCATCTTCAACAGATCGGGCTCGCTGCACGCCATGCCGGTGAAACTGACGCCGAAGGGCGACGGCTTCGGGTCGAACCCGGGAGGGAACGGCGCGCCCTGGGTGTTCGGAACCATGCCGAAGGGAACGATCACCGTGGGGTAGCCGGGCTTCGCGGCGATGGCTGCGCCGCTGGCGCCAGGAAACAGGATCGCGTCCAGGCGCTGGGCTTTCATGACCTCGTCGATGCCGTGCGTGGCCGCCAGATCGATGTCCCGGGCGCGATCCGCCTGGTAGCGCGCGCGATCCGCCTGCACATCCATCTCGTCGGAAATATCCAATTGCGACTGGCCGAAGCGAATCGAGCCGCCGTTGGTGTGGGTGATGTTCCACTCCCGGAGTTCGGTCAGCGTCTTCACCGGAGCGGATGGACCCAGGGTTGCCAGCCATGCGTTAAAGTCCCGCTTCATGCCATATTTCAGGACCACCGAGCAGTTCGCGTCCTTGCCGCGGGCGTTCGCCAATCCACTGCACTGATTCCAGAGTATGAAGTTCTTATCGGGGTCCTTGGCCAGCACGCTGGGGATATCGGCGGGGTCGACGATCTCCGCGCCTTGCTGCTTCAGGATCTCGATGGCTTCGGTCATCACGCGTTTCTGCTCCGGCGTGAGGCCATTGCCGAAACCGCCTCGTCCGCCGCCGCGCCCACCGGCTGCCGCGGGACTGCCGGCCCGCCGGGGCGGCGTTGCGGCATCGTAAAAGAATGCGCGCGGGATGCCGATGCGCATTCCTTTTAATCCGTCGGCTTTCAGGAACGGCGTGTAATCGCGGCTGGCGGGAGGCGTGCATTTCGTGGTGGCGGAATCGTTCGGATCCGGCGCTGCGCTCTCCAGCGCGCCCAGCATGATGGCGACATCGATGACGCTTTTTGCCATGGGTCCGGCAGTGTCCTGATCGGCGGTAATGGGGATGACTCCGTAGCGGCTGATTCTTCCCACCGTGGGTTTCACCGCAGCCAGCATGTTTTGGTTGGAGGGACTCAAGATGGAGCCGGAGGTTTCCGAACCCACGTTGCCCGCCCAAAAATTCGCCGCGGTCCCGACGCCGGAACTGGATCCGCCGGTGGTCAGCACGGGGCGGCCGTCATCGGAGCCTTCGCGTGGGTCGCGACGCGGGTCGTACGGGTTGTAGCCGAAACCACGCACCGCGTTGTAATTCGCCGGCATCGGCGTCGGTCCGCCGGCCACCCAGTTGGCCAGCTCCGAAAGTCCCGTCTTGGCGATGATCACCGCGCCCGCGTCGCGCAGGTTCTTCACTAACGTCGCCTCGTAGGGAGGGACGTAGCCGGAGAACGCGAGTGCTCCGCCGGTGGTGACGATATCGTGCGTGAGGATGTTGTCTTTGAGGGCGATGGGAATCCCGTGCAGAGGCCCGCGCACGCGGCCTTGCGCGCGTTCGCGGTCGCGCTCGTCGGCCTCCGCCAGAACGTTCGGATTGACCGTGATGATGCAATGCAGCTTGTCTTCATACATGCCGATGCGCGTCAGATACGCGACGACGAGATCGTGAGAGGTGACGCGGCCCTGCTCCAGAGCGAGCCGCATCTCCGGGATGCCGGTCTCCACGACGTCGAAGGGCTTCTTCGGCTGGCCGAAAACATGCCCTGTGGCGATCAGTGTGAGTATCGAAATAGTGCGAATCACTTTTGCAACCTCATCCGAGCATATATCGTACTACCCTAACGAGTATGAATAACAGCCTCTGGCCCGCTTTGCCGCTGAATGAATGGCAGGATACGTACCATACGCTTCATCTGTGGAGCCAAATTATCGGCAAGATTCGCATGACGCTCTCGACGCCGCTGAATCAGTGGTGGCACGTGACTCTCTATGTGAACTCGCGCGGCCTGACTACGGGACCGATCCCTTACGGGCCGGGCATATTCGAGATTCAGTTCGATTTTCAGAAGCACGCGGTCGAAATCGTGACCAGCGAAGCGACCAGCGCGTCGCGCCCGCTGAAACCGGAATCGGTTGCCGCTTTCTACGCGGGCATTTTGGAGAGTCTGGCATCGCTGGGCATCGCCGTCAACATCGATCTCAAGCCGCAGGAGATGGGCCCCGCGAAGCCGTTCGATTGCGACATCACCAACTGCTCCTACGACGGCGAATACGCGCATCGGTTTTGGCGAATCCTGGTTTCCAGCGCCAAGGTGATGCAGAACTTTCGCGCACAGTTTATCGGCAAGTGCAGCCCGGTCCACTTTTTTTGGGGAAGCTTCGACTTGGCATGCACCAGGTTTTCGGGGCGGCCGGCACCGCCCCGGCCCGGTGTGATCAGCGGTCCCGCATACTCGCATGAAGTGTGTAGCGCCGGCTTTTGGCCCGGCGGCGGTGCGGTGGACGGCCCGGCTTATTATTCCTACACCGTTCCCCAGCCCGCCGGCATTGAGAAAGCGCCAGTGCGGCCGGAAGCAGCGAAGTGGAACCCGCAGCTCTCAGAGTTCATTCTGATGTACGACGATGTGCGCCGGTCTGATTCGCCCGAGGGAGCCTTACTCGAATTTCTTCAGAGCACCTATGAGGCGGGGGCGCGACTTGCCAACTGGGACCGCGCCACGCTGGAATGTCCGCCATTAACCGCAAGTAGTTGACCTTGTCCCCGGCCTCGAAAAACGGTATAAATTATCATGCTTTCCCGATTTTATTCATTGCCTCTTCTGGTTAGCCTGTGCCTTGGTCAGGGCGCCGCTCACAAGGAAATTACCCTCGATTCCGCTGCGCTGAGCCGTTTGGTGGGCGCCTACGAAATGGCCCCCGGCGCCGACATGCTGATCACGCTCGAAAACAATCAGCTGTTTTCGAAATTAGGCACGCAGCCGGCGATTGCGATCTTCCCGGAATCGAAGACCATGTTCTTCCCGAAGGTGGTCAACGCCGAAATCGAGTTTGCCAAAGACGACGAGCAGGGACGGCCGACCGAACTGATCCTCCATCAGAACGGCCGCGACATGCGCGCAAAGAGGCTGAGCGACGCGCAAGCCAAACTGGTCACTGAAGCTGCCGCCGCGTTCGCCAAGAGGATGAAGGAGCAAACTCCCGCGCCCGGGAGCGAGATCGCGCTGCGCAAGATGATCGAGGATTTGCGGCGGGAGAAACCGACCTACGATCTGCTGAACCCCGACCTGGCCGCGGCGGTCAGTCAACAACTGCCGCAAACGCAGTCGACGTTCGCCAAGCTGGGCTCCGTGCAGTCGATCGTTTTCAAGGCCGTCGGACCGGCCGGTCCAGATATTTACACGGTCAAATTTGAAAATGGTGCGCTGGAGTACAGAATCTGGCTGGGCGTCAACGGAAAAATCGACGCCGCGAATTACCACGCCGTGGTCCTGGAGGCGACGGCCGCGAGCCTGAGCCCGAAACTGCCGCAGATCGACTCCATGATCGCGGCCGATCTTGCCAGGCGGCCGGTGGGCAGCGTGACGGCGGGCGTGGTTTCCGGCAAGCAACTGATCTGGTCAAAGAGCTATGGCGATGCCGATATGGAGAAGAAGATCGCGGCCGACACCGACACTGTGTACCGCATCGGCTCGATCACCAAGATGTTCACCGCGGTGATGTTGGAACAGCTGGTGGAAGCAGGGAAGGTGAATCTATCCGATCCTGTCGAGAAATATTTTCCGGAGATCAATACCGTGCAAGGGCGCTTTCCCAACGCTCCGCCGATTACGCTGGTTCAACTTTCGACGCATACATCAGGACTGGGGCGCGAACCCGACAACACGGAAACGTATCTAAAGGGGCAAGTGGCGGACTGGGAGAAAACGCTGATCGCGGCCCTGCCCCAAACCCACTACATCCTGGAACCAGGCACGCGCTTTGCTTATTCGAACATCGGATACGCGATTCTGGGCGCCGCGTTGTCTCGCGCGGCGGGCGAATCCTATGTCGAGTACGTTCCGAAGCATATCTTCCAGCCGCTGGGAATGACGCACTCGGCTTTCGAACGCAATGCACAAATGACGGGGCATTTATCGAAGGGCTATCAGTTAACGGGACCCAACCAGGTGGACTCCGAAACCGCGCAGCGCGAGCACGAAACGGGGCGCGGTTATAAGGTTCCGAACGGCGCCATCTATACCACGGTGGGGGATCTTGCCCGCTTCGCCTCCTTCCTGCTGGGACAAGGGCCGGAGAGCGTGTTGAAGGCCGCCAGCCTGGCGCGCTTTCAGATGCAATCGGCAGTGCCGGCCGACATCGATTTGACTCAAGGCTACGGCATCGGGTTCCAAGTGGAGCGACGCGAAAATTACGTCGCGTTTGGACACGGCGGAGCGGTCGCTGGTTATACGGCGGAGCTGATGATGAACCGGAAAGCGGCGATTGGAGTTATCGTGTTCTCGAACGGCGCGGCGAATCCGACGAGCATCGCGGGACGAGCGCTGGACATCCTGTCGAAGTGAGTCCCTATTGGCGAAACTCCGGAAACCGTCCCGGTGTCAGCGGGACGTGCGCCGCGTCGAGCTTCTGTTCGAACTTTTTCAGGTCCGTTTCGACCAGCGTCCGCAGCTTCGGTAATTCCTGCTCGAACTCCGCGGCGGCGATGGCGTATTGATCCTGCTGCGTTCTGGTAGGCGGCTCCAGCAATCCGCGAGTCTCATTCACCACTGCATTCGCCCTCTGTGAAATCGACGGCGCAACGTTTTCGCGCCGGCCGCGCAGGGCCTGGTCGCCCGACAACGCCGACAGCAGCGCATCGAGGCGACGATCGAGAGTGTTGCGCTCCTCCATCAATTTCGGATCGGCCGCCGATTCCTCGAGCGCGCGCCGGATCGTGGTCAGGCGCTGTTTGGCTGTGTTCGCCGCTTCGAGGGCTCCGCTGACTGCACTTTGAAGTCGCGTGACCTTTTCGAGAAAATCGACGGGCGGCGCGGCGCCTTCGTTGGTCACTTCGAAGGTCTGCGCGGATGCGAGCGCGGTGGTCTTCCCGTCGACTTTTTTGAAGATGGCGACTTTATATCTACCGGCCGGAACGAAATGGCCTCCGCCGGCGTTGAAAAATCCACCGCCTTCGTCATCCTGAGGGGCTCCGCCGCCACCTCCTCCGCCGCCGCGGCCGCCGCGACCACCGCCGCCGGCTCCTTCGGCCGCAACGGTCGCGGGAAATCCGCGCAGGTCCCACGTCACGCGATGCATTCCGCGATCGACGGGACCGGTCATCCGGCGAATCACCTTGCCGGAGGCATCGCTAACGGCGATCTCGATAACCGGGGCTTCGGCCTGCGCTTCGGCGCGCAGCTCTTCGGTAGTCGGATAGTGGATCGGCTCCTTCTTTCGCTCCGCTTCACGCTCGGCATCGCGACGCATTTGCGTTTTGGTACGCAGGGCGTCGCGCAAATAGTATGTGAACGTCGCGCCGAACGCGGGATTGTCGGCGGTGTAAAAATTCTCGCCCTGGAATCCCTTGCCGCGTCCGCCGAGAGGCGACGCTTGCACGTACTCCAGCGCATTCTTCACGGGAAACAGAACGCCTTCTTCCTTGAGCGTTTCCGGAGTCGCCGTGCGCAACGGCGAATAATCGTCAAGGACGTAGAATCCTCGTCCGAAGGTCGCGAGCACGAGGTCGCTTTCGCGCTTCTGGATCACCATATCGCGGACTTCAATGGTCGGCAGGCCGCCGCGCAGACGCGTCCATTTGTCGCCGCCGTCGATCGAAAAATACAGACCATATTCGGCGCCCGCGAACAGGAGCTTCGGATTGATGAAATCTTCGGCAATCGACATCACGGGTCCGTTTTGAGGCAACCCGGCGGCGATGTTGGTCCAAGTTTTCCCGCGATCGGTGGTTTTCATAAGATACGGCTTGAAATCGCCGTTCTGATGATTCTCAAGCGCCGCGTAGGCGACATTTTCATCGTGCTGCGAGGCCAATAAACGCTGCACATATATATGTTCGGGCAGCCCGGACATGTCGACTTTGCGCCACGCCGCGCCTTCGTCGTCGTGAACCTGGATCAAGCCGTCATCGGTTCCGACGAACAGCAGTCCGGCGCGTTTGGGCGATTCGGAAATCGCGCTGATGTTGCCGTAGAATGCCGTCGACGCGTTTTTCGCCACCGCGTCCGGGCCCCAGATTTTGCCCATCACCGGCAGCGCGTTGCGGTCCAGGCCGCGCGTCAGATCGGGGCTGATGGCCTTCCAGGTATTGCCGCGATCGTCGCTGCGGAACAATTTGTTCGCGCCGAAATACAGGCGCAGATGGTCGTGCGGACTGACGATCAGCGGCGCATCCCAGTTCCAGCGCAGAGGCGGCTCGCCCTTGGCTTCAATCGGCTTGATGTTGATGCGGCTGCCGGTTTTGCGGTTATAGCGGACCAGTCCTCCGCCTTGCGATTCGGCGTACACCGTATCGGGATCGGCCGGATCGACGCGCGAAACGAAGCCGTCGCCGCCGGTGGTGACGAACCAATCCGAATTCATGATCCCGTTCACGTTGCGCGTGGCGGCGGGTCCGCCCCAGCTGAAATTGTCCTGCGTGCCTCCGTAGACGTGATAAAACGGTTTCGCATAATCGACGTCGACATCGTAGAACTGAAGCGTCGGCAGGTTCGATTTGAACTGCCAGAACTGGCCGCCGTCAAAGGATTCGTAAACGCCTCCGTCACAGCCGACGAAAATATGATCGGTGTTGCGCGGATCCACCCAGATGGTGTGCGAATCGACGTGCTTGTTGCGGTCGCCGAGCGCGCGAACGGTGCGGCCGCCGTCGTCGGAAACGCGGAAATTGGTGTCGGCGGCGTAGAATTTTTCGGGATTCTTCGGGTCGGCCACAATCTGGCCGTAATACATGGGCGTGCCTTCGAACGCCGCACGCCGTTCCCACGATTCGCCGCTGTCGGCTGACCGATAGAAGGCGCTCTGGTTGTTCGCCGCTTCGATCTTCGCGTAAACCAGGTGCGGCTGGGCGGGCGAAAAGGCGATGCCGATGCGGCCCAGATCGCCCGCGGGCAATCCCGAGCGAATGCGCTTCCAGGAATTGCCGGCGTCATCCGATTTATAGATGGCCGATTCGGGTCCGCCGTCGATCAGCGTCCACTGGTGGCGGCGGCGTTGATAGGACGCGGCCAGAAGACGGTCCGGATTGGCGGGGTCTATGGCGATATCGGTGACGCCGGTGTTCTCGCTGATGGTGAGAATGTTCTTCCAGGTTTTTCCGCCGTCGATGGTTTTGAATACTCCGCGATCGCCCCCGGGCGACCACAGAGGACCTTGCGACGCGACGTAGACCACGTTCGAATCGCGCGGGTCGATCACGATGCGGGCGATGTGCTGGGAATCCTTCAAGCCCAGATTGCGCCAGCTTCGGCCGCTGTCGTCAGAACGATAAATTCCGTCGCCCCAGTTCACGCTGCGCTGGCTGTTGTTCTCGCCGGTTCCGACCCAGACGGTCGACGGATTTTTCGGATCGAGCGTGACCGTTCCGATGGAATAGGAGCCCTCGTTATCGAACACAGGGGTCCAGGATACGCCGTTATTCAGTGTTTTCCACACTCCGCCAGAGGCGACGCCGACGAAATACTGCACCGGGTTTTCGGGATTGACGGCGAAGCTGGTCACTCGGCCCGAAGCCGACGCGGGTCCGATGGAGCGCAGGCGCAAGCCGCCGAACGCACCGGCAGCCGGGTCCCCCGGTTCATCGCCTCCTCGGCCGCCTCCGCCGCGGCCTCCTCCACGTTGGCCGGCGCACGTCAGGGTCAGGATCAGGAACAGGCAGAGGGTTCGCATAGGGTGAACGGGCAGTATATCAGCCCGCGCCATGTCGCGCGGCTTCTACTTTCGCGGGTCGAAGTGCACTTCCACCTCGGTATTCACACTGATCGGGTGGCCGGCCTTGAGCGCGGGCTTATAACGGAACTGAGACCAGGGCACGGTCTCGCAGAGTTGCGCGCCGCTGTTGAGCTGCGCGATCTTGCCTTCCTCGTCGACGACGACTTTGCAGTGGGCCGTTCCCCCGGCGGGTTCAAACAAGGGCGCTGGCAGGACCGTGGGACCTTCCACGAGTTGAGCGCGTTGTTTGTCGGCCGGAACGGAAACTTTCGGCGGTTCTTTTTCCTCGGCCGCGGCGTCCTTTTTCTGTTCGCCGGTAACGAGCTGGATCTTAGTCACCAGAAATACGGGCCTGGCTGGAAAGCGTTGCACCTTGGAGCGCAGAGTGCTGGAGTAGGAATCGGTCATATCGAAGGCCAGCCCTGGCCAGGCCATCCTCACCACGCGGCCGCAGCTATCGGCAAGCGGATAGCCGTGCTTCCCCTGGTCGGGATCGCCAATCGCATCGATGGCCTTTTGCGCAAAGACGCCCTCGGCACTGTACTCTTTCCCGGGCTGAACCTCAAAGGCTTTATTGAAGAAGAGGCGGTAACGATTCAGGCCATCGATAAGATAGACGGAAGGTCCACCGGCGTTCAGAGCCGCGTCCAATGCGGTCGCCTCGTTGAGAGCCACCAGGGACTTCCCCTGGATCTTGTCGGCTGGTGGAGCGGCTTGCTTGGCGGCCGGCTCGCTGGAACAGCCGGCAGATCCGGCGATAGCAAGCGCCAGGAAACAAAAAACGTACATATCGCGGGTCATCGTGGAGCCCTCGCTTTCAAGATGTAGAATCCGACCTTATCACAGGGTGTGGGCCGAGACAACTGACGCGGCCTGATCTGTCGCGCCTGATCGCCGCGTCAGGCGGAGCGTGGAACGCGAGCATCATCGCGGAGTATTTTCCGTCGCGCCTGTCCGCTTCGCGGTTCCCATTGGTGGCAGAAGTGAACCGCCATACATGTCAGGCTGCGGAAAAAGACTTGGAAGGCGCGAATGGCAGGCGGAACCGCCTGCCCCACCATGGCACATCAAGCAGTTCGAGAGCGGTGGGACAGGCGCTTTCGCCTGTCGATACAGACGCGGAAACCCTACGAAGGCTTCCGCTCAAGACGTCGCAGGGCGTTTCTCCGAAAACAATCGGCCGCGTGATCGTTGACCATTCCGACCGCCTGCATCCACGCGTAGACGATGACGGGACCGACAAATTTAAAACCGCGCTTCTTCAGCGCCTTGGAGATTTCCCCGGAAAGAGGGGTTTGGGCGGGTACGCCGCCACTGTTCTGAAGCGGCTTTCCGCCCGCAAAGTTCCACGCGAAGTCCGCGAAATCCTCTCCCGCTTCCCGCATGGCCAGGTAGGCGCGAGCACCGCCGATGGTGGCCTCAATCTTTGTGCGGGAGCGAACGATTCCTGGGTCGCCGAGCAATCGTGAAACATCGGCCTCGGAGAAACGCGCGACTTTTTCGGGATCGAAGTTGCGGAACGCCTTGCGGAACGCATCGCGCTTGCGCAGGATGATGGACCAGGAAAGGCCCGCCTGAAAGCCGTCCAGCATCAGTTTTTCCCAGAGCGCGCGGCCGTCGTACTCCGGCACGCCCCATTCGGCGTCGTGATACGCAAGCATCAGCGGGTCGCTTTCCGCCCAGGAACATCGATGGAGTGGCCTGGCGCTCATATTGCCTCCAGTTGTGACAAGTCACCAGGAATTCAGCATAGCGCAGCACATCGCGTCAACAGCGAAAAGGTTCAGGCACCAGCCATTTATCGATTGCCTTCGAAAGATCCGACAGCATCACCGGCTTGGCGATATAGTCGTCCATCCCTGCCGCCAGGCACTGTTCGCGCGCACCGGCGAGCGCCTCGGCCGTCATCGCAATAATCGTGATATGGTGTCCGGGCTTTTCCGTGCGACGTATCTCCCGCGTGGCCGCGTATCCGTCCATTTCGGGCATCTGACAGTCCATGAAGATCGCATCGTACGGCAGCGCTCTCAGCATCCGCACCGCCTCCAGTCCGTTTCCGGCAACATCGGTGCGCAGACCCAGTCTTTCCAGCATCCGTGAGGCGACGCGCTGGTTCACCGCGTTGTCATCGGCCACCAACACGCGCCGCGTTGTCGAGAGCGGGTTCAAAGGATGGGATCGGCGCGCGGGCGTCTCCGGGGCCGCCGGCTGCTGGAGATCGAGTAGCAAAGGAACGTCGAACCAGAACGTCGATCCCTGGCCCACTGCGCTGTTCACTCCGATGGAACCGCCCATCAAATCCACCAGTTGCTTCGAAATCGCCAGGCCGAGTCCGGTGCCGCCATGCTTTCGCGTGATCGAACCGTCCACCTGGCTGAACTTCCGGAAGAGCAAGTCGATCTTATCCGGAGGGATGCCGTCGCCCGTGTCTTGAATGGCCACTCGCATGGCGCCTTTTTCGGCGCCGGTTACCATAATCAGGACTTGGCCTGCGCGAGTGAATTTGATGGCATTCCCAACCAGATTCGTCACCACTTGCCGGATGCGTCCGCCATCGCCGATGAACCGCTGGGGCAGAGTCTCCGGATATTCCAGCACCAGGTCCAGTTCGCGATCCTCCGTCTGCGGCGCCAGCATTTCAATTACGTCTTCGATCACCTGCCGCAAATCGAACGGCACGGACTCAATCAGCATCTTTCCGGCTTCCAGCTTCGAGAAGTCCAGAACGTCGTTGATCACGGTGAGGAGCGCTTCCCCCGAGCGCCGGACGATTTCCGCGCATTCCCTCTGCCCGGTCCCCAGATCCATGTCGAGAAGCAGACCGGTCATGCCGATGACGCCGTTCATCGGAGTGCGAATCTCGTGGCTCATGTTCGCGAGGAACTCGGATTTCGCTTTGGTCGCCTCCGTGGCGCGCACACACGCTTCGTCGGCCACCTGCCGGGCTTTCCGCGCCCGGCGATATAGCCAGCAGATCACCGCGACAATCAGGAACAGCGCCGCTACGCCGATGTTCCGCAACACATCGCGCTGCTTCTCTTCCTCCATTAAATCGATGGTCTGGGTGTCGTTGTTCGATTCGTGATACCAGCGAAAATAGATGCCGGCCATGGCGCCGTCGCGCGCCATTTCGCTGATCTCGTCGCGCAACGCATTCGCCGCCCGGATCGCGTCGGAGTTGCCCCGCGCGGCGCCGACTCCCGCGTTCCCATACTCTTCCGGAATGGGCAAATAATGAAGGGGCCGGCCCGCGCATGGACCTGTTTCCGTGTCTCCGATGCGCTGCTCTACCCTCGCCGCCACCAGACCGCCGTCCGCCTCTCCGGAGCAGATGGCGCGGAAGATTCCGGGATCGTCTGGATGCCTTTGAATTCGCGATTCTGGAAAGAACCATCGCGCCGCGGCCTCCATCATCCCCGGCGGATATTTCACCGCAACGGTGTGGAGTTTCATCTGGTCAGCACTGGCGATCAGGCTGTCCTGATCCACCACCAGCCAATATCGCACCAAGGCATAAGGACGGCTCAGAAAGAAACGGGATCTTCTCCACGGAAGATCGCTAAAGATCGCCCATAACTCCGTTTCGCCCATGCTCAGGGACTGTTCCGAGCCAATGCTGCTGTGAACCCATACCAGGTGGATGCCCCGGCGCCGTGCCGCCTCCTGCATCACATCGACGACTGCGCCCTTCGCGCAGCCGTCTGAACCGGCAAACTCGCTGGGAGGAACATCCTCGTAGCCGATGCGGAAACTCCGGTCGCGTAAAGAGCGTGTTGCGGGTCCATGGAGGATCAGCGCGGCAGTCAGCACCGTCAGAACCGAAGCTATTGCCCAACCGTGCTTGCGGAAATATCCCACCTTCTGGTTATCGGCGAAACGGACGTGAAGATGATCTTAAATGTCATCGTTATCCCGGCCGCGACGGGGGGAACTGAGAGCGCCGCAATATCAGGTAGTCGTCGTGCGACGAACCCAGTCCGAACCACACGTTGGACACCGCGGCGGGAAACGATCTTTCTTGCGCGCGCGTACTTGAACGCATGTTCCGCGCGCACAGTCTGCCGGAGGCGGGCACTCTGTAGATTTTCCTGTTCATGCAATTCTCGCCGTGCCCGGAACACGTAACGTATAGATTCCACATGGGGCTGTTGCATCGGAGACTGGCATTCATGTTGCTGACGAGCAATCATCTTCTTTAGCAACCGACTCAACCTGTACTTGATCGGTGGCGTGAGCGCGGGTGCGCGTCTGGGTGATCAGCGGGCGGACACGCGCCGACGTCCGCGACAGAACGGGAGTCGCCCGGGTGCAATACCTGGGGCTTCACGGATGGGACGGCCGTATGGAAGCGTCGCTGCCGCCGGAAACTCTTGGCGCGCTGGAGGATGCCAGGAAGGCTCTCGCGGAAAGTATTGAACCGCTACAGGGCGTTTGGATCGAGGATAAAGGTCCCACCTTCGCGATCCACTACCGGGGCGCGACCGATGTGAAACGCCTGGCGGAGCGCGCCAATCGCATCGACATCTACACCAACACGCTGGAGACCGCGCAAGCGGAGCTGCTGGCGTTGATCGACCGTGAACTTAGTCCCGTGAGGTAAACCCATGACCACAACCATCCCGCTGGACGAACCCTCGACGCGCGCTTTCTCTCTGGACCAATATGCGCCGCACGTAGGCGCGGCGGAGATCGACGAACTGCGAGCGCTGGCTGCGCCGCTAAGGGGCCGCCGCGTGCAGATGGTGAATTCGACTGCCGTCGGCGGCGGCGTCGCGGAGATCCTGGCCGGCCTGCTGCCCTTAATGGGCGAACTGGGGCTGGCCACATCCTGGGACGTGCTGGCGGGCGGGACTTTTTTGAAGTCACCAAGGCATTTCACAACGCGCTCCACGGCGCTCCCTATAAGGCGGACCCGCGGCACTTTGAAATTTTCCGCGCCTACACAGAGCGGAACAAGATCCTGGTGCGAAAGGAAGCCGAGTTCACGGTGATCCACGATCCCCAGCCTGCCGGGCTGATCGAGGCTCGCACGGAACGGAGAGGCCATTGGATCTGGCGTTGTCACATCGATCTTTCGCAACCGAACGCGGACGTATGGAGATTTCTCGAAGGTTATGTCACGCGTTTCGACGGATCGATTTTCTCCGCGCCGCAGTTTTCGCGCCAGCTCCCCATCCCGCAATATTTGTTTTATCCCTCCATCGACCCCCTTTCGGACAAAAATCGCGAGCTGGAACCCGAACTGGTGAATGCTATCGTGGAGCGCTTCGGCATCGATCGAAAGCGCCCATTGCTTACCCAAATTTCGCGTTTCGACCGCTTGAAGGATCCGGTCGGAGTCATTCGCGCTTACCGTATTGTGAAGCGCTATTTCGATTGCCAGCTGGCGCTGGCGGGCGGCGGCGCGTCCGACGATCCGGAGGGAGCGGAAGTCCTGGCGGAGGCGCGCGAGGCCGCGGGTAACGATCCCGACGTCCACATTCTGGAGCTTTCTCCGTCCGCGCCCATCGAGGTCAACGCATTGCAGCGAGCCTCCACGGTGGTGATCCAGAAGAGCCTGCGGGAAGGCTTCGGACTCACCGTGGCCGAAGCGCTGTGGAAGAAGAAGCCGGTGGTGGCCTCCGCGGTGGGAGGGATTCCCACGCAGGTGATCCATAAACAAACGGGTCTGCTGGCGCATTCGGTGGAAGGCGCGGCTTACCAGATCCGTTACCTGCTGTCGCATCCCGATCTGGCGGCGCGGTTGGGCGAGCAGGGCCATGAGCATGTGCGCGAACAGTTTCTGATCACCGGAAATCTGAAACGCTACCTGACCCTGCTCCTGCATCTGCTCGATTAATCGACGGAAGCTGTTAGCGAGAGCTTCTTCATTTGCCCGCATGCTCACGCATGGCGGTTCAACGGAACCGCGACCATCAGGAAGCGGACAGACGGGACAGCTTACTATTTTGGCGCGATCCCGGCCCAGAGACGTTTCGGATTTACAAAAGGGCGAATGACCGACGTCTTTTAATCCAGCGCGAAAACGAGCAAGGCGTGACCCGCTGCGATGACCACGTACTGTTTGCCGGCGTTCATGAAGCTGATGGGATTCGCGTTGATGATGCCGCCTGCTTCGAAGCGCCAGAGCAGATCGCCCTTCTGCGCATCGAGCGCAAAAAAAGAGCTGCCGTTGGAGCCGAACACGAGACCACCGGCCGTGGCCATCAGGCCCGCGTGCGACGGGAAGTGGAGTTTGTATTCCCAGCGCAACTGGCCTGTGGCGGCGTCGAGGGCGCGGACCGCACCGTATGGTTCCTCGCCCTGGTAATCGTGCTGGCCGCCTCCGTTGAAGAAAGCCCCTGGCCTGTAATCGGCCTCACCCTTGTGATAGATGCCCGCCATCTCTTTCACGTTGACGTAGTAATTGCCGGTCTTGGCGTCGTATGCGGAGCTGTACCAGTTGGACCCTCCGGCGAGACTCGGCCAGATCAGTTTACCATCCACTGTGGGCTCCGAATCAGGCAGACGCATGGGGCGACCGGCTTCGTCGAGACCGCTTGCCCAGGTCTGTTTGACGTATGGCTTTCCCGCGATGAACTTGCCAGTGGTGCGATCGAGCGCGTAGTAAAAGCCGTTGCGATTCGCAAGCACCACCATTTTGCGCGGCTGTCCCTGCACCAGCCCTTCGATCAGCATCGGTGTCTGCGTCGAATCCCAGTCGTTCACGTCGTGTGGAGTGTACTGGAAGTGCCACTTTTTGGCGCCAGTGTCGGCATCAAGGGCGATCAAGCAGTCGGAGTAGAGATTGTCGCCGGAGCGCGAGTCGCCGTTCCAGTCCGGCCCTGGATTTCCGGTGCCCCAGTAGACTGTGTTGCTTTCGGGGTCGAAGACGCCGGTCACCCAGCTGGTAGCCGAGCCCGTTTTCCAGCTTTCGCCCGTCCAAGAATCGTTTCCGGCTTCGCCCTTCAGCGGGATGGTGTTGAAGCGCCACGCGCGTTTGCCGGTCTTGGCGTCGTAGGCATCGATGAACCCGCGCACGCCGAACTCGCCGCCCGCCATTCCGGTGATGATCTTATCCTTTACCGCGAGCGGAGCACCGGTGCTGGAGTATCCGGTTTTATAGTCGGCCATGGTCACGTCCCAGCGGACGGCACCGGTGCGCGCATCGAGCGCGATGAGGTGCGCGTCGATGCTGGCGTAGTAGACGGTTTGCCCGAGAATCGCGAGGCCGCGATTCACACGGCCGCAACACAAGCGGAGATCGCGAGGGATTTCCTTCTGATATGTCCACAAAGTGCGGCCCGTGGCGGCGTCGATCGCCTCCACCATGTTCGGCGGCGCGCTGATGAACATCGTGCCATCGACGACAATGGGCGACGTTTCGATCGCATCCAGATCGTTCGCCTGGTGCATCCAAGAAATGCGCAGCTTGCTCACATTGCCGGTGTCGATCTGGTCGAGAGGTGAGTAACGCTGGCCGGAATAGTCGCGCGAGTAGGTGAGCCAATTGCCGGGTTCCTTGGCGGCGTCGCGAATCCGCTCATAGGGGACGTTAATTTGCGCCAGGAGCATGACGGGCGCCGAGAGCCAGAGCAAGGCTTTCATTTCCTCTCCTTCAAAGACGCGAGATACGCGACCAGATCGGTAATTTCCGGATCCGAGAGTTGACCGCGAAAAGACGGCATCGGCGACTTGTCTTTCGGTTTGTCGACCCGGTCGATGTCGGATTTCCAGAAAGAATACGAGCGCCCGGAATCGTCCCGCACCTGGATGGAAAAAGAGTCCTCGTTGACGCGGACACCGGTAACGCTGCTCCCCGCCTTGGGGACCACTGTCAGGCGCACGTAGCCCTCCGGGACGGCGGCTTGCGGATCGACGATCGACTCCCGTAGATACGCGGGGCTTCGCATCTCGCCGATTTGGGTCAGGTCGGGGCCGGCGACGCCTCCCTCGCCCGAGATCGAATGGCACGCGCCGCAATTGCCTTTCGTGCGGTAGATCTCCGCGCCGCGGGCCGGGTCGCCCGGTACCGGTTGCTGCGGCACTTTGCCGAGGGAGCGGACGAAGGCCGCGGTTTCGAGGATCTCGTGGTGCGACATCGCCCCGGCGCCCGGCATTTCGGTCCCGCGAATCCCCTCGTCGATGACCGCGACCAGCGCGGCGTCGTCGGGAGCGTGCACCAGCCTCGCGCGAATCAGCGTCGGTCCACGGCTGCCCTCGCCCTTCGGCCCGTGGCAGCGGGCGCAGTGAACCTGGAACAGCTTCTCGCCGATGGCGATGTCGGCGCGGCTGCTGGGGAGTTTTACTTTGGGTTCGGTATCGGCCGCGATCGCGGCGATGGCGAACCATGCAAATAGCAGCACTCGCTTCATGGCTGCGGCTATCATATCGTACCCGGCGCGCATTTCACGCCGAGGTGCTCCCGTCAACCGCGGCCTACGCGGTGATCAGCTTGGCCTGTCGCCGTGAGTTCGTTAGTTTGTCGAGAGTTTGGGACTGCCTTGTAGGGCGGCCAATTTGGCTGCAGCCCGCTTTGAGCGGGCCTTTCCGCGACCAACAAGAGCCGCCTAAAATGCGGCTGCAGCCAATATTGGCCGCCCTACAAGGCCACCAGTGCTAACTGTTTGCTGATAAGACGCCGGGGGACGGCAACGCTAGGCTTTTACGATCTGCGGAATCAGATCCCCGTACACATCGGTCAGCCGCATGTCGCGACCGTTGAAGCGATACGTGAGCTTCGTATGATCCATGCCCATCAGATTCAGAATCGTCGCGTGCAGATCGTGGATGGTGATGGGTTGTTCTTCGGCTTTGTAACCGAACTCATCGCTCGACCCGATTACCTGTCCGCCGCGGATGCGCGCGCCCGCCATCCAGATGCTCATCGCGCCCGGATTGTGATCGCGCCCCACGCCGCGCTGCGAAATCGGCATGCGGCCGAATTCTCCCTGCCAGACGACCAGCGTCGAATCGATCAGGCCGGAGGCCTTCAGATCGGTCAATAAACCGGCAATGGGGCGGTCGACCTCGGAGGCATGCCGCGAATGGTTGTCCTTCACGTCGGCGTGCGCGTCCCAGGTGTCCACGTTCTGAACGCCCAGGCCGCCGTGATACAACTGCACGTAACGAACGCCGCGCTCCACCAGGCGGCGCGCCATCAGGCACTGGCGTCCAAAGGGCTCGGTTACCGGATCGTCCAGGCCGTAGAGCTTCCGTGTCGCCGGCGTCTCCGCGTTCACGTCCACCGCTTCGGGCGCACAGCTTTGCATGCGATAGGCGAGCTCGTAGGACTCGATGCGAGCCGTCAACTCCGTATCGCCGGGGAATTTTTCCGCGTCCTTCTCGTTCAGTTTCATGAGGAGGTCCAGACCCGCGCGCTGCTCGACGGGCGACACGTCCGCGGGCGGTTGGAGATCGACGATCGGCATTCCCGACGGACGCAGGACCGTGCCTTGATACGATGCCGGCATAAAGCCCGAGCCCCAGTTCGCCGGGCCGCCGAATGGACCGCCGTGCGCGTCGTAGATGACCACGAACGCGGGCAGATTCTGGTTCTCGGAGCCGAGCCCGTAGGTCACCCAGGAGCCGAGGCTCGGGAAGCCCATGCGGATCATTCCGGTGGCGAGCTCGTAATGGGCCTGCACGTGGTCGTTCGATTGGCCTTTGACGGAGCGCATCAGCGCGAGATCGTCGGCATGCGAAGCGATTTGCGGAAAGATCTCCGAAATATCCATTCCGCTCTGGCCATATTTTTTAAATGAGAACGGACTCGGCATCAGCGGGCCGGGATTTCCCTGGCGCACTACGATATCGCCCTTCCCCGTGAGCGGCTGTCCGGCGTACTTCGCGAGCGCCGGTTTGGGATCGAACGTATCGACATGGCTGACGCCGCCGCTCATGAATAGGGAAATGACGCTCTTCGCACGCGGCGCGAAATGCGGCTTGCGGGCGGTTGAAGATCTTGCGGCGCAGTCCCCCGGAGGCGCGGCGAGCAGGCCATCCCGATCGAGCAGCAGCGCGAGCCCGAGACCACTGATGCCTCCGCAGCTTTCGAACAGGAATTTACGTCGCGACCGGAAGCGTGTCACACATCACCTCATATACAGAAACTCGTTCAGATTGAACATGACCTGCGCCAGGCCCGCAAGCTTGTGCTGTGCGAGGAAGTCCAGCGCGAACTTGCGTTCCCCTGCGTCCGGCGGCCGGTTGAGCGCAAGTTGATAGGCGAGGTCGACTTGCTTCCCAGGATTATTGGGCGCGGCTTCACTAAGGCGGTTGGCGAAAAGCTGCGCCTGGCGCAACACGAAGTCGTCATTCATCAGGGCGAGCGCCTGGGTGGGAACGGTGGAGACGTTGCGGGCGCCGCAGGAAATGTTCTGGTTCGGGAGGTCGAAGATTTCGAGCATCGGCAACGGCAACCCGCGCTTGCGGTAAATGTACACGCTCCGCCGCCAGGCCTCCGGTCCGTCCTCCTTTTGCTGTTTCCAGATGCCGTATTGCATCGATGCCAGCACCTCGGCCTGGATCTTCGGAAAAACGGGCCGCCCGCCGACTTCCAAATTCAAAGCGCCGCTGACCGCGAGGATCGAATCGCGGATGATCTCGGCGTCGAGCCGTCTTGCTCCGTAGCGCCAGAGCAGCCGGTTCTCGGGGTCCTTGGCCATCGCGTCAGCGTCGGGGTCCTCGGAAGCCATTTTATAGGTGTCCGACGTCATGATCAGCCGGTGCATCTGCTTGACGCTCCACCCGCGATTCATGAACTCTAGCGCGAGCCAATCGAGCAGTTCCGGGTTGCTCGGCGATTCGCCCATCTTGCCGAAATTATCGAGCGTGGTAACGATCCCTCGTCCGAAGTGATGATGCCAGATCCGGTTCACCATCACGCGCGCCGTTAATGGATTGTCGGTGGACACGAGCCACTCCGCGAGTGCGCCGCGGCGGCCCGAGGTCTGGCCGGAAGCGGGCGGAAGTTCGACGGGAGGGTTGCCGGAAGTGATCACTTCGATGAAACCCGGCTGCATCTGCGGACCTTTGCTGTTCACGTCGCCGCGAATCAGGAAGTACGAGGGCGGCGTTTGATAACGCCCCGGGCCATGAAAGAGGAAGCTGCCTTCGATGGCCTCGCGCTTGACTCCTTTGCCGGGCGCGGGCTCGTCGCCGGGGCCGTCCGGCGTGAAGCGGTAGTCGCCATCGGTAATTCCGGCCGCGACGGGAATTGGTTTGGGCCGCGTCTTTTCCACTTGCGCGATCTCCGCGCTGAGGCGACGCTTCTCCTTCAAGTCTTGCGGATTCATTACGCGATCGATCTCTTCCGAGGAAACCGTCACGCCGCGGATCACCTGGTCCGCCAGCAGCATTTGTCCCGGCGTGCGCTGCGGTTCCGGCACGGCGATCGCGTCCTGCACATTCTGCGGGAATTTCACGTATTTCGCTGGAAGGAGCTTGTCCCGATACGGCTGCTCCAGCGCGCGAAGCACGCGCCGCAGCTCGCCCAGGCGGGCATCGACTTCCGCCGTTTTCTTTTCGTATTCTTCGGCTTCGCTGCGCGACACAAGCGGGTGATCCACTTCGACGTAGCCGAACAAGGACGCCTGCAAGCGGTAGTAATCCGTCTGCCGGATGGGATCGAACTTGTGATCGTGGCAGCGGGCGCATTGCACGGTCAGGCCCAGGACGCCTCGTCCCAGTGTGGCGATCATGTCGTCCAGATACTCGTAGCGGTTCTCCGGATTGTCCTTTTCGCGATAGCCGACCTTGGCGTAGTTTCGCAGGAATCCGGTGGCGACCAGGCTTTCCGGCGTGACGTTTTCCAGTTCATCGCCGGCGATCTGCTCGCGAAGGAACTGGTCGTACGGCTTGTCCTTATTGAATGCGCCGATCACGTAGTCTCGATAACGCCACGCGTTGGGACGGTCGAAGTCATGTTCGAAGCCATTCGAATCGGCATAGCGCGCGACGTCGAGCCAGTGGCGTCCCCATCGCTCGCCGTAGTGCGGAGAAGCCAGCAGTCGGTCGATCAGTCGCTCCCACGCATCGGGAGCGCGGTCGTTGAGAAACTCGGCGGTCTCGGCGGGTGTAGGAGGCAGACCGATCAGGTCCAGATAAGCCCGGCGAACGAGCGTGGCGCGACTGGCAGGAGGCGCGGGATTGATCCCCTTGGCCTGAAGCTCTTTGTGCACAAATACGTCGATCGGATTCCCTGCGCCGGGCGGCGGATTGCGCACCGGCTTGCGGAAGGCCCAAAGGTTGCGAGCGTCGGGCGGAATCGGCGCCTCCGTTACCTTGGTAATGATAGGTGCAGCCGCACCGTCCCAGACGGCGCCCTGATCGATCCACAGCCGAATAGCTTCTATATCCTCGGCCTTCAGCTTGCCGCCCAGCGGCATGGCAGGTTTTTCGAGGCCCGCGGCCATTCGATACATTCGACTCTTTTGGGCATTGCCCGGCACCAGCACCACGCCGCCTTCCCCTCCCTTGAGAGCGGATTCGCGCGAGCTGAGATCGAGTCCTGAGCTCTGGACCGCGGGGCCGTGGCATTTCCAGCAAGTGGCTTGAAAGACTGGTTGGATGTCTTTGGAGAAGGATATCTGGCCGTCGGCGGCGCTGGAAGCCGCGGCGCAAATCAAGACCGTCGTTAAGACACGCAACGCTCTCACTTCGACGATTGTACACCCGGGAGTCATCTCCCATTTATGATGGAGCGTGAGAGGGCATCGCGTGTCACGTTGGATCGTCATCGTATCGGCACTTGGATTTTTCACGGCAGCTGGCTCGGCGCAACCGGCGGAACGGGGAAGTATTCCGATTGCGTTGTGGAGTCCGGTCGCCACTTTCTCGATTCTCGGCTACGATCCCGCGACGGGCGAGATCGGCGGGGCGGTCCAGTCTCGAGTTTTCTCGGTCGGCAATGGAGTGCTGTGGGCAGAAGCCGGCACCGGCGTAGCGGCGACACAAGCCATTGTCGACGTCAGCTACGGCCCGCAGGCGCTCAGTTTGTTGAGGCTCGGCTATGCGCCGGACAAGATTGTCAAAATGATCCACGAATCCGATCCCGACCCCGATCCCGCGCGATGGAGCAAAGAAGGCAGGCAATTCGCCGTGATGAACGCCAAGGGAGAATACGCCGCGTTCACCGGTCCCAAAGCGACCCCTTGGGCGGGCAACAAAGGCGGGAAATTCTGCACGGCGCAAGGAAACATCCTGGCCGGCGAGGGAGTGGTGAACGGCATGGTGGAAGCGTTTGAGAACACCAGCGGGCATCTCTCGCTCCGCCTGCTGGCCGCGCTTGACGCCGGGCAGAAGGCAGGAGGAGACAAGCGAGGCATGCAGTCGGCGGCCATCCTGATCGTTAAAAAAGACGGCGGAGTGTGGCTGCATAACGACGTGGTGCTCCGCCTTCAAGTCGACGACAATCCCGAGCCGATTCAGGAACTCCGCCGTCTGATCGAGAAGGCGGTGAAGCAGTTTCGCCTCGGAGCACCTAAGTAGAGCGCGCGCGGTCGGAACCGGCCTCCGGGGACGAGTTCGTCGGGCGGGGGACATTCTTGCTGCCCGGCGGACGCCCGCGCCGCTTGATGGAAGATCCAGAAGCCTGCGCCAGGCGTTCCATCGCCATGATCGCAATATTGAGCCGTTCGCGTTCGTCGCGAAGGGCGTCCAGGAGTTTTCGAATGTTCATTTGAGGAGACAAGAAGATGTCGTTTGACCATACATTGTCTGAAATGTTTTCTCAAGCGGGGATTCCCTGAATTTTTGATCATGTTTTCTCCGGTTCGTAATCGCTATAATCGTTCAACCATGCGATTACCGATAATGCTCCTAGGATTAGCGGCGACGGTGTTGGCCCAGCAGCCGGCCGCAAAAACTTTCACCAGCGCGGCGGAAGTGGCCGCGATGATTAACAAAGCCAGGAGCGAGCGAAAGCCCGACCAGGCGAACTTTATTCAACCCCTGTTGCAGGCGGCTCCCTATTCCGTGAACCTGGAATACCGCGTGAAGAACGTCGACGGCACCGCCGCGGTCCATGAGACAGAGGCGGAGGTGTTCTACGTTCTCGAAGGAACGGCTACCCTCACGATCGGCGGGAAGCTTCGCGATGAAAAGCGGTCGAATCCGACGAATCTGAGTGGCACGGGTATCGATGGGGGCGCTTCGCGCCGCATCGCGAAAGGAGACTTTTTTCTGGTTCCGGAGAACACTCCTCACCAATTCACCGAGGCGGCTGACGCGCTGGTTCTGATGTCTCTCCACGTGCCTAGGGGCGCGGCGAAGTAGAGGAGAGTCTGCGGTAGTACTCGGCGACCGAGTCTTTATAGCCTGCGGGGACCTTGGTGGGATCGGTGTTGCGGATGGTGCCGCCGCGGGTTTCTTCGAGCTGGTGGCGAAGCTGGAGTTCCAGCGCGTCCACGCCGCTGAGGATCTGCTGGTGCATCTGCTCGACCAGCGCGGGATTCCCGGGGAAACGCTTGGGATCCAGATTGCGCATCTCATCGATCAGCGTCTGCAACTGGTGCCGGGCCTCCGGACTATCCTGCACGGTGGAGCGAAGCTGGTTGAGAAGGTTCAATCCCTGGTCAATCTGGCGTTGGGTGTCGGCCGGGTTGGGACCTTGCTGGGGCGCCACGGCTTGCCCCTGAATTCGAGTATTGCCGGTGTCGTAGCCGCCACCCTGGTTGCCTCCGCGATTGCCGCCGGCCGGATTGCCCACGGGACCGGCCACGCGGTTGCCGACTTCGCCCGCCAGACCACCTTGCTGTCCGCCTTGGCCGCCTTGTTGACCACCTTGTCCACCTTGGCCCTGCTGGCCACCTTGGGCTTGCTGACCGCCTTGTCCACTTTGACCGGGCTGGCCGCCTTGACCTTGCTGCTGACCCGGTTGACCGGACTGCCGCGGCTGCGCCCGACGTGGGGCAGCACCGTTGGGTTGAGAGTCGGAACGTCCAAGGCCGTCGAGTTGATCGCGCAGGCGGGATAGATCGTCCATGGCGCGGGTCAGTTCAGCGTCTTTGGAAGTGTGCTGCGCGTTGCCCAACGCGCGGGCCGCATCGCCGATCTGTTGGCCCAGTTTTTGCAGATCGTTGGTAAGAGCCGTTTCCACCGGGTCGGAGAAGTCGCCGCTACGCAGCCAATCCGAACTGCGTTGCATACGCGTGCCGAGATTGTTTTCATCCATGCCGTCGAGAGCGCTCCGCAACTTGCCGGAAGCCGCCGGTTGCGTGGGCGCCAGCTCGCGCGCCGCGCCGCGCAATTGCTGGGTGAGGCGACCTAAGTCATCGGTGACCTTCTGGCGGTCGTTGATCATCTTGTCGATTTCCTGCGCCGAAGGATTCGTCGGCGCCTTGCCGCCGGCGCGGGCGGCGCTTTGTTGCGCGATCAGGTCGCGCACGCGATCGGCTTGCTGCTTTTGCTGGGCCGCCAGTTGTTCGGCGGTCTTCGCCATCGAATTGAGCCGGCCGGAGGCGTCCTGTTGCTGCGCGTTGCCAAGCGCGTCGCTCGCTTCGCGCAAGCGGTCGGCGGCGCGGCGGGAATCGGCCGCGCTCGAACTCTGGGTGCCGGCGCGCTTCATGTCCTCGTTGGCCTCGCGCAACCGTTCGAGAGCCCGTTGCGCCGCCTGCTGCCGGCTGTCGGCGGATTGCTGCCCGCCCGATTGGCTGCCGCTACTACCGGATGACGAACTTCCTGCTTGGCCCTGCTTTCCGCCGGCTTGTCCCGACGCGGAAGCGCTCTGGCCGGACTGTTGACCCTGCTGCCCCTGCTGGCCTTTTTGTTCCAGCTGTTGCTCCATCTGCTGCTGGAGCTGCTGCGCCTCGCGTTGCAACATCTCTTGTTGCCACTTTTGTTCGGCGGTCTGCGCGCCGTTGCGTTGCTGCTGGGCGAGACTCTCCTGGCGCTTGGCCAGTTCGTCGAGCTTTTTCAGCGCGTCGTCGATTTCCTGGGCCTTCTGCTCGGCGGTCGTCGTTGGCGACTTTTGGGTCTCGTATTGATTCTTTTCGGTATCGAGCTCGAGGTCGAACAGTGCGGCCAGATCGCGCGCCGCGCCACCTCCGCCACCTCCACCCCCGCCGCCGCGCCCGAAGGCGACTTGAATTTGCCGGAACGTGGCTTCGGCGCGGAGCAGATATTGAAGGGCCTTCTGCTCGTTGGGGATGGCCTCCTTCCACTTCTCCTTCTGCAACTGTTGCGCCGCCGGCGTCATGGCGTTAGACGCCGCAATCATGTCCTTTTGGAAGTCGCTGATGGCCTGCACTTCATCGGTCAGCTCGCGAGCCTGCAAGCGGCCGGAAAGCGTGGCGGCCTGATCGCGCAACGTGGCTTGCGATTGCGACAGCAGCTTGGCGATGGCGTCGGCCTGCTGTTGGGTGGCGTTCTTGTCTCCCTGTTGTTTGAAGGTGGCGGAAATAATCTCCTTCTCGCGCTGCGAGATCTGCGCGGGGTCATTGCCCTGCCCTCCTCCTCCTCCCCCTCCGCCGCCGCCCGACTGCGATTGCGAAAACTCGCGCTCGAACGGGTCGGCCTGGATGAACATCATGTCAGTGTGCGCTTCGGCGACGGCATCCTTGGCGCTGGCGTAGACGCTAACCAGATCGCCCGGCAGGAGCTTGAAATCTTCCAGCGACAAAGTGGTCGAGCCGCTGGCTTCTTTTTTCCCCTTTTGAGGGAGCAGATCCACAACGGTCTCCGGGCCGCCGTTGACCGAATAATGCAGCGCGACGCCGTGTAGCCCGTAATCGCCGCTGGCCTTGGCGGCAACCGTTACTTCCTCGATGGGGTTGGCGTGGTAATCCCCGCGGCTGGGGCGCACCAACGAAACCTGAGGCGGGTTAGGCTTGCGTGCCTCGATGAAAAAATCCTCGCTGACGCGAACGGGCTGGCCCCCATCTACGCCGGCAATGTGATACACGCCGTCCTTATCCATCTTGACGGTTCCGCGATAAACGTTATTCTCACCCCCCGCAAGCTGGATCTGCGCTCCGCTATCGAGCTGAATCTTGCCGCCCTGAAGAGGCCTGTCGGTGGAGATCTGGAGTTCGGCTTCTGTGCCGGTGACGGCGCGCAGGTCGCCGCTGCGCT
>Ga0182024_10001984_pt1 | contig 51626 bp, 51 predicted proteins | sample P32metaG_FD_120480 | JGI IMG/M metagenome (GOLD analysis project Ga0182024, IMG submission 120480) | Permafrost microbial communities from Stordalen Mire, Sweden - P3-2 metaG (Illumina Assembly) | ecosystem: Environmental > Terrestrial > Soil > Wetlands > Permafrost | place: Sweden: Stordalen... | reverse complement strand
CCCGCCGAGTACGAAGCCCACGAACCACTCACGAGGCCCGCGCTCACCAAGAGATCCAAATCCGGCTGTTGGGAGAAAAGGGTAACGTCGGCCGGTTGACCGGCGACGACACTTTCCGCTTGAGTCGTCGAGGCGCCAAAGGAGTTGGTGAACGTCACGCCCTGGCCCGCGGGCGTGGCCTCGAAGGCCTTCTCCAACGCGCTAAAGGCCGTCGAGACCACTGAATAACCAACGACATTGACCGTGGTCGCCGACGCGGCGCCTGAGGTCGTCGAGGGCGCCACGACCAGTAGACCCAAGGGCAACAACATGGCCACGAGTCCGGTCATTCGCCTTTTGGTGACTCTCATCATCTGTGGGTTCCTTTATACATAACAATTTCCATTGATTTAATAGAGATTCCGATAGACCATATTCGACTCCGCCGACCGAGTCAAGTCATTTGCCCAGAAATTCATGAAAATCTCCATCCGGGGCCGGAACCGTAGGCAAAAACAAGCCAAGTCCGAGCGTTACACTGGCTGACACCGCGAGGTGAAAACCTCCTGAAGGGATGTTTATGCGTGTCGCTCGTCTCGTCCTCACTTCATTTCTCGGCGCCGCGACCCTGTGCGCCACGACACTGAGCATCGGCTTGGGCGCGAGCGGCGCCGGCGCGGCAACGCCGCTCGCGGGCTGTGCCACGACGCTCTCTTCACACGAGTACACCTCGGGCAAGCTCACCGTCGCGACCGACAGTCCGGCCTACACCCCGTGGTTCGTCAACAACTTGCCGTCCAACGGCAAGGGCTACGAGTCGGCCGTGGTGTACGCCATCGCGAAGGTCCTCGGTATCAACAAGTCCAACGTCACGTGGGTGGTGGAGCCCTTCGACTCGAGTTACGTGCCCGGAACGAAGAAGTTTGACTTCGACATCAATGAGATCTCCTACACGTCCGAACGCGCGAGGGTCGTGAGCTTTTCTGAGAGTTACTACAACGTCCAACAGTCCATCGTCGCTTTGAAGACCAACCCCATTGTTACCAAGCACACGCCCAAAGAGCTCAAGAGTTACCTCTACGGCGACCAGATCGGCACGACGGGCCTCGCCTACATCAACGATCACATCCACCCCACGCGCGGCGCGCGGGTCTACTCCACGCTTGATCAAGCGGTCGCCGCACTTCAGAGCAAGCAGATCGACGCGATCGTGATCTACACCCCAACGGGTCAGTACATGGCCTCGGCGCAGATCCTCAACAAGAACAAGAAGCCCATCGCGACCCAGGTCGGCCAGTTTCCGAGCGTGGGCGAACACTACGGCCTGTTGTTCCAAAAAAACAGCCTCTTGGAAAGTTGCATTAACTCGGCCATCGCCACCTTGAAGACCAACGGCACCTTGACGGCGCTGCAGCACCAGTGGCTGGGTCTTTACACCAGCGTGCCCACTATCGAGCCCTAGTCGTGGCGTTGACGACCGACGAGGGTTCGTCGCCGACGCCGCCACTACTCTTCGCCTCGAGGCGACGTCGCCTGCTGGTGGGACGTCGAGGCGTCGTGGCGAGCGCGATATCGAGCGTGATCATCCTGGGCGTGATCGTCGCCGTCTTTTGGCTGGCGCCCGGCGGCGCCACGGTGCGCTACTTCTTCTTCAACCCACATCTGATGTGGCAGGCCTTCGTCGGCGACCCCCGTCGCGGTCTCAGTTCGGTCGGCTGGGGACTCATTACCAATCTGTGGATGTTCGCCGTCTCAGAAGTGCTCGTGCTCTTCTTCGGCCTGGTCATCGCGTGGGTCCGTCTTAGCCAGTCACCGGTGCTCTTTCCCTTTCGCGTACTCGCCACGATGTACACCGACGTCTTTCGAGGCGTGCCCATCTTGCTCGTGATCTTCATGGTCGGCTTCGGATTACCCGAACTCAACATCGGCTTTCTCTCCACCCAGTCTCCGGCGGTGTACGGCTGCACGGCGCTCACGATCACTTACAGCGCCTACGTCGCCGAGGTCTACCGGGCCGGGGTCTTCTCCGTGCCGCACGGACAACTCCTCGCCGCTCGTTCCCTGGGACTGACCCATACCGCCACCATGCGCCGGGTCATCTTGCCCCAAGCGGTGCGCACCGTGATCCCGCCGCTGTTGAACGACCTCATCTCACTGCAAAAGGACACCGCGTTGGTTTCGGTGCTCGGGGTCATCGAAGCAACCCGGGCCGCGCAGATCTACGGCTCGACGGTGTTCAACTTCTCGGGCTACACCGTGGCCGCGATTCTGTTCTTGCTTCTCACCATCCCGATGACCCGTTTCACGGATCACCTCATCGCGCGCGACCGCTCTCGCCGATTGGCCGGCGTGTAGTGGGGGTCGTGCTCGAACTGACGAACGTCGTCAAGCGCTTCGGCGAGAACGAAGTGCTCTCGGGCGTGTCGCTGCAACTGCACCGCCACGAAGTGGTCTGTCTCATCGGCGCTTCGGGTTCGGGCAAGTCGACACTCTTGCGCTGCGCCAACTTGCTCGAGAGCATTGACGGGGGATCGATCTCGCTCTTCGGCCAGTCCCTAGAAGACGAACGGATCGATCCCGACTTAGTGCGCCGCCACATCGGCATGGTCTTTCAGTCCTTCAACCTCTTTCCCCACCTCAGCGTGCTCGACAACATCCTGATCGGTCCGGTGCACGCGCTGAAACGTCGTCGGGCCGAGACGCGTGAGGACGCCTTGGCGCTCTTGGATCGAATCGGACTGCGCGATCGCGCCGACGACTACCCCGAGCGACTCTCGGGCGGTCAGCAACAACGCGTCGCCATCGTGCGTTCACTGGCCATGCGCCCGTCGCTACTGCTCTTAGACGAGGTCACCAGCGCGCTCGATCCGACGTTGGTCGGCGAGGTGCTCGATCTACTGCGCGACCTCGCCCATCACGGCACGACGATGTTGATCGCGACCCACGAGATGAACTTCGCGCGCGACGTCGCCCAACAAGTGGTCTATCTCGATAAGGGCGTGTTGGTCGAACAAGGAACTCCGGAGGAGATCTTCACGAATCCCCAGCACGAGTCCACGCGAAGCTTTCTCGAGCGCGTTCGTTAAGAGGCTCGCGCCCGTAACTCCGGTAGTGCCGTCACGAGATCGAAGAGTTCCTGATCGCGGTCCCAGGTGAGGTGCGCGCGCACTTGTTCTAAGCCCAGCCACGCCAACTGGTCGACTTCTGCGTTGGGTGCGAACTCTCCTTCGTCGGCGCTCATCAAGTAGTACGCCACGATCTTGGGCTTGCCCTTGCGGTGCGTGTAGTTCGTCAAGCCCACGAACTGAAGGACCCGACACTTGAGACCGGTCTCTTCCCACACTTCACGCAGGGCCCCCTGCTCGAAGGTCTCGCCGGGGTCGAGCTTGCCCTTGGGAAACGTCCAGTCGCCGCGCGACTCACGGTAGATGCACGCCACCTCGATGCGCCCGCTCGGCGCCGAGCGCGTCACGACCCCGCCCGCTGCCAAGATGAGATCGTTCGGCGCGTCGCGGGGGGTGGTGAGTTCGCCGCTCAAGAGGTGCACGCCGCCAACGGTAGATGACGTGACGAGCAAAGTTGCGGATTACCCGTTCGTACGTGCAAAAAACCCATCATACGTAGAGTAGTGACAATGTTCATTGGCGCTCTTCCATTGCTCGGGCGCCTCACTCTCTACCTCGCGGCCGGCGTCGCGGCCGGCGTCGCCAACGGCCTGGCGGGCGGGGGAACGTTCATCACGTTTCCCGCTTTGTTGAGCCAGGGCATCGTCGCTCTGCAGGCCAACATTTCCACGACGGTGGGCGTCGTGCCGAGCTACCTCGGATCGATTCGAGTCTTTCGTCACCAGTTGGCTCCTCATCGACAACTCATTCGATCACTCGCGCCTTCGTGCGTACTCGGCGCCGTGACGGGCTGTGCACTCCTGCTCAATGGATCGGCCTCCACGTTCCGCTCCGTCGTGCCGTGGCTCATTGGCGCGGGCACCATCTTGTTTGCGGCCACGCCATTAATCACGCGCGCGTTGTCCCGCGTCGAGCACACCCACCCCGCGCGGCGCGGCGCGCTCTATCTCGGCATCTTCGCGGTCTCGGTCTACGGGGGTTACTTCGGCGCGGGGCTGGGCATCTTGCTCCTGGCCGTGATGGGACTCGCGCTGCCCCTGGAGATTCACGCGTTGCAGGGGCTGCGCAACACGCTCTCGGTAATCATCAACCTGTCGGCCGCGATCGTCTTTCTGATCCATGGACACCTCGCGCTCCAAGCGGTGTCGATGCTGCTCGTGGGCACGTTGATCGGCGGCTGGCTCGGGGCGCTGTTGATTCTGCGACTCTCGCCCACGCTGGTTCGCGTGCTGGTCATTGTGATCGGCGCCGCTACCACCGTCAAGCTCGCGCTGGGCTAGGCAAGAAGTTGTGAGCCACTCACTACACTTTCATCGATGAAGCGCTTCTTCTCCTTCCCCAATCCGGTGAATGAGGCGGCGGCGCGCACGGTGGCGATCGGCGTCGTGATTATGTCGGTCGTCGCCTTCGTCACCGGCTCAGCGTGGATCCTCATTCTCCTGAGCTACGGCTTTCTCGCACGGGTGCTGGCGGGACCGAAGATCTCGCCCCTGGGTCTCTTCGCCGTTCGCGTTAGTGGCCCTCGGATCACTGCTTGGCAGCGTTCGGTGCCCGGTCCGCCCAAGCGCTTCGCTCAGGCCATGGGCTTGACCTTCAGCCTGGCGGCCTTAATCACGTGGCTCTCCGCCGGTTGGCTCGACGCGAGGTGGATACTGCTCCCGCTCATCGCGGCGGCGGCGCTCGAGGGCTTCGCTGGTTACTGCCTCGGCTGCACGATCTTTGCCTGGCTAATGCGCCGAGGCGTCATTCCCGAATCCGTCTGCGTCGAGTGTGGTGACCTTTCGGCGCGTAAACAGCGAGCAACATCACCTGACATAACAATTACGTAACAAAGATGGCCCCGCGTACGTGGCACGTCGCCACCTTCCTAGGCTGACTGATATGAGGGGTTCCACGACAAAAGCACGCTGGCCCCTCGTCGCACTCTGCTCGACGCTGGTCGTGCTCGCGCTGCCGCTCACGTCCAGCGTCGCCAACGCCAGTACCGCTCGGGTCGTCGTCGCGGGACTCTCGCCGATCCCCACCACCGACGTTGTCGTCAACAAAGTCATCACCACGTCATTTGACCTAGCGCTCACCCAACAGCATCAAAACGAACTCACGTCGTTCATTGCGAGTCTCACCAACAGCGCGTCGGTGAACTATCACCGCTTTCTTACCCCCACGCAGTACGCGAGCCGCTTTGGCGCCTCGGCCTCGACCGTGAGCGCGGTCGAAGGCTTTCTCAAGAGTTACGGTCTGCGCGTAGGGGCGCTCAGTAAGGGACGCAACATCTTGCACGTGAGCGGCACCACCCGCGCTATCTCGCGCGCCTTTGACGCGCCGATGCAGACGGTGCGCCAAAGTGACGGGACGCTCGTCGCGCACTTTTCTGCGACGGCGTCACTGCCCCACTCACTCGCCCGCGACGTCGTCGCGGTCGCGGGGCTGTCCTCGCCCGCACCCGAGACCACCAACGTCGCCGCCCCAAAGGTCGTCCCGGCGCCGAGCACTTGTCCCTCGGCCGGAACCACCACCAACGCGCCGAACAGTGCGGGTGGCTACAACGCGCAACAGCAGGCCAATCTCTATGGACTCAGTGCCGCGTGGGCCGCTGGCAACACCGGAGTCGGCCAGACCATCGCCGTCTACGAACTCGCCAACTACGACGCCACCGACGTCACGACGTACTTCACTTGTTATGGGTTGACACCAAATCTCACGCCGCTCAACGTAGACGGCGGACCCACCAGCGCCGATAACGCCGGGGGCTCACAGGAAGAGGCCACCCTCGACGTCGAAGAGGCCGCGGTGCTCGCACCCGGCGCCGCCCTCGAGGTGTATCAGGGGACGAACTCGAGTAGCGGTCCGACCGACATCTACTCTCAGATTGCGAGTGACAACACGGCCACCATTATCACGACGTCCTGGGGCGGCTGTGAACCTCAGAGCGACGGCGGCGGCCAGGCCGAGATGCCGATCTTTGAAGAGATGGCCGCTCAGGGCCAGACGATCCTCGCCGCGGCCGGCGACGACGGCTCTTCAGACTGCGAGGGCTCGGGTGCGTCGAGCCCCACCAAGGCCGCGGCCGTGGACGACCCCGCGTCCCAGCCCTACGTCACTGGAGTCGGCGGCCTCACCGTCTCGAGCATCAGTCCGCTCACCGAGACGGTTTGGAACGACAACTGTACGGCGAGCGACTGCGGGGCTGGTGGTGGTGGCGTTTCAGGACTGTGGTCGCAACCAGCGTGGCAAACGGGCGACGGTATAACGACGAGCCTCGACCCTCTCGGGATGCGAATGGTGCCCGATCTCTCGGTGATGGGCGACCCCAACACCGGCTTCGTTGAGTACTACACCGGGACCTCGACAGGCACGTGTCATCGCGACTGCGCCGGCGGCTGGGGCGGCATCGGCGGCACATCTATCGGAGCGCCGTTGGTCAGCGCGCTGGTCGCCGTCGCGGCGCAGGCCTGTAACCCAGTTGGCGGTCGACTGGGCTTTATTAACCCCTCGCTCTACGCGATGGCGACGACCGGTTTTACCGACGTCACGACCGGCAACAACGATCTTTATAACATCGGCGAGTACAGCGCGGGAGTCGGCTACGACATGGCGTCGGGGCTCGGCAGCCCGAACCCCGCCACGTTTCTCAAAGGACTCTGTCCGCCCGCTTTCTCTCCGACGCTGAGTTCCTTTGCGATCTCGAGCAATTCCGGCGTCGCTCTCAGCGCCGGCCCGACGGTGAACGCTACGTTGCGATACGACACCGGCTCGCCCGTTGTTAACGCCCTCGTCAACGTCACCGCGACGGCGCCCAAGGGACTGTTGAGCATCGACGGCGATCACTTCAGTTCGAACGGCCTGGGCAAGGCCACCTACCAAGTGACGAGTGACGCCACCGGCGCCGTCACGTTCAACGTCTCGTCGTCGATCGCCCAAGACGTCGCCGTGGACGTCTCCTTCGATGGCCAGTCGATCTACACCACGAGCGTGAACTTCAAGGTCGCCAATATCGCCACGTCCAAACCGGGCCCACCGAAGATCGCGAAGTTGACGGCACTCGTCGCGGGCTTCTCATTGACGCTGAGCGCGCCCAGCGACTCGGGCGGTGGTCCCATAAAGTCCTACGAGTACTCCATCAACGGGGGCGCCACGTGGATCTCCTTGGCCAAGGGCGCGACGTCGATCAACGTGACCAGATTGATAAAGAATCACACTTATCGCGTGATTGCTCGGGCAATCAACGCGATTGGTCCCTCGTCGGCGTCTGCTGCGAAGAAAGTTGTAACACGTTCGTAGCATTACGTGGTCGTCGAAATCGCTGACCCGAGCCCCAAGTTGGCTCACCCCTAAACTTTGACACGGTGAGCGTGTCGCGTGAAAGTGGACGCCGCCCCGTTAAGGACGCGAGTGACGTTTCGACGAATAACGCTGATTGGCATCGTGTTGCTGGCGGGAACCTATCTCGCCGAGAGCTCCTCGCGCGGGGCCACGACGGCGGTGCCCGCGGGACTGCCGCTCTATCAGTTCGTGGAGACGGGCGTCGAGCCGCTGCCCTGGAACGCCGTCTCGCTCGAGAGCCAACTGAACGCCACGACCATGCTCGGCGGACCCCACGGCGCGACCGACTCCGCGGAGGGCGTGCTCGCGTACCGGACCAATCACAGCCACCTGGCCCTCTTCACCCAGTCGGCGACTGGTCTCACGCAGTGGACCGACTTGACGCCCAACAACGACGTGCCCGAACCGGCCGCGGACCCCATCCCCTTCTTCGATCCTTCGGGCAACGTTGACCTGCTCTACGTGGACGTGACCGGGCACGTCATCTTGCTCAGTCCCAACGTGCCCGTCACCACACTCTGGAGTCGCTTGCACCACGACACGCCGTGGCGTCCTTACCTCACGACCGACTTGACCGACTTGACCGGCGTCGTGGCGGCGAACGGCGTGCCGAGCATTGCCGTCATGGGCACCAACGCCACCGTCGCGTACCGCACGGCGGTCAACACCATCGAGGTCCTCACGCTCAGCTGGTCGCTCGGCCAGCCCGTGCCGGTCTATAACCAGAACTCCTTTAACGAAAAGACCGCGAGCGACGTGACGTCGGTACCCACCCCGACGACGACCACCACCACGACGTCCACCACCACCACGACGTCCACCACCACCACGACCACACCGACATCGACGTCGAGCACTACCACGACCAAGCCGCCGCCGACCACCACCACCACGACCACGCCGACCAACGGCGTTTACGCCTTCGCGAGTGATCCCGTGGTGCTGCCGGGCCTGACGCCGACCTTCGCGACCACCCTCAACAACGGCGACCTCGAGGTCTACACCAACACCGGCGCGTCGATACGTTCCTGGGCGACCGAGAATTTAACGGTCGTGACCGACGCGCCCACCGTATCGGGCACCCTCGCGCTCGGCACGACGACCTCGAACATTGATTTGGCCGCCTTGACCAGTAACGGGAGCGTCGAGCTCTTCACGACGCAGTACGTGGCGGCGATCTCCAATCTGACGAGCCACGTGGCGGTCATCTCGCCCGAGATCTGGAACATCCAAAACCTCACCAGCTTGGCCGCGGGCGCCCCGCCCTTGAGCGGCGCCCTGTCGGTGCAGGTGACGCTCTCCCAAGTGGCCGTCGCCGGTCAAGCGGCCAACTGGGGCGATCTGTTCGTGCTCACCAACCTCGCCGGATCCTCCTCCTGGAGCGCCACCGACGTCTCGGTCACCGCCGGGAGCGCCGCTCGAACGGTGGGCAACGTCGTGACGGGCCTGCAGATAAACGGCCAGTTGACGCTCTACGCCGCCGGCGTCACCTCACCCCCGCCCGAGGGCGTGGGGGTCTACGCCATCCCCAACACCAAGTGGTCGCGGGCCATCAACGACGGCTGGCCGATCATCTCAGAGACGGGAGGACTGGGCACTCAAGTCGCGCCGTGGGTCGGTTTCACCACGTCGCCCTCGGTGCAGGCGTCGCCGGATTTCCTCTTAGGTCAGGCCATCTACAACTCACACAAACGCGTGACGTGGCTCTCGTTTTGGACCGTGAGCGGACCCCTGGCCACTCAAGCGCGCACGACGTCGAACTACTACAAGCACGGCTTCGCCGCCGGGGTGTGGGTGGCCACCCAGATCGACGCGTACCGGAGCCTGGGCGTTGGTCTCAAACCTGATTGGGTGATCTTGGATCCCGAGGGCTACCCCGACAACCACTCGAACCTCGACGCTCCCGCCGGTGCGTCGAAAGCGACGATCGCCAAGTACGCGACGTACTGGAGCTCGACGTTAAAGGGTTGGCAGACGGGCCTGAACTCAGTCGACTCGAAACTCAACGCCGGGGTCTACGCCTCGCAGTCCGAGTACCGCAACTACCAACTCTCCACGCTCTCGCTGCCGGTCTTTGTCGCGGTCGCCTTCAGCGACAACGGTCCCACGCCCGTCTCGGGCGCCAGCGGCTCGAACATTCGCGGCTTTATCTCCTTTGGCGCCGCCTGCACGCCGGCGACGGCCTTGCAGAGCGAAGCGACCACCTTGCTCAACCCCCCGTGGGCCGGGCAGTTCAATACCCTGCAGTTCAACGCCGGGGTGTACTGCGCGCCGCCTCCGTCCTAGTCTGGGCCCATGAGCGATACCTCCGAACCCAGCCCCAGCAAGTCCCAGGACCTGAAGACACGCTTCAAGCAGATGACCCAACCACTCGCCGACTCACTCGACACGCGACTGAACGCCCACGTCGACAAGCGCGTTGACGAGCGGTTGGACGAGATCTTGAAGGACCGGCTGTCGGGACTCGAGCGCGCCGTGGCCGACCTCGACGAGGCCGTGCACGACCTCCAGGACCGCCTAAAGGACTAGCCCCGCCGAAGGGCTATCGTCGCCGATCACGGTCACGGCGAATGGCCCAGCGCAAGGTGAGCACGCACAGCACCACGACGGCCACGAGAAAGACGGAAAAGACGGCGACGAACACGCCCTTACGCTAGGTCGTGTCACAGGCGTGCGCCACACTCTTGTCATGACTTCACTACTTGACGCCAGCCCCGTGAGTGTGATGGAGGTCTTACGAGGCGAGCGCGGCGCGAGGCCGCTCGCAAACACCACGGCCGCTTCGGGGTTGCGAGCCCGGCTCGAGGACGGAATCTTCGAGCAACTCGGCTCCAATTTGCGCGATACGCCTCTGACAGTTCGCGCCTCGACGCTGCACTCCAGTGGACAGACCTACGATCTCACGTTCTCGACCCTCGCCCAGGTGCGCGGGATCTTGGTCACCCAAGCGTTGCGACTCTTGAGCGTCGGGCTCGACGTCGAGCACGCCTTTGACGAAGCCCTGCTCGCCTGGCGCTCTGACGTGGGACCGAATGAACTGACGAGCTACGTCGATCAGTTAGAGAGCGATGAGTTGGCCCGACTCGACACCGACGTCACGGCGCACTGCGTCACGTTGAAGCGTTCGCTCGGATCCCTTTCAAGTCGATGGATGCCTCGCACGTCGCTACGCGCCTACCAGCGTCTGGCGGGGGGCAACGTCGTGCTGCGCGACGTCATCGATCTGATGGTGGGCACGACCACGAGCGGCGAAGCCTCCGTGGCCCTGCTGGACGTCACTACGTCACCGCTCGGTGAGGGCGCCGAGCGGGTAATGCGCTATCACGCATTACTCCAGACCCTTCGAACCTCGACCGTGCCACTTCGCACCTCAATGTTCTCCACCGCCACCGGTGAACTCTGGAGCACCGACGTGGACGCGGAACTTTTGAGCCGAGCCGTCGACGACGTCCTGGAAGTGCTGCGCGTGATGGCGGTGAGTCCGTGACGAAACTGACGCATCGACGGCTGTCGCCCCACGTGCTCAATCGTCTCATCGACGAGGCGCCGAGCGACCCACTCGCCTTGACCGACGATCATCGCCGTTCACTCACCGCGCGTTTTCGCGCCGTGGTGAGTACCGAACATCGCCGACTCGACGCGTGGATGGTGGAGCGCGCCGGCCAACCCTACGACCCGTTTCGTTGGTCCCCGGCGACCGCGCGGCGCGTCGTGGGCAACGCCGCGCTACGCCGTTCGCTGAACGATCCATCCCTGACGCGCTTCGACGCGGTCGAACTCGAAGTAAGTGACCAGCTGTTGCGCGCGACCGCGGGGTACGCGCGCTCCGGCTCGCTCGCCTCGTGGCTCGCTCACTCCTCGCCTTCGGTCGTCGGGCTCGTCAGTGCCGAAGCCGCGAACTGGGCCACGCAACTCGGTGAGGCCGCTCAAGAACTCGAGTACCCGTGGCTCGTCGCCTCTAGTGACGCGTTCTACGACGTCGCGCGAGCTCGCACCACACTTCGAGGTCGCCGTGACCTCATTGTTCCTCGGGGTCTTGCCCGAGTGCTGTTGCGCGTGCGCGCAGGCGCACCGGGTAAAAGCGCGGGGCCGGGACTACGCGCCGACCTGACGATCGACGCCTTGGCCGAGCCGACCGGTCTCTCTGCTTCACGCGTGATCGGTCTCTGGCCCGAGGCAGGAGTGGTCTTGAGTGTCGACGGCACGATGGAAGATCTCCGCGCCGGTGCTCGAGACCTCGTGCGTACCGCCGTCGCCGTACAACGCCGCTCGCTCGTTCGCGCGGCCTAAGTTTTAGAGAAGGTCCCTTCCTAGTAGCGTGGTTAGGCCATGTCGCTACGTACTTCGCTCAGAAATATCGCCATTATCGCCCACGTGGACCACAGAAAGACGACGCTGGTCGACAAAATGCTCCGCCAGACCGGCTCTTTTACCGCCCACGAGGAGATCACCGACCGGGTCATGGACTCGGGCGACCTCGAGCGCGAAAAGGGCATCACCATCCTCGCCAAAAACACCGCAGTCAAGTGGAAGGGGCTGACGATCAACATCATTGACACGCCCGGACACGCCGACTTCGGCGGCGAGGTTGAGCGGGGCCTGGCGATGGTCGACGCCGTGATTCTCCTCGTCGACGCGGCCGAGGGCCCCCTGCCCCAGACCCGGTTCGTCCTTCGAAAGACCCTCGAAAAGCGCCTGCCGGTCGTGCTCGTCATTAATAAGGTCGACCGTCCCGACGCGCGCGTCGCCGAGGTCGTCTCAGAAGTCGAGAATCTCTTCCTCGACCTCGACGCCGACGAGCACCAGATCTCGTTCCCGATCCTCTACGCCAGCGCCCGCGAGGGCTGGGCGTCGCTCGATCCCGCCGCGACGTCGGGCGACCTGACCCCGCTCTTTCAAACCATCGCCGACTACGTGCCTGCGCCCGAGTACCAAGAGGGTCACGGGCTCCAGGCCCTGGTCTGTAACCTCGACGCCTCGCCCTACTTAGGTCGACTGGCACTCTGTCGGGTCATCAACGGCAATCTCGAGCGGGGCCAGCGCGTGGCGTGGTGTCGCATCGACGGCACGGTCGAACACGCCAAGGTCACCGAACTCTTCATCACCGAGGCGTTGGAGCGAATACCGGCCCAGAGCGCGGGACCGGGCGACATCGTGGCCGTGGCCGGCTTCGAGGACATCACCATCGGCGAGACGTTGGCTGACGCCGAGAATCCCGAGCCCCTCGAGCCTCTGCACGTTGACGAACCGAGTCTGTCAATGACGATCGGCATCAACACCTCGCCGCTCGCCGGCACCGAGGGCAAACTGCTCACCGCACGGATGGTGAAGGACCGGCTCGATCGAGAGCTGGTCGGCAACGTGGCGCTGCGCGTACTGCCGACCGATCGCCCCGACGCCTGGGAGGTGCAGGGCCGCGGCGAATTACAACTCGCGATCCTGATCGAGACCATGCGCCGCGAGGGCTTCGAGCTCACCGTCGGCAAGCCCCAAGTCGTCACGCGCGTCATCAAGGACAAGTTGCACGAACCCATGGAGCACGTCACGATCGACGCGCCCGATGAGTTCGTCGGACCGATCAACACCTTGCTCGCCACCCGAAAGGGCACCATGGTCGACCTCGTCAACCACGGCACCGGCTGGGTGCGCATGGAGTGGCGCATTCCCGCCCGAGGACTGGTCGGCATTCGCACCGAGTTCATGACCGAGACGCGCGGCGCGGGCATCATGCACACGAACTTCGACGGTTACGCCCCGTGGTTCGGGGACATCCGCACTCGCCCGCGCGGCACGCTCGTCGCGGATCGACACGGCGACACCACCGCCAACGCGCTGCTCGACTTAGAACAGCGCGGCGTGCTCTTCGTGGGGCCGGGCGTCGAAGTTTACGAAGGCATGATCGTGGGTGAGAACGCGCGCTCTGATGAGATGAACGTGAACCCGACCAAAGAGAAGAAACTCACCAACATGCGCGCGTCGGGCAGCGACAACACTGAGCGCATCGCGCCGCCGACCATCTTCTCGCTCGAGCAGGCTCTCGAGTTCATCGCCGACGACGAAGCCGTCGAAGTGACGCCCAAGTCGGTGCGACTGCGCAAAGTTGTGCTCGACGTCGCTCAGCGTCATCGCCTGCACAAGAAAAATTCCTAGAGCCCTCCACTAGAGTTGTCTCCGGAGGGATGACAGAGCGGACGAATGTACCGGTCTTGAAAACCGGCGTGGGCTTGCCCACCGTGGGTTCAAATCCCACTCCCTCCGCCAAGTGTGCTTGACCCCATTGGCTAGACCACGCCTTTAGAGCCGCTGCCAGGCGGCGTTGCGGCCGGTACCGTCATTGACGATACTGCCCATCTCCTTGAGTTCACTGAGGACAATATGAATCGTATTGTCACTCACGCCCGGAATGGCTCGGCGCACCTCAGCGATGGTGAATGTTCTAGGAGCGTGCAAGAGCACATAGTCACGTACGCGGCCTTGCTTAGTGCCCCCCGAGGTGCCGACCGCAATCCGTTCCTCGAAGCGGACATAGGCATCGCTAACTCGCTCGAGCACCCCGAATTAGCCATATACCCGGCACGAAGACCTCTTCGTCCTAGAGGGCGAAGTCCTTGTTGGGACGCACCACGATCTCGGCGACGTGCACCGACGGGGGCAGGCTGAGCGCGTACATCACGGCGTCAGCGACGTCGTCGGGTTTGATCATGATCTCGTGCAGGGCCGCTTGGGCCCGCTCGAGTACCTCGTCGGGCAGCCGCTCACCCGCGCGCACCTCCGCCTCGAGACCCGACATCGCGACGATCCCTTCCAGGACCGCGATGTCGACGTTTCGTCCGATATTGGTCGCGACCAGCCCCGGCATGATAGTGGTGACTTGAATCGGGTCGTCCAAGAGCTCTTGGCGTAGTGAGTTCGAGATTACGTTCACGGCGTGTTTGGTGGCGCCGTAGACCCCCGAGTTCGGTTCGTGCGCCGCCAGCGAAGAGATGTTCACGATATGACCTCGGTTGCCCGTCACCCGCATCGCTCGCACGGCCGCCTGACAGCCCACGAGCAGCGCGAGCACGTTGGTCTCTAACATCAGGCGCCAGCTCTCTACGTCGGTAGAAAGGATCGGACTTAGAAAGGACACACCGGCGTTGTTCACGAAGATGTCGAGTTGGCCAATGGCTCCCACCGCAACGTCCACGAGTCCTTGAATCGAACCGTCGTCGCGCACGTCCGCGACGACGATCTCGGCGCGCCCGCCACTCGCGACAATGCGTGCAGCGCTCTCTTTCAACGCGGACTCTTCGCGACCAGATAGCACCACGAAAGCGCCGGCCGCGCCCAAGCGCTCGGCGATTGCTCGTCCAATGCCGCTCGAGGCACCGGTCACCACGGCACTTCGTCCGGCCAATTCTGAAAGATCAGTCATGAGTTTCCCCCTCTTCGTTGGTCATCAATGGTATGTGTTGGAAACTTTGAGTCGATCACTGTTCTTGCATCTCCAACACTCGACTCGGTTCGATTTAAGTTCGGCAGCAAAGTAAGACGGATGTTGCGCATTGGCTATCTTTCAGCGAATCCACGCCAACCAAGCAGAGCGGGCCGTTCTGGCTAAGGCGCGAAGGAAACTCATGCGCCGGTGGAACGCGGATCTCCGCCTAGCGCTGGGCGCGACGTGACTTGGGCATCTCGGTCAGGATGCGGACTCCATGGCGTCGAGCCCATCGAAATAGCGGTGAGCCACACCACAATCGTGTCAGCCCGGTCGAAACCGGATTCACAAAACGCCTGAGTGACCTTTCGAGTTTGTTGATGGCACTGACCTCCTGCGAGTTTTCCGCACCCGAAACCTATAACAATGAAATCGATAAACGGCAATCGCGGCGACTGCTCCTACTATGCACCATCAACTCACGTCGTTGCCGAACTCACTTCGATTCGAAATAACCCTTCATCGGATCAAAGTAACTCTTCTGCCATCCACCCTCTTCGTAACCCCGCTGATCGTCGGGGACATTGGAGTGACGAACTTTCACGAGAGTGCCGGCTTCGTTCGCTTCGAACAGAACCTCGATCTGAGAGTCCTCGTGCTCGACGGTGAACCCCGCTGATCGCCAGGTTTGAACGAGGCGCGTGGACGGTTCCAACGCCAAAGTGGTGCCTTGGATATAGCCATCCCATGCGTCGAACGCCCCACCGACCATGGGATCGATGTGCGCCTGGCCTCCGGTCATCGCGGAGTGTCCCTCACTCGACATCCAGGCGCTGTAGATCTCTTCCGGCGATGCGGGAATCTGATCCGATACCTCGAAGTCGTAGGTCACGGTCGTTCCTCCTTGACGTGCGCCGCTGGGCAGATAGCCAGATATTACGCGACGTTAATAATCTTAAGCACCTTGAACAATCTCGAAGCCCGGCGTTGACTTCAACGAACTGCTACTAGGACTTGAGGCTGTCGCGCGATAAACCATTAGGTGGATTTCACGCGAGCTCGAATCGCGGCGATCCACGTGGCCGCCGATTGACGAGCCTCCGCGACCTCTTCGCGTCGATCGCTCGCGCCTTCACCGGTGACCGGGTACGAACCGAGGAACTTCACGCGCGCCAGATGAGCCTGTAGATCAGCGAGGCAGTCGGCCACCACGTCGTCGGCGACGTGGCCCTCGAACTCAATAACAAAGCAGTAGTCGCCCAACCCACGCTTGGTGGGTCGACTCTCAAGCCTGGTCAAGTTGATGTCGCGCGCGGCGAAGCGGCCCAGGATGCCGTACAAAGATCCCGGGCGGTCGGCGTCTTGAAAGCAGACGATGGTCGTGCGATCGTGACCAGTCGGCGCCGCGACGACTTCACGACCAATGAGCACGAAGCGCGTGGCGTTATCGGGATGGTCTTCAATATCCGATGCGACCACGTCGAGACCAAAGATCTCACCGGCGAGCGAGGACCCCACGGCGGCCCAGGGTTCGCTCGACTCGGCGACGTCGCGCGCGGCCTGAGACGTCGAGGTGGTCTGTTCCGAGGAGAGTTGCTTTGAGTGCAGGAACTCTCGCACCTGGGCCAGCGCGTGCACGTAACTACGAACGCTCGTGATCTCTTCGAGGGTCACCCCGGGTCGGGCCAGCAGATGAAGATGGATCGGCAACACGATCTCTTGGAGAATGACCAATTCGTGATTGAAGACCAGCCCGTCGATGGTCGCCGAGACGGTTCCCTCGAGCGCGTTCTCAATGGGCACGAGGCCTTGATCGAGCGACGCATCGGCCACGGCGGAGAGCAGGTCCTCGAGTGAGGCGTAAGCGACTGGCTCCGCGCCGTCGAGGTTCATGACGGCCTCGTGGGAAAATGATCCTTCCGGTCCGAGGAAGCCAACACGGGCGATTGCCATGAAGGGATGCTACTTCGCGACCTCCAAGTGCCCACTTCGTCACGTGTTTATCGACACCCTCGCAGTGCGTACGATGGCGAGGGACCAAAATCGAAAGGGAGGCCGTGGGGCACGAGATGTTTGACTACGACGCCGAGTTCGTTGACGCCGTCTTTGACTACTGTCGCGAGCGGCTCTCGCTGGATCCGGTCCCCTTGGACTTTGGCGCCCTCATCGAGATCGCGCCCGAGAAGATGGCCGGACTGATTCGACCCGAGGGTCGCAGTCCCGAAGCCTTGCTCGAATTCTTTCGCGACACCCTCGCGCCGTCGGTGGTTTCAATCGACTCGCCGGGCTTCTTGGCGTTCATTCCCAACGCCCCCACCAAGAACTCGCTGCTCTTTGACATGGTGGTGGCCTGCTCAGGGTTGAACGGCACCAGTTGGCTCGAGTCGAGCGGTGTCGTCGTCGCTGAGAACCAGGCGCTGACGTACTTGGCGGACCTCGCGGGCATGCCGAGCGGTTCGGGCGGCGCTTTCGTTTCGGGCGGCTCGATCGGGAACCTCTCGAGTCTCACGGTGGGCCGCGACGTCGGACGGGCCAAGCGACCACAACTCAACCCGCGCGAGGTTCGATTCGCGATCTCTGACGACGCGCATTCGAGCATCGGCAAGGCGCTGCACGTCCTAGACGTTCAGCCCCTCGTCGTCGCCACCGACGACCACCGCTTCACTCGCGCCGCGCTCGAGTCGGCCCTTGAAGCCGATCCCCACCGTGACAACGTCATCGGCGTCGTCGCCACCGCCGGCACCACCAACGCGGGTATCGTCGACGACCTCGAAGGGCTCGGCAGCTTCGCGCGCGAGAACGACCTCTGGTTTCACGTCGACGGTGCGTACGGGGCCGCCGCCCTCTTCTCTAACACCCATCGACATCTCTTTGCAGGTATTCGCCACGCCGACAGTTACATCGTCGATCCCCACAAGTGGCTCTTCGCGCCGCTCGACTGCTGCGCGTTGATCTATCGAGACCCCACGGTCGCTCGAAAGGTTCTCGCCCAACAGGCCAGCTACTTAGACGTCTTGCACGAGGGGACCGACGAGCACTACGACTGGAACCCTTCGGACTTTGGCATCCACCTCTCACGTCGCGCGCGCGGACTGCCCTTTTGGTTCTCGCTGGTCTCCAACGGCACCGCCGCGTACGAGTCGGCGGTGCAGTGCGCCATCGACTTAGCCCAACGCACGGAAGTGTTGATCAACGAGTGCGACTACTTGGAGATGGTTCGCCCGGCGAGTCTCTCCATCGTCCTCTTTCGCCGCAAGGGCTGGAACGCCGAGCGCTATAACCAGTGGAGCCGAGAACTCCTGGCGAGCCAGGTGGCCTTCGTCACTCCGACCAAGTGGGAGGACGAGACGGTCGGGCGCATCGCCTTCTTGCATCCCAATTCGACCGAAGAGATGGTGCGCGAGATCATCGACTCACTGGGCGATTAGCGCGAATCTAAAAGCGGATCGCTCGGAGTGCGCGTCGCATCTCCTCGCACGGTCCGCTGGCGCCACGCCATGCCCGAGAGTGCCTCCAGCACGACGCGATTGCCGAGGTAGGCCGTGATCTCGGCGTGGTCGTAGGGTGGCGCGACTTCCACGACGTCGACGCCCCCCAGCACCACACTCATCGCGACGCGGCGCACGGCGTCGAGCAGTTGACGACTGGAGAGTCCGCCCGGTTCGGGCGTGCCGGTGCCCGGAGCCGAACCGGGGTCCACGACGTCAATGTCCACCGATAAAAAGACGGCGTCACACTCATCGACCGCGATCTCGAGGGCCTCATCGAGCACCGCGTCGAGACCCCGTGCGACGATCTCACTCATCTCGAATGAGCGCATGCCCTGTTCACCCATCCACGCCAGCGTCTCGGGACCGGGCCAGTAGCCGCGAAGCCCGATCTGCAAGAAGCGGTCCCCGCGACAGGCACCGGACTCGATCAAGCGGCGCATCGGCGTGCCGTGGCCGTAGAGCGAGCCCATCTGGCTCTCGCCGGTGTCGGCGTGCGCGTCAAAGTGAATCACCGAGACCCGTCCCCAGCCCACGTGTCGCGCGACGCCGGTCACGTCGCTCAAGGTGATGGAGTGATCGCCCCCGAGGATGATCGGCGTGACGCCGGCGCTCGCGACCACGCTGACCCGGTCTTCGAGCGCGCGAAGCGAGCGTTCGATCTCGCCCGAGGGCATCTCCACGTCGCCTAGGTCGACGACGGCGAGTTCCACGAGGGGATCGACGCCCAACGCCAGGCTCGGGCGCTGGCCGTCGTGTGGCAGGTAGTCGGTCGTGCGCATCGCCTGGGGCCCGAAGCGACATCCCGGGCGGTGCGAGGTCCCCCCGTCAAAGGGCGCGCCCACGATCGCGGCCTTCGCGCTCGACCACTCGCCGGGATCGTCGGGATCGGCGCTCGGCACGCCCAAGAAGGTGGCGTCAGGTCCATAGAGATTACCGATGCGCGTCATGAACCTCGAGTCTAGAAAGCATCGGTGGGGCTAGGCGAAGACGGCGTCGAGGTTGGCCGCCAATTCTTTAGCGTGACGCGCGTAGAGCGAGAGGTGTCCGTCCTCGGGATGGTGGTGAACGCTCGCGCTGGGTAGGTGGCTCGCGAGCCACGCCCCGTGCGTGGGCGGCACCATGAGATCCGCGTCGCCGTACCACACCCCCACCGGCACCTTGATGGTCGTCGGGTCAAAACCCCACGGTGAAAAGAAGGCCACGTTGTCGTCGAAAAAGCCGCGCCACCCATTGAGAAAACCGTGGCGCACGGCAGTGGCGAGAACCTGGCGCGCCCGATTGTCCGCCAAGACCTCCTTGTCGACCTCGGACAGCAATCCCCCAAAGAGTTCAATGATGTTCTGCTCGTTCGCCTCGGCGAAGAGGCCGCCGACGGTGCCAATGAACTCCTCGTAGGGGGCACCGCCCGTTTTGGCCAGGGCAAACTCCTCTAAGTTCTCGGGCCCCATGCCCGCGGTCCAATCAAAATCGACGTCGAGCGGCACGACGCTCGCGAGCGTCACCGCGCCAAGACAGCGCGGGGTATCAAGTGCGGCGCAGGCCAACGCGTGGGGCCCGCCGCCCGACCATCCCATGGCGGCGTACTGGCTGCGATGAAAGAAGTCCAGCACCGTCGTCACGTCGCGGACAACGAAGGCGACGTCGCGACCTTCGAGACGCGAGGAGCTGCCGTAACCCGGACGCGACGTCGTGACGAAAAAGAAGTCCCCGAACTCTAGTAACGGTTCGAAGTCCTGCACCATCGAGGTCGAGCCGGGCGTGCCGTGATGAAAGAAGATCGTGTGACCCGAAGAGTGGCCCAGGGTCGCCGCCTCCAGGGTCCGCCCGTCCGGGCACTCAATGAGATGTTCGCGATACGACATCCTTCTCCAATCTTCGAACCCTCCTTACCCTAGGCTTCGCTGATGACGTCGGATCGATCGGTCAGTGCCACTCGCGCCATCGCGGCGCCGACGCCGGTTATCTTCAACTTGCTCGCCGACCCGCGCGAACACGCCCGCATTGACGGCTCGCACTCGGTGCAAGGAGTGAAGAGCGGCCCTGATCGGCTCTTCTTGGGAGCGACGTTCGCGATGAACATGAAGATCGGGATTCCCTACCTCACACGCAACGTCGTGGTCGACTTTGAGGAGAACCGCTCAATCGCGTGGCATCACTTTTCGCAGTTCGTGTGGCGCTACGACTTAGCAGAGATCCCCGGCGGCACTCAGGTCACCGAGTCGTTCACCTACGACAAGCCCTGGGCACCTTTCATCATCGCTCTGGGCTATCCGGAAAAGAACCGACGGGCGATGGAAGCCTCGCTCGAGCGGCTCGAGCAATTGGCTACTTCGTCACACTGAGCGCCACGCCGTCGTTCAAGAGTTCCACCCAGGTCTGGCCCGGGGTGAGCGTGATGGTCTTGCCCGACGGCGTCGTGTACTGGATGACGTCGGCCATCGAGGGTCCCCTCGTCCACGTGCCTTGCACCTCTCGTCCGGCGCTGAAGATCGTCGCGTTGCCGGAACCTTGAAGATTGGCGTAGGAGTTCTCCGTGCCGATGCCGTTCACGTAGTTCACGAACATCACCACGACGTTCTTCGGGGACTCACGAACGCCCGTACCGGTAATGTCGGGCTTGCCAAAGAGCGTGCGGTCCCACGACTGGGTCGCGACGTCCCAGGTCCAGGTGACCGGGTAGAGACTCGGAAACGGCACGACGAAGCTCGACACCTTGGTCCCGGCCGCTTTGGCCGTACTGGCGCGGTAGGCAAAGAGGGCCGGAGGTGGCGTCGGCGTGCCGGCGAACGCGAAGAGCTTGGGCGCCACCGCGAAGAGATTGTGGGGGGCGTAGAGGTTGGGGTCGCGAAACATCGCGGTGCCGGCCGAACTTTCGTCGACCAGCTTGACCGGCGCGGTCGAGATGCTAGTGATCGCGTAGGGCGCGCCGCCAGAGAACGCGAAGATCCCCCCGAGTGGCCACACCACCTGGGTGTCAGTCGGGCGCACTGAGCGAACGGGGCCGACCTTGACCGGCGCTTGGGAGTTGAAGATGGCCGCCAGTCGCGTGATGCCCCCATTGACGATCTCTTCGTATACGACGTCGGCTTGGTCAATACCCCACTGCGGTAGAGCCTGAGGGGTGTTTTCAATTTTTATGGTGAGCGCGGGACGCAGAATCGCCGTGCCCGACGGGTCGCTGAGCCCCGTTAGTGGCGCCGTTGGATAGATCGGCGCGGGCTTCGTCGTGGTAGTGGTCGCGGTCGTGTGAAAGTGCGAGTAGCCCGCAATACCAGCAGCGATCACGACCAGCACGGCGAGCAGAATCAGGAACTTGCGCATTGAACAAACTTAGTGAAGGACACCGCGGAAGGGTGGAAAAGTCATAAGGGTCAGATAAGTTTCACGATCACTGTGTGGGGAAGGTTCGTCTCGGGACTGAGGTGTTCGGTTCCTTCAAGGACCGTCCATCCGGTCGAGCGATAGAAACCGAGCGCCGTGTCGCGAGCGTTCGCCCACACCTGCTGCACACCCATGGCCCGCAGGGCGTCTTCGGCCGCGGCCAAGACCAGTGCGCCGTAGCCGCTGCCTTGAGCGTCAAAGTCCGTCGCCATGTAGCGAAGTTGATAGGTCGACAGGTGAGCGTTGGTCGGCGCCGTGGAAGGAAAGAACGACGCGCTCACGACGAGTCGATCACCGAGGAAGCCCCCAAAGTGCAGCGACGTCTCCTCCCCGTCGCGGGGATCCTCAACGGTCTTGTTCGGATCGTTTCCCCTCAGGACCCGTCGACGAAGTTCGTAGAGCACCGGCGCATCGACTCGCTGCACTCGAAACTCAGGCGTCGACAAGGGACCGCCTCAACGTAATCAGCTCGAGCGTGGGATCTCGAGTCATCGCGTGGCTCTCCGACGTGGGTTCAAAGCCCATCTTTTTATAGAAACTTCGAGCCCGAGTCATTGAGGAACCGACGTGCAAGAAGAGTTCACGGGCTCCTTCACCTCGCGCCCACTCTTCGACGGCCTTGACCAGCAGCGCGGCGGCGGCGCTTCCTCTCACTGAGGGCGTCACGTACATTCCGTACAGCCAGTGCGTGCCCGGGTGATCATCGTTCAACCCTCCCGAGATCATGCCCACGACGCCGTCGCGTTCAGCTAAGCAGTAGAACCGCTGAGCTGCCATTGCTCGCCATTGATCGTTCGAAAAGTTGAGAGCCGTCTCGTAGGTCGAACCGAAGGCGTCGGGTGAGTCGCTCAGCGCCTCGAGTCGAATCGCGCGAAGCGCCGCCCAGTCGTCGGGCTGCGCGCGACGCACGACGAACGTCGTGTCGCTCAACGTTCAGCTCGAAGAGTCGTGGCGCGATCACACATCTTCCTATTGTTCCATGGACGCCCGGCGTGATACCAACAAGTGGTGGCGAACACTAGCTCTCGAGCGAAGCGTCGCGGTGGGGCAGTCGTGCGGAGTAGATCGAGTAACCGTCGATCTGACGTACCAAGAAGGTGGCGATGACGGTTGCGGCCATCATGGGAATCATGATGGCGAGGCCGCCGTGGGTCAGTTCGACGACCAAGACCAAACCGGCCAGCGGAGCCTGCATCGTCGCGCCGATCATGGCCGCCGCGCCCACCAAGGCGAAGGCGCCGACGGGTGTCCCCGGCCAGAGGTGAATCCACGCCGCGCCGAGAAAACCGCCCAGCAGCGCACCCGTACTGAGAAACGGGGTAAAGACGCCACCGGCCGCGCCACTGCCAAGCGTCAATGCGGTGACCAGTGGCTTCAAAGCGAAAAGGGCGAAGAGCAGACCGATACTGCCCACGCCGAGAAACGCCTCGTGGGCCATGTCCTTGCCGTTGCCAAAGAGTTGCGGGTACCACAGTCCCAGCACACCCACCACCAAGAACGCCAGTGGCATCGCCCAGAAGATATTGGCCCCCTTGGCCCGGTGATGCGACACCCAGCCGATGAGTCGTACGTAAAAAACCGCAAGTAGCCCAATGACGACACCCGCGAGCAACGACCACACCATCAACGACGCGCTGAATCGATAGTTCGGAATGTCGGCGTAGGTGGCGCCACTGGGCAGGTAGATCCACGCCACCACGGTCGCGACGAGCGACGTCGCCAAAGCCGGAAAAACGACCGGCAACGCGAAACTGCCGTAGAGCACTTCGGCGGTGAAGAGGGCACCGCCGAGGGGCACGTTGTACACCGCGGCCAGACCGGCCCCGCCGCCACAGGCGACCAGAAGGCGTTTTTGGGCCGGAGTGAGATGGAACCATCGCGAGATCACGCTGCCCGACGCGCCCCCCATCAACTTGGGCGCGGCCTCTCTTCCGACGGACGCCCCCAGTCCGATCACCACTTCCGAGACCACCGACGTCAGAAAGCTGCGTCGAGGCGAGAGTTCGCCGCTACCATTCCACACCGCCTCATCGATTTCGGCTTTTTCATTCTTCAGGTAGCGACGAATGAGGTACCACGACAGCGCGCCGATCACGCCAGCGGCCAGGAGCGAGCTGATTCGCCGCAGTCCCGACACCGCCGCCACGGCGTTTTGAAAACTGCCCGAGTGGTAGTTAAAGCCCAGTCGCTCAAAGACCGCCAAGACCCACATCAAGAGGTCGCCAAAGAGGCCGGCGGCGACGCCGGTCAACACGACGGCGAGCCAGAACCTTGGCGTAAGTCGCGCCTCACCATCGTGGGTGACGTTGGGCTGCTCCATGGCGCCGCGACCCGAGGCGATGCGCCGCTTGATCAGGGGTTGAGGAACCCGCAGTCGTTCACTCTCGCCGCCGGACTTAGCCACGCTCACCCTCACCTTGGCTTAGGAAGTCCCATCGTACTCTTGAAGAACTCGCGTCTTTTCAGTTCGACCTAAACAAGAGTGTGACAAAAAATGGTGTCAACGCACGAACATGGAGCTGACTAAAAGTCGGTGAGATTGAGCGGTCCTTCGCCGAAGTCGTCGTGCGCAGCCGTTGCAAACTGTCCCCGCCGGGGAATCAATGTATTCCACGGCACCTGCGCTCGACCAACGAGCCCGCGCGCGAGCGGCGTACGCGCGAAGAGCGCGCTGAACAACCAACCCACCAAATACGCGAAGGTCACCGCAAAGAGCATCATGACCAACCAGGGCACGTGACGAAGAATCCCCCACTCGTACGCCCATCGGTGTAAGAACACGATCCAGATGATCTGCGAAAGGTAGATGCCGTACGCAGCCTCCGAACCCGAGCGCGTGATAGCCCTCGTGCGTGCGCTGCGCCGGGGGCTGACGAGATAGACCCCGAGCAAGTACACCCCGATGATGGCCCCTACGTCGTAGGGCACCACCACGGCGGCGAAGGGGTCACCGCCGGGTACGAGAAACTTAGGCACATGGTGACCGTGACGATAGAAGTAGTCGAGCACGATGGGCAGCGCCGCGAACACCACCGTCCAGCTCAACAAGGCGCGCTTGTGGCGAAGTACCCAATCGTGAAACTGCTCTAAGTAGAGCGCGGTCACTACGCCACCGAGCAGGTAGAGCGGGTACGAGAAGACCAGTCGCGTCTCGACCTTGGAAGTGATCGTAAAGCCCAAGAGACCATGTCGAACGACGTAGGGATAGACGAACTGCCATAACGCGGACCCCAGGATGAGCGGAAGGTGCCACTTGGGGAAACGACGAATGAGATAAAAGACGTAGGGGAAAAATACGTAGAACTCCAAGAGCACCAGCAAGAAGTACAGGTGGTAGTAACCCGTACACACCACGACCAGCAGGCGGTGCGCGCCCGCGGCGCTGAAGATCGCCGACATTGGCAAGTGGAAGTAGGGAAAGGTCGCCGAATTCTTCATGGAGGCGATCGGAAAGTAGATCAACGACCAGACCAGGTACGGCAGTCCGACCGCCATAAGACGCCGTTTCCAGTAGTGCGCAAGTTGCACCGTCGCGAGGTCGCGGTAGCTGTAAGCCAGCATGCACGCGGAGACGAAGAGGAAGGCGTCGCGCGAAAAGTGCGTCAAGGTCAAGAGTCCCGCCGCCAGAGGACTCGTCGACAGTGGCGAAAAGTAGATAAGCGCATGCGTCGAGATGACGGCCGACTGCTTGATGGGACGCATGGCGTCCACGTGCTCTAAACGTTGGCGCGTGCCGCTCGGTGCCGCCTCGGGGGCCGTACTCATACCCCTCCTCGGTCTAGAACTTCACTAGCAACGTAAGACGGTATGGCAAAACTCTACAAACGCTCTTCGTACGCGACGACAACGTCGCCTTCGCGCAGCTGACCTTTGCCGACCTTGCCAGTCGCGTGAACGGGCAGTTGCTCCACGAACTTCACCGTGGCGGGCCGGTACGCCTTGGAGAACGCTTCGTTCGCGCTGGCACGAAGTCGCGAGACGAGCTCGGCCAGTTCCTCAGGAGAGGTCAGCGCCGCAACGTCGAGGGGCTGCACGTACGCCACCGGAACTTGACCAAAGACTTCGTCGGACTCACCGATAACGGCAACGACAGCGACGCCGTCGACGCCCGCGAGCACATTTTCGATCTCCAGCGGGTAGATCTTCTCACCACCGCGGTTGATCACGTCGTCATTTCTTCCCACGATGAAGAGATAGTGATCTTCGTCGAAGTAGCCCAAATCGCCCGAACGCAGCCAACTCTCATCGTCGAATCGATCGTCGTACCCGGGACTTTCGTAACCCGTGATGACGGTCGGACCCTTTATTTCGATATGACCAACGACGCCGATCCCGTTGATCGAGGCTTCACCATCCATCGGCGTGATACGCACCTCCACCCCCACCGGCACGCCCACCGAACCGGACTTTCGCACACCACTTAGCGGATTCGCGCAGATCTGACTCGCGGCTACGGTCATGCCGTAGGACTGAATGATGGGAATGTTGGTCAACGTTTCGAACTCATCGAACAGTGCTCGCGAGAGTGGCGCCGAAGCCGATCGGACGAAGCGAACTTTCTGCGGAGGCGCCTCGTCACCTTGAAGGGCCACGAGCCGAGAGATAATCGCGGGCACGGCGTTAATCCAAGTGACGTCAAAGTCCTCGACAATCTTCCAAAATCCAGTTCGATGGAAACGATCATCGAGCACCAGGGACGCTCCGGCGACGAGCGTCGCGAGGAGTCCCACGACTTCGGCGTTGATGTGCCAGAGCGGCAAAGGATTGAAGCCGCGATCGTTGACCTCGAGGCGATTGTGCCGCGCAATCAACTTCGCGGTCTCGAGCAACTGCTCGACCGAGAGCGCCATGACTTTTGGTGTGCCCGTCGTGCCAGATGATGACAGGACGACACCGCCAGTGACCGGCCCCGGGATTGAAGTGTGTTCCGCGCTAAGGGGCGCCGGCGTCTCTCGCACAACATCGACCCAGGTCAGCGAAGCGCCGTCGGGCGCGTCGCGATCGCTCAGGACCACGCCAACGCCGAGAGCCCGCGCGCGTTGATCAACTTTTTGCAAATTGACGGCACTGACGGTTGGGTCGAACGGCGCCACCCACACCCCCGATGCCAGGCAAGCCAAGAACGAGGTGGCGAAGGTCAGCGGGTCGGCGATCAAAAGACCGACGCGGTCCCCAGGTTTGATGCTCCATCGCTCGAGCCGGTGCCGTAGCGAGGTCACTTCTGCAGCCAAGCCTTCGAACGACAGAGTTCGTGGGCCACGTGCCTCGAAAAGATAGGACGCCGTAGTGCGTGCCGACGCTTGGTCAATAATTAGTGCGTCAAGCGGATGGTGGTCGGAGTTGGAAGAAGAAAGTTCCACTGACGCACCGGTTAGTACATCATTCGATGATCAACGTAGTGCTTGAACTCGATCAGATTCGACGAAGGATCACAGATCACGAAAGTCTGATGGACTTCAACTTTTCCTTCGAAGCGAAGACTCACATCACTGAAGAAGGGAACACCACGCTGTTGACACAACTGATACAGAGCGTCAAAATCCTTTTGCTCGCGAAACGTGACGCCAAAATGGTGCGGGTACATGGGCAATTCTCTTAATGGCGGGATGTCGGCCGGCGCCGGAGAGAGATGGCAGACCAACTGATCGCCGAAGAAATCGAACGTGACGCGATCGTCGTATCGCCGAGCCAGCTTGCAACCTAACTTGCTCACATAAAATGCCAGCGTGTCGTCGAGGTCGTAGGCCGGGATGGCGAGGTGAAAGACGTCGCGACTCTCTCTCACGAGTCCTCTCAGTCGACGTCGTGAAGGCGGGGCTCAAAATCGAGCAGCGTCTCACTGCGTAAGCCGAGGCGAATCGTCTCGAGTGGAACAATCTCTGACACTGCAATGTTGCCCAAGTTGACGTCGGGTCCGAGCCGTCGAACGAAGTAGCTCTGAAGATCCGTCGTCGGCGCTTCGAACAGAAGTTTCTCGTGATCGACTTTCGAGGAGAGAATCTCTTCAATCAGCCCGTAGCGAAGCTCTCCGTTCGATCGGCAGATGCCGCCTCGTCCACTCTCTCTCGTCTCGAGCGTCACGAGGACGGCGCCAGCGTCGACGTCAGCTTGGATATGGTTTATCCACTTGTTCGGCGCCATCGTCTCGGACTTCACTTGATCCTTCGATCCAACTTCGGAAATGACGCGAAAGTCGTCAGAGAGCCGCTTCACGAAGTCCGCCTTATCGTCGTTCGACAGGTCGATGGTCCCGTTGGAGACCTCGACGTAACTACACCCGTACGACTGGCAAAGGGTGCGGAATTCGTCGAATCGTTCTTGGAGAATGTACTTCTCAAAGAGCGTCCCGCCGAGATAGAAGTTGACGTTGGCGGCCTTGACGACATCGAGTTTCCTTTGGAAGTTCGACGTGACCACCGACGTTCCCCAACCGAACTTCACGAAGTCAACGAGATCGGCGTGACTCTCGACGACGTCGGTGAAGAGACTGAGCGGCATGCCCGTGTCGATGACCATGGTCAGACCGATGGTGCGCGGCTTTTGAGCTCTGTTCGGAAGCGATAATGGCATCGATTCATGATACCGGCGACGAACTCAGCTTTCCTTATGCAACGGGTCGGTGAATCTCCGGGCAACCTTGTAATTCCTGTCATTGTGATGACGACGTCGCGGCGACACTCTTGGAAAATCCTGAGAATCAAGTGACGCACATCGTGGGCGCGACTATTCCTCCGCCAGCCCTAACTTCCGAGATGTCACTTTGTGACGGCGAGCGGATCATTCGAACACTCGTCGCATCGCGCCGAATGGAGATGGCTCGATGAGCCTTCGTCATATATCTTCTTGATCCTCAAATACCAGAGGTCGGTAACCTGGTCACCGTGACTCCGTCCCAGCGTCGTGCGCGCTCGCTCACGCTGGTTCGTCACGGCGAAAGCGACTGGAACGCATCACGACTCGTTCAGGGACAAAACGACCGTGCCCAGCTCACTGGAGAGGGGCGCGCTCACTCCTCCCTTCTCGTCACCTCCTTGCTCGAACATAAGTTCGATCGCGTTGTGTCGAGCGACCTAGCGCGCGCGAAAGAGACTGCCGCCATCATCAGCGAAGGGTTGTCGCTGACCTTTTCAACTGATCCTCTCCTGCGGGAACGGTGCTTTGGCGCGTTTGAGGGTGGCCCTCTCGCCAATTTGACCAGTGACGTCACCGGCATTGCTGACGGCCTGGTCGTAAACCCGGACGCGCGACCAGCCGGTGGCGAGTCGTTTCGCGATGTCGTTCGACGCGCCGAACTCTTCGTCGAGCGATCCAATCTCGAGTGGCCCGATCTCTCACTTCTCGTCGTGACGCACGGCGGCATGATTCGAGCTCTTCGAGCGTACTGTGCCAGGGAACCACTCAATGGACTGAGGTGGGACCCAGTTGGTAACGCCAGCGTCTGGGCCATCGACATGTGCGAGGTGCATGAGAACACCAACGACCCGAGAGCGACTTAGTCAGAAGTTCGAGTGCCACTCGCCGGCGATCTTTCTAGACGCGCGGAGTCTCGCGGACGTCGAGCGGGTTACAGCAGTGGCGCCGCAGCGGCCATCGCGATCAGTGCGACGATCGTTCCTACGACGCTAAAGGTGACGAGCGAGGGCCTCATCTGATGCGTTCGAGCAATTCGCCACCACAGCAGCGACGACAGCGCGCCCGTCACCGCGCAGTTGGGTCCTAGGTCCAGACCCAACAACAGCGCGAAGGGATGAGCGATGCCGTGCGCCGCGAAGAGCGAGGCCGCGGGGAGATTGTTGATAACGAGCGACGCGATAGTGGACGTGACAATCGTCATGGCGACGTTGGCGTGGCGCAAGAGATTCGCCGTCAACGTCGAAGATCGGGCGAACCAGCCCACCGCCACCGCCACCACGAACAGCAGGGACAGCGTCTTTGGACTGATGATTGAGATCGCTCCGCGCAACGACATCCGCTTTTTCGCAACACTCTCGAACAACAGCGCCGCCACGCCGACGAAGAAGACCCAAAGTGCCGGCGCCGACAAGACCAACATGGCAACGACAGCGAAGATCGCGGCAATGACGCCTGGCCCCAAGGTGAACGACACGGGAGTCTTCGCCGACGGATGCGTTCCGCGACGCAACGCTCGCCATCGCCACGCCAGCACGACGACAGTCGTCACGACCACTGAGGCGATCCAGGGAAAGAACATGCGCCCGGCGAAGGCCGATCCCAGTTCTCCCCGTCTCGAGAAGACGAGAAGATTCGTCAAGTTTGAGCCCAGGAGCAGTAGCGAGGCCGAATTCGACATGAAGATGGTGCCGTAGAGAAAGGCCGTCTCGTCGGCCCCTTTGGCCCGCGCGGCGTGCAGCGCCACGGGCGTCATAAAGACGACCGACGTGTCGAGATTGAGTACTGCAGTCACGAGAGCCACCGAGGCCATCGTCACCAAAAAGAGCGCGATGCCGCCGCCCGCCACTCGTGCGCACCACGATCCAACCAGGTGAAAGAGGCCCTCGCCGGCCGCCACGTGTCCGATGAGCAGCAGTCCCGCCACCAGTACAAAGGGTGACCACGTGGCATTGAGGGTGTGGATCAACACGGACATGGTGTTACGTTAGGGCCCGTCTAAATGTCGGAGATGGCATCGGCCGATGGCGCGAGGCACACCGATCGAACGGCACGAGACTTTGTAACCTCGAGGCATGAGTTGGCCCGCGGCGGAGGTGAAGATTGACGCGAATCTCGTCGCGACCCTCCTTCACTCACAGTTTCCCAACTTCGATGGGGTCGAGTGTTACGAGGTGGCCGAGGGCTTCGACAACTCGCTGTGGCGCCTGGGTCCGGATCTCGTGATTCGTCTTCCGCGTCGCGAATTGGCAGTGACACCGCTCGAGAACGAACTGCGCTGGCTGCCCGAAGTGGCTCGCCACGTCTCGCTGCGCACTCCTCTTCCCCTTCTGGCCGGCGCCCCGAGTGACGCCTTTCCATGGCCGTGGTCCATCTCGTCGTGGATCGACGGCGTGCCAGGCGACGAGGTCAGCCCCGACGTACTCGCTCGCTCGGCTCGCTCGTTAGCGACGTTCCTTCGAGAAGTGCACGTCGGCGCCCCGCCCGACGCGCCACACAATCCCTTTCGAAGCGTCACCCTCGCCGCGCGATCATCAACGTTCGAAGAGCGTCTCAATGAGCTGCGCCACGAAATCGATTACGAGAAGGTCTACTCGCTCTGGCTGAAATGTTGTGACGTGCCAATCGGAGATAGGCCGGCCCAATGGCTTCACGGCGACTTTCATCCCGGCAACACCCTTTACCGCGACGAGGCTCTGATCGGCGTGGTTGATTTCGGCGACCTTTGCGCGGGCGATCCGGCGACTGATCTCGCGGGTGGACTCATGTCACTGCCCTATGACGCATTGGCCGCATTCTTTCGCGCGTACCAGCTCGACGACGAACCGACCCTTCAGCGAACGATCGGTTGGGCCGTCTTCTTCGGCGTGATGATGGTCTCTCTGGGTCTCCGCGACCGTCCGAGTTATCTCCGCATCGGTCAACGGGCCCTGAGCAACGCCACCAGGTTGGCTGAAAACAGTTAATCGTCACGGTCACCTTTGCGACTTGCCTGATAAGAACCCGTCGACTATGAGTACTACGTTTTAAAAAAGGGGTGTTTCGTGGCACCGTCACGCGTGTATTTAGAACAGGGCAAGAAACTGGCCTTCGCCGTCTCGCTGGATTGGCCCGGATGGTGTCGCCACGCCAAGACCCCCGATCTCGCCCTCGAAGCACTCGATCAGTATCGAGATCGCTACGCCCGAATCGTGACAAGCGCCTTTCGAACGGGCGCCTTCGAAGTCATCGGCACGGTGAAGGGAAATGGAACGACGGACTTTGGCGCGCCGGACGCCCGTGGCCCGTGGGACAAGATATCTGTGACGCCGCGAGAACTGAGTCGACAGATCGCCGTATTGCAGGACTGTTGGAACTACTTCGACGCCGTGGTCGCGAACGCGCCTTCCAGATTGAGAAAGGGACCTCGCGGCGGGGGCCGCGATCGAGATGCCATCGTCGATCACGTTCGCGAAGCCGAGCGCGCCTACTGCTCACGGGTGGGCTTTCGCGTCGCCCCCCGCACGCCCTGGGACGAACAGCGCGATGTCGTCGTCACCACGCTCAGGGCCGGAAGTTCAAACCCCAAGTGGCCCGTCGCCTACGCCATTCGACGTTGCGCCTGGCACATTGTTGATCACGCGTGGGAGATCGAAGACAAGAGCGAGTAGGTGAAGTCACGCTGAGCGGTCGGGGCCGCTACGTCAGTGCGAATCGAAGTTCGAGCGCCTTGTCCGCGCCCGCGAACCCCAGACGGCGATAGAAGGGAAAGGACTCGATGGAAGGATGAACCATCAGGTAGTCCAATCCCATCGATCGAGCTTCGTCGCACAGCGTGCCCATCATCTCTGAGCCGATGCCACGACTTCGGTACTCGGGCAACACGTAGACACTTTGCACCATCCCCGATAAACGTAAAAATTTCCCGGGACCGGGCACGCGATCAATCACCACCAGCCACGCGCAACCAACTCGAACGTCGCCGACGGTGGCCAAATAGCCCACATGTGACGCTCGGTGGGCGCCGTACCACTCGCGAAAACTCGCCTCAAACTCCTCGTGGCTCAGGCCCTGTTCATCGCGCTCCACGGAACGCCACTGGTATCGCAGCGCGGCGAGATCGGAGAGATCCGAGTCATCGGTGCGAAACACGGTAGCGATTGGCGGCACCGTACGAGGCTACGTCGCCCGTGTACATCAACCTCGATCACCCGCTCCACGAGCTCATTGGCTCGTAGGCTTTACTGCCCAGCAGACCCTGTGCGAACCAGTTCATAGTGAGTGGCGCCTTCGCCGGGCACGATGTTCCGACACTCATAGCCCGAGGGCCACTGGCCCACCGCCTCGATGAGTCGTTCCCCAACTGCTAACTCCACGGGCACGACGGCCAAGTTCAACTCATCGATCAAACGGACTTTCAGGAATTGATGCAGCGTGGCGGCACCCCCTCCCACTTTCACGTCACGTCCTCGTGCGACATCACGGGCCTGGGACATGGCAAGCTCGGCGCCGCCGGTGACAAAGTGAAAGGTGGTGTCGTCCATCACAAGATCCGGTCGTTCAAAGTGCGTCAGCACGAAGACGGGATGATGAAAGGGCGGGCTCTCTCCCCACCATCCGCGCCAGTTTGATCCTTCCCAGCTACCGCGTACCGGTCCGAACATGTTGCGCCCCATGATGGTCGCGCCCACTTCGTCCGAGTCCGGGTTGAAGTACCCATCGTCGACTCCTTGGCTCCCGCCGTCTTGACCGATCATCTCACGGCCCGACTTGGTGGCAAAGATCCACTCGTGCAGGCGGGTGCCATTTCGGCCGAGCGGATTGGCTTCGTCTTGGCTCGGACCGGCCATATATCCATCGAGCGACACCGAGACCGAACTCGTGATCAGTTGCGACACGTGGGCCCTCCTTCAAATTGGTTTTCACGCAGGATCCATACCACCCTGCGCCTAGGATACCGAGCAGCTAAAGGTGAAAGCGTCGTCGCAAGGCGTCGACTTCCTTTGGGCCATGAAGGACTTTCACTTCGGCGTGCGGCGCTGCAGCGCGGGCCTCATCGGGGACGATCTCGTGATAACGCGCGTGGGTGTTCCACGACCACAACACGACATTACGTTCCGGGTCACGAGATATCAGATTTCGAAGCGACTCTCGATTGCCGTTCCAGAGTTCTTCACGCCGCAGTCCTCGACGGATGGTACGGCGCAGCAATTGGGCGATCACCCGATACCGGGGCAGATCGATGAACAGGATCACGTCCGCTCGATCCCATAAGAGATCACGCACCGCGCGATAGTTACCGTCACTAACCCATCGAGGTTGGGCCGCAAAAATCGAGACCTGCTCGCGAAACGTATCAACGTCGAGCGCTGTCCAATTCTCTAAGTGGTAGATCGAATCGAGCTCGAGGTAGGGAACACCCAGTGAGAGGGCCAGCGCCCTGGCCAACGTGGACTTTCCACTACCGGACGCTCCCTGCACCACGATCCGTTGGGGCGCCGTTGATGGAAGTTCGCTCGACACCGCGCCATCCTACAAAGGGAGTCGGCGTCTCCCAAAAGCGATGTTCGCCTTTCGGCGCTAGAGCGACAGAGCCCGAGTCAGATCCTCGAGCAGGTCGTCGATGTCTTCTATGCCCACGCTCAGGCGCACGAGATTTACCGGTGGCTCCAGCGTTGAACCGGCGGTAGACGCATGGGTCATGAGCGAGGGCATCTCGATCAAACTCTCGACCCCACCGAGGGACTCCGCCAGCGTGAACAGTGTCGTCGACTCGCAGACTTTCTTCGCGACGTCGACGCCCCCCTTCACGGTGAAGCTGACCATGCCGCCAAAATCGCTCATCTGCTCTTTGGCCACCTCGTGGCCCGGATGGTCCACCAATCCCGGGTAGTAGACCTTCTCCGCCGAGGCGTGATCCACCAAAAAGGCCGCGACGGCGCGCGCGTTCGAACAGTGGCGCTCCATTCGAACGCCGAGCGTCTTGAGTCCTCGAAGAAGTAAGTAGCAGTCAAAGGGACCGGGCACGGCGCCGATGGCGTACTGGTGAAACTTCAACTTGGTGGCGAGCTCGTCGTCGTTGGTCGCGACGAAACCCCCAATGACGTCTGAGTGGCCTCCGACGTACTTGGTCGTCGAGTGCACTACTACGTCGGCGCCCAGGGTCAAAGGGCGTTGTAAATACGGCGTCGCGAACGTGTTGTCGACCACCATCAGTGCGTCGTGTTCGTGGGCCAGCGCACTCAAGGTCGCGATCGGTACCACGTTCAAGAGTGGGTTGCTCGGCGTTTCGGCCCAGAGCATCTTCGTCGCCTTCGTGAAGGCGCTTTGCACGGCGCGTTCGTCACTGAGGTCGACACAGTCGACACCCACACCCCACTCTCCAAAGATGCGCGTCAGCAATCGGAACGTTCCGCCGTACGCGTCGTTCCCCAAGATGACGTGATCGCCCGGCGACAGCGTTCGAAGCAGCGCGTCCTCACCGGCCAAACCCGAGGCGAAGGCGACGCCGTGACGCGCCACTTCGAGGTCGGCCAAGCACGTCTCGAGCGCCGATCTCGTCGGATTGTCCACCCGTGAGTAGTCCGAGAAGCGCGGCACGCCCACGCCGTCTTGGGCGTAGGTCGACGTCAGATAGACCGGCGGGTTCACGGCCCCCGTGACGGGGTCGGGTTCTGAGCCCACGTGAATGGCCCGAGTATTGAATCCGTTCATCGCTCACTCCTTTGTTCTAGGAATCCCAGTAGGTCACTTCGCGTTAGCACCCCGACCGGGTGGCCCCCGTCGAGCACCAAGACCCCCGCCGAGGTACTGAGGCGCCGGGTCAGCTCGGTAACGCTCATCCCGACGCCCACCATCGGCAGGGACGGATCGGCCACTTCTTTCACCCGAAGGTCCAACACCGACGCGTCGCGCGTCGTCGCCTCCAAGAGTCCGAGCTCGCTCAAGGACCCCGAGACTTCTTTCGCCGCCAAGGGCAGCTCGGCGGTCACCGTCACCAGGAGCTGCGAGACGTCCTTTTCTCGCATCAAGGAGATGGCGTCACGTACCAACACGTCCTCAGTCACCAGCACCAGATCGGCCAGCGTGTCAGCTTGACGAGAGATCTTGGCCGCGAGCACGTCGCCCGCGTCGTTCTCTTTGTGAGGGCGCAGGAATCCAAAATCGGTCATCCAGGCGTCGTTGAAGACCTTGGAGAGGTATCCCCGCCCCGAATCGGGGATGAGCACCACCACGAGCGCCTCTTCGGGCAACGAGCTCGCCACGCGAAGGGCCGCCGCCACGGCCGTGCCCCCCGAGCCGCCGATCAAGATGCCCTCACGCTGGGTGACCTCTCGGGCCATCGCGAACGCGTCGGCGTCACTGATGGCGATGACCTCGTCCACGAGCGACTTGTCGTAGTTCTCGGGCCAGAAGTCTTCACCGACCCCTTCGGTGAGGTACGGCCGCCCGGCGCCACCGGAGAAGACCGAGCCCTCCGGGTCGGCGGCGATCACCCGGATCTTCGGATTCTGCTCCTTGAGAAACTTTCCCACGCCGCTAATCGTTCCCCCGGTGCCCGCACCGGCCACGAAGTGCGTCACGTGTCCCTTGGTCTGTGCCCATATCTCGGGGCCGGTGGTCTCGTAGTGCGCGCGCGGATTGTTCGGATTCGAGTACTGGTCGGGTCGAAAGGAGTTGGGCGTCTCTTTGGTCAGGCGCTCGGCGGTTGAGTAGTAGGAGTCGGGGTGCTCGGGTGCGACGGCCGTCGGACAGACGACCACTTCCGCGCCGTAGGCGCGAAGTACGTCGATCTTCTCGGGCGCCATCTTGTCGCTCATCACAAAGATGCACTTGTAGCCCCGCTGGGCCGCGACGATTGCGAGTCCCACGCCGGTGTTGCCACTGGTCGGTTCGATGATCGTCGAACCGGGACCTAAAAGACCGTCTCGTTCGGCCGCTTCAACCATCGTGAGTGCAGGCCGGTCCTTGGAACTGCCCCCGGGATTCGTCGTCTCGAGCTTCGCGACGAGGTCGCACCTTAGATCGCCGCCGATTCGGGCGAACCGGACCATCGGCGTGTGGCCAATGAGGTCCAACGGGCTGTTGGCCACGTCCATGTCGGCGTAACGCATCATTGTTCGTTTCTCTTAGAACCGCACCACACAACCACGAGCATTTTCGCTGCTCGACACCACTTTAAGGGCATTCAGCCTCATGAAAAAAAGATCAACCGCCTCGCGATGGCTTCTACCCGTGGGCGACCCACAGCCATACGGCCAGTCCCAGCCCCAACAGCGCTGCCAACACGCGCATCACGTTGCCCGGTACCCGACGCGCCACGGCGGGACCAAAGAAGCTCCCGACTAATAGGCCCGCGCCGACTAAGAGCGCCGCTTCAACGTGAACTGGACCGAACAGAAGAAATGCCACGGCCACCGCAACGGTTTCTACGCCGAGCAGGACGTTCTTTAGGGCGTTGGCCCGCGCAAACTCCTGGTCCACCGTGAGCAGCAGCAACGCGAGGACCATGATCCCCGAGCCCGCGCCAAAATATCCGCCATAAATGCACACCACAAACAGACCACCTCGGAGCAGATGCTGATTGTCGCGATTGAGTCTACCCTCGTGCCATCGAGAGATCCTTGGTTGGGCGAGGAGCACCAGTGCCGCCGACGCCAGAAGAAATGGCACGATCCGATTGAAGACTCGGTCCGGGGTCACCAACAAGAGGGCAACACCGACGACGCCGCCCAACACGGCGGTCAGCGCCCAGCGACGAACCCAAGGTCCTTGGCCCTTGAGTTCGAGTCGCGAACCCAGAGCGGAGCCGGGGAGCGAGGCGGCGAGCGCCACCGCGTTCGTCACGTTCGCAGGTAGCGGAGGAATGCCAATGGCGAGGAGCGCCGGGTACGAGATCAGCGATGTGATTCCTCCGGCTGAACCCATGACCCCCGCGATGATGCCGGCGCCGACGAGCAAGAGAGCATTCAAGGTCGTGATCACAACACGAACGACGCTAGCCCAGTGCCTTCAATATCCTCATCGACTCACGCACTTGAAGTCGTGGTGAGTGGGCTCCGTGCGTGAGCACGGCGCATTGGTCAACCCGACGTGCGTGTATTCTTCGCAACTCGATTCCACCGAGGACTGGAACTCGCCTGTCGTGAAGGGCGTTCGCGTGACAAGCGTTACCCTTCAAAGGTGCTCGAACGTTGGACCCGCGCAATCATTCGATGGCGCGTCGCGGTCGTCGCGGGTTGGGTCGTCATCCTCATTCTCGGAGCCGTCGCGTCAGTGAAACTGCCCGACCTGCTCACGACGTCCCTGACGGTCCCGGGAACGAGTTCGGCGCAGGCGAACCTCATACTGCTGCACGACTTCGGCGAGAACGTCGAAGGCACGTTCACCGTCGTACTACCAGTCGCCCACTCGACAGTGCGTGAAGTCGCCGCCCTCGAAAAGAAACTCGCCACCGCCGCTTCGTCGGTGCGCAGCGCCAAAATTACCCAAGAGCAGGTTGTCGGGGACCTGCTCTACGCGAACGTCGATACCTCGCTCAACCTCAATCTCGCCTCGAGAGCCACCGGGACGCTTCGAAGCGCCTTGGCCAGCGAAGGTCTTCGCGGCGCCCTCGTCACCGGGCCCCCGGCGCTCCAACACGACATCACGCCCGTGCTCACGGGCGATCTTCACCGAGGCGAAGTCCTCGCGCTGGCGCTCGCGCTGTTGTTGCTCCTCATCGTGCTGGGAATCTGTTGGGCCGTGGTGATCCCGTTCTTGGTGGCAGCAGCCATCGCCGCCGGCTCCCTCGCCGTCGTGTACCTGTTGGCCCATCGATTTCTAATGGTGCTCTACATCCCGAACGTGGTGGAACTCATTGGGCTCGGTCTCGCCATTGACTACTCGCTGCTCGTCGTGCACCGCTTTCGCGGCGAACTCGCTGACGAAGAGGTCCGGGCCGACGACGCGATCGTCAAGACCATGACCACCGCGGGGCGCACGATCGTGCTGAGCAGCCTGGCCATCGCGATCGGTCTCGCCACCCTCTTGATCGTGCCCGTGCCCTTCGTCCGCTCGCTCGGCGCGGCCGGCCTCGTCGTGCCCGTGGTCGCCTTGGCCGCCACGCTCACCCTGCAACCCGCTCTACTCTCGCTGCTCGGACGAGCCGGCGCGTTGCCCGTCGGCGTACGGGGCCTCATCTTTCGCCGCGACGCCTTCGCCGGGACCTGGGCGCGCATCTCGCGTGGCGTCATCCGCCGTCCGGTCACGGTGCTCCTCACCTCGCTCGTCGTCCTCGCGGGCTTGGGCTTCTCAGCCCTCTGGCTCCAGTTGACGCCCGGGTCGGTGACGGCGATCCCCCAATATCTCCCCGCAGCGCGCGCCCTCGCCCTCGTTCGAGATAAGGCCGGTCCGGGCGTCATCACCCCAATCGAAATCGTGATCGACACCGGCGCGTCTCATCGAGCCGACACCACTTCGATGGCCGCGGCGCGCCTTCGACTCGCCGATCTCATCTTGCGTAACCCCGAGGTTCGTGTCGTTGCGATCGGCTCCAAGTACCCCTACGTCGACTCCTCGGGCCGTTACGACCAGGTCTTCGTCATTGGTCGCCACGACTTCGGTGGCGAGGCTTCCCAGCACCTCGTGCACGAACTGCGCGACGTCATCATCCCTGCGGCGAAGATGCCCGCTGGAACGAGCGTCTACGTCGGGGGCGCACCGGCCCAAGGAGTCGACTTTCTCTCCACGGTCTACGGCGCGTTTCCCTGGATCGTGCTCGTCGCGCTGGTCCTCGCCTACGGGGTACTGCTGCGGGCGTTTCGTTCCCTCCTGCTGCCGCTGATCGCCGTGCTGCTCGATCTGCTCTCGGTCGGCGCGGCCTACGGTCTCTTGGTCGCGGTCTTTCGTTACGGCGTCGGCTCGTCGATCCTGCACACCTACCACGTCTCGCAGATCGAAGGATGGGTGCCGATCTTCATCTTCGCGATGCTCTTCGGTCTGTCAATGGACTACGAAGTCTTCATCGTCTCGAGGATGCGCGAATCATGGGACCAGGGATCAGACAACGCGCGTGCGATTACCGAGGGCCTCGCCCACACCGGCGGCGTCGTAACCGCCGCCGCAGTGATTATGGTTGGCGCGCTGAGTGGATTGGTCCTGGGCCACGTCGCGGGGCTCCAAGAGCTCGGCGTCGGCTTGGCGTTAGGCGTACTCATCGATGCCACCGTTGTGCGTGGTCTGCTTTTGCCGAGCGTGATGGCTCTACTCGGGCGTTGGAACTGGTGGCTTCCGCCATCGCTCGCCACGTTGCTACGGACCGCACCGTCGCCCCTCGAAGTGAGAGGGGCGAGGCGCTAGCCCATACGGTTGAATCGTTACTTGACGATCTTGATCGCGAAGTGCAAGGTCGGCACCTGGTAGCCGAGCGCCAAGCCCGGGTAGTCATTCGCCGAACTCAACACCGGGGTGAGACCGTAGGGCGTGTTCGCGAAGGCCGGCTGACTGGTGTAGAGCATCGGGTGCAGATCAATGATGTGCGTACCGGGGCCACCGGTGGCGAAGAGATGAATCACCAGATAGCCGTTGGAGTTGAATCCACAGCCGTAGCCCACGTAGCTGTTGTCGTAGTCGACGGACAAGGTGTTGTCGAGTTGAGTCCAGCCGACGCCCTTGACGCTGATGGTGAACTCCTGGCCCTCTTTGAAGGTATAGGTGCCAGTGCCTGAGTCGCCTGCCGCAAACGCGCTGAGCGAGTTACTCGCCGTGGCCACGCCCTCACTGATCAGTGCACCACTCTTGTTGTAGAAGGGAACGATGCTCTCTTTGACGTAGAACGGCACCTGCGCTTCAATGTTCGAGCCGTTCATGACGAGCACCATGTGCCAACCGCCCAGACCATCAGGGACCGTTAGCGCCGAGGTCAGTGAGCCATTCGTGATCACGCCCGAACCGATATTCGACGTCACGGGGATCCAGCATCCGAGTCCGGTCACGCTGCTGCAGTCGACCCGACTGCCACTTTCGGTCGCCCACATCACCTGATCGCTTCCCGTGCCGGATAGGTCCGACACCGAGAGATTGACCTTGGCACCCACCTGGCCGCTTTGGGCGGACAACGTCGCCACCGCCGAGCTCGACGGATCGAGGTCGCCGGGCTGCAACGTAGTCTGTTCGGTCACCGTGGGCGTTACCACGTCGGGCCACGAGATCGACGGCTTGGGTGGGCCGTTGTCCTTGGTGACGCGAAACGTCACTGACGAGCCGTTCATGAATGGATAGGGCGACTGGACGGGGTTGAGGTACAAGTCAGTGAGCGCGTCGCCCACCATGAGGTCGTGGGTACCGATCGGGCCGGCCGCGCGGATCGTGGTCGCGCCGGTGCCCCTCGTCCACTCCGAAACCAACTCGCCGGTGAAGTGATTGTCCCAAAGGACGGCGGCACTGTTTTGAAAGAGGCTCGAACCCATACCGGAGTAGGTCACATGGATAAGGGTGCCAATCGGACCGCTCCTCGGCGTCACCGTGAGGGTCCTCGTAGTAATAAACGCGCCTTCGAGGAGGTCCACGCCATCAATGACGGCGTAGATCTGGTGCGAACCGCCAAAATCGTTCGGGACCTTCATGGTGAGCGTGAACGCGCCGGCAGCGTCGGTGGTCACGTTCGCCAGAACGTCGGTCACGTTGGTCGTGGTACGGCCCATGTAGTTCACCGTGTTGGGCTCGGGATCGACGTTCCAGGTCGCGTTGGTCGTGGCCCAGGTCAACGAGACGCTGGTCGAGGCGGGCAGTCCCGTTCCCGAGATCGTCATGTTCGAGCCCACGGGGCCGCCCGCGAGCGGATTGATCGTCAACACCCCAATGGTCGGGCTGATGGTCGCCGAGGGGGCGGTTGGACCGGGCATCGGCGCGACTCCGGGAATCTTTGGCGTGGGAATCGTGATGTTATTGACCGTGGGGGCCGAGGTCGTCGTGTCGCCACCGCTCACGCTGGCGAGCAAGGCGACGGGGACGATCGCCGCCGCGAATCCTCGAGCGAGTACGAAACCAATCCTCTTGGTCCTGGGCATCTTGTTCATATCTCGTCCCTCTTCAACCGTTGTTGAACGGCTCCTTCATCAAAGTTGCGCCTTGCAACCACGTCACTTACATCGCGAGCCCGAGCGAACGGTCCGGAAGACTCATCCGCTCGGGCTCGTGTCAATGGCCTTTTTCCTGCTACATCAACTGACCGGAACAGCGTTCAGGGTCAGATCCGAGGGCGCGGCGTAGCCGGCCTGGGTGTACGTCGCGGACTGTCCCGCTATCGCCTTCTTAACGATCTTGGTCTCGATCTTCGTCACGTACTTGCCGTTGGCTTGCTTGACTCGAACCGACACCTTCTTGGTCACCGCGGGAACCTTGATGGTATTTACGACGATCTTGAAGTTGACGATGCCGGTCGTCGGGTAGCCCGTCGTGACCCAGCCGACACTCCAAAACGCCACGGTGCCGTGGTTGCCATAACCCATCACCAACGGCGCAGTTACGCCTGGAATCACTACGGTCGCGCTGGACACGTTCTTAGGCGTCAGCGCTTCTCCGCCGGTCGCGACGTCCTCGCCCGACATGCGAAACACGACGGTCTGACCGATCAGAAATTCGTTGGTCTGTGAGCAGCCGACGGTCGCCTTGAGCACACCCGATCCGCCAGTACCGACGACGGTATCGACGTTCATCGCGATGGCCAGCGGCGTCGCTCCTTGAACCGGGGGGCCTAGCGTCGTGGTGGTCGTGGTGGTGGTGTCCGCTGTCGCGTTCACCGCCGTCGTTACCCCTACTAAGGAGACGCCACCCAGGACCATGGCCCCGACAGCTACTCCGGAAATGAATCTCTTCATGTCGCACTTCCTTCTCTCTGGTTGATAACTAGCTCTTGATCGTCAACGTGCCGGTGAGCGTTGCGCTGAACGAGTCGCTCTCGGAGGAACCTGACGTGTTAGAGGTGACGTTGAACGAGCCCTTGAAGCTCAACGTTCCCGATACCCCTTTGAATTTGCCCGTGCCCCCGGTGACCTTGGCGACGCCCTTCACACTGACCGAGGTCGGCGTACTCGTGCCGGCCGCGCAGCCCTGTGAGGCCGCCGATGTCACGACTTTCAGCAGTAACTTGCTACCCGATCCGGTGATGTTGCCGGCACCCATCAACTCGTCACACTGGTTCGCCGCCGGAGCGGAACCCGTAGCGGTCACGGTGCTCGATCCGAGGTCGGTGCCGGTACCCGTTCCCTTCAGTGACGACACGGTCACCGACGACGCCGACTGGCCCGCGGGGCCTACCATCAGCAGTGCGATCGTGCCCTTGTACGTGCCCTTGAAAGCAACCTTCTTGGTCTTGACGACGTGACCGACGACGGAGTGCGTCGCGGGTGCGCTGGGCCTGGAGATTGAGGCGCCAGAGGGTATTCCAAATGCGAACACCACAATGACTGCCAAGCTTGAAACTTTGAGTATTTTCTGGAAATTGTTCATACCCGAACGATAGGAAGCGCTGGGTAGGCGATACTAGGGAACTAAGTCACAACCTGACTTTTATCTATTCTATCTCTAGTTTTGATAGTCTTTATCTATTCAAAGTACTCGTGGTCTCACGGTCCAGCAACTGCGGTGCTTCGTCGCAGTGGCGGTAGAGCATCAGTTCACCGCCGCCGCCGACACACTGAATCTCGCGCAGCCGTCGATCAGCGCCCAGATCCATCATCTCGAGGAAGTACTCGGCACCCCCTTGTTCCAACGAGGGCGCCGACCAGTGATGTTGACGGACGCCGGACTCGAACTCTTGCCACTGGCCCGACGGGTTCTCAGCAGCCTCGACGATGTAGTGCATGGGGTGAGTGAGGTAGAGGGGCTGCGGCGCGGACACGTCACCATCGGCGCGACACCGAGTCTCGGAGTCACGTTGTTGCCCATCGTGCTCGCCCGATTCCATCAGCGCTATCCGGGCATCTCCCTAACAATCGTCGAGCGCGACTCCGTGGTTCTCTTGGAGGCTCTTGAATCGGCAGCGTTGGACTTGGCGCTCGTGATCATGGCGCAGCCGCTCCCGATGCTCGACTCCGTGGCACTGGCGGTCGAGCAACTAGTAGTTGTGGTCTCCCGACAAGACCCACTTGCGCAACGCGATCGAATCTCGATCACCGATCTTGAGGGAGTGCCGATGATCATGTTCCGAGAGGGTTACGACCTGAGATCCGCCACGTTCAGCGCCTTTGCCCTCGCGGGCCTTGCACCGACCGTCGCACTAGACGGCGCCGAGATGGGGAGCGTTCACTCGTTGGTGGCGGCGGCCCTCGGCGCCGCGATCGTACCCAGCATCGTCGCCATCGACGATGAAGACGTAAAAGTCCTGTACCTGGAGTCACCACCCCTCGAACGCACGATCAGTCTCGTGCGCCCACGCCAACACGCCCCGTCACGGGCCGCGTCCGCGCTTTCACTGGAGATAACGACCTACCTCAACGAGAACGGTTGGCCGACGAGCGCGTCGCTCGACCTGAGTCTGATCCGCCCAGGATCCCTCGAGAAGGAACCAGTCCCGGTTGAGATCTGAGGATTCCAGATCTCAGTCAGGCACCCGAAGTAGAGCGAAGCCGTCGTAGCCCTTGCTCCCCACGGTTTGAATGACCGTGCCCTCCACGCGCTCGTCGGCGGCCACGAGATCTAGAAACTTTCGCACTCCTTGAACCCGCTCGTCACTGCTCGTGGGATCGGTAACCGCTCCGTCACGAACCACATTGTCCGCCACAATGACCGTGCCGGGACGAGAAAGTTCCATCGACAGCGTGAAGTACTCGGAGTAACCCTCTTTATCCGCATCGATGAACACGAAGTCAAAGGGCTCTACCCCTTCTGTGATCAGGTCGCGCAGCGAGTCAGCGGCCGGACCGACGCGAATGTCCACTTTCGAGCCGAATCCCGCTCGATCGATGTTCTCGCGCGCGACCGCGGCGTGGTGTAGATCCAGTTCCAGCGAAATCAACTCACCATCATCGGGTAACGATTGAGCCATCCAAATCGTGCTGTAGCCGCCCAACGTCCCGATCTCTAAAATCCGACGGGATCGGTTGAGCTTCGCCAGTAGTTCGAGCAGTTTGCCCTGATTCGGCGCGACGTTGATCGGCGGCAGCCCGGCGGCAGTGCTGTCACGTAATGCATCGTCAAGCGCTTGATCTTGAGGTACGAAGAGATCGTCGATGTAGTCGTCAACAGAGGTCCAGAGTTCATTGTTCATCCACAAAGTCTCGCAGATTCTTACGGCGTGGCATTTCTCGGGCGATCAGGTATCGACCAGGATCGACGCGTCGAGCTGATCGACGTTCGTGACCCCGGTAAGCCCGAGGGTCACCAACATCTCTTCGCGGTAGGTCCGCAGCACACGGTCGAGTCCCTCTTCCCCTCGCGCGGCGAGCGCGAACGCCCACGGTCGTCCGATCAGACACGCTGAGCGCCCAGAGCGAGCGCCTTGACTACGTCGAGGCCACTGCGGACTCCGCCATCCATGAGCACGTCGCACTTATCGCCAATCGCCTGAGCGATCGCCGGCAACGCGGAGATGGTCGAGGGAACGTCGTCGAGTTGACGTCCACCGTGATTCGAGACAATCACCGCGTCGGCTCCGCGCGCCACCGCCTCTCGAGCATCATCGGGATCGAGGATGCCCTTCAAGGCAATCTTGCCGCGCCAGTGTGCGCGCAACCACGTGAGATCGTCCCACGTGACGCTCGGATCGAATTGACTCGCTACCCAACCTTGGAAGTCGCCAGGCACACGGGCCTTCGGTAACGCCCGCTCCAAATTTCCGAACGTGAGTGGTTTGCCGCCTAGGGCAACTTGGCGAACCCAGCGAGGATGTCGGGCAAGATCGAGTCCGCGGCGCAGCCGATTGACTCTAGAAATTTTCCCACTAACGCCGTTACGCACATCGCGGTAACGGTGACCAACCACAGGAAGGTCGACGGTCAGCACGAGAGTGGTGCAACCCACTGCCTGGGCGCGAGCCATCAAGTCCTCGGCGTACGCGCGGTCCTTCATCACGTAGAGCTGAAACCAGAACGGCCGCTGCGATGCGGCCGCCACTTCTTCGATTGAACAGATGGAGAGCGTCGATTCGCAGAAACTGATGCCGGCTCGCTCGGCTGATCGGGCCGCCTGGACCTCGGCTCGTTGGGCGAACATTCCCCCAAAGCCCACCGGTGCCAAGATCAACGGAAGTGAAAGGTGCTCTCCCATCACCGTGGTGGAGAGAGTGCGCTCGGAGACGTCGCGAAGTACTCGCTGACGGAGCTTTAAGGCGTGCAGATCCTCTCGATTTGCCGCCAGCGTCACCTCATTGAACGAACCTCCGTCGATGTAGTCGAACAGTTGGCGCGGCAGTCGCCGCCGTGCCAGTTCTCGATAGTCCTCGTAGGACGCCGGCGCGAGATTAAGCGAGTGAGTTTGATCGTTCCCGGGCACGTGGTTCATTATGCCTTAGACCAGTGGGGCCCACTTATCCATCAATTCGACTCGTCAGGGGTAAACGAATTTCAACTTACATTCGTCGACAGATTCGTGTTGGCGGTGACGAGTGCGGGACCGAAGCCAACTGGCTGGCAATCAACTCTCTGTCGTCAGCGTCGGCAATGTTCTCAACGAGAAGCTCCGCGGCTGATATCCATCGAGCACGGGCTTCCACGTCTCCCTTTGCGGCATAGGCACGAGCGAGTCCCTCAGCGGTCGAGGCAACGAGCCAGTCGGAATCTCCGGCTTCCAGTGCATGGTCATGGGCGAGTAACGCAAAACTAATTGCGAGGCCGCTTTCCCCCGCCGCCGCTGCCGCCCTGGAAATCATCCAGTCTCCAATGATGCATTGTTCAGTGCCACCTACCAGTGACCAGTAATAGCGAGAAACAAATGACGCGGTGAGCAACTCTCTGTCTTCATCCTTAGTTCGACTGACCTTCTCGAAAAGCGGCCAACAGTGGTGGTACCTTTCGACGGCGATCGCGCGTTCAGTGACTCCGTTAACGGGGAAACGCTATCGAAGACGACACGTCAATTTTCGATGGGAAGCCTCTACACTTTCGTGTAGAGAACACCCTGAAATGACTCTGACTACGATGCGACCTGCACGACTGCCACTTGTGCAGTTGGGGGCGGGACGGATTCACCATGTTCGCGCATTACTTCGATGTGCATTTCTATGGCCTCGGCGATGTTCGCCTTGACTTCCTCGATCGTCTTTCCTGTTGAGACGCATCCATCGAGATCGGGAACCCACGCCCCAAAGTTATTCGGAGAGCGTTCAATCACGACTGCGTATTCGATCATCGCTCTCTCCGTTCCAATCCTGCCTGTCTCATAATGCTACCGAGGAGTTCTCGGTGTACATCGTCTCCCATTGCACCCGGCACCGTGACGGTGCCAGGCTTCGTCGCATGGTGATAGTGACGATGGCTCCCCCTGTGCCGGACTTGTACCCAGCCGTCGCGCTCAAGTTCCTTGATGATCTCTCGGACTTTCACATTCCACAACGGTTGCGACAGTTTTGCGATGAACTCAGGTAATGAGTATGAATCCCGACTAGCTAGTTTCTAGGAAAAAACGGTACACATTCGTTTGGGGAGTACCCCGCTGAGTGCCTTCGACTACGAGGTGACCTGCACGACTGCCACTTGTGCGGATGGGGACGGGACGGTTTCGCCGTGCTCACGCATCACCTCAATGTGCATTTCATATGGCGATCAACGTGTTTTTTGACGAGGCCTATTTCGAGGCGCGAGAGTTCCGCTCACGAAGCAACACGTACGGTGGACACGCGCGTCGTTGGCGGCGGTACTTGTTCACCGTGGAGCAGCATTCCCTCGATGTGGAATTCAATTGCGTCACGCATCAACACCTCGATTTCTTCGATGGTGTCAGCTGCGCCAACGCATCCGGGCAAATCTGGCACGTACGCAGCAAGATTTGAGCCCACGTCTTCAATGACAATGGCGTAGTCGCTCATTTCTGTCCCCTCGGAGAACCTGCTTGGCGATAAATCTGCTTCAGCGTCCCTAACGGTAGGTCCTTGCTCATTGCGCCCGCAACGGTGACCGTACCGGGCTTTGTCGGATGGTGGAACTGTCGATGGCTTCCTCTTGCGCGGACATTGCTCACTGTCTAGGAAAATTGATACACATTTGTCTCTCGGTACCTCAGATGGGCGCCGGTGATGATGTCTTACTCATTCGAAAGGCACATTCACGATGCAATCTGAATCACTCCAGCCCGAGAATGAGGAACGGGCACCTCTTCGCCCATTTCACGAAGAATCTCTAAGTGCTCGGCAATGGCTTCTCGAAGGGTAGACGTCACCTCGGCAACGCTCGCGCCCGTGGCGATGCAGCCGGGAACGTCAGGGGCGTAGGCCGCGTAGTTAGTGCCGGCATCTTCTATCACGATGGTGAATTCGGTCATCGTGGTCTCCTTTCGAGTCCGGCCTGTCTGACAATGTTACCCAGGGTTCCTTTAGGGACTTCATCACCCAAATTCCCCGCCACACAAACCGAGCCTGGGAGCGCGGCGTGTTTGAAGTGGCGATGACTACCCGTTTGACGAATCTGAACCCAACCGGCTTGTTCCAGTTCGCTGATTATTTCTCGCACTTTCACGATCCACAACGGTCGTGACACTCAACGAGCTGAGCGAGTTGCTTTACTCGAGTTCATCCTTTTTTATCAACCGACGATAGACATTGGTGTCACGACGCTCGAAGCCAAGTTTCTGGTATAGGGCGTTGGCCGCTTCTCGCGAAGGTCGACTGGTGAGGTCAATTGAACGTGCACCACGCTCGCGCGCCTCGTTCACCGCGGCGGCGATCAATGCCTCTCCGATTCCGCTTCCTCGCGAACCTTGGTCGACGACAACGTCTTCGATATATGCACGAAGTCCCGTAGGAATCGAAAACATCACCAGCGTCAACATTCCCACGGTGAGACCTTCATCGCTCGCCACAAACAGCGTCGACGCGTCGGAGTCCACGATCTTTTCGATCTCGGACATGGAGAGTGGTGGCGCCGACGACGAGAGTTGAGGCAAGAGGCGGTTGAGGCCATCGAGCAGCTCAGGCGTCACCGCGAGCGTCTTTTGTACGGTGACGCTCACTGGTCACCCCGCCAGACCGGTCGGCGAAGGTCGTCGTAGAAGACGTCGCGTCGCTCGCCGTCAATCGCGGCGAAGATCGGATCGGCCCACCGCTTAGCGCCAATCGTGGGACTGGGCAGTTCGTCGCGCGCGAACCAGCCAGCGTCAGTCACCTCGAGGGGATGCAGGCGAAGCTCGCCACCGGTCGCGCGACAGAAAAAGAGCAGTGAATAAAGAGGAATCCTCGATTCTCCGAGGCGCATCCCGTCGAGGACACCAATCAGGCGCACCGGCTCGGCTTCAATGCCGGTCTCTTCGAGCACTTCCTTGACGACCACTTCGGACGCCGAATAGCCGACGTCGCACCAACCCGTCGGATAGAGCCAGATTCCCGAATCGGCTCGTTGAATGAGCAGGAGCTTGCCCTCGTCGTTAGTTACGGCCGCGCCCACGGCGACCTTTGGCGTCTGGTAACCCGGCACGCCACTGCCCACTTCTCTCATCCACTGCGTAACGTACCCGTCCGCGTCTACCACGTCCTCGAGGCCCTCGTCGGCCGCGACCTTGATGTCGCCAGCGATCTTAAGAACCTCCTCGAAGCGCTCGCGCTCGTACTGGCTGTCGGTGAAACCGAGACCGGTCTTGGCGACACCGGCCAGCGACTCGGCCCAGCGGCGAAGCGTCTTTTCGGGCACCGAGTTACTCACGTCAGGGCCACCAACGCCACTCACGCCAAGGTGGCGTCGAGTACTTCGTCGACGGTGCCCACCAGCCCGGTGTAGAACGCGCCAAACTCCGCGTAGAGCGTGGAGGCCTCGTCAAAACGCATCGTGTAGACGCACTCTTTGAGATCGTCCACGTGCACGCCAAAGAGCGTGACGCCCCACTCCCAGTCGTCCAGTCCGGTGGAGCCGGTGATGACTTGCAGGATGCGACCCTTGAACGTGCGCCCGATGGCGCCGTGTTGGCGCATCAACTGCTCACGCTCGTCGTAACCCAGTCCGTACCAATTATGAGCCTCGCCGCGACGCTTGGACATCGGATAGAAACAGAAGGCCTTCATGTTCTCCGGGGGCAATTTCGGGTACAGCCGATCGTTGAGCATCTTCTCGGGCATGCCGGCGGCGTACTCACTGACCTCGGTCACCGAGACGTAGCTCTCGGCCACCTTGAAGCCGGCCGCTTGGACTTTGGATTGGAACTTTCTCAGGTCCCACAGATTCTCGCCCAACACCATGAAGCACAGATCGGCCTTGGCGCCCACGATCGCGGCCGTCACAACCTGGAGCCCTTCATTCGTCGCATCCTCGACGGCCTTGCGAAGTGAGCCGACGTCGACGTCGCGATCGGGATGGCAAAAGAGGTGCACGACGTTCAAGCCGCGCGACGCGGTGAGTGGCGAAGGCGTCGTCATGACCCCATGCTAGAAGCATTGGAGCGCAAACCAAAAGTGGCACTAACGAATGAACCGCGGGGCATTGCCCCGCGGTTCATTCGTTACAAGGTTCAACGGCTTAGTAGTCGTCCATCCCGCCACTCATGATGGCACCGGACTTGTCCTCGGGCTTGTCGACGATGACGCACTCGGTCGTCAAGAACAGCGCCGCGATAGACGCCGCGTTCTGCAGAGCCGAACGGGTGACCTTGGCCGCGTCGATGACGCCCGCCTTCAAAAGGTCCTCGTACTCACCGGTCTCCGCATTGAGACCTTCGGTGGGCTTGGCCAGATTGCGAACCTTGTCGACGATGACTCCACCCTCGAGTCCGGCGTTGACGGCGATCTGATTGAGCGGCGCCTCGACGGCCTTGGCCACCATTCGCGCACCGGTCTGTTCGTCACCGCTCAACTTCTCGGCGGCTTCGAGAATCCGAGACTGGCTGCGCAGCAACGCCACACCGCCGCCGGGCACGACACCTTCTTCGATCGCGGCCTTGGTAGTCGACACCGCGTCTTCGATGCGGTGCTTCTTTTCCTTCAGTTCCACTTCGGTCGCGGCACCCACTTTGATGACGGCCACGCCGCCGGAGAGCTTGGCAAGACGTTCCTGGAGCTTCTCGCGGTCGTAGTCGGATTCGGTGTTGTCGATCTCGGTCTTGATCTGACTGATGCGGCCCTTGATATCCGCGTCGGACCCGGCCCCTTCGACGATCGTGGTCTCGTCCTTGGTGACGACGACCTTGCGAGCAGTGCCGAGAAGTTCGAGCGTCGCGGTCTCGAGTTTGAGGCCGATCTCTTCGGAGATCACCGTCGCGCCGGTCAAGATGGCGATGTCTTGCAGCATGGCCTTGCGACGTTCGCCGAATCCCGGCGCCTTTACCGCGACGGACTTAAACGTGCCACGGATCTTGTTGACGACCAACGTCGCCAGCGCCTCACCGTCGACGTCTTCGGCGATGATGAGTAGTGGACGGCCTGACTGCATGACTTTTTCCAGTACGGGCAGCACGTCGCGCACTGAGGAGATCTTGCTCGCCACGAGCAGCACGTAGGCGTTCTCGAGCACGGCTTCTTGGCGCTCGACGTCGGTCGCGAAGTACGGCGCGATGTAGCCCTTGTCAAAACGCATACCCTCGACGAGGTCCATGTCCATTCCAAAGGACTGACTCTCTTCGACGGTGATGACGCCGTCCTTGCCCACCTTGTCGATGGCGTCGGCGATCATCTGACCGATCTCGTTGTCTGCGGCGGAGATCGACGCCACTTGGGCAATCTGCTCTTTGGTGTCGGCGGGCTTGGAGAGATCCACTAAGGACGCGACGGCCGCTTCCACGGCCGCTTCAATGCCCTTCTTCAGCGACATCGGATTGGCACCGGCGGCCACGTTCTTCAGGCCTTCACGCACCATGGCCCAGGCGAGCACGGTCGCGGTCGTGGTGCCGTCACCGGCAACATCGTCGGTCTTCTTGGCGACCTCTTTGACGAGCTCGGCGCCGATGCGCTCAAAGGGGTCCTCGAGGTCGATGTCCTTGGCGATGGAGACCCCGTCGTTGGTGATAGTGGGTGCGCCCCACTTCTTGTCCAACACGACGTTGCGGCCCTTGGGGCCGAGGGTGACGCGAACCGCGTCGGCCAACTTGTTCATGCCGCGCTCGAGGGCGCGACGCGCCTCTTCGTCGAATGCGATCAGTTTCGCCACGGTGATTCCTCCTAGTGCAGACACCTTTTTGGTGCCCCTCAAT
>Ga0182024_10001983_pt1 | contig 51630 bp, 47 predicted proteins | sample P32metaG_FD_120480 | JGI IMG/M metagenome (GOLD analysis project Ga0182024, IMG submission 120480) | Permafrost microbial communities from Stordalen Mire, Sweden - P3-2 metaG (Illumina Assembly) | ecosystem: Environmental > Terrestrial > Soil > Wetlands > Permafrost | place: Sweden: Stordalen... | reverse complement strand
GCGGCGGCGCGAACCGGCGGGTGCTGGAGCCGATCGTGGATGCGGGCGCCCTCATGGAAGCCTGGGCCGACGAGCCTTGGGTGCTGGAGGGCGCGGCGGTGCGCGTCTCCATGCTCGGTTTCGGACGGGGCTTCCTCGACCGCCGCCTGGAGGGCCAGCCTACCGAACGCATCAACGCCGACCTCACCGGCGCGGTCATCGATCTGACCAAGGCGTCGCGACTGAAGGAAAACGCGGGCGTCGCCTTCATGGGCGACACCAAGGGCGGCGCGTTCGATGTCCCCGGCGATCAGGCCCGCGAATGGCTGACCATGCCGCTCAATCCGAATGGCAGGTCAAATGCGGACGTTCTGAAGCCTTGGCGCAACGCCATGGATGTGACTCGTCGGCCTTCAGACAAGTGGATCATCGACTTCGGCTGGACCATGAGCGAAGCCGAGGCGGCGCTCTACGAGGCGCCGTTCCGACACGCTCTCTTTCACGTTGAACCCGAGCGCAGAGCCAACAAGCGCGATGCGTACCGTCTGAACTGGTGGCGACATGTCGAGTCCCGGCAGGGAATGTGGCGTGCTCTCGGGAGGCGGACGCGCTTCATTTCCACACCTACGGTAGCCAAGCACCGTTTGATCGTGTGGCAGTCAGCGCCGCTCTGTCCTGATCATCAGCTGATAGTCATCACCCGCGACGACGACACCGCCTTCGGCATCCTCCACTCGCGTTTCCACGAACTTTGGTCGCTCCGTATGGGAACAAGCTTGGAGGATCGCCCGCGTTACACCCCCTCCACCACCTTCGAGACCTACCCCTTTCCCGAAGGTCTGACCCCAGACACTCCCGCCGCCAACTACGCGGACGACCCGCGCGCTGTCGCCATCGCCAAGGCGGCGGTCGAGCTGAATCGCCTGCGGGAAGCCTGGGTCAACCCGCCGGACCTGATCCGCGTCGAGCCCGAGGTCGTTGCCGGCTATCCCGACCGCGTCCTTCCCAAGGACGAGGCCGCCGCCAAGGCGCTCAAGACCCGCACCCTCACCAACCTCTACAACCAGCGCCCCGCCTGGCTCGACATGGCCCACCGCACCCTCGACGCCGCAGTCGCCGCCGCCTACGGCTGGCCGGCCGACCTGCCCGATGACGAAGTCCTGGCGCGGCTGTTTCAGCTCAATCAGGAGCGCTCCGCATCGGGCCGGTAAGCGCCCTCGCCCTTCCAACTTACCCCCTTCCCCCACCTAGGTTCCCGCGCTTCCGGCCGTCACCCGTCACCACCTAAGGGCTTCCTCCCCGCCGGAATCGGCGATATTGTCCGATATGAACCGGGCATAGGCGGGTCGCCCGGACAGACGATCCCTCGTCCAAGCATCCGCTCTTAAGGCCCCGCGATTGCTCGCGGACGCCGAGGGAGCTTGGAACATGGATCGAAATCTCGTTGACCTACGACTGGCCGGGCATTGCGGCGACAGGCGCCCGACGCGCTGGGCCGCGCGTGCGATCCCGCGGTTCACCAATCCAGAAGCCTCGGCGAGGGCGCCCCGATGACCGACGAACCCGTCGTTCACCGGGTCAGGATTTCCGAGATCGCGAAATACTTTCTGCGGCTGGGCGCGCTGGGCTTCGGCGGACCCGCGGCGCTGTGCGGCCAGATGGAGCGGGAGCTGGTTCAGGAGAAGCACTGGCTCACCAAGTCGGAGATGCGCGAAGCCATCGCCGTCAGCCAGTCGCTGCCGGGACCCCTGGCGATCCAGGTGGGGATCTTCGCCGCGTTCATGCGCGGCGGATTTTGGGGCGCCTGGGCCGGCGGCTGGGCGTTCATTCTGCCCAACTTCCTGATCGTGGCGGCGCTGGGCGCGCTCTACGTCCACTTCGGCGGTCTGCCGTGGATGACGGCGGTCTTCTACGGCGTCAGTCCGGCCGTGATCGCCATGATCCTGCATTCGTGCTGGCGCCTGACCAAGCTTGGCATGGACGACTGGATGCAGTGGGCCATCGCGGCCGCCGCGTTCGCGGTCACGGTCTTGCTCAAGGCGGAAGTCGCCGTCCTGTTCGTCGTCGCCGGCCTGGTGGGAATTCTCTACTACGGATCGCTGTTGCGGCGCGGCCGGCCGCCGGCCGCCGCCGCCAGCCTCGCGCTGCCGGTCGGCGCCGTCGGCGCGCCCCACGCCGCGACATCCTCGACGATCGGCAAGCTGGTGCTGTTCTTCCTGAAGGCCGGCAGTCTGACCTTCGGCAGCGGTCTGGTCATCGTCCCCTTCCTCGAGAAGGGTCTGGTTCAGCAAACCGGCTGGCTCTCGCCGCGCGACTTTCTGATTGCCGTCGCGGTCGGCATGATGAGCCCAGGTCCCGTGGTGATCACGGCGACCTTCGTCGGCTTTCTGGTGGCCGGTTTCTGGGGCTCGCTCGCTTCGACGGTGGCGATCTTCTTGCCCTCGTTCCTGCTGGTGCTGATCGCCGCCCCGTTGCTCCAGCGCCACCGCGGCAACCCGAACGTGCAGGGCTTCATCAAGGGGACCTATGGCGCGGCGATCGGAACCATCCTGGGCGCCGCGGTCCTGTTGGCCAGGACGGTCATCGGCGATGTGCTGACCGCCTCGATCGCTATCGCGGCTCTCTTGCTCCTGTTCCGCTTCAAGATCAGCAATCCGATCCTGATCGCCGCCGCCGCGCTGGTCGGCCTTGTCGCCTATCCCCTGCTCCAGCCGACCTGGGTGCTGCTCAAATGACGCTCGTCTGGGCGGCTCCGCCGCCGATGACGCGACCGCTCCGCCCGCCATTGCCATCGCGAAGTGTCCGCGAACTGAGCCGACTGCGTCCTTACGCCGGTTGACATATCGCGCCGAGACACTTCACCAATAGGAGAAGCTTCAACAGGGGAGGGCAGGGTGGAAAAGCGGAATTGGTTGAGTGCGGCGAGCGGTCTTGCTTTGGCGCTGACGATCGCGGGCACGGCACAAAGCGCGTCCGCGCAGGCGACGACCGGGTCATATCCCGCCATGGCGCCGCGCGACCGATACATGATGGACAGGACGGCGGAGATCGCACTCGCGCGCACTGCGGCGCCGGCCGCCCTTTCGAACGGTGCGAGCGTCCTCGCGCTCGGCGCGCATGGCTTCGAGACCGCGGCGCCGGGTACGAACCATTTCACCTGCCTTGTCGAACGGTCCTGGGACAAGCCCTTCGACGATCCGGAATTTTGGAATCAGAAAATGCGCGGGCCGATCTGCATGAATGAAGCGGCGGTGCGCACCGTATTGCCCATGATCATGGAACGCGCCGAATGGGCGCTCTCAAGCGCTTCGAAGGACGAGATGGCGCAGCGCTCGAAAACGTCGGCCAAGGCGAACACGCCGCCGGCGACGGGCGCCATGTCCTACATGCTGTCCAAAGACCAATATCTGTCCGACGACCACGGCCATCCCTGGTATCCGCATGTGATGTTCTTCTCGCCGGCCACGGATGGGAGCACATGGGGCGCGGATGTGAAGGGCTCTCCGGTGCTGTCAGGTCGCCTGACCAGCCAGATCACGCTGTTCTTCATTCCGGTGCGCAAATGGTCCGACGGAACGCTTGCGGATTACGGTCCGCCGCCGGCGGGATCAGACGATCACCATCGTCACTGAGCGTTGCGGTAGCGCGCGAGCTTGCGAAAGGCGCCCGTCCGCCCACCATCTGGAATGAGGCGCGCTGGCGCACACCCGCTCAAGGCGGCCCGGCTCTTTCCTGGGCCGACGCGAATTCAACCGCGAAAATTGCCGCGAATTAACTTGGTCTTTCGGTCATCGCCTGCCACCTCGGGGGCGGGCGGCAAGGGACGGCTTGTGTGAGTATCGCCATCGCATTGGCGCTCGCCCTGGCGACGGCGCCGCCCGCCTCCCAGGCGGCCCTGCCCGCGCCTTCGGCGGTCACCGCCTATCCGGCCTCCTATTTCGCCGCCTCGCAGCCCAATACCGCCCTGGACATGGTCAGGCTGGTGCCGGGCTTCACCTTCGACCCCGGCGTCCAGACGCGCGGCCTCGCCAGCCCCGGAAATGTGCTCATCGACGGCGCGCGGCCGGCGGCCAAGGACGACAGCCTCGACCAGGTGCTGCAGCGCATACCGGCCACCTCGGTGCTGCGCATCGAACTCATCCGCGGCGGCGCGCCCGGCATCGACATGCTGGGCCGCACGATCATCGCCAATCTGGTCCGGCGCAAGGACCTGGCGGGAACCCTCACCGTCACGGCGACCGGGACCCATGGCCTGGACGCGCGGCGAAGCGGCAGCCTGCTCCTCGACGGCGAACGCAAGATCGGCCAGGCTCGCGTCGAGGTGTCGCTGCAGGTGGCCAAACTGCTCGACGATTCGACCGGCTACGGCGCCTGGACGCGGGCCGACGCCGCCGGGCGCCAAGTGTTCAGCGCCGCCGAAAGCAACCTCGCCGCGCAGGATCTCTACAAGGCCACCGGTGAACTGGAGACGCCCCTTTGGGGCGGCAAGCTCACGCTCAACGCGTCCGGGTCCCTCTCTCCCTACAACCAGCTCACCATCGACACCCTGCCGCCGCCGGCCGGTTCCGAGATCGACCGGGCGAAGTTCGAGACCGACAGCCTGGAGCTGGGCCTGCGCTACGAACACCCCATCGGCGCCCGGCTCTCCAGCGAGACCTATGGGTTGCAGCGGTTCGGCCGGGTGCTCAATCCGGACGATTTCCAAAGCACGCCGGCCACCGTCGCGCTGACCGGCGATGACCTTTCGGATATCTTCAACCTCGTCGAACACACCCGCGAAAGCATCGTCCGCGAGACGCTGACCTATGCGCTGACCCGCACCGTCACCTTGAAGGTGGGCGTCGAAGCCGATGACAACCGGCTCTCCAGCACCACCAGCTTCATCCAGAACGGCGCGCCGGTGGCCTTGCCGGCCGCCGATGTGACGGTGAGCGAGCTGCGCGGCGAGGTCTTCGCCAGCGCCGCCTGGCAGGCGCGGGCGAACCTGCTCGTGGAGGCCGGCTTTCGCCAGGAAGCGTCCCGCATCACCTCGTCGGGCGATGTGATCAGCGCGCGCGACCTCATCTATCCCAAGCCGCGCCTGGCGGTGACTTGGACGCCGGACAAGGACGATCAGTTTCGCTGGCGCGTGGAACGCGAGATCGGGCAGCTCGACTTCACCGACTTCGTCGCCCAGACGGCCGGCATCAATACCGGCACCGTCGTGGTCGGCAACCCGAACCTCTCTCCGAACCAGGATTGGGCGGTGGAGGCCGACTGGGATCGCCATTTCTGGGGCGGCGCGGTGCTGACCTTGAGCTATCAGCGCCAGATGTACGACCAGCTCATCGACCGCGTCGGCGTGAACAGTCCCTCCGGCGAGTACGACTCCCCTGGCGATATCGGCGCCGCCACGGTGAACACCGAAACGGCCAGCCTCACCCTGCCCACCGATCGCCTCCGCATCGCCCATGGCCTTCTGACCGGCACGGCCACCCTGCGGCAGTCGCGGGTCATCGATCCCACCACCGGCCTACCTCGGCCCGTCACGGCTCTGCACTCCGCCGACTGGGAGGCCCATTTCAGCCAGGGCGTCCCCAAATGGAACGCCAGCTGGGGCGTCGATGTGTTCGGACCCTTCGTGCAGACCTCATACCGGTTCGACGAGGTCGATCAGGTAAAGTTCGCCGGCGCCTACCTTGTCCTCTTCGCCGAATACAAGCCCAGGCCCGACCTCACCGTGAATCTCCAGCTTCTCAATCTGCTGAGCCGCCGGGTGGAATTCAGCCGCCAGATCTTCAACGGTCCACGAAACCTCTTCGGCGTCGATTTCACCGACATCCACAACGACTCCGTGGGCCCGCTCATCAAGCTGAAGATCATCAAGGCGTTTTCCTAGAGCCCGTTGGACCCGAGGATGGCATTTGAACAGGCTGCCAGGCGCCGGGCACGCTCAATTCAGGGTTCCTTGCCCCCCCTTCCCTTCCCGCCTAGGTTCGCGCCTTTCCACGGGCGGGAAGCGTTCACGGATTCATGGCCGCGCACTATCTGGAATTCGAGCGGCCGATCGCCGAGCTCGAGACCAAGATCGACGAGCTTTCCAAGCTCTCGGAGGTCAATGGCCCAGGCGCCTTCGACGCCGAGATCGCCGCCTTGCACGAGCGGGTCAGCGAGCTTCGCGCCGAAGCCTATGCGCATCTCGACGCCTGGCAGAAGACCCAGATCGCCCGCCATCCGCAGCGCCCGCATTTCGTCGACTACGCGTCCGGTCTGCTCGAGGAGTTCGTTGAGTTGCGGGGCGACCGCAAGTTCGCCGACGATCAGGCGATCCTGGGCGGACTGGCGCGGTTTCGCGGCCAGCCGGTGATGGTGATCGGCCAGGAAAAGGGCCACGACACCACCACGCGCATCAAGCACAATTTCGGGGCCGCGCGCCCCGAGGGCTACCGCAAGGCTGTGCGGCTGATGGATCTGGCCGAGCAGTTCAACCTCCCGGTCCTCTCCTTCATCGACACAGGCGGCGCCTATCCAGGTATCGGCGGCGAGGAGCGGGGCGTCGCCGAGGCCATCGCGCGGGGCGCCGAGCGGTGCCTCACCCTGGGCGTCCCGATGATCGCCACCATCACCGGCGAGGGCATGAGCGGCGGGGCGATCGGCATCGCGGCCGCCAACAAGGTGCTGATCCTGGAGCACTCCATCTACGCGGTGATCTCGCCCGAGGGCTGCGCCTCCATCCTGCTGCGGGACCGCGCCCTGGCCCAGGGAGCGGCGGAGGCCATGAAGATCACCGCCCAGGACCTGATCGGTCTCAAGGTGGTCGACCGGGTCATCGAGGAGCCAGTGGGCGGCGCCCACGCCGATCCGGCCTTGACCATCAGCCGGGTGGGCGATGCGGTGGAAGCCGAACTGACGGCGCTTCTCCCCCTGTCGCCGGACGCCCTGCGCGAACAGCGCGCCGAGCGGTTCTACGCCATCGGCCGCCCGTAGGAGCGTTTGCCGCCGGGCCTTGCCTGACGCGGCGAAACTCGGCTTAGGTGCGGTTCAAACAATTGTTCGGAGCCACCGCCATGATCAAGACGCGCTTCACCGAGCTGTTCGGAGTCGACCATCCGATCGCCCAAGGCGGCATGCAGTGGGTGGGCCGCGCGGGCCTGGTCTCGGCGGTGGCCAACGCCGGCGCGCTCGGCTTCATCACCGCGCTCACCCAGCCGACGCCGGAGGATCTGAGCAAGGAAATCGCCCGTTGTCGCGACTGGACCGACAAGCCGTTCGGCGTCAATCTCACCATCCTGCCGGCGATCAAGCCGCCGCCCTACGCCGAATACCGGGCGGCGATCATCGAATCGGGGATCAAGATCGTCGAGACGGCCGGCTACAAGCCGCAGGAACACGTCGATGAGTTCAAGAAGTACGCGATCAAGGTAATCCACAAATGCACCTCGGTGCGCCATGGCCTGTCGGCCGAGCGCATGGGCGTCGATGCGCTGTCCATCGACGGCTTCGAGTGCGCCGGCCACCCCGGCGAGGACGACGTCCCGGGACTGATCCTCATTCCGGCCGCGGCCGACAAGATCAGGATTCCGATGATCGCCTCGGGCGGCTTTGGCGACGCGCGCGGCCTGGTGGCCGCCCTGGCCCTGGGCGCCGACGGCATCAACATGGGCACCCGCTTCATGGCCACCGCCGAATCGCCCATCCATGAAAACGTCAAACAGCAGATGGTGGCCAACGACGAGCGGGCCACCGACCTCATCTTCCGCACCATGAGGAACACCGCGCGCGTGGCCAAGAACGCCATCAGCCAGCAGGTGGTGGAGCTGGAAAGGGGCGGCGCCAAGTTCGAGGAGGTGCGCGAACTGGTGGCCGGCTCACGCGGCAAGGTTGTCTATGAGACCGGTGATCCCGATCACGGCATCTGGTCGGCCGGCCAGGTCCAGGGCCTGATCCACGATGTGCCCAGTTGCGCCGAACTCATTCATCGCATCGTCGCCGAGGCGGAAGCGATCATTCTGGGACGGCTGAAAGGGATGATCGGCAGGCCGACCGCGATTGCGGCCGCGTGAGGGCCCGTCACTTGCGCTCCACGGCGATGTCGCCGGCCGAGGGGAGGCGCCCATCGCGTTCCTTGATCAGATCGCGCAGATCGACGTCGATCTCGCGGCGCTGCGCGGGCTGGAAGATGGGATAGCGAAAGCCCCTCAGGCCCGTCGACGAGGCGACCTCGCGCGCGTCGATGAAGATGAAATAGCCCTGGAACGCCCCGTCGGCGCGGGGCGCGCCCTGAAGGTGGATGGCCTCCAGTTCGGCGGCGCAATCATCGAGGCTGGCCACGTCCCTCGCCACGACGGCAAAGGCCGGCCGGCCATCATGGGCGCCGCCCGTGCTTCCCCCATTGTCGGCGCGCCAGCACACCCCTGGCTCGGCCGGCGCCCCGGCGCCCTGGCAGCCGATCAGCATCAAGGCGCCGGCGCCCAGGGCGGCGGCGCCAGCGAGGCGGCCATGGAAACGCGAAGCAAATTTCATCCCAGTTCCTCGAGATCCGAGCGCCTGTGCGGCGCCGCCGCGCCCCAACGCCCCATTGACGCCACGGTGTCGGGCCATGGGCGAGCGGCAAGGACCTTCCGTTTGCTTGAAGACGCGCCCTCTGACCATTAGGTCTACACGGGCCGGGCCAAAAGGACCTCTGAATAATCGATGGCGAAAATCACCCTGGTGGATGACGACGAAAACATCGTCGCCTCGGTTTCCCTGGCGCTGGAAAGCCATGGGCATAAGGTGAAGTCGTTCTACGACGGGTCTTCGGGATTGGCGGCCTTGGAGAGCGATCCGCCCGACTTGGCTATCCTGGACGTCAAGATGCCGCGCATGGACGGGATGGAGGTTCTGCGGCGCCTGCGCCAGACCACCAATCTGCCGGTGATCATCCTCACGTCCAAGGACGAGGAGATCGACGAAATCCTCGGCTTCAACCTGGGCGCCGACGACTATATCCACAAACCCTTCAGCCAACGGCTGTTGATCGAACGGGTGAAGGCGGTGCTGCGCCGCGCCAATCCCGAGGAGGGCGACGCCGGCGGGGCCGGGAACGGCTCGGCGTCCAAGGCGATCAAGCGCGGGCGCCTCACGCTCGACCCGGCGCGTCACGATTGCCTGTGGGAAGGCAAGCCGGTGCGCCTGACGGTGACCGAGTTCCTGCTTCTCCAGTCCCTGGCCCAGCGACCGGGTTTCGTGAAGAGCCGCGACAACCTGATGGACGCCGCCTACGAAGATCAGGTCTATGTGGACGATCGCACCATCGACAGCCACATCAAGCGTATGCGCAAGAAGTTCCGCGAGGTCGATGAGGAGTTCGACGCGATCGAGACCCTCTATGGTGTCGGATACCGTTACCGCGAATCCTGAACTGAAGGCCCGCCGGGCCGGCCGAGAGGCCCCCGAGCGTCGAGCCGCCACGGCGCGCGGGGGCCGTTGGCAGCTGGGCTCCCGCCTGGGCCGACTGATCATCATCCTCAACCTGATGGGCTTGGCGATCCTGATCGGCGGCGCCCTCGTTCTCAACGAACTTCGCCAGGGCCTCGTCAACGCCCGTCTGGAAGGTCTGCGGCTCGAAGGCCAGGTTATCTCCAATGTCATCGACCAGTGGGGCACCCGCGGCGAACCAGAACCGGCGCTCGAGGCCGACGACGCCAGCAGCATACTGCAGGCCTTGTTCGACACCGCGCACGCGCAACGCGCCCGTCTCTTCGATGTCGACGGTCACGTGATCTTCGATTCCAGGAACGTCGCCGATCGTGTCGAAGCCAGCGCGCTGCCGCCGGCGGCCAAGCGCGGTGAGCACCCCATCGGACTTGGCCTGGGCGCGGTCTCGCGGAGCCGACGGCTGGCCCTCGCCCATGCCGAACTCGCCCGGGAGCTGGGCCGGGCGCTGCGTGGCGACACGGTCTCCAACGTGCGGATCGGCGAAGATGGGCGCAAGGTCGTGTCGGTCTCCATCCCCATCGCGCACGTTCGTGAGGTCCTGGGGGTTCTCACCTTGGAGGCTGGTGACGTCGAACAGATCATCGCCGCCGAGCGGGTGGCGCTTATTCCCTTCATTCTCATGGCCGTGGCGGCGACCCTCCTCTCCTCTCTGCTGCTGACCACCCTCATCGCGCGGCCCGTCCTACGTCTGGCCAGAGCCGCCGATCGGGTGCGCCTGCAGCGGTCCCGAGCCATTGCCCTGCCCGATCTCGCTCGCCGGCGAGATGAACTGGGCGACCTGACACGCTCGCTTGAGGACATGACCCACACTCTCTCGGAGCGCATGGAGGCCATCGAGCGCTTCGCCGCCGACGTGGCGCACGAGCTGCGCAATCCGATGACCTCGATTCGCTCGGCCGTGGAAACCCTCGAACTAGTCAAGGAAGCCGGACCTCGCGGCCGGCTGCTGGCCATTCTGCAGCAGGACGTCGGACGCCTGGATCGCCTGATTACCGACATCTCCAATGCCTCGCGCCTCGACGCCGAACTGGCGCGCGAGTCGCCAAGGCCCCTCGATCTGGCCCGCCTCCTGGCAGACATCTGCTTCTTCTACGAGGCTACGGCAAAGCCGGGCGAGCCTGGCGTGCGCTTCGTCGAGGCGCCGTCGCCCGAACCGATGCGCGTGTCGGGCCGCGAGGGACCGCTGGGCCAGGTCATCCGCAATCTGGTGGACAACGCCCGCTCGTTCAGCCCCAAGGGCGGCGAGGTCCGGGTCGGCATCCGGCGAGTCCGCCGCGAAGTCATCGCCCAGATCGACGACGATGGTCCCGGCATGCCGCCCGAGAACTTGGAGACGGTGTTCGACCGCTTCTACACATCCAGGCCAAAGGGGGCTGCCTTCGGCGGCAACTCGGGTCTCGGCCTGGCCATCGCCCGGCAGATCGTCGAAGCCCATGGTGGACGGCTGTGGGCGGAAAACCGGATGCAGGGCGGCGCCGTCGCCGGGGCGCGGTTCATTGTCGCCCTTCCCAGCGCATGATCCGCCACGCCGGTCTCATCGCGCGCCGCCTCGGCGGTTCGTGGCGCGGGATCCTGATCGAAGGGCCTTCGGGGTCCGGCAAAAGCGATCTGGCCCTGCGCGCCCTGTCGCAGGGTTTTCGCCTGGTGGCCGACGACCGCGCCCTGATGTTCGTCTCGCAAGGCAGGCTGTTTGGCCGCGCGCCGGCCACCTTGGCCGGGCTGATGGAGGCGCGAGGGGTAGGCGTCCTGCCTGCCCCCTGCCTCCCCTTCGCCGAGATCGTTCTTGCGGCGCATTGCGTTCCAGATGCCGGGGATGAGGAGCGCTTTGCCGACCTGCCTTGCCAAACCATTTTAGGAATCGACATCCCGGCCCTCGATCTATGGCCTCTCGCGGCCTCGGCGCCGGCGAAACTTGCCCGGGCGCTCGAACATCTTGGAGCGCGGGCGCAACCAGAGTATCAAGCGCGCTTCGCGTCCCCGGGTCGGCGCGTGGGCGCTTAGGGGATTGCCGTTGAGGCATCTTGCATGATCGGGCTCGTGATCGTCACGCACGGGCGGCTGGCCGAAGAGTTCGTCTACGCCATGGAGCATGTGGTCGGCCCGCAGGCGGCGGTGGCGTCCATCTGCATCGGTCCCGACGACGACATGGAGCGGCGGCGCCGCGACATTCTCAAGGCCTGCGAACTGGTCGATCTGGGTCAGGGCGTCATCCTGCTCACCGACATGTTCGGCGGCACGCCGTCAAATCTCGCCATCTCGGTTATGGAGCAGACGCGCGCGGAGGTGATCGCCGGCCTCAACCTGCCGATGCTGATCAAGCTGGCCAGCGTGCGCTCCCGCGAGCCTCTGGACGCCTGCGTCGCCCACGCCCAGGAAGCGGGCCGCAAGTATATCTCCGTCGCCTCCTACGTTCTGGCCGGCGAAAAGTGAGCACACGGGCCACCGTCGAAATCGTCAATGAACGGGGTTTGCACGCCAGGGCGTCGGCCAAGTTCGTGAAGCTCGCCGGCGCGTTCGACGCGGAGGTTCTCGTGACCCGGGACGAGCACACGGTCGACGCTCTCTCGATCATGGGCCTGATGATGCTGGCCGCCGGACCCGGCGCGACGATCGCCATAAGCGCGCGGGGCCGCCAGGCGGGCGAGGCGGTGGCTGCGCTCTCGCGGCTGGTGGCCAACCGCTTTGAGGAAGACCGGTGACGATCGAATCATAAAGACATAAAGATATCCTTATATCCTTGTTGCGAGTCGGCGCCGGGCCGTCTATAGAGCCCGCCACACGCGCAAGGAGCTTCTTCGTGGCCGACTACATCGTCAAGGACATCGCCCTGGCCCCCTGGGGCCGCAAGGAAATCGACATCGCCGAAACAGAGATGCCGGGCCTGATGGCGGTGCGCGCGGAGTTCGGGGCGGACAAGCCTCTGACGGGCGCCCGTGTCGCCGGCTCCCTGCACATGACCATCCAAACCGCCGTGCTGATCGAGACCCTGCAGGCCCTCGGCGCCGCCGTGCGCTGGGCTTCGTGCAACATCTTCTCCACACAGGACCACGCCGCCGCGGCCATCGCCGCCACCGGCACGCCGGTCTTCGCCGTCAAGGGCGAAAACCTGATCGAGTATTGGGAATACGCTCACAAGATCTTCGAATGGAGCGACGGCGGCCATCCCAACCTGATCCTGGACGATGGCGGCGACGCCACCCTGCTCTGCGTTCTGGGTCCCAAGGCCGAACAGAACCCGTCCCTCCTCGACCGCCCCAATAATGAAGAGGAAGAGGCGCTCTACGCGGTGATGAAGCGCTATCTGAAGGACAAGCCCGGCTTCTATTCAGCCATCCGCGACGCGATCAAGGGCGTATCCGAAGAGACCACCACGGGCGTCCACCGCCTTTATCAGATGGCCGAGCGCGGCGAGTTGCCGTTTCCGGCCATCAACGTCAACGACAGCGTCACCAAGTCCAAGTTCGACAACCTGTACGGCTGCCGTGAGAGCCTGGTGGACGCCATCCGGCGCGGCACCGACGTCATGCTGGCCGGCAAGGTCGCCGTGGTCTGTGGCTACGGCGATGTCGGCAAGGGCTCGTCCGCCTCTCTGCGCCAGGGCGGAGCACGGGTCATCGTCACCGAAATCGACCCCATTTGCGCCCTGCAGGCGGCCATGGAAGGCTACGAGGTTCGAACGCTCGAGGATTCACTGAAGACCGCCGACATCTTTGTCACCGCAACCGGCAACAAGGACGTAATAACCGTCGATCACATGCGCGGGATGAAGAACAACGCCATCGTCTGCAACATCGGCCACTTCGACTCCGAGATTCAGATTTCAGGCCTTCGCAATTTCAAGTGGGATGAGATCAAGCCTCAGGTCCACCATGTGGAATTCCCTGACGGCAAGAAGATTATTGTGCTCTCCGAAGGCCGCCTGGTGAATCTCGGCAACGCCACTGGGCACCCCAGCTTCGTGATGAGCGCCAGCTTCACCAACCAGACGCTCGCCCAGATCGAACTGTGGACCAACGCCGGCGCCTACAAGACCCAGGTCTACACCCTCCCCAAGCACCTCGACGAGAAGGTCGCGATGCTTCACCTCGATAAGCTCGGCGCGCGCCTCACCAGGCTTTCCAAGGACCAGGCCGATTACATCGGCGTGCCCGAGCAGGGTCCCTTCAAGCCGGACCACTATCGCTACTAGGCCCCCGATTCCGCCGCGCCAACGATGACCCGCCAGATCGCCGGGCTCGGCGAGGTCGCCGACCGTTACGATGTGCTGCTCAGCGACGTGTGGGGCGTGATTCACAATGGTCGCGAGGCTTTCGAGGCGCCGTGCGCGGCCCTGGCCCGTTGGCGGCGCGAACGGGGTCCGGTGATCCTCATCTCGAACTCGCCCCGTCCCTCCAGCGGCGTGGCCGGCCAGTTGGATGGCTTTGGCGTGCCGCGGGAAGCCTGGAGCGCCGTCATCAGCTCTGGCGACGCCACGCGCGATCTGCTGGCGGCGCGGGCGCCCGGCCCTGCCTGGCGCATAGGACCCGCGCGCGACGCGCCGCTCTTCGAGGGTCTCGACCTTCAATTCGCCGGCCCCGGCGAGGCGGTTTTCATCGCCTGCACCGGACCCGAAAACGACGAGGTCGAGACGCCGGAGGATTACCGCGCCGCTCTCGCCGCCGCCGCCGCGCGCGGACTGGAAATGGTTTGCGCCAATCCCGATAAGGTGGTCCAGCGGGGTGACCGGCTGATCTATTGCGCCGGCGCGCTGGCGGGCCTCTACGAGACCCTCGGCGGCAAGGTGGCCATGGCGGGAAAGCCCTTTGCGCCGATCTACGATCTCGCCCTGGGCCGAGCCGAGCAATTTCTCGGCCGACCCCCAGATCGCCGCCGCGTTCTGGCCATCGGCGACGCCATCGCCACTGACATAGTGGGCGCGCAGAGGCAGGGGCTCGATACGCTGTTCATCGCCTCCGGAATCCACGGGGAGGCCGCGGTCGATCCGGGCGGCGCCTTGAACCTGGCGGCCTTGGACGCCCTGAGGGCGGCCGATCAGGCGGCCCCGGACTTCGCCATGGCCGATCTGGCCTGGTGAACGGCTCTCGCCAAGCGCGTCGAACAGGCTAAAACCGGGAGCGATGTCCCGGGCGGCCTCATGAAAATCCTCCATGGCTGGAAGAATCTCGCCGACGCCGACAAGGGCGCGGCGGTGGCTCTGGGCAACTTCGACGGGGTCCACCTCGGCCACCAACGGGTCATCGAAGAGGCCGGCCAGGCGGCGGCCCGCCTTGGCGCGCCACTCGGCGTAATCAGCTTCGAGCCTCACGCGCGCATGCACTTCCAGCCGGACGCGCCGCCGTTCCGCCTGATGACGTCGCGACAATTGGCGGCGACAGTGGCGCGGCTCGGCGCCGAGCGCCTCTATATCCTGCCCTTCGGCGCGGAGATGGCCAACTTCTCCGACCACGATTTTGTGCGCGATGTGCTGGTCGGGGCCCTGGCCGTCCGCCATGTCGCGGTGGGGTTCGACGTCACATTCGGCAGGGGCCGCACCGGCGATCCCGCCTCCATGCGCCGCTATGGCGAGACCTTCGGATTCTCCGTCTCGGTCGCCCCCGCCCTCGAGGCGGCCGGCGTGAAGATCTCCTCGTCCAGCATCCGCGACGCTCTGCGCGAAGGCCGACCGGAAGCCGCCGCGACGGCCCTGGGGCGTCCGTTCGCCATCGAAGGGGTGGTCCAGAAGGGCCGCCAGCTCGGCCGGCGCCTTGGCTTTCCCACCGCCAATGTCCCGCTCGGCGACTATGTCGCCCCGAGGTTCGGCGCCTACGCCACCCGCACGCGCCTCGGCGATGGCCGTGAGCTGGCCGGTGTCGCCAACATCGGCGTCAACCCCACCACCGGCGAGGTCCCCCCCCGCCTCGAGGTCTGGTTGTTCGACTTCGATGAGGATATCTATGGCGAGATTATCGAAACCGATCTCATCGCCTTTCTGCACCCGGAGGAGAAGTTCCCCTCCATCGACGCCATGGTCGAACAAATTCGCCGCGATGAAGGGCGCGCGCGGGCGATGTTGGGGACCTAGCGAGCCAGCGGCGCCTCTGATACATCCAAGCTCATGACGCAGGTTCGGAAGGTTTCGCGAATTAAGCGCCCGGCGTGACGCCGCCGGAACGAAGGTTCCAGCGCGCGCCGGGAACGCCTCGCCCCTGGTTGAACTCGATCCTCCCCCCTGAGCTTGATTGCACAAAGAACCGTCATGGCCGACGACGCCGAAACTCTGCACCGCGACTACCGTGAGACCATCTTCCTGCCGCGCACGACCTTTCCCATGCGCGCCGGTCTGCCCCAGCTGGAAACGCGCATCCTGGAGACCTGGGGCGATCTCTACAGCCTGGTCCGCGCGACGCGTCAGGCGGCGGGCGCGCCGCTGTTCGTTCTCCACGACGGCCCACCCTACGCCAACGGCGCCATTCACATCGGCCACGCTCTGGACAAACTGATCAAGGACTTTGTGGTCAGGTCCCGTTTCGCCATGGGCTACGATGTCGACTACGTTCCAGGCTGGGACTGCCATGGACTGCCGATAGAATGGAAGATCGAGGAGGAGTTCCGGGGCAAGGGCAGGGGCAAGGGGGAAGTCTCCAAGGCTGAATTCCGCGCCCGCTGCCGCGCGTACGCCGGCGGCTGGATCGCCGCGCAATCGGTCGAGTTCCAGCGCCTGGGGGTGCTCGGCGACTGGGCGAACCGCTACGCCACCATGGACTATGGCGCCGAGGCGGCGATCGTCGCGGAGTTCCACAAGTTCATCGCCGCCCGCCAGGTCTACCGCGGCTCAAAGCCGGTGATGTGGAGTCCGGTGGAGCGCACCGCTCTGGCCGACGCGGAGGTCGAATACCACGATCACGTATCGCCGACGGTGTGGGTGAAGTTCCCGGTGGTCGAGGGTCCCGACGAGGCGCTCGGCGCGGATGTGGTCATCTGGACCACGACGCCCTGGACGCTGCCGGCCAATCGCGCCATCGCCTACAACCCGGACATCGCCTACGCGGTCTTTGAGGTCGAGTCGCTGGAAGCGGGCCTGACCTTCGAGCCTTGGGCCATGCCCGGCGACCGCTTGATCCTGGCGCGAGCTCTGGCCGAGGACGTGTTCGCGGCCGCCAAGATCGCCAGATGGCGCATGGTGGCGAGCATCGATTGCGCCGGCATGGTGTGCGCCCATCCGCTGGCCGAGCTGGATGGGGGTTACCGGTTTCCCGTCCCCCTACTGGCGGGCGCTCACGTGACCGAAGACGTCGGGACGGGATTTGTCCACACCGCGCCGGGTCACGGCGCCGACGACTTCACTCTTTGGATCGCCAGCGGCCAGCGCGAGATTCCCGAGACCGTGGACGAGGACGGCGCCTACTATGCGCATGTTCCCCTGTTCGGTGGCCTCAAGGTGCTGGAGACCGAGGGCAGGAAAGCGGGCAAGTTCGGACCCGCCAATCCGGCGGTGATCGAAGCGCTGATCGAGGCGGGCGCGCTTCTGGCCCGCGGACGCCTGGAGCACAGCTATCCCCATTCCTGGCGATCCAAGGCGCCGGTGATCTTCCGCAACACCCCCCAATGGTTCATCCGCCTGGACGAGCCCCTGGACGATCCCGTTCATGCGGGACGGACCTTGCGCGAAACCGCCCTGGCCGCCATCGACGCCACGGCCTTTTATCCCGAGAGCGGACGCGCGCGCATCCGCGCCATGGTCGAAAGCCGCCCCGACTGGCTGGTGAGCCGCCAGCGCGCCTGGGGATCGCCCATGGCGATGTTCGTGGACAAGGCCACCGGCGAGCCGCTGATCGACGAGTTGGTCAACGCCCGGATCGTAAACTTGATCGCGGAGGAAGGCGCGGACGCCTGGTTCACGCGGCCGGCCGGCGATTTTCTGGGCAACCACGACCCGGAAGCTTACGAGAAAGTCGACGACATCCTCGACGTCTGGTTCGACTCCGGCTCGACGCACGCTTTCACTCTGGAGGGCCGCGAGGCGAGCCGCTGGCCGGCCGACCTTTATTCCGAAGGGTCCGATCAGCACCGGGGCTGGTTCCAGTCCTCCCTCCTGGAAGCCTCCGGCACCCGCGGACGCGCACCCTACGACGCCGTCCTCACCCATGGCTTCACCCTCGATGAGAAGGGGGAGAAGATGTCCAAGTCGCTGGGCAACAGCGTCGAGCCGCAGGACGTGACGCGGCAAAACGGCGCGGAGATCCTGCGCCTGTGGGCGGCGCTGTGCGACTATTCGGAGGACCAGCGCATCGGTCCCACCGTCCTGCAGACCACCGTCGACGCCTACAGGAAACTGCGCAACACGATCCGCTATCTACTGGGCGCCTTGGCCGATTTCGACGACGCCGAGCGGGTGGAGGCCAAGGACATGCCGCCGCTCGAGCGGTATGTGCTGCACCGCCTTTGGGAGCTCGACGCCGTCGTGCGCCGGGCTTACGGGACCTACGCCTTCACCGACGTGATCCGACCTCTCGCCGATTTCTGCTCCAACGACCTTTCGGCGCTGTTCTTCGACATCCGCCGCGACGCCCTCTACTGCGACCGGCCGGACTCCGCGCGCCGACGCGCCTGCCGCACGGTGCTGGACCTCACCTTCGAACGCCTCACGCTGTGGCTGTCGCCCCTCATTCCGTTCACCATGGAAGAGGCATGGGCGACACGGTTTCCCGATGCCGGCTCCAATAGCCTGCGCGTCTTTCCGCCCACGCCCGAAACCTGGCGCAACGCGGCGGAGGCGGAGCGCTGGGCGCTGATCGAGCGCGTCACCAGCGTGGTCACCGGCGCCCTCGAAATCGAGCGGCGCGACAAGCGCATCGGCGCCGCCTTGGAAGCCGCGCCGCGCGTCCACCTCGCCGATCCGGCGCTGCTTTGCGCATTCGACGGTCTCGATCCGGCCGAAGTGTTCCGCACCAGCCAGGCGAGGCTGATCCCGGGCGAGGGTCCGCCGACGGCGTTCCGCCTCGACGGCGTGGACGGGGTCGCCGTCGAACCTCTGAGGGCCGAAGGCCGTAAATGCGCGCGTTCATGGCGGATCCTGCCGGAGGTGGGAACCGACCCTCTCTATCCGGACCTGTCGCTGCGCGACGCCGACGCCGTGGCCTGGTGGGACGCGAAGCACGCATGATCAAGATCACCCGCTGGGGCGGCCTCGCCTACGGCCTGGCGATCGCCGTCGTCGCCCTCGATCAGGCGGTCAAGGCCTGGATGGTCGGCGGCCTTCGCCTGATCCCGGGCCTGTCGCTGGACGTCTGGGGACCGCTGCGCCTCACGCTGGTCGAGAACCGCGGCGTCAGCTTTGGCCTGTTTCAAAGCGACGCACCCTGGACCCGCTGGGCGCTTGCGGGGTTCTCGCTGGCTGTCGCCGGGGTGCTGGCGGGGTGGGCGAGGCGCGCCGAGCGTCCGCTCACGGGAGTCTGCGTCGGCTTGATCATGGGCGGCGCGGTGGGCAACCTGATCGACCGCGTGCGCTTGGGTTCGGTGGTCGACTTCGTGGACGTCCAGAGTCTGCATTTTCCCTGGGTGTTCAACCTCGCCGATAGCGCCATCACGGTGGGCATTATCCTCCTCTTGGCCGAGAATCTGTTTTCGCCGCGCCCCTCGCCGGCTTGACCGCGAGTGGCGCGCGGGCGGCGAATGCGGTATCGATGCCGGCGCCGAGGCCCGGGGGGCCATTTTGGGAACGAATCAGACATGAGCTTCACCAAGGTCCTGGCCGGGCTGTTGCTGATCGGCGCGGCGGGACTGGCTGGGTGCCAAACCACCTCCAAAGCGCTGGGAATGAGCAAGGTCGCTCCGGACGAATTTCGCGTGGTGAGCAAGGCGCCGCTCGTTCTGCCGCCGGACTATTCGCTTCGCCCACCGGCGCCGGGCGAGCCTCGCCCGCAAGAACTGCAGCCCGAGAGCGCCGCCCGCCAAGCCCTGCTGGGCGCTCGGCAGTCGGAAGTGCGCTCCCAGGGCGAAAAGCTGCTGGCTTCCAAGGCCGGCGGCGACAAGGCCGATCCCCTCATACGCTATGTGGTGGATGACGAGTTCGGCGGCGTCGCCCACAAGGACAAGAGTTTCGCGGACTGGGTGATGTTCTGGCGCAAGGGCCAGCCGGCCGCCGAACCGGGAATCGCCCCGTTGCCCGGCGCCAACACGCCCGCGCCGGTGGATGCCGCCGCGGAGGCTCGGCGGATTCGCAGCCTCACCGGCGATCGAGCGGTGGTCATCGCCCGCAAAGGCTCGAGCAAGATCAAACTGCCGGGCCTGTAGAGGCCGCCGTCAGGCTTGTGGACGAAGCGCCGAGGCTCCGAATTTCGCGCCGAACCGCACCGGCTGGGTTCGCGTCCGAGGCCGAAACGCCGCTTCGCGCCGAACGCCTTGGGCGTCGTCCGAAGGATGAGCCTCGATTGTCTCGCCCAGGAGGAGCTTGGTCGGCGACTGGAACAGCGGCAGGCGCGGTTCGTGCGACGCCTCGAGGGCCGCGACAAACGAATCGCGCCAGACCTCGACGTCGCTTCGGCGAACTCCCTCCATCAGGCGCTGCCAGCGCGCGACGCGCTCGGCCCGCTCCATGGAGAGGGCGCGCTTGAGACCTTCGGAGATCTCCTCGCGGCTGAACGGATTGACGATCACCGCGTCGGTCATCTGCCGGGCCGCGCCGGCGAACCGCGACAGAACCAGGACGCCCGGATCGTCGGGGTTCTGCGCCGCCACATACTCCTTGGCCACCAGGTTCATGCCATCGCGCAGGGGCGTCACCAGACAGACCCGGGCGGCGCGGTAAACCCCGGCCAACTCGTCACGGCGATAGTTGCGGTGAACATAGCGGATCGGCGTGGAGTCCATGTCGGCGTAGGCGCCGTTGATGCGTCCGCACAGGGCGTCGATGCGGGCGCGGAGATCCTGATAGGCCTCCACTTCGCCGCGCGAGGTCGGCGCGACCTGCAGGTAGAGGACTTCACGCCTCATGGCCGGGTTGTCTTCGAGGAACCGCTCGAAGCCCAAAAGCCGTTCCTCCAGGCCTTTCGAATAATCGAGGCGATCGACGCCCACGATCAGGGCGCGGAAGACGCTGGTCGCCGCCATTCGGTCGTAGGCGCGGTGGGCAACCGGCGAAGCGGCGAGGGCCTGAAACTCCTTCACGTCCAGGCCGATGGGGAAGACCTGAGCGCGCAGGCTCGTGCCGAAAGCCTCCAGGCGTCCGTCGGGGCCCCAGCCGCCGCCCGCTTCGCCCAGGACATAGGATTCGAACGCCCATAGCCATTCCTCGGTCTGGAAGCCCACCAGATCGTAGGAGAACAGGGCTTCGACCAGCTGGCGGTTGCGCGGCAGGGTCGTGACGAGTTGTGACGCCGGCCACGGGATGTGCAGGAAAAACCCGATCGGGTTGGTTACGCCCAAGCGCCGAAGCTCCCGGCCCAGGGGGATCATATGATAGTCGTGCACCCAGATCAGGTCGTCGGGCTCGATCATCGGGGCCAGGGTCTCGGCGAACCGCCTGTTCACCCGCTCGTATCCTTCGCCGAAAGAGCGATCGTAGGCGGTCAGATCGATGCGATAGTGAAACAGCGGCCAAAGCGTGCCGTTGGCGTAGCCGTTGTAGTATTCCTCGTAGTCGGCTTCATCGAGATCGACGGTGACGACGGTGACGTCGTCCACGCGCCGGGTGTGGACCTCGCCGGTGAAGGTGTCGATGGTCTCGCCGCTCCACCCGAACCAGAAACCCGAATATTCCCTCAGCGCCGCCGAGAGCGCGACCGCCAGGCCGCCCGCCGGTCCATCGCCCGGCTTCTCCGGCGCGCTCACACGATTGGAGACGACGATCAGGCGGCTCATCGCACTGAACTCCACGGCCGGCTCAGCAGCACGGCGCAGTTGATCAGACCAACAAGCGAGTAGGTCTGCGGATAGTTCCCCCACAAGGCGCCGTCGCTGAGGCTGACGTCCTCCGAGAGCAGGCCGGCGTGGTTTCGCCGGGCGAGCATTTCCTCGAACAGCTGGCGCGCCTCCTCGGTCTCGCCGATCAGATACAGCGCTTCAATGAACCAGAAGGTGCAGAAGTTGAACGCCGTTTCCGGCTGTCCGAAGTCGTCGGGTCGATCGTAGCGCAGCAGATTTGAACCACGCCGCAAGTGTGTCTCGATCGCCTTGAGCGTATCGCGGTGGCGCGGGTCGTCCGGGTTCAGAAAATGCAGGTCCACCAACTGGGTCAGGCTAGCGTCCAGCTCATCGCCGCCGAACGTGGCGGCGAAGTGCCCCGCCTTGGCGTTCCAGGCCTTCTCCTCGATGGCCGACCTGATCAATTCGGCCCGCCCGGTCCAGATGGCCGCTCGCGCGGCCAGGCCCAGTTTCTCGGCCGCCTTGGCCAGGCGGTCGCAGGCCGCCCAGGACATGGCCGCCGAATAGGTGTGGACGGCCGAGCGTGTTCGCAGTTCCCAAGGGCCCGCGTCCGGCTTGTCGAACACCGCGAACGCACGCTCGCCCACCCCCTCGAGCACTTCGAAATCGGCATGGGTCGCTGGCCGCAACAGGCGCTCGTCGAAAAACGCCTGCACGTTCGAAAGCACGATCTGGCCGTAGACGTCATGTTGGATGTGCTCGTGCGCCTGATTGCCCACCCGAACTGGGCCCATGCCGCGATATCCCGGCAAGGAGGTTACCGTGCGCTCGGTGAGAATCGGCTCAAAGCCGACGCCATAGACAGGCTGGATGTGGCCGCCGCCCGCCGCATCGACGATGTTGCGCAGATAACCCAGATATCGTTCGAGAATGTCCACGGCGCCCAACCGGTTGAGGGCCTGGACCACATAGTAAGCGTCGCGGATCCAGCAATAACGATAGTCCCAATTGCGGCCGCTGCCGGGCGACTCGGGAATGGAAGTGGTCAGAGCCGCGACGATCGCGCCGGTCTCGTCGTAGGCGCACAGCTTCAAGGTGATGGCCGCCCGGATCACCGCTTCCTGCCACTCGAGAGGAATCGCCAGCGTGCGCACCCATCCGCGCCAGTAGGCGGCGGTATCCTCCAGCATGGTGTTGGCGGTGGACAGCACCTCGCCCTGGAACGGCTCGTCGGGACCCAGAAAGAAGGCGATCGGCGCTTCCAGGCGAAACGTCCGTTCCTCCAGCACATGGGAGACAGGGACATTTGTGGTCAACCGCAGGGTCACGTCCTGGGCGGCGTAGCGGATGTGGTTCGAACCGGAGGTCACCGGCGCCGCGCCCGAACCCCAATCCACGGTGGGGCGCAGGCGGATGGTTATGCGGGGCGAGCTCGCCAGCGGCCGGACCAGGCGGATGAACGAAGTGGGTCGATAGCTGCGCCCGTACAGGCGAAAGCGCGGCGCGAAGTCGATTATCTCGGCCCGCGCCCCGGCCTTGTCAGTGATTTCCGTGCGCAGAATGGGGGTGTTGCGCAGATAGGCTTGCCGCGTCTCGGCCGCGCCGGCGACATCCACCGACCAGAACCCCACGCCGCTCCCATCGTCCGCCTCGTCACCGGCCAGCAGGCTGGAGAACACCGGATCGCTGTCCACCCTGGGCGCACAGCACCACACGAACCGGCCCCGGCGGTCGATGAGGGCGCTGATCGACGAATTGCCTATGGGCGCGAGGTCGAGATCGCGCATCGCTCAGACGGTCTCCAGGGCCCGGCGCAGCCACGTCTGGGCGGCCGTTACATCGGCGAGCGCATAGAGAGCCTTGGTGGGGCGGCGGCGCCCAACGACGACCCCGTAGCCGCCCAGGGCGCGCGCCGCGGCGAAGCCGTGCTCGTCGGTCAGATCGTCGCCGACGAAGACAGGCGTGAAGCCGGCGAAGGGGGCTTCGGCCATGAACGCGGCGACCGCTCCGCCCTTGTCGGGACCGGGCGCGCGCAGTTCGACGACCATATCGCCCTCCTGGACAATCAGGCCCAGGCTCGCGCCAAGCCGCTTGGCCAGATCCCGGCACGCCTCGCCCGCCGCTGGCGCGGCTCGGTAATGCAGGGCGACGGCCGCGCCCTTGTCTTCGACGAGAAGGTGAGGGTCGGCTTTGGCGAAAGCCGAGAAGGCGGCCAGTGCGTCGCCGACCCGCGCGTCGGCGCCCGCGGCGATGATCCGCCCGTCAGCCGTCCGGCGCACCAGGCCGTGCACGGCCGCCACGGCGGCAATGCGCCCTTCCAGCACCCGGTCCAGATCGCAAAGGCCCCGGCCGCTGACCACCGCTATCCGGCCATGCAGGGCCCGGGCCAGGGCGTCCAGAAGCCGGCGCCGCGAGGCGTCCGGCTTCACCGCGTCCGGGGTCGCCTCGATGGGGGCGAGGGTGCCGTCGAGATCGGCGAAGAGCGCGATCCGCTTCAGGTCGGGAACGTTGGGGGCGCGCAGCGCTTCGTCTGCCGCGGTGGAGAACGCCGCCAGTGTCATGAAGTCATCCTACCCCCACCCGCCCAATGAACGCCGCGCCGCCTCATTCGATCCGCTCCGAGCGCCCTCGGACTCAGCCTTCGATCACCACCGAGACGGATCGATCCGAACTGGGTCCCGGCACGGCCGCTATCCTGCCCCCGAGGCGCTGGAAGTCTATATCCACGCAGGCCTCGCCGACAGCCAAGCCGGTGAGAGACAGTTGGTCCACGCCCGCCGGCAGGGTCGGGCGCGCCAGGCGCACTTCACGGCGTTCGGCGTCGATGGAAAGTCCAAGGCAGGCTTGCAGCATCATGAACGTCGATCCGGCCGCCCATGCCTGCGGCATGCAGGCCACCGGATAGGCGATCGGCGGCTCGTCGGGCTGCCGCACAAAGCCGCACAACAATTCGGGCATGCGCATCTCAAAAGTCTTGGACGCCTCGAACAAGTCGAACAGGATTTTAGCCGCCCCGGCGCGCTCGCCATAGCGCGCCATGCCCGCCACCGCCAGCGCCGTGTCGTGCGGCCAGATGGAGCCGTTGTGATAGGACATGGGATTGAAGCGCATCGTCCCCACCGCCAGCGTGCGGATGCCCCAGCCGCTGTCGAATTTGGCCGACAACAGCCGTTGAGTGATCTTGGCCGCCCGCTCGGGGGTGGGCAATCCGACGAACAGTAGATGTCCTGGGTTGGACGTCAACGGGCCGCATGGGTGGCCTTCGCCATCGATCGCCAGGGCGTAAAAGCCGCGACGCTCCATCCAGAAGCGGGCTTCGACGGCTTCGCGCATGACTTCGGCGCGCGCCGACCACGCCCCCGACCCAGGTTCGCCCAGCCGGTCGGCCATCATCGCCATGGCCCGCCAGGCGGCGAACGCGTAGCCTTGGACTTCAATGAGCGCGATCGGGCCGGACGCAAACCGCCCGTCGTCGTGGAAGATCGAATCGACGCTGTCCTTCCACCCCTGATTGGAGAGGCCGCTGTCGGCGCCCCGGGCATAATCGATAAAGCCGTCGCCGTTGGAGTCGCCGTAGTCATCGAGCCAGGCGACGGCCGCGAGGAGGGCCGGCCAGAGGCGTCGAATGAGCGCCAGATCGCCGGTTCGTTGGAAATAGGCGCCGGCCAGCGCGACGAACAAGGGCGTGGTGTCGACGCCCCCATAGTAGAGGCCGAACGGAATCTCCTTCAGGGTGGCCATCTCCCCGCGGCGCGTCTCATGCATGATCTTGCCGGGTGAGGCGTCGCCGAAGGCCGATAGCGAGGTCGCCTGGCGGCCGGCGAGATAGGTCAAAACGCCCTTGGCCAGCGAGGGGTCCAGCCACAGCATCTGCCAGGCGGTAATGATGCCGTCCCGCCCGAACGGCGTCGAAAACCACGGGATGCCCGCGTAGGGGTAAAGACCGGTGGGAAGGACGGTGCTGAGGACGGCCACGTCGGCGCGCGACTGATCCAGCCATGCGCCGAAGGCGCCGTCGGCCGCGGTGAGGCGCGCGCCGCGATGCTTGACCTCGCGCACGATGCGCCGCGCGGCGCCGATGGCGTCCACGAAGCGCTCGCGCATGGGCGGTTCTTTTTCGCCGGGACCTGCCTCCACATAAAGATCCATGCGCTTGCCGGGGGCCACGGCGAACATGAAGTCGGCTCTGCTCGCCGTCAGGCGCCAGGGGGGCTCGGAGAACATCACCGCGCCGCTCCGCTCGACGTCATCCAGACCCCTGTAGCCGAACACGACTCCGCGCCCCGTCAGGCGCGGCGCCATCAGGACGCCGCGCGCCGCGCGCCGCATGCCGCGTACTTCGAACATGTCGCGAAAATCGGCCCCGAATTCGAAGGCGATAGGCAGCATGACCTCATCGAGCCCGAAATTGGTCAGCCGCAGCCGCTCGAACAGGCGCCCGCCGTGGATGCACCGCTTGCGCTCCACATGGATGACCCCGCGGGGCGTCGCCCGCCCGCCCACCGGCGGCAAGGCCAGATTGGCGCCGTTGAAGGTGAACTCGGCGTTGTCACGGGAAAGGCCGAAACTGAGCTTCGAGGGCCGTCTCTCGCCGATCAGCAGACGAAACCGCGACAGGATACGGGTGTCGTCGCTGAATAGGCCATCGGCGCCGCCGAGCACATCGCCCCACGCGTCGGCGACGAGGAAGGTGTCGCCGTCCTTTATCGACAGCAACTGCCCCAGGTCGTCGGCGGTCCCGGCCTCGTCGGGCGCCGAAAGGGCGGGTCCAGCGAGATCGTCCATGCCGCCTTTTTAGCTTCAGGCGCTCTGAGCGAACGCCGGCGCTTTGTCTCCCTCGGTATGATTCGAGGCAAGCTCCGAGGCGTAGGGCAGCCGCGCCAGACGATCGGCGTAGAGGTCCAGATAGCCCCTGGCCATGGCGGTCGCCGAAAATCGCCGGTCGAACCGGCGCCGAACTTCGCGCCGATCCAGACCCTGGGCGGCGCGCACCGCCAGAACCGCCTGATCTTCGCCGTCAACCACGAAGCCTGTGACCCCCTCCTCGATGATCTCTGGCGCCGCGCCGTGGCGATAGGCGATGACCGGCGTGCCGCACGCCATGGCTTCGATCGTCACCAGGCCGAAGGGTTCGGGCCACTCGATGGGAAAGAGCAACGCCTCGGCGCCGCCGAGGAAATCGGATTTGTCGGCGTCGTTTATCTCGCCGATGAATTCGATCAGGGGATGGGCGAGAAGCGGGCGAATCTCCGCCTCGAAGTAGGCCTTGTCGGCGGCGTCCACCTTGGCGGCCATCTTCAGCGGCATGCCCAGGCGCTTGGCGATGGCGATGGCGCGATCGGGTCCTTTTTCCGGCGACATGCGGCCCAGGAAGGCGAGGTAGCCGCGCGGGTTGGCCGCGAAGCGATAGAGGCTCTTTGGGAAGCCATGATAGACGGTGCCCGCCCAGTTGGCGAAGGGCAGCGCGGTGCGCTGAGCATCAGAGATCGACACCAGCGGATATTTCGGCCAGCGCCGGAAGACATCGGGCAGGTCCTTGATGTCCAGGCGGCCATGCATCGTGGTGATGGTGCGCGGGGCGATAGCCTCGAACATGGGAAAGTGAACCATGTCCACATGGAAGTGGATGATGTCGAAGCTATCCTGCTTGGCGCGCACTTCGCATAGCATGTTCAGATGGGCGGCGAGGTCGGACTTGAGCGGCGCCGGGTCCAGTCGGATCGCCTGATCGCGCACGGCCACCAATTCGGCGCGCGTCACCGCCTCGGCGCTCGAAAACAGCGTCACCTCGTGGCCCAGGTCGACCAGGGCGTCGGAAAGGTGAGCCACCACGCGTTCGGTGCCGCCGTAGAGCTTGGGCGGAACGGCTTCATAGAGGGGGGCGACTTGAGCAATTCTCACGAGAGACTCCACTGCGGTGCGGGCGGCAACGCTTCAAGAGGCGTTTCGAGGCGGTTTAGTTCCCGCCCCGCCGTCGAGATTTCGCGGAAAGGGCGCTCGCCGGCAGACCGAATCCTTCCAACGGCTCCTCTTTAGATGGGGGCGATGGTGCAGCGCAGCAAGAGCCGCCGGGAAGTGTCTCAGTTTGAAATTTGATCTCGCGTTTCGCGAGCGCGCTGGAAGCGCCGTCCAATTTCCATGATCACCGTCGCTCCCATCACCACCAGCCATAGAAAGCCGATTACGGGCACCTGAATGAACCAGAGCCACGCTTGGGCCAACGACCACATGTAGAAGGGTGTCTGATCCACAGTCTCTCACCCAATGTGGACGAGATACTAGACCGGAAATCTCATTTTGTAAGGCCCACGCTTCGCGGGCGCCGGCCGTTCGGCCAGTTCCGCGATATCTTCCATCGACCATAAGCGCTTCGCGACCCCCGCCGCCATGGCCGGCGTCATGCGGAGCATCTTGTGGATGCGAACGAAATTGTAGAAGGCGAAATAGAGCGCCAGGGCGTGCAGTGGTTGTCCACCTTCTTTGAGAAGGCGTTGGTGAGGCGGGTGAACCGGCGCATCGACATGCGCATGGTGAGGTTCTGGCGCTCGACGTAGGACGTGGAGATGTGCGTTTCGTCCGGCTTGCCTTCGATGGTGATCTTGCGGGCGCCGATGCATTCGGCGGGGCTGTAGCGCCCCGGCGCGGTGATCGTGGGGCCGTAGAGCTTCACGAGCTGGGCATAGTCTACGTCGCCGCCGAACGCGCCTTCCACGGCCTCCAGATAAGCCTTGTGGCCGTCCGTGGTGATCTGGACCCGATTGGCGATCCGGCTCCGAAGATCGTCCATCAAGATCATGGCGGATTGGCCGGAGCGGTCGTCGCAATACCAGGACACGATCAGCTTCGATTGGGCTTCATTGGCCGTCCAGGTCCACACGTCGCCAGCGCCTTCCGGGGGCGGCCTTGGCCGTGGCGACATTCTTCGCCTTCGTGTGGCAGAATGACCAGATTTCGTCGCACTGGACGCGGGAGGCGTTCTGCTAGAGTGTCAAGCATTAAATTCAGAAAGGAATTTCATCGTCTTGTTGTTTTTCCGGCTCGGATCGTCGGCCGAAGCCGGGCGGAATATCGGTTTTTGGCGAGGCCGGAAACTCCGCGAGACCAAACGTGTTGGGCGCGGGGCGCGTGAAAATCTCGCCCTTTCTGACATATGCCGATAAGGAGCCGCCCAGCGATGCACGGTTCGCGGAGTTGGGCTCTTTTCCGACGGCCGTGAGGATATCCAGAAGGTGGAGCGGGTGTCCGACCTTCTGTAATGCATTGCGCGCCAGCGCCACCATGCTTCCGGCGCGCAGCACATCTTCTTCACTGTCTGTTCCGCTTGCGGCCCCTTCTCTGGGGAGCAGTTTCAGCGCCTCTTGGAGTGCCTGTAAATAGGCGCGTCCTTCTCTAACCTGCATCTCAAGCTCTTGGATTTCCGCCTCTTTCCGCTTTATCCGTTCCTCGAACTTCCGTCTTGTCGACATGGTGGTCGGTGCCCGTGAATCTTGTGTTGCGATGTGTGAGTTGTGCTATAGTGCCACACCACACACCCCCACACCACAGGAATCTTTCCCAATGCCCCTTCCGGCCCAGCCCCAGAGACGAACCTTCGAGGCCGCCCGCCAAGTGACTGAAAACGGGACCGAATATTGGCGGGCGCGGGAGCTTCAGACGCTCCTTGGCTATGACACATGGGAAAACTTTGAACGAGTGATAGAGCGCGGACAGGACGCCTGCCTAAGCGTCCGTGAGTCCGTTGGTGACCATTTCCTTGAGGCCACGGAAATGGTCGATATCGGCAGCGGGGCCACACGCGAACGCAGGGATTTCATCCTGTCGCGCTATGGCTGCTACCTAACCGCCATGAACGGTGATCCGAGAAAGACAGAAATCGCAGAGGCGCAAACATATTTCGCCATCCAAACGCGCCGTATGGAGATTGAGGATGAAAGGACCGAAGACAGGGAACGCCTCCGACTGCGGACCAAGGTGTCGGAGTCACACAAGCGCGTAAGCGGAGCCGCGAAGTCGGCCGGCGTCCGCAATCATATGTTCGGCGTCTTCCATGACGCCCGGAGTAAAGGGCTCTACGGAATGTCTCTGGCCGATGTGAAAAGGTCTAAGGGGCTTTCCGACAAGGAAAACTTGTTTGACCGTGCGGGGCCGTTGGAGCTTTCCGCAAACGACTTTCAAATGAACCTTGCTGCGGACGTTCTCGAAGGGGACAAGGTCACAGGAGAGCGCCGGGCGATCGACACGAATTTAGCGGTCGCGAAGCGTGTTCGGGCCACAATGCTGGACGCAGGCGCGCGAACGCCGGAGAAACTTCCTCTGGCACATGAGCCTATTGCGGCAGTGAAGAAGCGGCTTCAACCGCAAAAAAAGACGCCTCGGCTCAAGGGACCGACCAGCGCTTAGCCGCCGCCTTTTTGGCGATCTCTCTCCGGCGCTCCGGCGTCAACGCGCTCGCCCGAGCCGCGCCGCCCTTCTTCCCGCCCGCGCTGTGGTGCGCTTTGTCCGTTGGCGTGGCGTTGTCTTCGATCTCGCCAGTGGCGATCTTGGCGACCATGATGGCCGCGCCTACCACGTCGCCGGGGCGTTTCTGGCCTTGGGGACCTCTAGGCACGACGTATGACCTTCTTTTCCTTGCCGCAGATGCCGCACACGTCCACCCGACGATCAAACCCGCGCGACTTCTCCAGTTCGCGGGTCTTGTGATTGGCGTGCTGGCGAACCGAGGGGTTGAGGCCGTCCGCTATGCAGTCGTCACATACTGCTTGGGGAGAATGCCTGGCGATGAAATCGCGGACTTGATCGAGGACCGTCATGGCCCGATCATATGGCCGCCTGACGCCGGACGCCATGACTGTCAACGAGGTCGGATTTCAAACTGAGACACTACCAGCCGCCGACCTTCGGCCCCGCTTGGCAAGCATGATTGCGCCGAAGTGAGCGCCGATGCGCCAGGCGCGGCGTCGATTTCGCTAGGCGGGAAATCCGCCCGCGCGGCTGAGGGCCGAGACGGGGGGCTTGCCGATCTTTTCGCCTATCCACCGCGCGGCGGCGACGAGGGCGTCGATGTCCAGGCCGGTCTCGAAGCCGGCCCGGCGGAGCATGTAGGCCAGATCCTCGGTGGCGATGTTGCCGGTGGCGGCCGGGGCGAAGGGGCAGCCGCCCAGGCCGCCGCAACTGGCGTCCAACACCTTCACGCCCGCCTCGACGCTGGCGAAGGCGTTGGCGAGACCCGTGCCGCGGGTGTCGTGAAAATGCATGCGCAGGCGCGCGTCCGGCGCCGCGGCCCGGGCCGCCTCGATCCTGGCCCGCACGGTCCACGGATCGGCGACGCCGATGGTGTCGGCCAGGGCGATCTCGCCGACGCCGAGCGCGGCGGCCTCGCGGACGATGGCGACCACCTGGTCCTGCGAGACCTCGCCGTCGAAGGGGCAGCCGAAAGCCACCGAGATGGTGACCGAGATCGGCGGACCCCCCGCCGCCTCGCGGCGCGTCACGATGGCGCCCAAGGTGGCGATCTGCTCGGCGACAGAGGCGCCCTGATTGCGGATGCCAAAGCCGTCGGTGGCGCAGACCACGACATTGGCCTCGTCGCAGCCGCTGGCCACCGCCCGGTCCCAGCCGCGCTCGTTGAGCACCAGGCCGATACGCGAGAGGCCAGCGGCGGGCGGGAGGGCGGCCATGATCTCCTCGGCTCCGGCCATCTGAGGCACGCGGCGGGGATTGACGAAAGACACCGCCTCGATCCGCCGCGCCCCGCACGCTTCGAGGCGGCGCACGAACGCGATCCTGTCGCCGGTCCCCACGATCGCCTTCTCGTTCTGCAGCCCATCGCGCGGCCCGACTTCGACGATCTCGATGGCGCGGCTCATGGCGCGGCTCTTCCTTCAGGGTTTCGGCGCGGAGGCAAGCGGCCGGTAGATGCGCAATATGTCGGGATGGTTGTTCGAATAGTCGAGCCCCGCCCCCTCGCCTACCCTAAGGACGCTCAAGCCCCCGCGCGCCAGCGCGGCGTGGAAGGCGCCGTCCAGGCGGCCTTCGACGATGGCCGGGCGGCCCTCGGCGATGGCGGCGGCCGCGTCGTCCGCGTCGCCCAGCTCGGTGGCCGTGCCCAGGAGAAAGACCAGGCTCGGCTCCTCATAGCCGGCCACGGTGACCGGACCTGGCGTGATGCCTTGGCTGGGGCTTAAGCTCGCCGCGGCCAGGGCCTTGGCGGCGCGGCTGGAGAGCCACAGCGGGCGAAGGGCCGGGACCAGGGCGCCGGCGAGGACGCCGTGCGCCAGGAGCGTCACGGCCAACCCCGCGGCCACCGCCCGCGCGCCGCTTCCCCGCAACACCAGCCCGGCGGAGACGGCGCCGGCGGCCAGAAACAACACCGCGGCGATGACGCCCCAGACCGCTCCGCTCCAATCGCCCAGCCTGGCCATGGCCAGCGGTCCGGCGGCGGCGAAAGCCGCGGCGGCGGCGAGAACCAGCGCCGCCCCGATTTCGCGGCTCACGCGCCCCAAAGGTTCGGACAAGGAGCGCGCCATCAGCCAGGCCAGGGCGCCGTAGAGCGGCAGGGTGTAGTGGACGAGCTTGGTGGGCGTCGCCTCGAACACCAGCCACGACGGGACGAGCCAGCAGAGGGCGAAGCGCACCGCGGGCTCGGTCCTGGCCCGCCAGCCCCTCGCCAGACCGGCGGGGAGCAGCAGCGAGGCCGGAAAAAACAGCAGCGGCAGAAGAAGGACGTAAAAGCCGGGCGGCGCGCCATGACCTTCCTTCTCGCCCATCAGCTTGGGGGCCAGGTCGCCGCCCACCGCCGCTCCCCAGAACGCGCCGTCGGTGGCCACGGTGATGGCCAGGGCCCAGGGCCCCACGACGACCAGAAGGAGGATGAGCCCCCATCCCCAGCCGAGGGTCTTCAGCCACGCCACGCGACGGTCCCAGACGGCGAGCGCCACAAGGGTCAGGGCGACGACCATGGGCCCGATCGGCCCCTTGACGAGGACGGAGAAGGAGAGCGCGGCCCAGAAAAGGGCCTTGGCGCGCCATCCCGCCGGCGGCCCGCCGTGATCGGCGAGATAGAGCCGCGCCAGCGCCGCCATGGCCAAGGTCACCGCGCCGGCCAGCACCGCGTCGGTGGCGGCGATGGCGCTTTCCGTGGAGAGCATGAAGCTGCCCCCCAGCATGGCTCCGGCGAGAAGCGCGGCCCCGGGCTTCAGAAAGGCCGCGGCGCCCCAGGCGCAAGCGGCGGCGGCGAGCATGGCGCCCAGGAGCGAGGGGATGCGCCAGGCCCAGATCCGCCGCTCTTCCACCTGGCTGAGAATCTGTACGGCGGCGGCCTGCAGCCAATAGACTCCCACCGGCTTGTTGAACCTCGGCGTATCCTGAAAGTGAATGGTGACGAAATCGCCGCTTTCCAGCATCTGGGCCGACGCCTGGGCGAACCGGGCCTCGTCCCGGTCGAGGGGCGGCAGAGCCAGAAGCCCCGGCAATCCGGCCATCAGGGCGATGGCGGCGGCCAAGAGCGGGCCGCGCCAACTTCCTCCCCACGCCTCCAGACGGTCTTCGAAGCTCATCGCGCCTTGTTAGCATGATCTCGCGAAGGCGGCCTTTTGCGATATGAAAGGCCATGACGCCAAGCGGCCCTCTCGAATTTTCCCGAGACTTTTCCCCCGAGGTATCCCCCGAGGTCTCCATCGTCGTGCCGGTGTTCGACGAGGAAGGCGCCGCCGCGCCCCTGGCCCGCGAGATCGCCGCCGCCTTCGCGGGGACGGCGTTCGAGATCGTCTTTGTCGATGACGCCAGCGGCGATGGGACCCGCGCCAGCCTCGCCGCCCTCAACAAGGCAATCCCCCAGCTTCGCGTCCTCGCCCACAGCCGCAACGCCGGCCAGAGCCGGGCCATCCGCACCGGCGTCGCCGCCGCCCGCGCGCCCATCGTGGTCATGCTGGACGGGGACGGCCAGAACGACCCGGCCGACGCGCCCGCTCTGGCGCGCGCCCTGGCGGCCGGCCCGGCCAATCTGGCCCTGATCGGCGGCGAGCGGGTGAAGCGTCGCGACTCGGCGGCCAAGCGGTGGGCCTCGACCCTTGCCAACGCGGTGCGCCGCCGCCTGCTCGGTGACGGCGCCGCCGACACCGGCTGCGGCCTCAAGGCCTTCCGCCGCGACGCCTATCTGCGGCTCCCCTATTTCGACCACATGCACCGGTTCCTCCCCGCCCTCTTCTTGCGCGAGGGCTACGAGGTCGCCTTCGAGCCGGTCAGCCATCGCCCCCGCCAAAGCGGCAAGTCGAAATATACCAACCTGGGGCGCCTCTGGTCGGCCCTGCCGGACCTGCTGGGCGTCGTCTGGCTGCGCCGCCGGGCCCGCGATCCAGGTGGCGTCGAGGAGCCTCCAAAGCCAGATTTCAGCCCAGGGCGTTCCGACCCGTTAACCTAAAGGCGGCTATCTCGGCGCCTCGAAGTTCCATCGGGAGGCAGATGCAAGATGGGAGGCGCCGTCATATTCGCCGCCGCGCCGCTGCTGATGCTGCCGGTGGCGGCCTATAATCTCTATTTCCTTGCCCTTGGCGTCGGCTTTCAAATTCGCGACGCCCACGCACGGCTGACCGCGCCGCTCTTCCAACTCACCACCGCGCCCGGCGGGGTGTGGCCGGTTAGCGTCGCCGACCTGATGCTGGCGGCCTCGCTGGTGGTCCTGTTCATCGAGCTCGTGAAGTCCACCGCCAGCCGGCGGATGGCCATCGTCAACCATTCGCTCTCCATGCTGCTCTTCGTGGTCTGCCTGCTGGAGTTGCTGCTGGCGCCGGCCTTCGCCACCTCGACCTTCTTTCTCATCACCCTGATGGTGCTGCTGGACGCCTTGGCCGGCTTCATCGTCACCATCGCCGCCGCCCGCCGCGAAGGAGATAGATTGGAGGAATGATGAGACCCAGAGGCACGAGGGTTTCGTTTGGGCGAGAGGTGGTCGCGCCCCTGAGGAGAATTAACCACGAAGGACACTAAGGACACGAAGGATTCGGCGGCCCAGGGCTTCGGCGAGTGCGCGTTCCCTTAAATTCCCTAGACGCGCTCTCGCGCGTCCAAAAGCCCGCTTGAATTGGGCCTTACCGGCCCCGCGCTCCAACTTGGTGTCCTTCGTGTCCTTCGTGGTTAAATCTTGACCCCCTAGGCCCCGATGTCCTTGGCCCTTTTGGCTTTCTTCTTTTTCTTCTTGTCGGGCTTCGGCGTCTTGGTCGTCGCTTTGGCGGGAGCCTTGCTCTTGGGCGCCTTGGCTTTGACGGCCTTCGCCTTGGCTTCTTCCGGCGCGTCGGCGGCGGCGGCGAGGCAGGCGAGGATCTTCAGGAACGTGTCGCGCTTTTTCGGCGAAAGCAGGCCCAGGAGGCGCGCATCGGCGCTGGACGCCGGTCCCGCGCCCGCCGTCAGGGCCGCTCGCCCCGCCGGCGAGAGGCGAACAGTGTTGGCCCGCGCGTCGGTGGCCGAGCGTTCGCGCTCCAAAAGCCCCTTGGCCAGCATGCGCGCGACGAGGTCGGCCAAGGTCGAGCGGTCGATGCCGGTGGCGCGCACCAGGTCGTTTTGGGTCCCTCCGTCGGCGGCGCCGGCCGCGGCGAGCACGGTGAACTGGCGCTGGGTGATGGTGGCCGGGCCGGCCGCCTCGGCGTGGAAATCGAGCGCCAGCTGCAGCGCGCGATGCAACAGGTGAGTCGCCGAAGCCCCCAGCCCGTCGCCGCCGACTTTCGTCTTGCCCTTGGCCATGACCTTCAAGTCCCTGCCGCCGCGCGCATCCGCGCGCGACGCGTCATAGCGGAGTTTCACGTCAGATTGAAGACAGACCTTCCGTGGACGGCTCGAGGGCGGTTTCTCAGAACCCCGGATCGGGCGGTTCGGGCGGGGTAATCTCCTGCGGCGCGCGGCTGTGCTTGAGGAGGAAGGGGGTCTGGGCCAGGGCGAACAGCACCGCGGCGATGAGCACGGCGACGCGGAAAACGGCCCAGGTCTCCTGGCTCTGGGTGCGGCGGATGATCTCGTTGGCGAGCGCGCAGGCCCACCAGAAGGCCCCGTACCGAATGGCCAGCACCGCCCAGGCGCGGTCGGTCAGGTGAAAGGCGCCGCCGAGCATGGCCTTGAGCGGATTCTTCTTCAGGGCGAGGCCGCCGAACAGCACCGCGCCCAGCAAGCCATCGACGATGGTCATCTTCATCTGCAGGATTTCGGCGCGGTGAAAAATGAGGCTGGCGCCGCCGAAGACGAGGGCGAGGGCGCCGGTGACGGCCGGCAGCGGCGCGATGCGGCGCTCGACGATCAGGCTCACGGCAAGCGACACGACCGCGCCGCCGACCACGAACCATGTGGCCAGGCGAAAGTCGTGGGTGATGAGAAGGACGGCCAGAAAGGCCACGGCCGGCGCCCCGTCGATGGCGTAGTGCAGCCAGGGGGGCCCTTTGCGGCGCCGCGTCGCAGCGCTCTGGGGCGGCGTATGGGCGGCGTCAGCCATGCTCAGGTCGCCCCCAGGCCGACCAGGGAGCGGGAAAAAGCGCGGGCGTCGAAGTCTTGCAGATCCTCGACCCCCTCGCCCACTCCGATCAGCTTGATGGGCGAATCGGACGCCTGGGCCACGGGGACCAGCACCCCGCCGCGCGCCGTGCCGTCCAGCTTGGTCATGACGATGCCGGTGACGCCGATGGCATTGCCGAAGATGTTCTCCTGGGCCAGCGCATTGCGCCCCACCGTGGCGTCGAGCACCAGCAGCACCTCGTGCGGCGCGGCCGGGTCGAGCTTGCGCAGCACGCGGATCATCTTGGTGAGTTCGTCCATCAGCCCCTGCTTGTTCTGCATCCGCCCGGCCGTGTCGATGAGCAGTACGTCATAGCCCTCGCGCCTCGCCCGCTCCAGGGCGTCGTAGGCGAGGCCCGCGGCGTCGGCCCCGGCCGGTCGCGACATGAAATCGGCGCGGGCCCGGCTCGCCCAGACGGCCAGTTGCTCCACCGCCGCGGCGCGGAAGGTGTCGCCCGCCGCCACCAGCACCCTGGCGCCGCGTCCGGTGAGCTCGGCGGCGATCTTGCCAAGCGTGGTGGTCTTGCCAGAGCCATTGACGCCGATGAAGAGCACGACGAAAGGCCGGGGACCGCCGAGCGGATCAAAGCGGCCTTGGCGGGGGATCAGCTCGGCGGCGACGGCCGCGGCCAGCGCCTCCTTCACCTCGTCCTCGCTGGACGAACGGCCAAAGCGCTGGGCGCCGAAAGCGGCGGCGATCCGCGCCGCGGCGTGTGGACCCAGATCGGCCTCGATGAGCATCTCCTCGAGGGCGTCGAGCTGTTCCTGATCCAGCGGCCGGGCGACGAGGGCGCGGGTCACCTGCTCGCTCACCTGGCGCGAGGAGCGCGACAGGCCCTCTGTCAGCCGCTGGAGCCAGCCTCGCTTGGTCTCGGTCATCGGGCGCTCTTAGCGCGCGCGCGGGAGGGCGGCTAGCGGGGTTGGAAGCCCATAAGCGATGACCAATGGGCCATTTGGCGCGACATTCTCGTAGCGCGGGCATCCTGCCCGCTCTTGCCCGCGGCGGAAAGGGCGCCCGAAAGGCCGCGCGACAAGGGGTGACGCTTGGCCCCGATTGAATCGATCGGTAGTCTTCCGCAACTCTCCAACCCAAATCGGGCTTTCCGCGCCATGTCGAACGGGTTTCTGATCTCGCTCTTCGAGCACAAGGCCTGGTGCAATCGGGGCCTGGTCGAGGCCCTGCGCGCGGCGCCGAAGGCCGTCGATCGCGGGCGGATGGCCGTCATCCTCTTCACCCTCGACCACACCTCCATCGTGGACCAGATCTTCAAGGCGCGCCTGAGCGGCGCGGAGCACGGGTTCAATTCGGTGGTCGCTGGCGCTCTTCCCGACCTGAACGGGCTCGGGGCGAAGCTGGGTGAGACCGACGCCTGGTACCTAGACTATGTCCGAAGCGTCTCGCCGGCCGACCTGGAGACGATGGTGGATTTCACCTTTGTCGACGGCGACGAAGGGCACATGACCAAGGCTGAGATTCTGGCCCACGTCGTCACCCACGGCGCCTCCCATCGCGGCGCCATCGGCAAGATGCTGGAGGGCCTGAACGTCACCGGAGCGTCCGACATGGTGACGACGTTCGCACGGGCGCCGAAGGGCAGTGAGTGACGGGAGAGGTCGCCGCTGCGCGCGCGGCTCTCGGCATAGGCGGCGGTCTCGCTGCTCACCTAATCGCCAAGCGGCCTCAGCTCGTCACCCCGGACTGAAACAGATACAGCCACACGACCATCGCCGTTGCGGAAAAGCTATACAGCACTGTGGTCAGTTTCATTTTTGAACCTCATGGCGCGGCGGCGGCTTGGGATCATGCGCCGCGCTTTGTACGTGACGGGGGCCAGAGCCGATCAGTCCGCAATATGGTTCGCTGGCCGTCCCGGAAAACAGGCGCGGCGCGCGACATTTTCGATGAACGCCGTTAGAAAACCTCGGGTAGCGGCGCTCGGGTTGGATCGGGCGTGAGGAGGGGATCATGAGACGGCCAATTGCCGGAGCCATCTTTCTGCTTTTTCTGTCGGTCGGCGCCGCCCAGGCGGCCGGAGCGCCGCCCTTTGTGACGAGCGCCGTGGCGGACCCGGCCAGGCCGAAGGACGATGCGACCACCGATGCGTCGCGCGACCCCACCGACACCCTGGTTTTCGCCGGCGTTCGGCCGGGGATGGTGGTCGGGGAGCTGTTTCCGGGCGGCGGCTACTACACCCGCATGCTGAGCGATGTGGTGGGGCGCAAGGGCAAGGTCTTCGCGGTGGAGAACGCCGGCTGGGGGGATGCGGTCAAAGCCGACCAGCAGATGATCGCCGAGCCGGGCCGAACCAATGTCGTGCTCGACATCGAACCGTTCGGCCAGATGAAACTGCCGGAGAAGATCGACCTCTTCTGGATCACCCAGAACTATCACGATCTGAAGATCGCCAAGTATGGCGCCGTTGACATGGCGGCGTTCAATCGCGCCGTGTTCGAGGCGCTGAAGCCTGGCGGGGTCTATTTCATCCTCGACCATCAGGCCAACCCGGGGACGACGCTTGCCCAGATCGCGGTCCTGCATCGCATCGAGAAGGCGCAGGTGATCGGCGAGGTGACCGCTGCGGGTTTCAAGCTGGCGGCGGAAGGCAAGTTCCTGAACCGGGCGGGCGATGATCACACCAAGACGATCTTCGATCCCGCCATCCGCGGCAAGACGGACCAGTACGCCCTGAAGTTCGTGAAACCGGGCGGATAGCCGCGCCGATGGCGGGATGAATGGATCGGCCGGACAAGGCCGCCGGCGACGGTAAGGTTGGGAGCTTCATCGCGAGCGGCTAACGCCCGAGACTCAGGCTCCCGCTTCTTCGAACACGCGGCGGGCGATGTTCAGGGCCGTGCTGGCCGCGGGCCAACCCGCGTAGAAGGCCAGGTGCGTGATGAGTTCAATCAGCTCCTCGCGGGTGACGCCGTTCTCCAGCGCGCGCTTGAGGTGGAATGGCAGCTCGTTGATCCGATAGAGGGCGACCAGCGTCGCCACGGTGATCAGGCTACGGTCGCGCTTCGGAAGCCCAGGGCGTTCCCACACCTCCCCGAACAGGATCTCCTCGGTATAGGCGCCCAGCGCGGGCGCGATGTCGGCGAAAGGATTGCGAGGGGCGGTGGGGGTATCGGTCATGGTTTTTCAGTCTCCGGATGCTTCGAAAATCCGCTCGGCTAGGCCGCAGTGCCGCGGGAACTAGGTACTTGACCGAACAAAGGCCCTACAGGTGATTCGGACAGGCTGGCGAGTTGACTGAAGGTATGAACTCTCCTCGCGCCGCGAGGGCTAGTGATCCAAGAGGTAGGCGTCGATGAGAATGTCGCAGACCTCCCCGACGCGCGCGGCGAGGGCTCGCAACGTGTCGGTCACGTGCTCACCCGCGAAGGCCTCACTTACTCCGAAGCATATGCTAAGGGGCGGCTGGGCCTTGGGCTTTTGATAGAACTCCCCGGTGCCCAGGTTTTGCTGAGGTGTCGATCCCATCTTGATTCTGGCGTCTTCCCACCCGATCGGCCAGAACTCGCGGGCCACTGCGGTGACCCATCGCCCATCGAGGCGCAAGGACTCGCCGACGGTGAGGATGAGCCGATGCTTGTCGGCTATGTCCAGGGTGTTAAGTCCCACAAGCAACTCATCCCCGCCTGGGTAAGGGCGGATCGCTGCGAGAGCGTTGACGACATTTTCGCCGGCCAAATGTATTTGTCTGCTGTGAATGGTATGCTTGTAAACGTCGTCGGTCTTGGCCTGGGTGGCTATGGGGAATTGAACGTTTCTCTGTGCCCTCGCGCTCTCGGGAACCATCTGCCAGACCAAAAGATCCAATGCGGAACGCAGGTTGTGGACGGCGTCCCCGATGATAAGGCCGAAGAGTGGTGGGAGGGTTGGGTAGGTTTCGAAGAAGATGGTGGCTTCGCGTCTGTCAGGGTGGCGAAGCGCCACCATGCTGAGTTCGCCCTTCGCTATATAGGCCTTAACTTGCCGGTTCAAATCAGCGATGTGATGTTTGGCCCGCTGAATTTTGAGGCTGGGCGCCATCGCGAGGTCGTCGAACGTGGCCATGACCGATAAGCCCCTCCACGAAGACGAGCCCGCGCGCAAGAGCGTTATGACCGCGCGATCAAGCGCGCGCTGGCGACGCACCATCGCCAGCACCCGATGAACTGGGGCGCTACCGGAGGATAGGGCGATGCGCATCGCAAGCGTGGGTCATGCGGTATTCGCGGCGACGATGATCGCCCTGGGTATCATGGGGCTGATCAGCGGCGAGTTCGCCCCGATATGGCAGCCGGCGCCCAAGGGTTTGCCCGCCCAGGACGTCCTGACCTATCTCTGCGCCCTGCTCTCCCTGGCCTGTGGCGTGGGACTGCTCTGGCGGCGCGCGGCCGCACCGGCCGCCCGCGTGCTGCTCGCCTATCTCCTGGTTTGGTTGCTCCTGTTCAGGGCGCCCAACATCTTCCGCGCGCCCACTTCGCAGGATTCCTGGTCAGGCTGCGGGGAGACCGCGGTGATCGTGGCGGGCGCCTGGGTGCTCTATGCCTGGTTCGCCGCCGACTGGGAAAAGCGGCGCCTCGGTTTCGCCACCGGCGAGAGCGGTGTGCGCATCGCCAGGGTGCTCTTCGGCCTGGCCCTGATCCCCTTCGGCGTGGCCCATTTCGCCTATGTCAAGGAGACCGCGGCGGCGGTGCCCGGCTGGCTGCCAGCGCATGTGGCCTGGGCCTATTTCACCGGCTGCGCCTACATCGCGGCGGGCGTGGCGGTGCTCATCGGCCTCTTTGCGCGGTTGGCCGCCGCGCTCGCGGCGGTGCAGATGGGCCTCTTCACCCTGCTGGTGTGGGCGCCCATCATGGCGGCGGGCGCCACAGGGGCTTTCCAATGGAGCGAGACCGTCATCTCGGTTGCGCTGACGGCCGGCGCCTGGGTGGTGGCGGACTCCTACCGCGGCATGCCCTGGCTCCGCGGAAACGCCGCCTATCGCCCTGACCGCGATCCCCCGGAGGCTATCGATCAGACGAGGTAGGCCGTCTCGCCGTGCAGCGCCTCGTCCAGCCCGCGCTCTTCGTCGGTCTGCTCGACCTTCACCCGCGTCACGCGATCGATCAGCCACAACATGGCGAAGGTGAAGCCGAAGGCCCAGATCGATGAGAGGGCGATCGCGGCCAGTTGCTTGCCGAAGAAGGACGGATTGCCGCCGATCAACCCATTGGCGCCGCCGGGGTTGAAGGCGGTCGTGGCAAAGACGCCGAGCAGCACGATCCCCAAGGCGCCGCCCACGCCGTGCACGCCCCAGACGTCGAGCGCGTCATCCCATTTGAGCCGGTTCTTGAGGGCGACCGCGAAATAGCAGACGACACCGGCCGCGATCCCGATGACCACCGCGGCGATGGGCGAGACATAGCCCGCCGCCGGCGTGATCGTGGCAAGGCCGGCCACCGCTCCGGTGAGGAGACCAATGAAGGTCGGCCGCTTCTCCTGCCACCAGCCGACCACCATCCAGGCGATGGCGGCGAACGAGGCCGCCACATCGGTGTTGAGGAAGGCGACCGCCGTCACGGCGTCGACCTTGAACTCGCTGCCGGCGTTGAAGCCGTACCAGCCGAACCATAGGAGGCCGGTCCCCAGCGCGACCAGCGGAATGCTGTGCGCGCCTCCATCGGTTACACGCCGGCGACCGACGTAGAGGACCGAGGCCAGCGCCGCCATCCCGGCGGTGTTGTGCACGACAATCCCTCCAGCGAAGTCGAGGACGCCCCATTTCTGCAGGATGCCGCCGCCCCAGATCATATGGACGAACGGAAAATAGACGAAGACCAGCCAAAGCGTCAGGAAGGCCATGTAGGCCTTGAAGGAAACGCGATTGGCGAAAGCCCCGGTGATCAGCGCCGGCGTGATGATCGCGAACATCATCTGATAGGCGACGTGCACCAGCAGAGGAATGCCGGGCGTGGGGGAGGGTGTCGCTAGCGTGACGCAGTGCAGAAACGCCAGGTCGAGGTTGCCGATGACTCCGCCGACGTCACCGGAGAAGCACAGCGAGTATCCGAAAGCGAACCACAGGATGGTCGTCCAGCCCATCGAGACATAGGACTGCATCATGATCGAAAGGACGTTCCGCCGACTGACCAGCCCACCGTAGAAGAAGGCAAGGCCCGGCGTCATGAGCATGACCAGGCTGCTGCAGAGCAGCATGAAGCCGGTATTACCGGTATCGATATTCGGCATTTGCCTTTCCCCCCATTATGGCGACGGGCTTAACGCTCGAAGATTAAGACCTCTATAAGCTCGCCTTCGCTTCACGCCACCCTGGCCTTCGCCTGTTGTCGTGTGGGCCACAAGCCGATGCAGCGCGCCGCGAGGCCAGGCAAGGATCTACCGGTGATCCGCCGTCCGCTCTCGCAAGAACCTCGCGCCCCGTCCCCTCAGATCGCGCAGGACTTCCCGCGCCGCGTTGTGGCCCGGGGCGCCGGTGACGCCGCCGCCTGGGTGGGTTCCGGAGCCGCACATGTAGAGGCCAGCGACCGGCGAGCGGTAGTCGGCGTGGCCCAGGGCCGGGCGAGCGCTGTAGAGCTGGTCGAGGGTGAGCGCGCCGTGGAAGATGTCGCCGCCGGTCAGCGCCAGCTTCCGCTCGAGATCCAGCGGCGAGAGGATCGCCCGCCCGAGGATCGCGCCTTTGAAGTTGGGCGCATGGGCGGTCATGGTGTCGACGATCAGATCGGCCGCCGCCTCGCGATGGGCGTCCCAACTCGTCCCATCCGGCAAGGCCGGCGCGAACTGCTGGCAAAACAGGCTCGCCACGTGCGCTCCCGGCGGGGCCAGGGAATCGTCGAGGACGCTGGGGATGTGCATCTCTATGGCCGGCGCCCGCGCCCAGCCGTGCCGGCGGGCATCCATGTAGGCCTCATCGAGGTAGGTCAGCGACGGGGCGATGACGATGCTGGCCCCATGGTGCTCGGCGCGGCAAAGGCTGGGCAGGCAGGTGAAATTGGGCAGTTCCGATAGGGCGACGTTCATGCGGAACGTTCCCGAGCCGCACTTCCAGGCGCTCATCCGGTCCTTGAACGGCTGCGCCAGATGCTCCGGCCCCACCAGCTTTTCGAAGAGAAGCTTGGGATTCAGGTTGGAGACCACCACCCTCGCCTGAAGGTCGCTTCCGTCCTCCAGCACCACCCCCCGCGCCCTTCCCCGCGCGATGGCGATCTCCCGCACCGGCGCGTCGGTGGAGATTTCCACGCCGGCCTCGACGCACGCCGCGGCCATGGCCTGGGTTACCGCGCCCATGCCGCCCATGGCATGGCCCCAGGCGCCCTTGACGCCGTTCACCTCGCCAAACACATGATGGATCAGCACATAGGCGGAGCCGGGCGTATAGGGGCTGGCGTAATTGCCGACGACGGCGTCGAAACCCAGCAGGCCCTTGAGCACGTCGGTCTCGAACCAGGCGTCCAACAAGTCGCCGGCGCTCTTGCCGAACAGGTCCAGAAGATCGCCCTGACCCCGCGGACCCATCTTCCGTATACGGTTGGCGAGGCCAAGGCCGGTCATCAGGTCGCGCGGCGAAGCGCCGGCGTTGTACGGCGTCTCGAGAATGAGGCCGCGCAGCAGATCGACGATCTTCTCCAGCCGGGCGTGATACGCCTCCAGGCGGCCGGCGTCCCTGGGCGACCAGCGGGCGACCTCGGCGCGTGATCGCTCCGCGTCCCTGTCGAGGATCAGGTAGCGGCCATCGTCCGCCGGCGCGAAATAGGAGAGCGGACGCAGGCCGATCCGCAATCCGTGCCGCGCCAGCGCCATGTCCCTGATGACCACCGGATTGAGCAGGCTCACCGCATAGCTGGCCACCGAATTGCGGAAACCGGGATGGAATTCCTCGGTGATCGCCGCGCCGCCGACGACGCCGCGCCGCTCCAGCACCCGCACCTTGTAGCCGGCCCGGGCCAGGTAGAAGGCGCAGACCAGGCCGTTGTGGCCACCGCCGACGATCACGGCGTCCCACGTCACCTCGCCTCGCATGTGGCGGCAAGTTCGCTCAAATACCGGTCGGTGTAGGCGCGCGTCCCCGGCTCCATCAGGGAATAGGGGCCCGGCTCATAGGCGCGCGAGCGCACCCCCGCCTGGTTCATCTCGATGATCTTCTTGTCGGCGCGGCTGGTCACGTCCCACAGCCAGATGAGGCGCTTCAGGTCGTAGTCTCGTTCCTCGTGCGCATCGCCCCTCACCAGCCAGGCCACCTCCATCTGGGTCACCAGCGTCTCGCGGGGGATGAAGCGGTAGAGGACGCCGTGATCGGCATAGGCGAGGAACGCGGAGAGGAACCCGGCTTCGGCGAAGACGCAGTCGCCGGCCCCGGGCCCGGCGCTATCCATCAGCGGCGCGACGAGTGCGCCGTCGGCGCTGCCGGTCTGGCTCCCCGCGCTCAGGGCCGAGGTCATCAGCCGGGCAGTCTCGCGGCCGTCGGCCCGCGCGCCCCACGCCTCGATATCGCCGGCGCGGTTCATCGCTCGCCCCTTGGGCCGGGCCAGGGCGTGGTGGACCGAGAACTCCGGATGGGCCGGCGCGCAGTGATAGCACTCGTGGTAGTTTTCCATGACCAGCTTCCAGTTGGCCGCCACGGAGTAGGTCTCCCTGTGGGCGATCCTGGCGCTCTCCCAACCGTAGCGAAGGGTCATGGCCCGCAGCGCCGCCTCCACGGCGTCAAGGCCGGGCGGCGCATCGGAAAAGCTGATCAGGATCAGGCCGCCGATCACCGCCATCGGCAGGGGCTTCAGAGCGTACCCCCTCGGATCGAAGCCCTCGGGCATTTCCCGCGTCGCGCGCAGCCGGCCGTCGAGATGATAGCTCCAGGCGTGGTAGGGGCAGGTCAGCACCGTGACGGCGCCGCGCGGCGCCGCGCAGATCCGCGAGCCGCGATGGCGGCAGACATTGTTCAGCGCGCGGAGCTTCCCGTCCTCGCCGCACACCACGATGGCCGACTCCACACCAAGTTCCGCCACCAGGAAGTCGCCGGGTTCCGACACCTCGCTCACGTGGCCAACGCAGGTCCATCGGTCGAGGAGGAGGTCCATGTCACGCTCGAAGATATCGGGCCGCACATAGAAGCCGCGCGCCAGCGCGTGGCCAGCGGCATGGCCTGCGGTCAGCTCGGCGATGGTCACCGGGCGCCCCTTTCGCCCTTTGTGGGGGAGGGGGCGCCCGGCGCGATTCCGCCTGGTCGCCCACATCGCGCGGCTGCGCCTCATCGACCTTCGAGCGTTTCCAGGAAGCGGATCGGCTCGCCCAGGCCTTCCTCGTGAACCTGGCCGTCCCGCATCACCGTCCGCCCGCGGATGATGGTGGCGACCGGCCAGCCCTTGGCCTCGAAGCCGTCGAACGGGGTCCAGGCGGCGCGGCTGGCCATGTCGGCGTGGCGGATGACCCGGCGGGCGGCAAGATCGACCAGGGTGAGGTCGGCGTCGAAGCCTTCGGCGATCCGCCCCTTGTCGGCCAGGCCGAAGATGCGCTGCGGCCCGTGGCTGGTCAGATCGACGAAACGCTCCAGGGTCAGGCGCCCTTCGGCGACATGGGTCAGCATGATCGGGACCAGGGTCTGGACGCCCGGCATGCCCGAGGGCGAGGCGGGGTAGGGCCGCGCCTTTTCCTCCAGCGTATGGGGCGCATGGTCCGAGCCCATCACATCGGCCACGCCCATGGCGATGGCGCGCCACAGCGCCGCCTGGTGCGCCGCCTCGCGGATTGGCGGGTTCATCTGGGCCAGGCCCTTGAGCCGCTCGTAGGCCTCTGGCGCCGTCAAGGTGAGATGCTGGGGGGTGATCTCGACACTGGCCACGTCCCTGTGCTCGGCGAGGAAGGCGATCTCGTCGGCGGCGGTCACGTGGAGGACGTGGATGCGCTTGCCAAGCTCCCGGGCCAGGCGAACCAGCCGCCGGGTCGACATGATGGCGGAAGTCGCATCGCGCACCTCGACGTGGCTCGTCCAGTCGCCGGTTCGGGCCAGGGGCCGGCGCTCGGCGAGGCGGTATTCGTCCTCGGAATGGAAGCCCGCCCGCCGGTTGATTTGCTTGAGAATCGCCGCCACGCCCTCGTCGTCGGGCACCAGCAGGCTCCCGGTGGAGGCGCCCATGAACACCTTCACGCCGCAGCAGCCCGGCAGGCGTTCCAGCTCGCCCAGAAACGGCGCGTTCTCGTGCGTGCCGCCGACCCAGAAGGCGTGGTCGCAATGCATCCGGCCCTTGGCTCTGGCGAGCTTGTCGGCCAGGGCGTCCGCGTTCGTGGTGGCGGGCTCGGTGTTGGGCATCTCGAAGACCGCGACCACGCCGCCAAGGACCGCGCCGCGGGCTCCCGTCTCCAGATCCTCCTTCCACTCCAGTCCCGGCTCGCGGAAGTGGACATGGCTGTCGATGACGCCCGGCAGGACGGCGAGGCCGCGCGCTTCGATGACCTCCCCGGCCGACGCGCCGGCCAGATTCCCGATGGCCGCGAACTTGCCGCCGCGAACCCCCACATCGGCCATGCCGCGCCCGGCGTGATTGACTACCTCCCCGCCGCGAACGATCAGGTCGTAGGTTTCAGGCATGAGCGTCCTCCTCGGTTTCTGCGATCAACGCCTCGGCCGCCGCCAGCACTGTCTGCGCCGATAGGTCCATCATATGGCACATCGCCTGGTTGAGGGCGGGATCGAGCGCGCGGAATTCGGCGAAACTTCGTGGGCCGCGCACCGTGCGCGTCAAGCGCCCCCAGGGCGCATAGAGGGTCTCGTCTGAGGGACCAAAGAGGCCAAGGGTCGGAACGCCCGCCGCCGCCGCCAGGTGCGTCAGGCCCGAATCGGCCCCGATGAACAGGCGCGCCCGCTTCAGTGAGGCGAAGACGACCAGGAGATCCTCGCGTCCCACCATATCGATGCAGCGGGAGCGAGGGACCGCCGCCATGACCGGGGCGGCGGCGCCCCGGTCCTCCGCCGCGCCCACCACCATGAGGCGCCCGCCGATGAGCGGGCCGTCGGCGCCGAGGAGCTTGCGGGCGACCAGGGCGAAGCGCTCGGCCGGCCAGGTCTTGCCGATCCAGTTGGCCGCCGGGGCGATGGCGAGGATCGGCCCCGCGCCCGCCGTCAGCGCGCCCGCCAGCGATTCGTTCTCCTCGCTGGTGAAAAGATACGGCGCGGGCGGCGCATCCTCGAGCTTCAGCAGCCTGGCGGCCTCGATCACCCTGTGGACCGGCGCCCCAGCCGGCTTGTGCACCGCTCGGCGCTTGGGGCGGAGAAGCTTGGCCATGGCCGAACCGCGCAGGTCGACCACCAGCCCCCAGTGGCGGGTGCGAACCTCGCGCCACAGGTCGAGCCAATGCGCGCTGGCCCGCTTCTTTTCCATGACGATCACCCCGTCCAGGCCGGGCGTCTGGGCGTAGAGCGGCGCGGTGAGGCCGCTGGCGACGATGGTGAAACGGGCGGCGGGAATTTCGTCGATCAGGGTCTTGATGAGGCCCGAGGCCAGGACCGCATCGCCGATGCGGCTTGGCGCGATGTAGAGGATCGGGAAAGGCTGGGGCGCCATGGCGGACCCTCTATAGGGGGCCGGCCCCTGGCGCTCCAGGGCCGGCGGGATCACATAGGGCCATGATCTCTTCCCCCTTCGTGGCGGCGTTGAAGAGCCGCGCCGTCGTCGCCGTGGCCGGCCCAGAGTGGCGTGGCTTCCTGCAGGGTCTGATCAGCCAGGATGTGGAATCCCTCGCGCCGGGAGACCTGCGCTTCGCCGGCCTGCTGACGCCGCAGGGGCGCCTTCTCTTCGATCTTTTCGTCGCCGGCCAGGGCGACGGCTGCCTGATCGACTGCGCCGCGGCGGGGCGCGACGCCCTGATCCAGCGGCTCTGCATGTACCGTCTGCGCGCCAAGGTGGATATCGCGCCCTCGGATCTGCCCGTCGCGGCGCTGTGGGGCGCGGACGGCGCCCCGGCGGACTGGCGCCCCGATCCGCGTCTGCCGGCCCTCGGTTTCCGCGGCTATGGAGCGGCCGCGCCGAAAGGCGCCGCTGGGGCGGCGGAGGCGGCCTATGAGGCGCATCGCCTCGACCTGGGCGTGCCGGGTCCGGACGACTGGGGCGTCGAGGCCGCCTATCCGATCGAGGCTAATTTCGATCTTCTTTCCGGTATCGACTTCAAGAAGGGCTGTTTCGTGGGCCAGGAGACCACCTCGCGCATGAAGCGGCGCGGCGTGGTGAAAAACCGCATGGTTCCCATCGCCTTTACCGGCCCACCCCCCGCCCACGGCGAGGACCTGCTGGCCGGGACCCTGCGCGCCGGGACGGCGCTGTCGGGCGCCAAGGGCGCCGCCATGGCCCTGCTTCGCCTCGATCGCCTGGGAGCGGGCCCCCTGACCTTCCCCGACGGCCGACCCTGGCGCCCGGTATGGCCGGCGTGGCTGAAGGCGGGCCTGGATTCCTGACAGCCCGCTGGAGTCTTCTCGTCACAAGCGTGTATCATTGCATCGATACCGTCGGCCCACGTTTCGAGGCCCCGGCTCGCCAGTAGTCCAGCAATCGCCTGTTTGAACGAACGCGATCCAAGGCCGCCGAAAAGCCGCCTTGGAGGCTAGACCATGGCAAGACGACCTCGGGGACCTTTGACCGGCGCGGGCGCGCCCTCCGATCCTTTGGCGCCCACCGGCCCGCCGAGGCTGCTGGCCGGGCCGGTCTATTCGCAACCGCAACCGACCGCCGATCCGTCCGTCTTCAAGATAACGCACCCATCGGACAACGCCGCCTATGCGATCATCGATCAGCTGAACAAGGAGGGCAAGCTTCTGGCCATGCCCTTTCCCGCGCCGCGGGGCGGCGGGCCCGAACCCATGCTCACCTTAAGCGAAGTCTTCGGCGGAAATCGCAACGCCACCGACACCATCACCAAGAATGGGCAAATCGTTTTTCACGCCACCGGCGATTGCGGCAGCACGCGGGGGCCCAAGACACAGAACGAGGTCACCGACAAGATGATCGGTGATTTCCAAGAATCGAATCCAATAGAGCTCCCGCAGTTCTGCCTTCTTCTGGGAGATATCGTATACAACTTTGGCGAGACCGAGTACTACTACGATCAATTCTACGAACCGTACCGCAACTATCAGGCGCCCGTGCTGGCGGCGGCCGGCAACCACGACGGGATGATCTCACCGCTCGCCCACGCGACGAGCCTGGCGGCCTATCTGAGGAACTTCTGCTCCGACCCCGGCGGCGGATACGTGGTGACGGCCGAAGCGGGCGGCCTTTCCCGCACGGCCCAGATCCAGCCCGGGGTGTTTTTCACCTTTGACGCACCGTTCGTGCGGATCCTGGTTTTTTACAGCAACACCTTGGAGGATCCCGGCGTCATCTCCGACGGAAATATCGGAGACTCCCAACTCCAATTCCTGACCGCCGCCTTGCAGCGGGTGAAGAGCGAGCAATACCAGGGCGCCCTCATCTTCGCCCACCACCATCCCCCCTACGCCATCGGCGGCCAGCACTCGTCCAGCACCGCCATGCGCGCCCAGATGGACGCCATTTGCGCTAAGGTCGGCGTTTGGCCGCACGCCGTCCTCGCCGGGCACGCCCATTCCTATCAGCGGTTCACCCGCCAGCGCCCCGACCAGAGCGAGATCCCGTACATCATCTGCGGCAACGGCGGGCACAATGTTCAGCCGCTTCAGGCGCCGGGCGGCGTCGCCCTGCGCACCCCGCAGCTGTTGGGTCTCGCCGCCGGCGACGATCCGGTGACGCTGGAAAACTACGACGACCAGAACTACGGCTATCTGCGGCTGGTCGTCGATCCCCAGCAGTTGCGGATCGAATACCATCCAGCCAGCGACGGCGTCCTGGCCAAGACGCCGGACGACTCGGTAACCATCGATCTCGCCTCGAGGAAGCGGACGACCTACACGCCAAACGACCTGGGGTTTGGGAAGCTGGCCGCGGATGTTCGCGCCCTCCACGCGGCGCAGGGCCCCTGGCCCGGCAGAGGACCGCCTCGAGGGTAGGCCGCGGTGGGAGGGGGCGAGGGAGGCGTTCTAGTGGATAAAATCTGACACTTGAGTCCAACGGTGGATTGCCCGACCGTTAGCGCCACGGGGGCCTAAGGTCCCCTTCCGGACCGAGGCCCAACGGCAACGATCGACCCTGAGCGGACTCAAAGTGGGACCTCCGTTTAGGCACCCCCCTACTTGAACCACTGAAGTTGTTCGGAGGTCGCCAGCAGTAGTCCGGCGCGACTCCAGAGATTGGACCGCGAACCGGAGGTGGAATGCTCGATGCGAGTTCCCACCACCTCGGCAAGGATGAAATCGCCACCGACGGCGGCGATTTCCTCGTCGGTAGCGTATATGTAGAGCGACATGGTGACAGTCGGAGATGGGCGCCGACCTTCGACGATGAACATTATGCGTGGCGCGAGGCTGTCGCACCAGCTGACAAGCTGCAGCGTGTCGAGCGGCCGCTGCGACATCTCGCGCAGCCACATCAATGATCGGGTTGAACCCTTATCGCGCGAAGGGTCGCCGAGGGCGATCCGACCATCGACGTACTTGCCGCGCGGCCCCGGTGGATGGAAGACAGGCAAGGTGTCCGGGGCCAGGGCATCAGGCATCTGGACTTCGGTATGCCTGTCGCTCTGACGACGGTTCGCAATAACGATGATCGCCGTGACCGCGATATCGTTGTCGCCATCGACGTACAAATCGCAACGCCAGTGACCGAGCGAGCGGCCTCCTCCCAGCCGCAAAGTCCGCAAGGTGAGAACGGTTCCGGCTTGCACGCTCTTGATGAAGTTGACGGTCAGCGCCGAGACTGTTCCCTCGGCGCCCGAACAATCGAGAACGGATTTGGACATTAGGGCGGCGAGCCAACCACCGAACATGCCCGCTGCACCTTGCGACTCAGGATCGGCGTGACCGGTGAAAACGCCCGGCCCAACCGCCTCGAGCACGAGCGATTTGTCGAGTGCGGTCATAAATCCCCCCGCTGGTGACCATCGAGATTGTTTTGACGGTCTCAGGGGTGATCGTGTCACGGATATTGGCGGACGACTACTTGGCCGAGGGTCAGGATGACCTCGAACTTCCTATTTCCACCCCGAGCCGAAATTCCGAAGTTCCGCTGATTGGCCGGCCAGCGCGGCCGTCGCCAATGTCCGAAATCGGGCAGCCCGTCAGTGACAATGATCGACTCATTGCGGACACCTGGGTGGGGAGCTAAGAGCCGATTGCCAGCGGTCAGGCGACGGAGCACTAATTCGTTCGGCAGCCCGAGAGGCAGGACAGATCGATGCGTTTGCAACTTGGACTGCGTTCAGCGGCTCTCTCGCTGATAGTGCTGGTGGGCTGGACAAGCGCGTGTTTGGCAGGAGTCGGTTTCCAAACGGGCAGCGCGTCCTCCGGGACGTCCACGCCGATACCCGTCGCAATCTGGTATCCTACGGACGCGATGGAGAGCGAGCAGAGGCTCGGACTTTTCACGCAAGCCGTGGCGCTAAATGCTCCTGTCAAAGGCCACGCGCTGCACCTGATCGTCATCTCGCACGGTAACGGCGGCACGAAGGACGGTCATTACGATACGGCATTGGCCTTGGCGAAAGCCGGCTTCGTCGTGGCCGCGCTCGAACACACCGGCGATAACTACCGCGATCAGAGTCGTGCGACAGACGTCGCCAATCGACCGCGCGAACTGCATCGACTCATAGACTACATGCTGTCTGAGTGGACGGACCATACGGTGCTTGATGCCTCTAGCGTTGGGGCGTTCGGCTTCTCCTCCGGCGGCTTCACGGTGCTTGCCGCAGCGGGCGGCGATCCGAACCTGTCGCTCATCGCG
>Ga0182024_10001982_pt1 | contig 51634 bp, 52 predicted proteins | sample P32metaG_FD_120480 | JGI IMG/M metagenome (GOLD analysis project Ga0182024, IMG submission 120480) | Permafrost microbial communities from Stordalen Mire, Sweden - P3-2 metaG (Illumina Assembly) | ecosystem: Environmental > Terrestrial > Soil > Wetlands > Permafrost | place: Sweden: Stordalen... | reverse complement strand
GCCGGTTCGCGTTTAAGAATACCTGGGACCCCCCAAAGCGATTTGTCCCAACATTCGGCGCAAACAGAACCAGAAAAAACGGCCGGAGGCACGTAAGGGCTTTAAAAGTTTTCTAGTCTTTTTCAGAGAGCGGCTTTTATGGTCACGGCGCATTAGCTTTATCTAGTCGCTTCGTGCGACCAGATGTAAATCCACCAGGCGAACGTCTGGCGAAGGTGTACCAAGGCATAAAATAACCTAAAATAAATAGTGACTTCATTCTGATACCATGGCATTATTCTTGTGTTGCAAGTGAGTCCCGCACCTGAGCAACCAGCACAGGAAAGAGTCAACATGGCCCTCACAAAAGCACAACGTTCTGAGATAGCACGCAAGGCAGCTCGGTCAGCATGGAAGACGATGGGAAGCAAAAAGTACATCGCAGCGAAAGCGAAAGGAAAAGCGAACGTCGCAAAGTTCCTCGCCTCAAGGTAACCACAAACCGCGAAGCCCAAACTTTTAATGGGCCTCTCGCGGTCCTGCTCTGCTCACCTATCCCGGTGGCGGCCCCGGTTTTCGGTTTTCCCGCTACGATTTCCGAGGGTTTTGCAGTGATTTTTCGGTTTTTCCCTCTCGCCAACAAATACGGTGGTAGAATCCCGGCCCTGTATGATGAAGTTCTGCATTGCACTGGGCGCATTGTTGGTCGGCTTTTCGGCGTCCTACTATTTTGTGTTTGCCTTGCCGAACATTCAGAAACAGCGGCTGACAGAGCAGACAAACGCGGCACTTTGGCAACGCGAACAGGAATGCTCAACACGTGCTGAGCATTTCTTCAATGAAAGTTCTTGGTCTGAGAAAGGCAACACTTCGTATGAAAGCCATTTCAATCACCGTCTAAATCGCTGCTTCATTTCTGTCAGGTCCAACACTTTTGAGGCCACAAGTATTTTTTACTATAAGGTGCTGGCTGACGTGAACGATGTAAAGACCATCGGCGAGTATGACAAGCAAGTTATGCACGGTGTGGCCGATTACACAGTCAAACCTTTTGTCTGTTCGATGTTGGAGAAATACTGCACAACAGACGATGAGTTCGATGCTTTCGTGAAAACTTATATGGAAGATTGACCCCCACAGACCCCCTGTCCGTTGCTGGTCATGGTTTCGTCTTTCCCCACCGCTTCGATTTCAGCAGGGTATCCGCGACAGGTTCAAGGTACTAGCTGGACTTGGCTACCGACCAAAGGTCGGGACCATTCAGCCGGTCCCCAAGAGTTCAACGGAACGGTGTGCGTGCTTCCGTCCGACCCAGTGAGGGTCACGATGCCTGTAGCCTTGTCGATGTGTGTAACGGTATGAACTGGAAGCCTGGGAGTGAAAACTTCGGGGTTGGTTTGGATTGTCATGGTGATTTAAGCGTAGCACCGGCCAGAGAGGTTTTCCAGACGCCGCTAGCCCAAGCCCTATTTACGGTACGGGTGCCTGCCGTGGCCTGCGTTGACAGGTGAAGACAACGCGGGCACTCTGCTTGTTACCCCGCATTTCTTTCCTATCGCGAAAAGCACTTAGTCGGTAGCTTTAGCAGTCGGTCCCCGATCTCAAACCGAAAGGAAGTGCCAGCCATGAAGACCGGAAAGAAGCCGACGTATGTTCGGGTACCAGGAAGGACCAAGAAGCAATGGGAGGAGGAAATCGTACTCAAGCACATGCGGGAGCATCCGTGGCAAGAGCGGTACCACCCTGACATCAAGGATAAAGGCGTGCTGCAGGATTGGAGCCCAGCGAGTATTCAAGTTGGGGCGATCCAGGACGCAACGGGGTTTCATTCCGCCCAGGTAGGCGCGGCCATTCGTCGAATGTGCTGGCGAGTACGTCCGCGCAAGGTAGCCGTGAAGCAAACTTTCTACTGGGTCGTTAGTGAGCCGAAGCCGAGGTCGAAGCCCAAGCCAATACCGAAGCAAGAGTTGTGTCAGGAATGTGGGAAGCGAGCCTGGGGTGGTCGACTTGGTTCGTGGAGGGTGCAGGATAAAGTGTGGGCACTCGCGGGCTACCAGCCGACTGACGTGGCGTGCAATCGGTGTTTCGTGAAGCGATTGCCGCCCGAGTTGCAGCAGCAGTATGCAGCCATGGGCTAACAGGCCCTTCCCCAATGATCGTGGACCGGTCTTTTGCCGCAAGGCCGGTCTACTGTCCTTTTAGCTTTTTGGTTCGCTCTTTCATCGCCTGATGCCATTTGCCGACGCCAGGAGCCTGCAGGAACCCCGATCTAGCCGAGGACGGGTCCATTTGCCTCCCAGGGTGCTTAGAGTGGCTTATTTCGCCGCGAGCTTTTTTGAAAATCGCCGAATCCAGGCTTCGATCGAAAGACCCAAGAAATACCACCATACAGTTCCAATGACTCCCCATAAGATCCATGCTGACAATCCATATTTGTCGGAGAAAAATAGCACGCTGGAAGCGATGATCGAAAATGGTATATCGGCAATCCAGAGAACGATACATGGCAGCCTGGCCGGTCCTTCGAGTATTGGCTTGTTTGAGACTAAAAGGAGAACACACGCAATCGTGAACAAAAAGGTGTGCAGCACAGGCGCAGTGATTCGAGCTCGCGGAAGTTTGCGCATCCAAGCGATCTTAACTCAGGTTCTCCCGTGACAGCGTCGGTTGCAGCGAAGGCATATCCAGGTTCGTTAGCCGCCGGAAAAGACCTCGATTCGAGGATTCGCCGCACCTTTGGTCGCTTCGGTAGAGAATCATAGACCCCAAGTTATTCTCCCGCTTCTATCACTCATCTGCTAATCCCTACGACTCTACTGGTAACAAACCAGTAGACACTGGTGCATCCGTATGTCTTACTAGGCCCAGGACCGCAGTTCAAACGGGGTAACCGGCAGTGCGCAGACCCGCAGTGGCCGCCAAACGGAGAGTTCGACGGCGCGGCGGTCTCCCCCGAAGGCAACCAATGCTGATTGAAACCATCCTGCCACGCTACCAACCCACCGCTACGCAACAACTGGAAATGCGTTTGGTTGCCAACACGCGCGAGCTGCACGCCGCCGAAGCGGATTTGACCCAATCGGACGTGGCCGCCAAAACCGAAATCCGCCGCTTGCTCAACGAGCGGGAACACAAACGAGCAAAGTTCATGTCCTTGCAAGCCGAGAATGCCGAACTCAAAAAATCACTGGGAGTGTGCCGCTAATGGACGCCCGAGACGCAATCCTAAGAGCTGTGCTGCAAATCAATGCTGCCGAACTGGGCGAAGAAGATGTTCCAACTGACTCGCCATTGGCACTTTTTTTTGAACGTGCGAGCCGCGACAGCCTGCGCAAATCCCTTCCTGGTGTTGATGATGTTTCCTGGAACGAGCCGCTAACCAAAGCCGCCGAAGAAAAACCTTGGTCCAATCCCTTGAACTTCAGCCGAGGATCGGTTGGCTTCCTACGCAAAATCGACCGCTTGGAAACCGTTACAACCGCCGACGGCACGAAGTGGCAGCACGCGTTTTCCGGCACCGAGTTGATTGACGCACGACAAATCGACGAAAGCGAAGAATAAAAAGGAGCACCACATGGCGACACCGAAAGAGCATCTCGCTGAGGTTTACGGGGTTCATACGAAGGATTTCGGGAAGGTCGCCGACCACTGCGATGGCATCGCGAACTGCCTGAAAAAAGTCAGCAACGATGACGCGGTCAAAGATGCGTTGAAGCATGTAGCGGGGATGGCGAAAGTGTTTGCTGGCTTGTCTGAGTCCAGTGCCGGCTGGCAGGAAAAATGTTCGAAGGCCGCCGACGCCGAAGAACTAGCCAAGGGCAACACGGTTATTCCTTCGCGGATTTCAGCTGTCGCACCGGATACGCTGCCAGCCGGGATCCGAGCCATTCCGCGATTTGGGCAACAGTTGACACCCCAAGCGGCCGCGCTGGCGACATCGCCGGTGTCGTCCACCATCCACAAGATCACCCAATCGCCAGACGACGAAATGCGCGAGGCGGGCTAAGCCATGACCACACCTAGAGAGCACGTTCATGAATGGCGACTCGTTGCAGATCGCCCGGGTACTTGCCCAAACAAACAAGTGTGCCGCACTTGCTTAGAGGAACGGCGCGTAACCACGGACGCAGAAACCGCCGACCGCTGGCGACGCAGAATGCGCGAAGGCGTCATCGAAGACTGAGCCCGAGGGTCAACCTTTGGAACCAACTGGTGTTTCCGAGCCTGAGCTCGCCCCGCTCGCGCCGCCAAGTTGCCGACACTGCTTGGCAGGAGAGGAAAGTCTGATTCGCCGCCGTCTGAAAGTTTCGAGCGATGGTCTGATTCGCCGGTGGAAAGTCAGTTGCAACAACTGCGGAAAATATTCGTATCTCCCGCACGGCCAGATATTAAAGCGCAAGCCATCGCCGCCCGGAAAACTCGCACTCGACCGCCCGAAATGCCCGAGCTGCGGAAGCAGCGACACACATCGGCGCGACTCGCGACGCTGGAGTTGCCGCTGGTGCCGACATTGGTTTGTATCGGAACGGAAGCTCCGCAGTGACAATACCAGCGGCTTTCGAGGCATCTCGCCTTGCATGAAACGCCACGACATTCCGATGTCCACAGAGAGAGGGAAATGGCGCGTCCGCATCCAGATTCCTGGCAAACGACTTTACGTGGGTGAGTTCGAATCCCGGGAGCTAGCCGAACAGGCGTATGCCGAGGCGAAACTCCAGTTTGATGATGCGCCGACGACCATGCCACTGTGCTCCGACGATGCGCATGAAGCGGACGATCCGCGCGAAGAAGCGGCCGCCTTGTTCCAACTGGCATTGAATGAAAGCGACTTCGACGGAATCCGGTCGTTGATTGTTTTCAGCCCGATGGAACAATACGTCGCCGCATATTTCTGCGCCGCAGGGTTAGTCGCTCAAACCTTGATGTTCCGCACGCGGGTGCTCGAGGAGTTCGACAGCTTAGTTTTGCGGTACCGACCTGGAAAGGAGCATCCCCATGCGCAAGATCAAATCCGCGATACCAACGCGCTTTGAAAGTGCTTGCCCGCCGCTGGTGGAAGCCAAAAATCTCTACAGGATGCTGGCCCACGGCGAAACGCTTAGCGGACTGCGCAAGCTCATTGGCGACGGCCAGGATGATAGCTATCGCTGGGCGGTGCGGAAACACTTTGAAGATTTAGTCGCGAAGCAGCGGCCGCAGACGCCGCAAGTGGTGACCACCAGCAGCACCAACGAACCGAAAGCCGAGGCCGAGAATCGTGCGCCCCGCAGGGAAGTGAAGACGCATGGAACGAGGCACGGCTACAACTGTGGCTGTCGCTGCCCCAGTTGTTACGCGTCCAACGCACGTTATCGCCAGGAACGCCGCAAGAGGGAGACCGATGCCCAAAGGGATTCGCAAGTTGAGCTGCAAGTTGTCGCCGGCTAACCACGAACGAATCCGCTTTTTGAGGGACGTCCACCATTTGACGATGCGGGTCATCGCCGTGCGCATGAATACCAGCGAGACGGTGATCCAAACCGTGCTCACGAAGAAAGGGAAGCCATCATGAGACTCAGCGAGGATCAGAGACAGCAGGTACTCACGCTTCTGTCCGTGGGCATGCGGCAGATTGATTGTGCCGCGCAGTTTCAGATCAGCAAAAGCACCATCCACAAAATCGCGCGTTCTGCCGGCATCAGGAAGAACTCGACCGATCCGTTGTCGCCGGAAATGGAACGACGGGTTATCGAGCTAGCCATCCAGGGTCATGGAGAACCTTACATCGCCAAGACTTTGGCGGTGCCCGGGCATCGCGTTCGCGGAGTATTGCACAGGCATGTGTTAGCGCGAACCGGATCGAGTGAACCGCGCGAGCGATTATCCCTGCTCGAGGAACGCCTGCTGCGGTCGAAGCAACGCCGGTTTGAGGAAGCGATGGCGACCGAGTTCGCCGTGTCGCTTGAGGTGATCCAGAGACTCTTACGGAGGCGCAGAAAATGAAAGAGCCGACGGAATACGCTTGCGAGCTAGTGGACAAGATGTTTTGCGGTGTCTTGCCGGACCAACAATACGATGCCGTGTGCGTGCACGCACTCATGGCTGTGTATTTTCCGGAAATCGAAGACGCGCGACTGCACGCCGCACTGGCAGCCGAACTAGCGAAAGCGATGGAACTGTTGAGGCAGCAAACCAATGTTACCTGGACCAACTGAGTTTTCGGTCCCCCGTTGTCCGCATTGTCCGAGACTCTTTGCGTCCTGGGCGGAAGCGAAGATCCATTGCAAAAACTGTCCCCGATCAAAGAGGCCAAGATGGAAAGTGCTGCAGGAACGTATGCGGCGTGCTCCGTAGCCTGGCAGCCGACCGCCTCCGTCGCGTTTCAAGCATCGAAAAAGTGTTGCTCTTGAAGGCTGCGAAGTAACCGAAACTGTACGGCGCATGGAAGTACTGATAGCGGCAATCGTCTTTTCCTCCTACCCTAAAGACGATGATTGGTTGCATTTGACTTTTGAGACCTTTGAGCATCTAATCCGGTCAAAATATGATTATCTTTGCCGTGCTTACCCCGCAGGACAGCCCTGAAGTTGAAACTGCTATGGCTGCGCAGTTTGCGGGTAATACTCTGAAGGTCGGTCCGGGTCAGTATTTGGTTGCAGGAAGGTATACGACTGTCGAAGTTTCAAACATGCTTGGAATATCGGATGGCACAAACGGACCCGGAATCGTCCTTGCGACATCTTCTTACTATGGCCGTGCTGACAACAACATTTGGGAGTGGATGCAGCTAAGAGTCAGTGCGCCATGATGAGCAAAGGCAAAGAAACCAATCCTGCCAAGGTTGAAACCACACCGAGTTCCTTTCCTTCCGGCGACTATAGCTATGTTCTCGAAATCGTGATGGGCATGCAGCTTACGATGGGTAAACTAAGCGAAGCCGTCGACTCTCTCAAAGCCGAATCCAAGCGCCACGACGATAAGCTGGACTCAATCGGCAAGGACGTTCATGCGGCAAAAGTCGTCGTGAGCGTTATAGGTGCCTTAATAGTTTTAGCGTTCGGCTTTTTGGGTTGGATTGGTCATGAGGCGCTTCAGTATCTCTCTTCTCATCCCGTCAAGTAAGCTTTGGCGCATACAAGAACGAATCAGAAACCCGGTGATATTCTAACTATCAAGGTGATAGAACGAAACCTAAGTCCAAAGCGAAACCGAAGGTGGTGCAGTCCCTCATACGTTTGACCGAAGAAGTGGCCGAGCAGTTGCAGAAGAGTGCCACCGCCAATCATCGCAGCCTGACCGCCGAGGTCACCATTGCTTGCGAGAAGTATGTCTCGCGGCTGAGGCCTCCCAAATCCTAAGAATGGGTTGATTATGACCGCCCTAGCAGCACAGCATGATCTTTAAGGAGATGCCGACCGATGCCATGTAATCCGCAAGAAATCGTTGGCGTTCTCAAGGATGCGGGGTCAGGGCTCCAGGATAAGATCGTTCATAATCTCGGGAACTTCACCGTTGCTTTGCTAGCGATCTCCGATTTCCCAGAACGACTAGACTTGGCCGGGACCGGCACATTGATGCTCATCGATGGAGCACATTATATTTTGACGGCGAGACACGTGTGGGATGATGTGCTGTCTGGCGCTGCCAACGTCGGCATCACACTCAAGGCGGACATCGATCACAAGCACGCGATTCCGTCTAGGGACTTTATTCCGCTCGGATTACCGAAACCGCGTTCATGGAATGAATGGGGTCCCGACCTCATGTTGTTACGGATTCCTGCAGAACGCGTCGGCGCGATCGAAGCATATCGCTCGTTTTGGAACCCTCTGCGACTGGTGAAAGTCGGTGCCGAAGTGATTGAGTTGCTCGTCCTGATGGGAACGCCCGCAGAGCTGGGCACGATTACCGATGTTCACGCCGACTTACAAATCACCGGAATGTACCTCGGGCCTGAGAAGGTGCAGGACACGGGTGGCTTGGACTATCTCGACTATGACATCGAACCCAAAGCTGGGCTTCCGCGCCATTTTGGAGGAACGAGCGGAGGAGGGGTCTGGCGCGTCTTGGTATTTTGTTCGCCTGAAAGCGGCGAGATTGACTGGAAGATGAGCTTCCACGGAGTGGCTTTCTATCAACTGAACGTCGGGGGCAACCCTACGACGATACGCTGTCATGGACCGCAAAGCGTTAGGGCCGTGTTGCGTACAGTAGCGCCCGCGTGCTAGCCGTACGGCCCAACGCCGTAGGTGCCGATCCCATATGCTGTGCCGCCCCCACCAGCCGAAAGCGGCGAGTCGGTAGTCACCGCAGGGCTTGTTATCTCCAACTCGACATGCGGTTGAGACGCAACCAGCGTGTCGTGACGCTGATCAAGCAGCACAGTCTCGCCGACGACGCAAGCGCCCAACGCGAGCGGTAAAATGTTCTTATTCATGCTTTTGCTCTTACCTGCTTCATTTCGATTTAAGTCTGGTCAGCTGGCCCTTTAGGTCCTCGAACTTGTTAGCTTCCTGCCTGACCTTGTCATGCCACCATCGCCGGGTCTCTGCCTTGCGCTCGGCGTCGAGTGGTTCGTACAACTCGGAAACGACACTCACAATGAAAGTGCCGCTCCCAGCATACGCACCGCCATACTGGACATTCTCAAATGCCAAGCGGCGAAAGATTTCCTCCTCGTGGCGGCGGAGCTCCAGTTCTCTCACATATTTAGCGAGGAAAGCGTAGTCCCTCGGTGTATCTAAACTACTCTTAAGCTGATCAAAAGGATCGGATTGCATTCTCGGTTGCGCGGTCATTTCGTCCACCCTCCCCAATCTAAAAGTTTAGCTGTTTTCGCGGGCGGCTTGTCCAGACCTTTTTTTTCTCGCGTTTTGCCGGCGGGCCCCTTCTGCAAACTTAGGCCCGTAAAAAATCGTTTGACAAGACGCATCGCGCGGCGCAATCCTGCGGTTGGCATACATGACCGTAGTTGCCCTGGGTTCACCCCAGGGGACATACCGGCCTTCACTGAGCAAAAGCTGTTCCGCCTGCTCGACCTAAGGCCACCAACCTGAAATGCAAAGGTGGTGGCAGTGTGCCCAAGAAACCAAAAACTCCGAAGCGTAAACCCGCTGTGGACTATACGGCCATACAGGCCGCGCTCATGCTGTCCACGTTCCAAGCGTCCATCTTGCTAGGACTGTCCGAAAAAACCGTCTGCCGTCTTGTTGTGCGTGGTGAGCTCATCGGCCGCCGCGTCGGCCGCTTGGTCCGCATTCCGCGTTCGAGCGTGGATTCATTTCTGAAACGCGACCACCGAACAGGCGAAGAAAACCGCAATGTGAAGGGAGACGAATGAAAAACTTTCTGCTGCGCATCCTATGCGTGCGTTGCTTGGTCCGCATCGCGTGGGGGCCACGATGAAACTCGAAACCTTCCGCAAGACCAAACGTGGTCCGGCCAAAATCTGAAAACCGCCATGCCTGCCGGAGGACGACAACTCGGAGACTACAACCTGGATTCGCGCGTAGTGCTTGCGTTCGTGCGCGAGTTTCTGTTGACGCATCGGCGTGTCACGCCGCGCACCTGTCTGTATCACGTGGTCAGTGCCAAGCTGGCTCATCCGAAAACTGGCATGATCATCATCCCAACAACAGCGGAAAAGTACGAGGTCAAGTTCTACACGCTGCTGAGCCGCGCTCGGGTCGCAGGCGACATTGATGATGAACCGTTTGTGGATGACCATTGCAGCGTCGAAAAAGGCGGCCTGCGCGGCTGGAGCAATCTCGAGGAATATCTCGAACTGCCCGACATCGACTATTACCACCGAAACCACTGGCGAAAACAACCGAAGCACGTAACCGAAGTGTGGCTGGAGAAAAACACCATCGCTGAACTGGTGCGCCCCGCAATACGAAAGTGGGATTGCACCTTGCGCATCGCTTCCGGCGGCTACGGACGCGCCTTCCTGTACCAAGCGGCGAACGAACTACACGCCGCCACTAAGCCCATCACGATTCTATACTGCGGTGACTTTGACCCTGCAGGACTCGACATCGAACGCGCCGCGAGAAAGGGGAATGACAAAGAAGGTGGTCGCCGCCGTGAAGGACTAGAAGACATTCTCATTAAGAGATTTGCTTGGACCGCAGAGCGTTTCGCAGATCAAGTCTTCTGGAAGCGTATCGGCGCAACCGAAAACGATCTGAATAATCCGGAGTTCGCCCCGTACCTGCTGTCTGTGAAACAGGCGGTTGTCCAGAATCCGGCCGACCCCACGAAAGAGAAAAAGAAAGGCGACACGCGCGGCCCCGCATATATCGGCAAGTACGGCGACCGCTGCCTAGAGATTGAAGCGTTGGAAGTGCTCGAAGCCGATTCGCTCGCCAATCGTCTGGATTCCGCCATTCAGCTCTATGGCGTGGATGTCGAAGCTTGGCGCAAAAGCGAGCGCAAGGAAGCTAGAGAGAAACAGACCAAGAGGTCCGTCCGATGAAACTCGAAACCTACCGCAACAATAGAACCGGCAGCATCACCGTTCACGGCCCAGGTTTCACGCTGGTGGTGGAAACCGATGGCCATGTCAAGACCATCGGCAGCGTCCAGATCGAGCCACCGGCCGTACCATTCCCTGGCGTGTACGAGGCGAATCCCGATTTAGCGTCGCCGAGGTCGAAGCCGTCGAGAAAGAGAGGTTCACGTTAATGGCACTCATCATTCATTTTCCTGACAGCTTCAAGATCGGCGATACCACCAACTGTGTGATCAACGGAGAACCCGCGCAGGTCCAATGGACCGACGCGAAAACGCTCACGATTCTACCGGACGACCGGCGGGTTATCGAGCAGCGAAAGCCTTCGGGGGATGGACTGGTTTTGTTCCTATGTTCGTCCACCAGTGAGCCAGAGGCACTCGCACACATTTCCGTGGCAGCGTCCGAGCCGCAGAAGCCTGAACTGTTGGCGTACCGTGAAGCGATTCCCCGGGTGCCGGTCATCATAGAGGGCAAGTCGTATCAGCAAGACACCTGCGAATACGCCGAGGACCCGAAGCGGCAACAACAGTGCGGCGTTCCGGCTAGCTATTATGTCGCATCCCAGGGCAACGCACCGTTCCCGCTGTGCCGCAGACACAAACGCATCACCGAGCAGGAGAACAACAACTTCACCTAGAATGGGAATACCGTAGTACCGCTGGATAGAAATAGAGCATTTGTGCTATCCTCTTCGTCGCAGTCTTTTGCACCTAATCTGACGAGGAGAAACCGAGATGCCGAAGCGCGAAGTGAAACCGAAAGCGGAAACAGTCAAAACATCGTTACGCCTGCCAGCCCAACTATGGAAGCGCGTGTTGATGGCTTCCATTGAACGGGACGTGTTTGCCGACAAGATTGTGGCCCTGGCCATTGAAGAGTGGCTTCGAAGGGAGAAGTTGTGAAAAAACCAAGCAAGCTGCCGCGCGGTCTTCGCTGGCGCAAAGATAGTGACAGTCTGTACGTTTACCTCACCCATGCCGATGGACGGCCCGAGAGGCGTAGTGTCGGGCACATGACGGTCAAGATGGCTGAACAGCAACGCGCAATCTGGCAACGCGAAATCGCCGATGGCCGCTACCTCACACCGAAACCGCGCACGGACTTAGTGACGTTCGCGGACATTTGTACGCAAGCCGTCGAGCATTACAAAACCCATACGCGCGGCTGGGATGGTATCGAAGGCCGCGTGGCTGTGTTCAAGAAATGGTGGCCCGGGCGCATGGCCGAATCCATCTCTACCATCGAAATCAATAAGCAGCTCGTGGAGAACGTGGCCCCGCGTGGTTTGAAGTGGTCGCAGACAACTTCAAACGAATACCGAATCTCGTTGCTGAGGATTTACGCCTTGGCGTGTGATGCTGGAGTGGTCAGTGTCAATCCGGTGTTGAAGGCCAAGCGGTACAAACTAGAGAATGCCCGCGACAGGGAACTGACGTTCAAGGAAGAGGATGCCTTGCGTGCGGCCGTTCGCAAACTCTATTCCGCGAAGGAAGTTGAACTCGATCTCGCCATGCATCTTGGCTGCAGGCGATCCAACCTGTACGGCGTTCACAATGCCAAGCGCAAGCCGATGCCACCGTTGCAGTGGGAAGACGTCAATCTGGATTTTCGCGTGGTGACGTTCATCCGCTCGAAGTCCGGCAAACGCTACAAAGTGCCGATCAACGACACGGCGTTAGCCGCGTTCAAGGTGCTGAAGGCGCGTGCGGTCGAAAATGAAAAAGACGAACCGACCGGCCCCGTCATCCGCAAACCATCCGGCATAACATTGCAATCCCAACGCCGCTGGTTTGAGAACAGTCTAGCGGAAGCGAAAATCAAAAACTTTCGCTGGCATGATTTTCGGCATACCTTTGCCAGCCGTCTGCGCGAAGCCAACGTCCAGCATGAAGACATTTCTTACCTACTCGGGCACGGCACCAAAAACATCACCATTCGCTACGCACATCCGCCCATGAAGTTGCTTGCGGCTGTCGTTGCAATCCTTGACCAAAGACCAACCGGCTCAGAAACCGGCACAGTGCCTGTTTTGCCGTTTCACCGAGCGTCCGCCTAACCGGCCCGAATCATGCTTAACGCGCAGATTTGTCAACGAGTTAGAGTTGGTGGACGAGAGGGGATTCGAACCCCCGGCCTCCTCGTTGCGAACGAGGCGCTCTCCCAGCTGAGCTACTCGCCCACCGAATCAACGAGGTAAATGACTATACATCAGCAGTTTAACTGCTTCAAGTTGGACCACTTGGGACCCGTGAATCAACTTTGCTTTCCGCAACGATGAAGCAAGTCCTTCCCTGAATTCGTTATTCGTTGCTTCGAGTGATGGATGTCCTACCCGACTGTCAATCAAATTACCAGCGACCCGATTCTTCATCCAACCCTACGAACGGAGGAATGGACATGCGAAGCGTTTCAAAGAAAGTGGCCCTAATCTCGGGGAGGCTGCGGCGTCGAAGCTGCAGAGTGAAAATCTTAATGCTCGATTTATCGAGGTTGACCTTCAACGGGCCGACACGATCCGAAAGGCGGCGGCATTCGTCCAAAGCGAGTTCCAGCGGCTCGACATCCTGGTCAACAATGCCGGGATTGCTGAGGCCGACAGCGACGGTCCACCGAGCAAGGCAAAACCTGAGGCGGTGGAACGGGTGCTGAAGACCAATTTTCTGGGAGCGCTCGCGGTGACTCAGGCCATGCTGCCGCTGCTGCGGAAAGCTGCCGCCGGGCGAATTGTGAATGTTTCTGGAATCAATAACCCAGAATGGAGATCCCGCCTGGAAGTTCGCCGCGGTTAAGCTGATAGGCTATTCCGCGTCGAAAGCGGCATTGAACATGTTTACCGTACAGCTTGCTTACGAATTGCGGGTCACGCCCATAAAGGTCAATTCGGCCGATCCCGGCTTTACTGCCACCGATTCGAACGATCACCGAGGACATCAAACGGTCGAGGAGGGAGGGCCGGAAACTGTCCGACTTGCTGCAGGAAGGTGGACCAACTGGCGGGTTCTTCGAAACAGCTGGCGCCGTCCCGTGGTGAGTATTCTGGAAGGACAACGGCGGTTAATGGCGGTGCACAGTCGCAGGGTATTAGGGAAGGACCCAATCCGAGGCCCTAGTTCCCGTCTTCGTTGAAGACATCACGTCGTCGATGAGTCGCGGCAGGCGGACTGCATGACGGAAGTCGGGAACGGTACCGCTCGGAACATTGACCCGCCCAGCGATCTCCAAGTGAAATACAAAGATAACCTTTGGTTGACGTCGCTCGACCTCACGGATACGACCGGAATTCGCAAAAGCCGTGGACGCCGCGTTTGGGCACTTGGAATGGGTCGACGTAATCGTGAATAATTCGGGTTATGCGATTTTCGGCGCCGCTGGGTACACCGACAGGCAGATTGTTTTTCCGACTAGCACGCCGCTTCTTAAAAGCAGCAAAGCTCGCCTCTTAGTGCTTAGGATTTCAACCAAAGCGAGCTTAAGGTTGATCTGGAGTGTTTCCCATGCGCTGCGCCACGACCTTGCGCGCATTCTCATACAGCGCGCGTGCCTGGGGAATTGAGTCTACGGCTTTTTGAACTTGCGGATCGGCTTCGAGTTCGACCTTGAAACCTTCTTGTTGGCCGAAAACGGACATGAAGACTTCCTGTTTGATCTTGCGTTTGATCCAGTCGAGATTTTCGGACATCTCCGGCTCGGTATAGTGGATATTCTTCTTGCCCAGATACTCCCGGAAGTCCTTCATCACCGTGTCGTCGGCCGTGAATTCCTTGGTCACCGTCGGCCGCGTGCCCAGATAATAGCGGGTGAAGCCGCCAACGCCCGCTTCATAGGGGAAGAAGACGTCGGCGCGGATCAGATTTTCTTGGAACTTGGTGAGCTTGGGTGCCGCCACGGTGACGTCGGGTGTGATACCGCCGCCCCCGGTGACTTGGCGACCGCTGTCGGTGAGCTTCACCTCCGTCGGATGCTCCGGAACCTTGCGCTCGTAGTGGTATTCGTAGAGCGAAACGGATTTGTAATCGCGCTGAATCAAACGGCCGCTGGGCGTGTAGTACCGAGCGGTCGTAAGAGCCAAGCCAGTGTTTTCGCTGAGCGGCGTTACCGTTTGCACCAGCCCTTTGCCAAACGTGGTTTCGCCCACGATGATTCCGCGATCGTGGTCTTGCACCGCGCCGGAAACAATCTCCGTCGCCGACGCGGAATTTCCATTCACCAATATCACCAAAGGCACCGTCACACCCTGGTTGCCGCGGACCGTCATGTACTTGCGTTCCGCGGAAGCGCGCCCGTGATGCGAAACGATCAGCTGATTCCGATCCAAAAACATATCGCTTACGGCGACAGCTTCGTTCAGCAATCCTCCGGGATTGCCGCGCATGTCAAGGATCAAGCCATCGAGTGAGGACGCATTGAGCTTCTTCAGTGCCTCGGCGATTTCGCGGTCGGTGGTCTCGTTAAATCCGGAAAGCCGGATGTACCCAATGCCAGGCTTTAACATGAACGCGATGTCCACGGAGTGCCGCGGTATCTCATCTCGCGTAACGGTGAACGACAATGGATCGGTATACCCTTCGCGCGTAACCGTAATCTTCACGATGGTGCCTTTGGCACCTTTAAGCATGTCGGCGACGTCACTGGTCGTCAGACCCTCGGTGGACTTCTCGTCCACTTTCACGATCACATCGCCCGGTCGAATGCCGGCGTTATAGGCAGGAGCGCCTACGTAAGGCGCCATAACCACGGTGTGGTTCTCGCGGGGCGCCACTACCATGCCAACCCCGTAATACTTCCCTCGCTGATCTTCGCGCAGCAGCGCGAATTGCCGTGCATCAAAGAAATTCGAGTGCGGATCGAGCATCCGCAGCATACCCGGGATAGCCCCTTGGTATACCGCTTTGTCGACGTCGACGGGCTGAGCGTAATTCGCCTGCACCACGTCCAGGACGCGCGTGAAATCGCGAACCGCCGTCTGGTAATCATCTGCCGAAGCAGTGGTGGCCCGAACGTTGGGGCCGTAAATGCCGCCTAGCACGGCAGATACCAGCAATACGGCTACGACAAGGAACAACCCGCGACGTTCTGCTTTCATCCTAACCTCGCATAAACTTTGAAAACCCAATTATATCACACAGCAAACTGGTGTTTGACACTGTGGAACACCGTTCTCTATGATGCCAACAGGCCTCCACTAGGTCACCCAAGCCATGCTCAGCATCCCCCACATGATTGTGGTCTTCGTGATCGTTCTGGTCGTATTCGGCCCCCAGAAGCTGCCGGAACTCGCCCGCGGCTTGGGTAAACTCATGGCCGAGTTCCGCAAGGCTTCCACCGACTTCAAGTCCGCGTTCGAAAACGAAATGCGCGATCTGGAACGCCAAGCCGCTGAGGTCGAACGCAAAAAACGAGAATTGGTAGCGGCTGCCGCGACGCAACTGCAGCCCGCCACGCTCGCGACGCCTTCTGGTGCTGAGACGCAGCCGGGGCCCACACCGTTAGCACCAGTGGAGGCCGGGAAGGGTGCCACCGAGTCTTTAGTGGTCACGCCAGTGGCAGAATCCGTGGCCCGCTCGTCCGACTCGGCGGAATCTAGACCGGCCGCGGCCACTTCCGCCGAGGGCGACGGTGTCGAGACGCCTACGCTCTCACCATCCGCCGAGGTTTCTCCCGAGAACGGCGACAAACCCGACCGCACCACTTCGCCCGACGCTCTTGACGCCCCTCATGACTACAAGCAGCCAGCCTGAAGCCCTAAGTACGATTCCGGTCGCGCCAGAACCTGAAGAAGGAGGTCAAATGACCTTCTTCGAGCACCTGGTAGAGCTTCGCAAACGACTCATCAATTCCCTAATTGCCATTGGAATCGGCGCCTTCGTCGGGGTGTATATAGCGAAATACGTGATCAGGTTCGTCACGCAGCCAATGCTTTCCGCGCTGAAAGAATCGAACCTTCCACAACACTTGATCTATACGCACCCCGCCGGCGGTTTCAATTTGCTCATCACTCTGGGGATCTACATTGGTGTGGTGCTGGCCTCGCCGGTGGTGCTCTACCAGATATGGTTGTTCGTTGCGCCCGCGTTGTATAAGCACGAGCGCGGCGCGATCAGCGGATTTCTCTTCTCCACCGTATTTCTTTTTTTGACAGGGATCGCTTTCGGATATTTCGTAACCCTGCCCTACATGCTGAGATTCCTGGTGAAATTTTCGGTGGTAAGCCTTCCCGGCATCGAGCCCATGATCACCGTCACCGAGTATTTCGATCTGACGTTGATGGTGCTGCTCGGTTTCGGGTTGGTCTTCGAATTGCCCGTGCTGGTTTTCTTTCTGTCCATCTTCGGAATCGTGACACCTCAATTTCTTTGGAAGAATGTTCGCTACGCAATCTTGGTGATCGCCATTGTGGCTGCCATTATTACCCCCACACCCGACGCCATGACCATGCTCATTTTTATGGCTCCCATGGTCGGGCTCTATTTCATCGGGATCGCAGTCTCCGCGGTGGCGGTGCGCAGGAAGAACCGGCAGCTAGCTGCCGAGGCGGCGGGAAGAGCCTAATGCGGACTTCGTCCAAACTTTGCCCTGGCGCAGATCGGTCAGCGAGCCTTGGAAACCTTTCGGTAATTGGTTTGCTGTCGGTCGTCGTTCTAGCAGGCTGCAAGTCCAACTCAGCACCCAGCATGTCGAACAGTGCGCCGGTCGTCACTGCTTCCGCAATGACACCGGGGCAACTGCCCGACGCGGACACACCGCCTCCCGAGAAAACCGACGGCTTTGACGGGAAGCTCGCGTTTGAGCACGTCGTCAAACAGGTCGACTTCGGTCCTCGGCCTTCTGGCTCCCACGCCAATGAGGAGACCCAGGAGTATATTCTGACGCAATTGTCGGCCGCCGCCTGTACGGTCGAAACGGACCCTTTCAACGCGCAGACGCCCGCCGGCATCATTCCCATGAAAAATATACTGGTGAAGATTCCCGGGGACAAACCGGGGATCATTCTGCTTGGCACCCACTTCGACACCAAGAACCTAGACAATTTTGTAGGCGCTGACGACGGAGGCTCTTCCACGGGGGTCATGCTCGAACTTGCCCGGCTGCTCTGCGCTCAAACTGGGCGCTACGCCGTGTGGATCGCATTTTTTGATGGCGAAGAGGCTGTCCAACAATGGAGCGACACCGATAGCCGCTACGGTAGCCGCGAGATGGCCGCGAAGTTCGCGATGAGCGGCGACCTCCCCAAGATCAAGGCGTTCTTGCTCGCCGACATCGTTGGCAGCCGCTTCTTGCGCTTCAAGCGCGAATTGAACTCCGCGAAAGCGCTAACGGACATGGTATGGGCCACCGCCGCCAGGCGAGGTTACTCAGCGATTTTCGTGAATGAGGCTGCCGCCATCGAAGACGATCATCTTTCTTTCTCGAAGCGCGGCGTGCCGTCGGTCGATGTGATCGACCTCGAAATCCCATATTGGCACACCCCTCAAGACGCCCTGGACAAAGTCAGCTCGAAGAGCTTGGCCATCACCGGCCACGTGTTCATGGAAAGCGTCAAACAACTCCAAACCAAGTAATGGCGTGCTTCCGACCCATCTCGAGCGTCTAGTAGCCTGAACTCGGGACTTGCCTCCTTCGGTAGGCATGAAATCAGGCGAGGGAGCCTGCACCGGCGACCGACCATCACCAGGGGAAAAACCAGGGGAAAAAGTTTATCTTGACTTCCATTAAGGGCAGGGCAAGTCATTGACGCGGCTTAGTTTAACGGAAAAATAAAAGGGAAAGCGTCGCTCCGCGCGGCGGACTGGCCTCTAGGTTTCGAAGCCTACATCTCTACCCTTCTGCAGAATCGAGTGCTTGCCGAATTTCTCGTCGTCCCGGTATGGGAAGTCCGACCTGTAATGACTGCCGCGGCTTTCCTCTCGCGCTAGGGCCGAACGCGCCATCAACAGCGCCAGAGAGTGCAAATTGCGCAATTCGTATTCGGCGCGCCCGGACTTTTCACCCGGAGGAAGCTCCATCGTTTGCAGTTGCGCAATTACCCCGGCCAGCTCTTTTCCGTCGCGCATAATTCCGACCTGCCGCCACATCAGGTCGCGGATTCTCTCGAACGCGCCCGAACAGGCTCGGGCAACGCCAACAGACTTAGCGGTCGTGCTTCCATTGGACATATTTCCGGGCTTGGGCGCCGGGCTTCCCGGTAGGCCCGATGCCTGACGTTTTGTCGCAGGCGCATCTTTCATCATCGCCTGACCGCTGCGCGCCCCAAACACCAAGCCTTCGAGCAGGGAATTGCTTGCCAAGCGATTCGCCCCATGAACACCGGTGTCGGCCGTTTCGCCCGCAGCGTAAAGGCCCGGCAACGAAGTGCGTCCCCACAAATCCGTCTTCACCCCGCCCATCAGGTAGTGCGCGGCGGGGCAAACCGGCGCCATGTCGATCGCCAAGTCCAACCCGTAGCTCGCGCAGGTCTCGTAAATGCGTGGAAAGCGTTTCTTCAGGAATTCCTCGTTCTTTTTGGTCATGTCCAGGTACACATATCCCGCTCCGGTACGGTGCATTTCGCTTACGATCGCACGCGCAACAACGTCGCGTGGCGCCAGTTCCTGCGCTTCGTTGTAGCGCTTCATGAAGCGCTCAAGGTTCACGTTGCGAAGAACGCCACCCTCGCCCCGGAGTGCCTCCGACAGCAGAAAACGCGGTGTGCCCTTTACGGCCAGCGCCGTGGGGTGAAACTGCATGAATTCCATGTCCGAAAGCACCGCCCCCGCTTCATACGCAATGGCCGTGCCGTCGCCGGTGGCCACGTCCGGATTGGTGGTCTCACGATAAATCCCACCCAAGCCTCCGGTTGCCAGCAGCACCGCGCCGGCGAGCACCTCGTGCGAAGAGCCGTGTACTTCATCGATGAAACGAACGCCGGCTACGGCTCCGGATTCCACGATCAGCGAGGTCGTAAATGCATGTGCCCGAAGATGCAGATGCGGAATCGTATGCGCGCGCGCCAGTAACGCCCGGCTGATCTCGCGCCCGGTGGAATCGCCGTTGGCGTGCAGGATGCGCGATCGGCTGTGCGCCGCTTCCCGCGTAAAGGCCAGCTTGGTCCCGGCACGGTCAAATTCGGTGCCCCACTCAATCAATTGGGTGATGTACTTGGGCCCTTCTTCCACCAACAGGGAAACCGCTTCGCCGCGACAAAGACCGTCGCCTGCCTTAATCGTGTCCTGCTCGTGCAGACTAATTTCGTCTTCATCGCTCAGCGCCACTGCGACTCCACCCTGCGCAAAAGCCGTCGCCGAATCACTCAAACCCGACTTGGCAAGCACCAACACGCTCCCAGCCTCGCTAAGCTCAATCGCCGCCCGCACCCCGGCGACACCCGAACCCACCACGACATAGTCAGCCCGATGAGTTTTAGGAGGAGGTGTCATGAAAAGCGATCGATCGGTGCAATAGGGTAGTACGGTAGCACAGGCACTCTTGCCTGTGCAGCGTCCAAACGGAAGCGGGCCTATCCGTTCAAGCGAGCCAGCGCTTGCCGTCAATCGACGGCAAACACTGTGTTACATTTCTATATCCGCTAAATGAAACCAAAGCGAATTTCTGTGAACTCTTCCGCCGGCAAGTACAACATCGTATGCGGCACAGGCATTCTCCGCTACGCAACGAAAGAGATCGCGTCGCGCGGAAAGTTTTCCAGCGTGCATTTCCTATCGTCTCCCAAAGTATGGCGCGCAATCGGAAAGAGAATTCATAGCGATTTGGGCGCCGGCGATTCCAACGTCGTGCACCTGGCCAACGACGCCGAAACACTAAAGAATCTGCACACCGTCGAATCGATTTCACGCGAACTGGTACGCTCAGGCGCCGACAGAAAATCTCTGATCGTTGCGGTAGGGGGCGGAGTCATCGGCGACGTAGTCGGCTTTGTCGCCGCCTCCTATCTCCGCGGCGTAGCTCTGGTGCATGTACCCACCACCCTGGTCGCCCAGGTCGACAGCTCCATCGGCGGCAAAACTGGCGTGAATCTCCCAGAGGGAAAGAATTTGGTCGGCGCGTTCTACCCGCCCAGGCTGATCCTTACAGATCCTGCGGTCCTCCGCTCACTCCCCGTCCGCGAATTCCGCGGCGGCCTCGCCGAAGTCATCAAGCACAGCATCATCGCCGATGCAAAAATGTTCGCGTACCTCGAGCAAAATATGGCCAGGGTGTTGCGTCGCGACCCCGCCGCGCTTGAATTTCTGATTCCACGCAACGCCGCGATCAAAGCCCGCGTGGTTACCAAAGACGAGCGGGAGTCGGGCCTGCGAGAAATCCTGAATTTCGGGCACACGTTCGCGCACGCCCTGGAAAGCACGACGAAATACCGGCGCTATCAGCACGGCGAAGCCGTCGCCTGGGGCATGATGGCGGCCGCTCTGCTAGCCCACGAAATCGGCCTGTGCAATGCCGATTACGTATCGCGGATTGTGAGGCTGGTTCGGCAGATCGGCCCATTACCGTCCTGGCCGCGTGTTCCCGCGAGATCATTGATCGACGCCATGCGCTCGGACAAAAAAACGCTGCACGGCAAACTGCGTTTTGTCCTCTCGCCAAGGCTGGGCAAAGCTGGTTCGTACGACGACGTCCCGCTCGAAGCCGTGCAACGCGTTTTGCATTTCGCCCCACAATTCCTGACGAAATCGATTCTGCACAAAGCGGATTCTGATGCCTGAAGCTACCGCCCCCGCGAAAGGTACGCTGCCCGAAGGTGCACGGTCCGAAGCCGACGCCTCACGCCAAGTCCGCGAAATGTTCACGCAGATTGCTCCACGCTACGATCTGCTGAATCATTTACTGTCGCTCCAACTGGACCGCCTGTGGAGAACCCGCGTAGCGCGGCGTCTGCGTCCGATCCTGGCTCGATCCGACGCGCTAGTTCTCGATCTCTGCTGCGGAACGGGCGACTTGGCGTTTTCTCTCTCTCGTTCCGCCCGCGCCCGCATCATCGGCGCCGATTTTTCCCACGCGATGCTCGTCCGCGCCCGTGCCAAAAGTCAATCGCTGTCAAGGAACTCAGGCGACCAGGCCGCTGAACCTATGCCTGTCTTTGAAGCCGACGCGCTACGCCTACCTTTCGCTGACGCCTCCTTCGACCTGGTCACGACCGCATTCGGTTTCCGCAACCTCGCCAATTACGAAGCCGGCCTGGGCGAAATTCAACGCCTCCTCAAACCCCGCGGCACACTAGCCATCCTCGAATTCACCGAGCCACCTGCCGGACCCTTGGGCGACCTGTATCGCTGGTATTTCCGGAACGTCCTCCCCCGCATCGGCGCCTTTGTTTCCGGGTACGGTTCCGCATACACCTACCTACCAGCCTCAGTCTCCCGCTTTTATCGCCCAAAGGAATTAGCGGCGTTGATGACCGTCGTAGGCTATCAAGAAGTAGAATTTCAGGTCTGGACATTCGGCACAGTAGCCCTACACACCGCGACCAAGCTGTAGCCGCTCTCTTCAGAGAGCGGGTTTAGACGCCGATGGTACCCATTCCATCGACTGCGCAAAACGATCGTGTATGAAGGTCCGTGAATCGGAGCGACTACTCTTCCAACCCGACAGCCCGTAATTTCGCCAGAAGGGTTTTCGGCGACATCCCCAATTTCTCCGCTGTTCGCGTCTTATTCCACTTCGCCTCTCGCAGCGCCCCTTCCAACACGACCCGCTCGACGTGCGCTACGGCCCGTCCGCTAATCTCCTCCAGCGATCCTTCCCAGCTAAAAGTTTCCGGCAGCATGCCCGCTGGCAAGCTGGCGGCATCGGGACGCGCCGACGGTAACTGTAAATCGTCGGCATCAATGCTCAACCCGTCAGCCAGGATCACCGCTCGCTCTAACGTGTTTTGCAATTCGCGGACGTTGCCCGGCCACCGATAACTCCGCAATCTTTCTTTAGCGCCCTCGGAAAGCTCCAATCCAGCCTTCGCAAACTCGCGGCTGAACTTCTCCAAAAAGTGCTGCGCTAGCGTCAGCACATCTTCGCCGCGCTCGCGTAGCGGCGGAATGGTCATGGGTACCGCAGAAATCCGAAAATACAAATCCTCGCGGAACAATTTTTCCGCGATCAACTTTCGCAAATCGCGGTTTGTAGCTACCACAATCCGCACATCCACATCGATCGACTGCGTCCCGCCTACGCGCTCAAACCGTCGCTCCTCGAGGACGCGCAGAAGTTTTGCCTGAATGGCCAGCGGTAACTCGCCAATCTCATCTAGAAACAATGTCCCGCGATGGGCCAGGTCCATTTTGCCGACCTTCCGCGCTCCCGCACCTGTGAAGGCCCCTTTCTCATGCCCGAACAGCTCGTTCTCGACCAAGCCTTCGGGTATCGCGGCGCAATTCAGCGCGACGAAGGGCTGCTCGCGCCGCGGCGACAAGTGATGAATCGCCCGCGCGAACAACTCCTTGCCGGTGCCGCTTTCTCCCAGCAAAAGCGCCGTCGAATCGGTAGCCGCCACGCGCTGAATCTGCTGGCTCACGTCGCGAATCGAGCTGTGCTCCCCGACAATTCGCGGAAATCCATACCGCGCCGCATATTCCTCGCGCAGTAAGATATTCTCGCGCAGCATCTCCTGCTGCTGCGCCGCTCGCTGCACCAAAAGTTTCAAATGATCGAGATCGACAGGCTTTTGCAGGAAATCAAAAGCCCCATCTTTCATCGCCGTAACGGCTTCTTCCACCGAGCCGAAGGCCGTCAGTAGAATCACCGGAATCGTGGCGTCTGCCGTTTTGGATGCTTTCAGCACTTCCAATCCAGATGCTCCTGGAAGCTTAAGGTCGGTGACCACCAGCAGATATCGTCGCGCCCGAATTTTCTGAATTGCTGCTGTCCCGTCCGGTGCTTCATCCACACTGTAGCCGGCTCGTTCCAGGGCCTTGCGCAACATGGCACGCAATTCATTCTTGTCTTCAACCAGCAGAAGAGATTCCATGTGCTCTGTTTTTACCACGAATCGGCAAGCGTTCTTGGGGGAACCAAACTCAGTGTGCGGAGAAGGAAAGCATTGTGCCGTCCGGCACCTTCGTCAAACTGTCAAATGCGACCGACCTGTCTTGCAGTCCTAAAGCTGGCGCACTGCAACTCCTGGCTCTGACTCTCTCACTTCTAAGCTGTAAGTTCCAAACCTCTCATCCCGGAGGCTTTATCTCGCCCATCCTGGATCGCCCCCGGATTTTCGCAACTCGTCCTCCATATCGGCGATGCGCTGCTTCATTTGTTCGATTTCCTGCTTTTTCGCGGCAATCTTGGTGTCCTTTTCGTTGACGTCCTTGCGGGTGTATTGCTCACTCAGCGCTTTTTGCGGGTCGCCGTAATATTGCACCTGCGCTTTTTGTTCCTCACGCTGCAAAATGTCGAGTTCCTGCTCGGCTTGCGCCAGTTTGGCCCGCGCGTCCTTGAAGCGCTTGCGCCAAGCCTCTTCGGTGTTGGCTGGCGCAGGTGTCTTATCGGTTGGTGCGCTCTTATCCGCGCCAACCTCGGCGCCGGCGCCCGCGGTTTCCTTCGATGGAGCAGTCGGGGAACCCGACGGAGCCGCAGTTGGAGGCGCAGTTCCGCCTCCAAAATCCTCATTCGTATAAACTTTTTTCGGCTTGGGTTCTGCCTTCTTCTGTTCGCGGGCTTTCCGCGCCGCATCCGCAACTGAATCGGTGGTGCCCTGCGAGGCGCTGTCCGGTTGCTGCCGGCCAATCGCCGCAATCGCTGCGAGACCCACCACCGGGAGCGCTATCAGCACATATACGCCGGTCTTACGCCAAGTTATCGCACCCATAACACCTGCTTCCCCGGCAGCGAGCGGAGCCGGAATCATCCTTTGTAATTAAACCGGTATCGCGTCCTTCTTCGATTCTACCGCTTCCGGACCCGCATCCAGGTATTCCGGTAGCGTAACTATAAAGATGGCGCCACCGACTGCCTGGTTGCGTGCTTCCACTTGCCCGCCGTGCTGAACGACGATCTTTTGCACCACTGCGAGCCCTAACCCCGTACCCTGCGGCTTGGTAGTAAAAAATGGGTGAAACAGATTCGGCAATGCCTGCTCGGCGATTCCTGGGCCGTTGTCGGAAATGGTGATGCGCTGAAAGCCAGTCTCCGCGCCGCGCACCACTTCGCCCCGAATCACGATGTGAGCGCCCTTGATGTCCGCGCAAGCTTCGGTTGCGTTCCGCGCTAGGTTCAGCAGCACCTGCCGCAGCAGGCTTTCATCTCCCGCCACGCGTGCAAAGTCTCCATCGCTTCGCACCGCTACATTCGGCGCGGCCGCGGCGGTTTCCGCTACTACGTGTTCGACAATGCCTTTCAGTTCCACAACCTCTTCGGAAATCTCCAGGGGGCGCGCATATTTCAGGAATTCCGTTACAACATGGGTGATATTGCGGGTCTGTTCCAAAATGCGTCCCGCATGATCGGAAATCTCGGCGTCGGCGGATTCCGAGCGAATCATCTGCGCGTATCCGGAAATGGTGGCCAGCGCATTTTTGAATTCGTGCGCGATCCCGGCGGAAAGCTCTCCCAGCGCCGCCAGGTGTTTCTTCAACTCGATTTGTTGCTGTAGCGCGGCTAACTCCGTCAAATCGCTGAGCAAGCAGATTGCGCCGCTGATCTTCTCGTTGCGGCGGCGCACCGGCGAAATCGTCACTCCTAGCCGCCGTTCGTCGCCCGCCGGGGGAATATGGCTCACCTGTTCGCGCCTGAATATCTTTCCGCCCGCCAGGCATTCCGCAACCAGTTTGGTCAGCTCCGAGCTTTCGCCTAACACTTCGCTGTACCTTCGGTAATTTAGTCCGTGTATACCCAGCGCCGACTCGGCTGCAGGATTCGCGCTCGAAACGATCCCCAGCGCGTTCACCATCAACAAGCCCGCGGGCATGTTGCGCGTGACTTCTTCGCTCAATCGCTCAGTGTGTTCGGCGCGTTCTTTTTCCACCCGATGCAGGCGCTCGAGCTCTTTTTCCTGATCGCGCAATCTCTGGATTACGCCCTGCATCGAGGCGGTCATGAATGCCGCCGGGTTATCGACGCGGAGGCCGGCGTCTTGCCTCTGCTTCCCGGTTTTGCGGGTCTCCTTGAAAAAGCGGCGCACCAAATGCAACACCAGCCAGGCAATTGCGCCCAAGATCAGCGCCAGGCCGATTGCCAGCACCTTCAGGTTGGGTGTTCCGCCGGATTGAATCATCGTCAACATGGAAATGACAATCCTCGCCGATCCATTTGCGCCGTGCTCGCCAGGGCATTCATGGAGTCGGAATGCCGTTCATCAAAACAAAAACCGGGCGGTAAAGTACCGTTCCACTTGCGGTCCCACGTAAACGACCAGCAGCGCGGCGATTCCCAAGAACGTCCCTAGTGGCAGTTGATATTGGCTCGCAATGGTCCATCGCAGGTTGCTCACGGTTCCCAAACGCCGGCGGCTGGCGCGTTCGGCGAGTGCCAGCTGCCAGCCAGAAACATACAATCCGAGAATGAGCGCTCCACCCACCAGGCTGCCCAACAGCGTTCCCAACAAGATTGTCAGAAAGGTTCCGCGCAAACCCAGAAAAGCGCCTACCATCGCCATCATTTTTACGTCGCCCAATCCCATGCCTTCGCGCCCGCGAGTTGCCTTGTACAGCGCCGCGGCTCCCCACAGCAGCAGACTGCCAAAGAGCGCGCCGATTAATCCGTCCAAGAACCCCCGCAGGTAGGCCGAGGGCACGCGATGAAAAAAGTTGACACTCAACCAAGAGGCGGCCCCGTCGTCGGGCGGCACCACGGCCGATAAGAACAAGCCGGCTATACATCCGGGCCAGTTCACCAGATCGGGAAGCAGTCGAACGCGCAGATCGGTAATCGTCAACACCACGACCAGGCATGTGAACATGAGCCACTTCACAGTTGCTTGGGTCACGCCAAAATCCATATAACACACCACGAACAAAATACCGGTCAACAGTTCCACCAGCGGATACATCGGCGAAATCGGGTATCCGCACGACCGGCATTTCCCGCGCAGCCACAACCACCCAAAAACCGGCACGTTGTCATAGGCCTTGATGGGCTGCTCGCAGCGCGGACAGCGCGAGGCAGGCGCAATGATCGAAACGCCTTCCGGAATCCGCGCGATGCAGACGTTCAGGAAGCTCCCAATCACAATTCCAAACAGAAAAAACAAGGCGATGACCACGTCTTGACTTTGCCACAGGCGCCGGTGACCCTCAACTAAACGTCGTCTAACCCGTGCCCGATGAATTACATACAGAGGTGGCCGAAGGATACGCAGAGCGCGCTGAGAGGATCGGAGGGAGCCGAGCAAGCGGCCGGAATTACCGCGTCGGGATTAACTGGTTTGGCGCCCGTAGACTTTCAACGGTAAACTGTCAATTGCTTCCATGCACTGGTTCGAACGCCGCATCCGCCGCTACGAGCACCGCCGCTGGACTACCGACGACAATCGTCGCGTGCAACCGTTCGACTGGGGGCTGGAACACATCGGCGGCGACCCCTCCTGCTCCGATCCCGCTTTGTACATTCGCCGGTACGCCAAACAGGCCATCGAAAACAGCGCGGAGTGGTTCGCCACTACGGCCGGCACCGACTACCAGCTTGATCCCGAGGATGTCCTCACATTCAGCAGCTCAATCAAGTCTCCTTGGCCTGAAAACAATATCGTTTACGCTCAGTTCTTCCCGTCAAAATCCGCCGCCGCGGCCGGTCCATCTCGAACGGATATGCCCGCAGTAGTGTTGTTGCCCAATTGGAACGCCAAGTGGCACGGGCAGCGTGGGCTTTGCAAATGGCTCCAGCGCATCGGCATCAGCGTTCTCCGCCTGAGCCTTCCTTATCACGATCGACGCATGGCCAAAGGCCACGAGCGCGCTGACCAAATCGTAGGCCCCAACATCGGCTTGACCCTGCAAGCCAACCAGCAAGCCGTTCAAGACACCCGCCGGTGCCTCCGCTGGCTGGAACAGCAGGGCTTCTCCCGCCTCGGCATTCTCGGCACGAGCATAGGTTCCTCGGTCGGCTACATCACCATGGTCCACGACGCAGCCCTGCGCGCTGGCGGCTTCTTCCACGTCTCCACCTATTTCGCCGACGTCGTCAGTCAAGGCATGACCACCACTCACGTCTGGGAAAGTCTCCGCCACCACGTCACCGTAGACGAACTGCGCGATTATTGGGCCCCAGTAAGTCCCATGCCCTACGTGGAGCGAGGGCTAGGCTCTGGCAAAAACGCGTTTATGGTCTACGGCAAATATGACCCCACCTTTCTTCCCGAACTCACCGAGCAGATGCTAGCCGCCCTCCGTCGGCATCACGCCAACCTGCGTACCCTGGAACTGCATTGCGGCCACTATTCGCTCGAACTTCCAGGATTTAGCCACCTAGCCGGTTACAGGATGCTGTCTTTTCTACGTTCTGCCCTTGCACAATAAAGCACCGACAATCTTCTAGCGGATCCGGTTGACGTCCTTGCGATCGTCGAGCCAGAATGGTAGAATATTATCTACCAAGGTGGACAATGAGCCTGAACATTAAGGATCCGGAAGCCCACAGACTGGCCCGCCTCCTAGCTGATGAAACCGGCGAGACGCTAACCGCCGCCGTCACCGAAGCCTTGCGTGAACGCCTTGATCGCGTACGTCAACAACGTAAGAAAGAGGCCGTTATTGACAGTCTTATGGAGATTGGCCGGCGGGGCGCGTCCCTTTTTAAGGGGCCGCCGGTTGACCATGCGGAATTGCTGTACCACGAGAATGGTTTACCAAAATGATTCTGGATGCTTCGGCAGCCTTGGCGATTATCTTTGGTGAACCCGGCTTCGAAGTGTTCGTCCACGCGATCGCTGGCGCGGAGTCGTGTAGCATTTCTGCCGCTACGTTCGCCGAAACTACGATGGTTGCGGAATCCCGCGCGGGCGACACCGCCGTCCGTCAATCGGATGCGTTCTTCCGGAATGCCAGGGTTTCTATCCAACCAGTCACCGTAGATCAGGCTTATATCGCCTGCCACGCTTTCTCAAATTTTGGCAAGGGACGTCATGCCGCAAGTCTCAACTTCGGAGACTGTTTTTCTTACGCGCTGGCCAAATCCACTGGCGAGCCTCTACTTTTCAAGGGTGATGATTTCCGCAAGAGTGACCTCAAGTCAGCGCTCGGATAGTTAGTGCGGTTTTGGCCCGACTTCAAAGTGTGCGAAATAGAAAGTGCCAGAGGGCATCGACAAGCGCATGCACCAGTGCTGAAGCGAAAATCGATCCCGTCTTGCGCCACGTCCAACCATAAACCAAGCCCGCGATCGAGGCGAGAATCACGTACCTCCAGTTGGGGAAGCCCATGTTGGTGATGTGCGAGAAGCCGAACAGCACGGATGCCGTCCACCAACCCGTCAGATCGCTCTTGGTGGATCGCGACAGCATGTTTTGCAGCAAGCCTCGGAACAGGAACTCCTCCGGCCACGCGGTGAAACACAAAATCGCGAGAACTAAGGGGGGAAGCGTCTTCCAAGCGGCCCAGTGTGGTGCGAACTGGACGAAATGCATCATCGTGCCGAGGGGAATGGCGATCGCCGCGAACAGCAGCAAACTTCCGACAATGTAAAGGCCCCAGCGTGGACCCCAGCCGATGCTGTACCCCGCTCCCGGCAACCGGCGCACCAGCAAAAATGTTGCGAGGGCCACATCCACGCATAGCAATACGGTGAATACGTAAGCGAGTCGACCTCCTGGATAGGGCCACAGCCAATGGGAAGGAGAAAACTTTACTGCCACCCACACGCCCGCGATGGTGATGTAGTCCTGCCACGATCCAGGCGGCCGACCGTTCGCCGATGCCGTCAACACCAACGGAACGAAGACCAAAGCGATAATGGCACCGGCACGCGCGGCCGCGAAAGTGTTTGTCCCCAGGGCGTAAATCAGGTATCCAAGGATGACGGTCGTTCCCAGCAAGTAGCCGCTGGCGGCTCCGCAGCGCGACGAAAGGAATTCGGGCACGCCTCGCGCGCCAAGCAGCAGCAGCACGGCGAAGTAAAATGCAAAGGTCGTCACGGTGGCGGCGAATTCGCGGTTGCCATAGCCGAGCCAAGTGGCATACAAGGCGCCGCCAAAGCAAAGCGCAGCCCACAAACCAAGCGCGGCAAGCGGTCCGATTTGTCGAGTGGCAGGCAAGCGAGAATTGTAACGCACAGACGGAAGCCGATCGGGCGACGAAGAGGTCGACATCGACAGTTGGGAGTCAAGAGGGAAGAAAGATCACCGAGGTTCGACCTCCTTTGAGGTGGCGGGTTGAGACGACGCAGCATCTCATCACTGCTCAGGAGGCGCTTTCTGGCTCAGCGAGTGAACCCATCGCCACGTCGAATTATGATGACGCCGCCCTATCAATCCGAACACCGTCTTGACTACATCGACTGGATGCGAGGGCTCGCCTGCCTGCTGATGTTCCAGACGCACTGCTACAGTTCCTGGTTGACTCCCGACGGGCGAAAGACCGGGCTCTATGCGGGTTCGCAACTCGCGGGGACGCTCCCCGCCCCACTCTTTATTTTCCTTTCTGGAGTTTCGGTTGCGCTGATCACCGAAAAACTTCGTGAAAAAGACGCATCCCGGAACGCCATCGCTAAGAAAACGATCGTTCGTGGGGCTGAGATCTACGGTCTCGGGCTATTATTCCGCGTCCAAGAATTCGTTCTCGGTTATCCGATTTCGCCGTGGACGGACTTATTTCGCGTCGATGTTTTAAACATTCTCGGAATATCGATGATGTTGCTGGGCCTGTTGTGCTGGTTTACCGCTTCGCCGTGGCGACCCCAAGATCCCATCGGGGTGCAATCGAGACAGAATCCAGCCGTAGCGAAATGGCGGAATCGCGGGTTCGTTTGCGCGCTCATTGCCGCGACGGTCATGGCCTTAGTTACCCCGGTGCTATGGACGAGCGGCCGATTGCGGTCGCTGCCCTGGCCAATCGAGTCGTATCTCAATGGCGTGCACACGTACGGGCGTCCACAGGCCTGGTTATTCCCAATTTTTCCGTGGGTGGCTTTCGCGTTTGTGGGACTCGCAATTGGATTTTTTCTGTTGTCCGACTACGCGAGGCGAAAAGAAGTTTCCGCATTTGTGGTCTTGGGATGTCTAGGAGTTCTTGCCTGCGGGTGCTCCTTATCATTTGATGCTGGACCTTTCCGCCTTTACGATCCGGCCATCTACGACTATTGGCATTCCAGCCCGAGTTTCTTCCTGATGCGCTGTGGCGTTCTCCTGATCATTTTGTTTTTGGCTTATGCTTGGTGTCGCTGGGGATTCGCGGAAAAGGGTTTCAGCCCGGTCATCCAACTCGGTCAAACGTCGCTGCTGGTGTACTGGGTGCACATCGAATTCGTGTACGGCCGCTTGTCGATCCTGCCCAAAGGACGATGCAGCATCGCCGCCGCGACGGCGGGGCTCGTGATCATTTTTGTCGCGATGTTGGCTCTGTCAATCTGGCGGGCGCGCTGGAAGAAGCGCCCCGCTAGGGTTTCGCAGGCGGGTCCTGCGGTTGCGGCAACTGCGGGATCCGTATGATGACTTCGCCGGGTTTGGCGCGCTGCAGTTCCTCACGGGCAATCTGCTCGATGGCGTGCGGATCGGACTTCAACGCTTTCACTTTTTGACCCAGCTGAACGTTTTCGGAATTCAGCCGGTCAATATCTTTGCGCACCCGCTCGATCTCATTTTGCGTGCGACGCATGGCAATAAAACCGTGCGCGCCAAAGACATCGTGCACCACCAGCGCCAGTACGAACAAACCTAGTATGGTTCGCCCGTGCTGCCTGAGAAATTCGTTGAATCCGTTCTCCCGACTTTCTTTCGCTATGCGAGTACCCACTTAGTCGCCTCTTCAGTCAGACGTGCGGACGCCTTCGGGCTGTCCGCTTCGACGTACAGGCGGAGCAGTGGCTCGGTGCCCGACAGCCGCAGCAGCATCCAGCTCCCATCGTCGAAGACGAATTTTGCGCCGTCGGTGCGATCGACCGAAACTACTTTTCGTCCAAGAAGTGTCGAAGCGTCCACCGCGACTCTCTTGATCGCCTTTGCCTTTTGTTCGTCGCGGAGATGGAGATTCTCACGCACCGGCCAAAATTCGCGGCCAATTTTCTTGAACAGCGCTGCAATCTGGTCGCCCAGCGAACCCCCACGCGCGGCCAGCATTTCCGCCACCAGCAGACACGCGAGGATCCCGTCCTTCTCCGGTATGTGTCCGCGAATCGTCAGGCCGGCACTTTCTTCTCCTCCGAGCGCGATCTTGTCTTCACGAACAAGTTGACCTATGTATTTGAATCCGACGGGAGTCTGATAGGTGGTTTGGCCATTCGCCTTTGCCGCCGCATCTATCATTTGTGATGTTGCGACGCTGCGCGCGGCGGGCATTTTCCAGCCCCGCGATTCGACGATGTAATCGTAGACCAGGGCGAGAATGTGGTTTGGGGAGACCCAGGTTCCGTCGCGATCGATGATGCCGAAACGGTCGGCGTCCCCGTCGGTGGCGAGCCCAACAGTTGCCCCGGATTCCGTAACGGCTTTGCGTAGCGGCGCGAGATTTTCTTCGGAGACATCAGGACCGGTGCCGTCGAAGAGGCAGTCACGGTTGGTGCGCATGGCCTGAATCGAAATGTCGTGATCGGCTAGTACGCGATCGAGATAACCGGCGCCGCAGCCGTGCAGCGCATCGAAGACGAATTTCTCTTTTCCTTTGGCGATCACATCGAAGCGAACTAGCTCTCCAATTCGCTTTAGATAGCTGCCCCGAAGATTCACCATCTCGTCTTTAGTATTTTTGTGACGTGGGGTTTTCCCAATATAACCGTCACCTAGAGCCAGCTTTGCTGCGCGGGCTTCGATATCTTTGGTGACTTCAGGCAGTGCGGGTCCGGCATCCGCGGTGGAAAATTTCAGGCCGTGGTATTGGGCGGGATTGTGGCTGGCGGTGAAATTAATCGCGCCATCGAGTTTGCGCCGCATGATTTCGTAGGCGATCGCCGGGGTAGGCGTAAACGTCTCGCAAAGCAACGTGCGGATGCGATTCTGCTGCAGAATGTCGACGGCCAACTGCGAGAACTCTTCGGAGTAGAACCGCGGATCGTAGCCGACCAGAATCGTCGAATTCTTTTTGTGATCGTTGACGTGGCCCGCGATGGCTGTAACGGCCAGGCGCACGTTGGCAAACGTAAAATCGTCGGCGATCAGGCCGCGCCAGCCGGAAGTTCCGAACTTGATGGGAGAAGCAGTCATGGCGACTTTATTCTAGCTCGGAGTGCCGGAAGAAAAAAGGGTGCCTTGACACAGAAATCTTCCGTTTTGGCGCATCGAAACTGAGTCGTGAAACAACGGAAGCGTACCGAGGAGGCCCGCGATGGTCGGAGGAAAGAGCAGCCGGGTTGTACTGGTGACGTGCGGTTCTATCGTGGAGGCGCGGAGAATCGCGAACCGCGTGGTGGGCAAGCGGTTGGCGGCATGCGTGAACATCGTGCTGGGGCCGGTGCAATCGATCTATCGGTGGAAGGGCAAAGTGCAAAGCGCGCATGAGGTACTGATGGTTGTGAAGACCACGGAGAAACGGCTTGCCGGCTTGGAGAAGGAGGTCCTGCACTGGCACAGCTACGATGTGCCAGAGTTTGTGGTGCTTCCGGTAACGGCGGGATCGCGGGAGTATCTAACGTGGTTGGAGGAAAGCGTTGGACCAGCTGGGAAATAAAACGGCGCATAGCTAACAGCGAATGGTCCGGAGTGCGGCCCAGGAGGATACGGACCCTTTGCGAGCCAGGGTGAACAAGCCTGCTTATGTTACTGGAACTTGGCGTATTCGGATTTGGCCTGTTGCAGGACGGGGAGGCTCGGATCGCCATCTTTCCAGAGCGCCAGGAAGTCCTGGTAGTTGGTGCGCGCTTTTGCAGTATCGCCGGAGAGAGTGTAAGCGCGGGCGAGGTCAAGATGGGCGAGTGAACCTGTCCAGCAGTTCGATACCAGCCCGCGATGATCAAGAATTTTCCGGAACTCGGCGACCGCTTCGGCGCCTTTTTTCGCACCGAGGTAAGCTTCTCCTCGAATGTATGCCGGCAGAATGCAAACGAAATTCAGGCTGCCGATGCCTTCGCCTAATTCGTACGGTGTGGCGGGTTGCAACAGGTCCACAGCCTTCGCCGCGTTGCCGCGGGTAAGCTCCACTTGAGCACGAATCGCGGGTAGCCAGACCGATTGGATGACGGTATTTACAGGAAAGCGGCGGTTCAAATCGTCGGCTATCGCTTGAGCTCGAGCAGAATCGCCGGCGCGTGCTAGCGCAAGACCGACCAAGAGCTGAGCATCGCGACTGCTGGGTGCGATTTTGCCGGAGTCATTTGCAAACTGACGTGCTTGCTCGCGATTGCCGAAGGCCGCTTCGCGCAGGGCGGCGTCAGCCAGCCATAGAGCCGCAGGCTCTTTGAGCTCGGCGCGGAGCGCAGAGTCGGCCGCACGCCGGGAAAGGGAACGCGCATCGTTAATGTGGCCATGAAAGGCAGCGGTATTGGAATGCAGGAAGAGCATGAGATCTTCCCATCCAGGTTTTCCGGCGCTGAGTGCGATTTCATGTTCGATCTTGGCGGTGTCTCCGTGCAGGAAGTCCAGGGTATAGAGATCCTCGTGAATGACCGGATCGTCCAGCTTGCGAGCGAACGCATCGTTGATCGCGGCTAGAGCTTCGTCGAAACGATTGAGCCCGTTATAGCTGGCGGCCAGGTTCAGGAAGTCCACTACGTTTGGATCGCCGGTGAACTGGGGTCTTTCCGCTTCTACGGCATCCTGGTATTTGCCGGCGACCATGAATTCGTTGGCCAGGTTTGCGTGAACCGTCGCATCTCGGGGATAGATTTGCATCCATTGCTTATAACCTTCGGTAGCTTTTTCCAGTTCGCCGGTGGCGATGTCGTAATAGAGAGTGGTGATGTGGGAGCGTTCACGCTCGGTAACCCGGTCACGTAATTCGAAGGCCTTCTTGATGGCGGCGATGGAGAGATCGATCTGATTCAAGTTGTAATAGGAAGTGGCCAGCGAGGTATAGGCCATCGCGAAATTGGGGTCCAATTCGACGGCGCGCTTATTGAACGGGATGGACTCGGAGGTGCCTTTCTCGCGGGAGGTCCGTTGACCGAGGCTGAAAGTTTTTAGCGCTTCCAGCGACGTGGTGGTGGCGTCCGCCAGCGGAACGTCATATTTCTGGACCGAGCTGAGCGATTCTCCAAGGTCGGAGCGCAATTTTGATGCCGCATCACTGAGCGCATCCAGAATGTGTTCCTTGCTGGAGCCCTCGGCCTGACGCCGGGCGAGGGTGTCGCCGGTGGCGCAGTTCACCGCGCTTAATGAAATGACGTATTGGGTGCCGAGGCCAGAAATGGAGCCGTCAATGGATGCTTTCGCGCCGGCACGCTGGCAAATCTCCCTCGCCAAGTCGCTCGAAATGTGCTGGGCGGTTTGTTGCCCCATGGTCTCCAGCGTGTGGTGCACTTTGTCCTCGGAAACGATGTTGAGGAACGGCGATTGTCCAAGGTTCACGGCCAGGGCTTGCTTCAGGGTATCGTCGAAGACCGCGTCGCCGGTGGAGTTGGCGAAATCGGCCAACACGATCGTGTCTTTTTCGGTAAGTTTGGCGAAGGCACGCGAGTGCCAGTAATACGCGCCGCCGGCAACGAGCAAGACAGCGATGACCGCGCCGCCGACGATCCATGCCCTCGACGACGGGTGCGCAATGGATTCCTCAGCTGCGAGCCCGGTGGCACTGGCAGGCTTGCGACGCCCACTCGAAATCTTCTTTCGCGTAGCCGAAGACTGCTGCTCATCAGGTTCAGCCGCCGGCTGAACGTTGGAACGCCCGGAGGTTTCGCGCTTGAGACGTTTAAGATCCGCGCGTAAGTCGGAGGCGTGCTGGTAGCGAAGATCGCGGTCTTTCTCGAGAGCTTTGTTAATGATGCGCTCGAGCTCGTCGGGAATCTCACTGTTGAAACGGACGGGTGCGGTGGGCGCTTTGTGCAGGATGCCATCGAAAATGGCCGCGGAGGTGTCGCCCTTGAAAGGCAGAACGCCGGTAGCCATTTCGTAGAGCACCGCACCAAAAGAAAACAGATCGCTGCGGGGATCGAGGGGCTTGCCGAGCGCTTGCTCGGGAGACATGTAGGCGACCGTGCCGACGGTGGTCCCCGCGCCAGTGAGGTGGTCTTCGGTCAAGTTCCCCGCGCTGGTGCTTGCCGTATCTCCAGATGGGGCGGTTGCGACGGTCAGCTTGGCGAGGCCGAAATCGAGAATTTTGGCGTGACCCCGCGCGGTCACGAAAATATTGGCGGGCTTGATGTCACGGTGAATGATGCCCTTGGCGTGAGCGGCATCGAGCGCGTCAGAAACATCGATGCCGACCTCCAGCAGACGTTCGATTTCCAGCGGTGAGCCGGTGATGACGTGTTTGAGGGTGGCGCCCTCCATGTATTCCATGATGATGAAAGCCCGGCCGTCGTGTTCCTGAATGTCGTGTATGGTGCAGATGTTGGGATGGTTGAGGGCGGAGGCGGCGCGGGCTTCGCGCTGAAAGCGCTCGAGCGTTTGCGGGTCTTTGGCGACGTCGTCAGGGAGGAATTTCAGCGCTACGTAGCGGCCGAGCTTGGTGTCCTCGGCTTTATAGACGACGCCCATGCCACCGCCGCCGAGTTTTTCGACGAGGCGGTAATGCGCGATCGTGTGACCTGCCAGGGAAGCCGGGTCGGGCATGCGAGGGGATTCTAAGTTGAGTGGGTGGGTGAGTCAATCGAGAGGGGGAGAGAGGAGAGAGCGTTGCGACTCACAAACGCAAGTTCGTGGGGTTGACGGGGGCACGAAACTGAAGTCTGTGCTATTTGGGGAGGTTGGCGTATTCGGATTTGGCTTGCTGGAGGACGGGGATGTCGGGGTCGGCGTCTTTCCAGAGAGCTAGGAAATCCTGATAAGCGGTGCGAGATTTCGCGTTGTCGCCAGCGAGGGCGCAGGAGCGTGCCAGTCCCAGATGCGCGAGTGGAGCAACGACCGAGTTTCCGGCGACGCCCGGGTGGTCGATGATCTTCTGGAATTCCGCGGCGGCTTGCGAGCCTTGTTTGAGCTGGACATAGGCCAGGCCGCGCAAATAGGCGGGGGTGAGACTGAAACTCGGGTTGATTCCACCCAACTCATGACGCGCCGCGGGTGACAACGCGTCGATCGCTTGGGCTGCCTTTTTGTCATGAAGGAATACGGAAGCCCGAATCGTAGGCACCAGTCCAAATTGCAACAGGGTATCCTCCGGGAATCGCTTGGAAATCTCGTCGCCGAGGTGCGTGGCTTCCGAGGCTTCGCCGACCAGACCAAGCGCGATAGCGGAAATTCCGCTTACCGCGCGATCGTTCGAGAGAGCGAGAGCGGCGCGAGCCCGGCGCGTGGCCAACGGGGAATTTCCGATGAGTGCCTCGCGTGCCGCAAATATGGCCTGCTCCGATCCAGCGCGCTCTTTGATGTCCGCGCGTACCGCGGATTCGATCGCCCGGTCCACAAGTTCACGGGCCTTCGCAAGCTGGCCAGAGTACGCGGCGGTGTCCGACTGTATCGTAAGAATCTGATCTTCATATCCGCGCGTATTCATCATACGTTCCGATGCGCGCGCCATCCCCGCGGAATCATGCTGCAGGAACGCAATGATGTAAACGTCAATATAAAGGTAGGGGGCGTCGAGATTGCGCGATTGGGCTTCCTGGGCGATGGCCTTGGCTTCGTCGAGCCGATTCAGAGCGACATAGGTCTGGCAGAGATTCGCGTAGGCGATGCCGTCGGGGCTGAGTTTGAACGCGTCGCGAGCCGCGTTTAACGCGTGGTCGTAGTCGCCGAGGGTCTGGTAAAGCACACCCAGATTGGTGGGGGGGACCTCGTCGCGGGGGTAAGTGCGAGCCCAGAGTTCGTAGGTTGTTCGCGCGGCTTCCTCGTTGCGTTCCACGAAGTCCTGGTAATGCGAAGCGATATAGAACCGCTCGCGTTCGCTGGCGCGCTCGCGAAGATCGTAGGCTTTACGCATGCTTTCGGTGGCGCGCGCATCTTCGCCCAAGTTGTTGTAGTTGGTGCCCAGCCGGGCGTAGGCCATGGCGAAATTCGGATCCAGCTGGGTAGCGCGCTGGAACAAAGGGACGGCCGCGGCAAAGTCGCCTTTCACCGTCATGGTTTGATAGCCGAGGCTGTAGGACTGCAACGCTTCGAGGGATCCGGTGGTGACGCTTTCCGGAGGAGCATCGAATTTTTGCAGTGAGGAGAGAGACTCGCCAAGCCTTTCGCGAATCTTGGTAGCGGTATCACCTAGCGCCTTCAGTACTTGTTCTTTTCCGTTGGCGGTCGTTTGTTCTTGAGCGAGTTGGTCGCCGTTGTGGCAGTTTACGGCTTTGAGGCCGACCACATATTGAGAGCCCAGGCTGGAGATAGAGCCTTCGATGGTCGCGGCGCTGGCGGTGCGCTGGCAGACGTCGCGGGCAAGATCGTGAGTGAGCCTGGAGTCTTTGGGTTGGGCCATGAGGGAAAGAGTTTGCGCGATGCGCTCGTCGGAAAGAAGATTTAGAAATGGAGATTGTTCGAGCTGCGAGGACAAGCCCTGGCGCAGAGCGCCGTCGAAGACGGGGTCGCCGGTGGTGTTGGTGAAATCCGCGAGGACCACGGTGTCCTTTTCGCTGAGCTTGGGGCTAGCGTGCGAACGCCAGTAGAGTCCGCCAGCCAGGCTGGCGACGATAACGATCGCGGACGCTGCGAGAATAAACCGGCGCGAAGATTTCGGAGCAGGGGCGACGGATGAAGCGCTAACCGCTTGGGACGAACCGGAAACAGCGGGTGAGGAAGTCGATGCAGCCGAGCCGGTCGGGGAACTTGAAGCCGGCGACGCATGTCTTCCGTCCGGATCGGACGAAAGGACGGCCGACCGACCCGAGTCAGTGTCGCGCTTCAGGCGCTTCAGCTCCGCGCGCATTTCGGAGGCGTGTTGAGGGCGGAGTTCACGATCCTTTTCCAACGTGCGGTTGATGATGTCTTCCAGTCTTGCCGGAAGATCGGGATTCAAGCGCACCGGCGAAATCGGGGCACGATTCAGGATGGAATCGAAGATTAGCCCGGAAGTGTCTCCACGGAAAGGCAGGGTGCCCGTGGCCATTTCGTAAAGGACGACGCCGAACGAAAACAGGTCGCTGCGGGCGTCCACATCTTTGCCGCGAACCTGTTCCGGCGACATGTAAGCAACCGTGCCGAGCGTGGTGCCGGGACTGGTGAGGTCGTGCGGGCGCGGTCCTTCGGTCATGGCGGCGTCGGATCTGGTGATGGAGTTCGCGAGGTCGGCTATTTTTGCGAGGCCGAAGTCGAGAACCTTGGCATTGCCGCGCTTGGTCACGAAAATGTTAGCGGGCTTGATGTCACGATGCACGACTCCTGCGCCATGAGCGGCATCGAGAGCGTCGGCAATCTCTATCCCCAGGCCCAGGAGTTGTTCGAGCTCAATGGGCTTGCCGATGATGACGTGTTTTAGCGTGGCGCCGTCGAGAAATTCCATGGCAATAAAGGCTTTGCCGGATTCTTCGCCGATGTCGTAGATGGTGCAGATGTTGGGGTGGTTCAAGGCCGAAGCGGCGCGGGCTTCGCGCTTGAAGCGTTCCAGGGATTGCGGATCGTGGGCTAAATCCTCGGGAAGAAACTTTAGAGCGACGAAGCGTCCCAGCCGCGTGTCTTCGGCTTTGTAGACGACCCCCATGCCCCCGCCGCCAAGTTTTTCGACAATGCGGTAGTGCGAGATGGTTTGACCAATCAGAGACGGCGGCTCGGGCATGTGCGGGGGATTTTAAGTGCAGCAGCGAGGTGAGTCAATGAGCGAGCAGGCATGAGAGAGCGCAGGCTGGCAATCGGACCGTTCGACATGCGACGAGCGCGGCCTTGTCGCAATTAGAGGCTAAGGAGTCGGAGGCGATCCCTCAAAGCGATCATTTTGTGGGAAACGATCGGCCATTCCGGCGGATCAAAACCCTGTGCAAATTCAAAAGCCGCAGAGCTGAGAGTCTTACGAGCGCTGCCGACAAACTCCGCTCCTGACGATCCCAAGTCGAGTCCGTCCAGCCGCTCTCCGCCTCGGTTGTGTTCGATAGCTTCTGCCGAGGTTATGCCCGAGGGAAGTTCCAAGCCGAACTTCCTGCGCTTAAGGACAAAAGGATATCCCCCAGGCAGTCCTGCCACACCGGGGATGCTGGCATGTAGCGTCGCTCCCGTGAGCAAAGACATCATCACCGGGATGGCTGTGGAAGAGTCACGGCATTCAACTCTTCTCCGATCGGTCCCAGGCGAGGACGCCAGCGCAGACTGCTTATTTCTCTATTTTTCACCCAAACGCGCGGTTGGCGGCGAGAGGACTTTTCCTTCAACCAGCCGGCGAGGTGGCCGTGATGGCCCACTACGCGAACGTCGCGCTGCTCCCTCCCTTCGGGAGAGAACGACAGAAGGCTTCCACGATAGCGGCATTGCCAATACCACATGTCGTCCGAAGGCCCAAGCGATGGAGGACCACATTCACGCAATCCGGGTAACAGGCATTGACAAGCGCAGCTTCGCTGTCTGCTGCACCGCGGCTGACCTCCGCGGCAAGCGCCAACTGCAGAGGCAAAGTAATCCCAAATCCTCCCGCCGCTATCAGTTTTGTCCAAGCATTCTGGCCTTGGGAAACCTCCCACGGGGACTGGAGAGAGGCAGCGTGAAGGATGACTCTTGGCCGGAGAGCGCGAAATGTTCGCGCAAACGCCACGGCCTTGAATTCCCGAATCTCAATCGGCAGGAAAGTAGCAGAAGCGCCAAAGGTCGCAGCACGCGCGTTGGCGATCAGCGCCATCTGGCGCACTTTAGCGACTGACCGTCCGATGAGCACGATCGTTAAGGAGTCCTTCGAAACCTGAGAGAGAGCGTTCACAACTCCTGAAGCAAGCGAGCCTGAGCCGATGATGACGATGTCCGCAGTCTGCACTTCATCTCTGCCTTTCGCAGTCGGATTCGATCGGACGATACGCGTTGCTCGGCAAGCTTACCATTCGATTTTTGTCAACTCGATGATGACTGCTGGCATGCTGACCGCAGCCGACGCTCAACGGAACGGGCCGACGAGAAACTGATAGGTAGCGAACTGCCGCAGATCCGCGGACTCCGTCCGGCGTGAGCTTGCAGCGCTGATCGCGAGAGATTAGACGTGGAGTAGAGCCTGGTCCAGGTCGGCGATGATGTCTTCGACGTCTTCGATTCCGACCGAGAGGCGAACCAGCCCATCGGTGATGCCGACGCGTTCTCGGATTTCCGGGGGCATCGAGGCGTGGGTCATCAGCGCGGGAAGAGAAATCAAGGTTTCGACTCCTCCCAAACTTTCGGCTAACGAGCAGAGTTTTACTTGATTCAGAAAGCGCCGCGCGGCGTCTTGGGTCCCGAGGTCGAAGGCCAACATGGCGCCGGGGCCGCGCTGTTGTTTGCGGGCGATTTCGTGCTGTGGGTGCGACGGTAAGCCGGGATAGTAAACCTTTTTCACTTTGGGATGGGCGTCGAGGTGGCGCGCGATGGTGATGCCGTTGGCGTTGTGCTGGAGCATACGTACCGCGAGCGTTTTGATGCCGCGGGAGGTTAGGAAGCAATCCATCGGCGCCAGTCCGGTGCCGGCGGAGCGCTGGATGAAATAAATTTTTTCGGCGTCTTCCGGGCGCGTTAGGATGACCGCGCCGCCGGTAGAATCGCTGTGGCCGTTGAGGTACTTGGTCATCGAGTGGACCACGATGTGGGCGCCGAGTTCGATGGGGCGCTGCAGATAGGGGCTGAGAAAGGTATTGTCCACGACGAGTGTAGCTTTTCGATCGTTGGCGATGGTGGCGATGGCCGCGATGTCGGTCACGCGCATGGTCGGATTCGTGGGAGTTTCCACGTACAGCATCTTGGTGTTCGGGCGGAGCGCGCCTAGAATCAATTCCGGGGCGGAGGTATCGACGAAGCTGAATTCCAGGCCGAAATGCACGAGAAGTTGTGTTGAGAGGCGAAATACGCCACCGTAAACGGCTTCGGAAACGATTACATGGTCACCGGGACGCAGCATACGAAACACCGCGTCGATGCCCGCCATACCGGAAGAGAAAACGTAAGCGGATTGGCCACCTTCGAGCTTTGCCACGGTGCGCTCCAGCGCTTTGCGGTTGGGATGATTGGTGCGGGCGTAGTCGTAGCCTTTGTTTTTTCCGAGTTCGGTCTGTACGTAGGTGGAAGTCTGATAGATCGGGGCAACAACAGCGCCGGTTGCGGGATCAGGTTCCTGGCCGACATGAATAGCGTTTGTAGCGAAACCCATGAGGACTCCTGTTATTCGGAAACGCCAAAATCTAGGGGGTCCCGTATGCTGCAGGTCGCGCTGCGCGCTCAGCAACTTAGACGCTTGAATTTGCCGTCAAACGCTCCATCGGCAAAATGGCATGAATAGAAACTCGGGACCTCTCTCACGCTGAAGCGCATCGCGATGCGCTTCGACGTCTCTGTCACGCTGCGAGACGGGTGCTAAAAAGAAGGTATCGTAGCGAAACCGGACAGTCAAACTCAGGCCGCAAATAGTTTCCCATCGAGACTCCTGGAAGCCGACGGTGCAGGTGCGAACGTGCAGCGCAAGCGGCGGCGAACGCATCGAAAATAATGACGGCACAGCCTTGACCAGGCCGGGCCATGCGTAGAGGATGGAGTACTGACGAATGAGGTTTCGAGAATTAGCCCCGGTGTGTTTGGCGACGTTTGCGCTTTGCTCGTCGCCAATGGCTTGGACCATGCAGGCCCCGCAGAATTCCCCCGCCAAGCAGGCGGCGACAGAACAGACTTCGCGGATCACCCTCGAAGTTTCCGGCGGAGAGAACCAGACGCCGGTGGAGAACGCCAGCATCTATATCAAGTACATCGAAGAGCGCAAGGTGAAGAAGGATAAGACCGTCGAGTTGAACGTGAAGACGAATCGAGAGGGGACGGCTCACATCCCGGATGCCCCGATGGGCAGGGTGCTGGTCCAAGTGGTTGCGGACGGATGGAAAACCTACGGGCGCTGGTACGATGTCAATGAAGCCAAGCAGACGATAAAGATTCATCTGGACAAGCCGCCGCGGTGGTACTGAGAAAATTGCGAAGCGTTTCACAGCCAAGCAGTTATAAGCAGTTTTTAATATTTCATGGCGCAATCACGACAACTTTATTCCGCGGCGATTTTTTGGGGTCCCACATAACATCAAAAAAAGTCTGCACCGAAATAGTGCAAACCGGTTCAGGATACTGAGAAGCGTGTAGTTAGCCTTAGAAGCGGCGCGCTTTTCCACATACTTATCAACACTTGTGTTGAAAACTTTACGGCGCAGAAATATTTAGACGGCGATTCGGCACATGACTTGCTTGCGGCGATTTGGATTCCACGGTGAATCACACGGATGAATGACACCTTCGACGGACCTTTTTCGTTGATACAAATGTTTTGGGGCAATATCGCCGCGCGCCCGCTGCGGTGTGCCCTCAGTGTGATTGCCATCGGTATCCAGGTGATTCTGGTGCTGATGATCGTGGGCCTGACTTCGGGAGTGATTTCCGAGTGGGGCAAGCGCGTAGAGGGCGTGGGCGCGGATATTCTCGTGCAGCCACCCAACTCGTCCATTTTCTTTGCGTTCTCCAGCGCCGTGATGCCGGAAACCCTGGCTGATCAGATCGGGGCGCTGCCCGGCGTGGACGAAGTGGCGCCGACCGTAATTCTCACTGAGCCGAAAAATTTGATGATGATTTATGGCATCGACTACAAACGGTTTAACGCCCTGAGCCGGGGCTTTTTGTATCGCGCTGGCCGCGCCTTCCAGTCTCCCGACGAAGCAATCGCAGACGACATCATTGCCCAATCCAAGCACTTGAAAGTAGGCGACCACATCAGCCTGTTGAATCACACCTTTACGATCAGTGGGATTGTGGCGCACGGCAAAGGAGCGCGGTTTTTTATCCCCATCAAGACGGCGCAAGAGCTTGCCGGCGTCGATAATCGCGTGTCGATGTTCTATGTGCGAAGCAAGGGGAACACGGAAGCGACGCGCGCGGAGATTTTGAAGCTGTCACCGAATAACCGGGTGCGATCGATGTCGGAATACGTCACGTTGATGAGTTCCTCGAACTTGCCGGAGTTGAAACCGTTCGTGCGATCGATGGTGGGGCTGGGCATCGTCATCAGCTTCCTGGTGGTCCTGCTAAACATGCACACTATGGTGATGGAGAGAACACGCGAGGTCGGAATTCTGAAGGCGCTGGGTTTTTCACGGTTCGACATCGTACGGATGCTGCTGGGCGAAACGCTGGTACTCACGCTACTCGGAAGCGGGTTCGGCATACTGATAACTTTCCTAACGCAGGCGATCCTGAAGGAAACTAATCCCGGGCTGATGATTCTGATTACGCCCCGATGGGTGCTGTCCTCGATTTTGCTGGCGGTCGTCGGCGCGGCCGCAGGAGTAGCGTACCCGGCGTTGCGCGCGGCGAGCTACGATCCCGTTGTGGCCCTTGCGTACGAGTAAAATCGGTTCCCGCGTGTACCAGCACCGCTACGGCTTTTGGTATTCAAAACATCGCGATTCTTTTAGCTCTTCGCCGTATAATCCTCCGCACTGACGCTCGACTTGTCTGATCCAAAGGAGACCAAGACGATGAAGCGATGGCCTGGCGTTTTGCTGGCAGCTGCGGGGTGTCTATGCTTTTCGGGTGGCGTCGGCGCACAGATGGGCGGAATGAATTTCTTCAGCAAGCCGAATATTGCGGACATTTTTAAACCGGTGGTCGGGAGCGGCGCTGCTTACCAGCAGCAGTTCACCGACGAGAAATCGCCCGCCTACGAAATGGAAATGGTTATCGTTGGAAAAGAGATGACTCCTAGCGGAGAGGGCTACTGGATGGAAGTCACCCGCAACGATGCGAAACAGGGCGCGATCGTGTACACCAAGATGCTGGTGACCAAGGACTTTCAGTTCACTAAGATCGTATTTCAACGGCCCGGGCAGCCGGCCATGGAAATGCCCTTCAGCGGCAACGACATGGGTAAGAACCGTATGAAGGATGAAATGGCCAAGTGGCAGCAGGTGGGATCGGAAACGATTACCGTTCCCGCCGGAACGTTCAGCTGTTTGCATTGGAAAAAGGATGACGGCACCGAAGAAGTCTGGACGAACGACAAAGTGACGCCCGTGGCCATGGTGAAGCAAGTGGGCAACAAGAACTCAATGGTGCTCACCAAACTCATTTCTGGAGCGACGGATCACATCACCGGGCCGGTGATGCCGTTCGATCCTAAGGCGCTCATGCAGCAGCGCCAGAAGCCGCAGTGAGGAACGGCGACCCTGCGGGCTTCGGAAGAGAAGATTTCGGAGGAGAAGATTAAAGATAACGCTGAGACGCGGGGATCGCTGAGGAGTCGCAGAAAGAAATTAGCGGGCGCAAAGCAGGAGCAAAACTAGCTGAGTGGGTTAGCCAGGTCGCAAGGGCCGCGGACTCCGCCGTGCCCTGCCGTTTTGGCGATTCGGAGAATTTAGACGCCGGGAGCGTTGGACTCAAGTTCGTCGGCTACGTCACGCATCATCGCTAGAGGGCAGGCTACGTGGACCTGCTCGCCTGGTTCCTGTACATCGATTATTAGCTTTCCGCCCTGGGTTCGCACGCGGATATGCCCGTTTTCCGCACCGCCTCTCACGTCAACAAATACGGTGTTTGGGTACTTCTCTAGTTCCTTGGTTAAAGCGCGAAGAGTCGGAAGCCAAGGACGAGCTTGCTCCGCGGCACGCTCCAGGTGGTGTCTTGGTACTACGTGCATAGCCATCGGGATGATGGCGGCAGGAACCCACACGTGAACGTGTCGTCCGTCGTGGTCTTCGTCGACGCGTATTACGCCGTCGTGGAAGGTATAGGCGCCGGCCAAAACCACGGTTCCAACTACGCCAAGGGCTAAATTCGCGAGTAACATAAAACGGCTCCTTGCCGAGTATTTTCGTCTGCACACCGCTTTACGTCAGGCTGGCTAAGGACCGGAGACTGCTCGCCGCGGTATCCCTAATCGGAAACGTTTTTGGAGTCGAGCCAGACCCGAACGGTGTTCTCATCGTCGCGGACCGATACGAGTTCGGTGTCGGCTTGGGCGGACAGGGCGCGCAGGCCGGCTACGAGATCGAGCTCGTCTTTCCGGCCGGAGAACAGGGCATCCACGACCTTCATTGGGATTTTTACTTCCACGGTGGATTTCTTCGGTGAGTGACCCTTATCTCCGGCGTGGTTCTTGTCCACAACGTGGACGATGAAATAGTTGTTCTGCTTGGCTACGCGCACGTCGGAATCCTTGTTCTGGACGGTGACGAATTCGCCGTCCTTGGAGGTGCGGACAGCGTCCAGCAAGGCCGGGAGGTCTACGCCGTGGCAGTCGATCTCGTCTACTTTAACCTTGCCGCTTTGCAGGCGGTCGTGATTGATGGTCGGCAGGATTTTTTCGGCGAGTTCGAGAGGGATGTTGACGCGGACAGTTTCGTCTTTGGAATCAGGGTTTTCCACGCGAACGTGGAGCCAGCGGTCTCGGCTGACGGGTTCAGGAGATTTTGCGGCAGTGGATTGCGCGAATCCGGAGATCGGCGCGAGGGCTAGCGCGGCGGCGATTACGGCTAAGGCCGGGAGCTTTCTGGTGCGGTCGGTCATGATGAAGTATCTCCTTCGATGACTTGAGGATGCGGAACCCCAGGAGACCGAACTCACAGTCGAAACGGATCGAGTCCAGCACCCTTGGCTAGATATACGAGGGTGGGCTGGAAAATGTTTCCCGAATAATTCGAGGGGACCGATCCGGCGTACGTTTGGGTGCGAAGAATGGAATGAAATGTCATTCCGTTCTCGGTTGGGCGGCTATAGTGTAGGAACTACGGCGCCTTGATTGGCTGGGCGCTGTCGAGGATTATGGCAAAGAGCGGAAGGGGTGTTTCTACGCATCGTTATTCGTTTTGCCACCGTATGTTGGACGTGGGCGGTGGTCTGGGGGAGCGATTGCGGTTAGGTGGTATCTAAACCCGCAGTGGGCTCGGCGGACCGGCGCCCTGCGCTACCGGGCCCGGGGGCTTTTAGCCGGGGGTCCACTTCAGGAAAACTACGGCTAGTGGGGGGAGGGTCACGGGTAGGGACTGCTCTCGGCCCATGTGCACGACTGGTTCGGAGTGGATGCCGCCCATGTTGCCTACGTTGGAGCCGCCGTAGACGCCCGCGTCGGTGTTTAGGACTTCGCGGTAATAGCCGGGGCGAGGGACGCCTACGCGATAGCCTTGGCGGACTACCGGGGTGGCGTTCAGGACCACGATCATTATGTCGTCGGGGCTTTTGCCTCGGCGGATGAAAGAGAAGGTGCTGTTGTCGGCGTCGTTGCAGTCGATCCACTCGAAGCCGTGCCAGTCGAAATCTACTTGGTGTAGAGAAGGTTCGGCGGTGTATAGCCTGTTGAGGTCGGCCACTAAGTTTTGCAGGCCGCGGTGGGGTTGGTACTGAAGCAGATGCCAATCGAGGCTGTGGGCCTCGGTGAATTCCTGCCGCTGGCCGAATTCCTGGCCCATGAACAGGAGTTTCTTGCCGGGATGACCGTATTGGTAGCCATAGAGCAGGCGGAGGTTGGCGAATTGCTGCCACGTGTCGCCGGGCATTTTGTGGAGGAGCGAGTTTTTGCCGTGGACGACTTCGTCATGGGAAAAGGGAAGGACGAAATTTTCGGTGAAGGCGTAGAGCAGGGAGAACGTTAGCTTGTTCTGCTCGAAGCGGCGATAGATTGGATCGGTCGAAAAATAGTGTAGGGTGTCGTTCATCCAACCCATGTTCCACTTTAAGCTGAAGCCCAGACCGCCCAGGTAGGTTGGGCGTGATACGGCCGGCCATGAGGTTGATTCTTCGGCAATCGTTAACAGGCCGGGGAATCGTTCATAGGCAACTTCGTTCAGGCGCTTGAGGAAGGCGATGGCGTGTAGATTCTCGCGTCCGCCGAACTCGTTGGGAACCCATTGGCCTTCCTTGCGCGAGTAGTCCAGGTAAAGCATGGAGGCAACGGCGTCCACCCGGAGGCCGTCGATGTGGTATTTGTCCAACCAGAACAGCGCGTTTGAAATGAGATAATTTACGACTTCGTTGCGGCCGTAGTTGAAGACTAGGGTGCCCCAGTCTGGATGGGACCCCTGGCGCGGGTCGGAGTGTTCGTACAAATGAGTGCCGTCGAATTCGGCCAGACCGAATGTATCGCGGGGGAAGTGGGCTGGAGTCCAGTCTAGGATTACGCCGATGTTGGCGCAATGGCAGCGGTCGACAAAGTCCATGAATTCCGCCGCCGTGCCGTAGCGGCTGGTGGCGGCGTAGTAGCCGATGGTTTGGTAGCCCCAGGAGCCGTCGAAGGGATGTTCCATGATCGGCAGTAGCTCGATGTGAGAGTAGCCCAGCTCTTTGACGTAGGGAATCAGCTGATCACCTAATTCGCGGTAGGTCAGCCAGCGGTTGCCCTCGTCGGGGACGCGGCGCCACCCGCCGAGGTGCACTTCGTAGACGGAGATCGGCTTCTCTAGCCACGGGGTCTCTTTGCGCCGCGCCATCCAGTCGGAGTCGCTCCAGGCGTACTGATCGAGGCTGGTGACGATGGAACCGGTGCTTGGGCGTAGTTCGGCACGGAAAGCGTAAGGGTCGGCTTTCAGCGGCAATAGTTCGCCGCGCGGGCCGACGATTTCGTACTTGTAGACGGCGCCTTCGTTCAACTCCGGAACGAACAGTTCCCAGACGCCGGAGGAGCCGCGGGCGCGCATGGGGTTAACGCGGCCATCCCAATGATTGAAATCGCCGACGACGCTGACACGGCGCGCGCTGGGAGCCCACACCGCAAAATTAACGCCTGTGACGCCGGCAACCGTCTTTATGTGCGCGCCGAGTTTTTCGTAGGTGTCGTAGTGGCGGCCTTCACCCATCAAGTACAAATCGAATTCGCTTAGAAGATACGGGAAGGCGTAGGTATCATACCGTTCAAAAGAGGCGCCGGAATGCGTCTGAAAACGAATGCGGTAATTGGCGGGGTCCGGGCGATCATGGTACGTTTCGGGAAGAGTCGCCTCAAAAAAGCCCTCATCGCGGATTTTTTTCGCTTCAATCGGTCCGGGAATTCCTGCCATCTGGACACTCGCCGAGGCTGCGTGCGGATGGAAAAAGCGGATGACCCAGCGGCGTCCCGCGGGAGTGTCAAGGGGTTGCGGCCCTAAAAGCGCGAAGGGATCGGAAATTCTTCCGCCGATAAGAGCATCAATTTGCGCGTTATTCTGCGAGTGCGAAGAGATAGGTTCCGGAGAAACGGAACTTCCAGCACGTTGTTCTGGCACGATTCATGTCCCCCAAAGGCCTATAGCAAGCTCAAGGTTGGATGCTAAGCCGCGTCCGATCGGTTCCAGGGTGCAATCGGCGAATTCCCAAAGAACTTCATAAGAGTGTGCGATGTCTCGCCGCGCGCGTCAATCGTGGCGCTTGCGGGGTTGGGGCGGTCGCGATAGAGTGCGGCACGCCGCAAAGTCAGCTGAGGGCGTGAGTTGAGAGATTAAAAAATCCTTCGTGCGATCCTTGGGTTTACAGAATAAGGCGGCCGACACCTGGGCGGTTACATGATCGCTTGAAGCTGTCGCGGCGGGCTACGGGTCGTTCGGCGAAATTCGAGGATTCGGGTACACCGGAAGGAGACCATGAACATTGCCAGACGTTTTCGTATTGCCACTTGCTTCGTTGTCGCGGTGACAGTTTCGACGGCATACGCGCAAGATCGCGGGCAGGCGCGTTCGATGGTGATCTCGCGCGGCGGGATCGTGGCTACCGAATCGCCGCTGGCCTCGCAGGCGGGAGTACGCATCCTGGAGCGCGGAGGCAACGCCGTGGATGCGGCGATTACCGCCAATGCCATGATGGGCGTGGTCGAGCCCATGATGAACGGCATCGGCGGCGATTTGTTTGTCCTGGTCTACGACGCCAAAGCCAACAAACTTTACGGACTCAACGCCAGCGGCTGGGCCCCCAAGGGACTGACGATCGAGTTCCTGCAGAAGCAGGGGCTGCGGGACATGCCCCAGCGCGGTATTAACGCGGTCACGGTCCCCGGGATGGTGGACGGGTGGCAGAAGCTCGCGGATAAGTTTGGGCGCAAGAAATTGGCGGAAGACCTAGCGCCGGCGATTCGTACCGCGCAGGACGGCTTCCCGGTGCCGGAATGGGTTGCGGCCTATTGGAGCGGAGACGTAGATCTCCTGCGAGCGGACGAGGCTGCCGCGAAAACTTACCTGCCCCAGGACCATGCGCCGAAGGTCGGCGAGATCTTTCGGAACCCGGATTTGGCTGCGTCGCTGCAACAAATTGCGAGTCATGGGCGCGACGGCTTCTATAAAGGCGAGATCGCGTCGAAGATTCTGGATGCGATGAAGCGGCACGGCGGCACCCTGACGGCTCAGGACCTGTCTGAATATTCGAGCGAATGGGTCGAGCCGATTTCGACTACTTACCGCGATTGGACGGTGTTCGAGATGCCTCCTAACGGTCAGGGGCTTGCGGTGCTGGAGATGCTGAACATTATGGAGACGTTTCCCTTGGGCCAAAAGGATTGGGGTTTCGGCTCTACGAAAGCATTGCATGCCATGATCGAAGCTAAAAAGCTGGCTTACACCGATCTGGCAAAATACATGGGCGATCCGCGAAAGCAAAAACTGCCGGTCGCGACGTTGCTGTCAAAGAATTGGGCGAGCGAACGGGCCAAGTTGATTGATCCTCAGCACGCTAATTGCGACCCCAAGGCTGGTGATTTGCCACCGGGAAGCGATACGACCTACTTGACGGTGGTTGATCGCGACGGGAACATGGTTTCGCTTATTCAGAGTAACTATTCGTTGTTTGGTTCCGGCATCGTTGCGCCGGGTACGGGTTTTGTTCTGCACAATCGGGGCGGATTGTTCAATCTCGATCCTGCTTCGCCGAATGCTCTGGCAGGTCGCAAGCGTCCGCTGCACACAATTATTCCGGCTTTCGCGCAGAAGGGCGACGTGCGCATGGCCTTTGGCATCATGGGCGGATGGAATCAGGCGCAAGCTCACGCCCAGTTCATCGCAGATATTGCCGATTTCAAGATGAACATTCAAGCGGCTCTCGAAGCGCCGCGCTTCTCGAAACTTACCTTCACCGGCTGTGACCTGAATATGGAGAATCGCTTCTCGCAGAACGTCCGGAACGAGTTGGGGGCTGTCGGGCACAAGATTGAATTAAAGGGGACGTTCTCCAGCGTCGTCGGTGGCGGCCAGGCTGTTCAGCGAGACTTTGCCACCGGCGTGAATTATGGGGCTTCCGATCCGCGCAAAGATGGTGAGGCCATAGCGGAGTTGCCGTTCGAGTGAAACGACTTGGGCCGGAAGTCGAAGTTGCAATCGCAGACTAGACCGTTCAAAAATTGCAAAACTTTTCCGACGGAGTGTTCGCGAGTGGCACAAAGTGTCCCTGGGGAGCCGTGCGGCGCCGGGCTACTCAACTAAACGTCACAATATCAATAACTTATGGCCGCCGCCATTGGCGAATCGCGTGCAACACGCTACCTGTACGAAGGTACAGCTTCCCGCAGAGGCTCCCACACGCGGAGGATTGGATGAGGCCGGACGCTTTTCGATGCCAGCAGTTGCGCTGGGGTGTTCTCGCCACGCTATGCCTAGGTGTGCTCCCTGCTAGCCGAGCCCAGACTTTAAGCGTTTCCGGTCGTTACCGGTGCGCTACCGCGACGGTTGAAGGCAAAGCGGTTCCTTGCAGCGCGGCTCCGCTGATTCTGAAAAATGACGGGCACTTCGAGTTGCGCGGGTGGGAAGGCAACTACCTGGTCACCGGCGAGTGGGTGGAGCTGTCGGATTCGGTGGTTCGTTCACGTGCCAAGATCGAGGCAGGCCACAAGATTGTGTTTCGGTATCGTGGTAAGCATGGGTGGTGCGAGATGGTTTACGAACGGCGCGTGGCGGATTTGGGGAAAACCGCGCTTAGCTGAAGGGGCCTACTTTAAGCCGGCGTGATCGGTTTGC
>Ga0182024_10001981_pt1 | contig 51671 bp, 56 predicted proteins | sample P32metaG_FD_120480 | JGI IMG/M metagenome (GOLD analysis project Ga0182024, IMG submission 120480) | Permafrost microbial communities from Stordalen Mire, Sweden - P3-2 metaG (Illumina Assembly) | ecosystem: Environmental > Terrestrial > Soil > Wetlands > Permafrost | place: Sweden: Stordalen... | reverse complement strand
TTGATGCCGTACTCCTGGCCCGGCGCAATGCCGCCGGGGAAATCGTGGCTGTACTGGTAGTCGGTGCCGTGGCCGAGCTTCTTCGCGCCGGCGTAATGGGCGTCGCGCAGATGCTTCGGCACCTGGACGACTTCGTTCTTCTGCACCGCGCCCTGGGCCTGGCCGATGCCCATGACCGACGAGTTGCTCTTCGGCGCGCAGGCGAGATAGAGCGTGGCCTGCGCGAGCACGATGCGGCCCTCCGGCATGCCGATGAACTCGACCGCATGGTGCGCCGCGACGGCGACGACGAGGCCCTGCGGATCGGCCAGCCCGATATCCTCGCTGGCGAGGATGACGAGCCGCCGCGCGATGAAGCGGGGGTCCTCGCCCGCCTCCACCATCTTCGCCAGCCAGTAAAGCGCGGCGTCGGGATCGCTGCCGCGCACCGACTTGATGAAGGCCGAGATGGTGTCGTAATGCTGGTCCTCGTCGCGGTCGTAGAGCACGCGCTTCTTCTGCACGCACTCCTCGATCGTCGCGGCGTCGATCCGCACGATGCCCTGCTCATCGGGCGGCGTGGTCAGCGCGGCAAGTTCGAGGCCGTTGAGCGCGCGTCGGGCGTCGCCTTCGGACGTGGCGATGAGGTGCTCGCGCGCGACCGGTAGTAGTTCCACGCGCAGCTTACCCAGGCCGCGTTCAGCATCGGCCAGCGCGCGGTCGATGAGGTCGGAGAGTTCCGCCGTGCTCAGCGGTTCGAGCTGAAAAATCTGCGAGCGCGAGACGAGCGGCCCGTTGATATAGAACGAAGGATTGTGCGTGGTCGCGCCGATCAGCCGCACCGAGCCGGCCTCGACGTCGGGCAGCAGGACGTCCTGCTGCGCCTTGTTGAAGCGGTGAATCTCGTCGATGAACAGCACGGTGCGCCGTCCGTTCGCCTTGCGACGCGTCACCGCGGCGCCGAGCACGCGGCGCAGGTCGGCCACCGAGGATTCGACGCCGTTCAGTCGCTCGAAATGGCATTCGGTGCGGTGCGCGATGACCTCGGCCAGCGACGTCTTGCCGACGCCGGGCGGCCCGAAGAGGATGAGCGACGTGAGGCGGTCCGCCTCGATCAGGCGACGCAGCGGCTTGCCCGGCGCGAGGAGATGACTCTGGCCGACGTATTCGTCAAGCGTGCGCGGCCGGAAGCGCGCGGCCAGCGGCGCGTCGGCCCGGGGCTGGGAATCCGCGGGCGAGGACCCGGCGGCGAAAAGATCGTCCATGTCCGTTTACCTTAGCCGCAAGCGCGGCGCGGGAAAGGGCCGGATGAGAACTACCGCGTCTCCACCACGAAAATCAACCGTCCGCGGCCGAAGTCAGGCCCGTTGATGAAAAGGGGCGTATCGGGTTCCGGCACGTAGCGGCCCCGTGCCACAGGAAAGCCGTCCTTGAAAATCTCGTAGCCGATATGGCTCGGTTCGGAAGGGCCATGCGGCAGTGCGTCGATGCGCATGAAGAAGTCCGGGCGTCCCACCGTCCAGTGGGCCCGATGGTCCCGCAGGTCGATGTTATCGCCCTTGAGCATCCGGTAATGCCGGTAACCGAAGACCTCGCGAAGCCGTTCGGTCAGGCCGGGGGGAGCTTGCCGGCCGACGGGCCAGTTTTCGCCCACGAAAAGACCCGCCCAAATCTGGTCGCCGGCCCGGGCCGATCCCATCAGGAGCACGCAGGCCAGAAGCGGTAAAAGCAGGCGCATCATGGCATCTTGAGACGTGCCATGTGCTAAAGCGAATTCGGGGAATGAGCGGGCGCGGACTCGTCGATCTGCGAGCTCGGGTCCATGTAGGTCGGGCCGTCGGTGGCCGGGTCCAGGCCGTTAAGCCAGACCACCTGCGCGTGGGCGCCCCGCGAATAGAAAGCGGTCGCGAAGATTCCCGGCGCCTGGCTCGAAGCCGAGACCGGCGCGACGGAGGGCTGATCGAAATGCACCGCCAAGGCCACGGCGCAGGAGACGGCCACGGCGCCTCCGAGTAATGCTCGCCAAGGCAGGGCAAAAGAGGCCGGTTTCTGCATCCGTTCCTGCAGCGCGTTCCAGGCACGAGCTTCCTGGCCCGGCTTGACCGGACAGGTCTCCAAAAGCATCGTTTTGAGCTGCGGATCGTTCATGACTGGACGCGGGCTGATGACCCGTTCATGGTTAAGACGTTGGCGAAGGCGGATTCTTTCACGTTTTTCCTCTTCTTTCTTCTTTCATTCAGTCCTCGGTGCGCCGGTTGAGTTTGCGCCGTAGGTGTTCACAGGCGTAATGGAGGCGCGAATTGACCGTCCCGGGCTTGCAGCGCAGGAGCCGTGCCGTTTCCTCGAGGCTCAATTCGTCGATCAGCCGCAACTGGACCACGGCCCGGTGCTCGGCGCTCAGTTCGGCCAGGGCGGCGCCGATGCGTTCGCGCGTGTCGGCATGCTCGAGACCCAGCGAGGCGACGGGCGCCACCTCGCCCTCGGGCAGGGGCGGCAGGTTGGTGTCCTCACCGGCGATGGGGGACAGGAAGGAGAGCCAGCGCTCCGTGCGCGTTTTCTTGCGCACCGTGTCGAGTGCCTGGTTGATGGCGATGCGGTAGAGCCACGTGCCGAGTTGGGACTGCCCGTTGAAGCGGTGGATGTCGCGGTGCGCCTTGATGAACGCCTCCTGCACGACGTCATCCGACGTGGCCGGGTTGTTGAGGATGCGCTGCACGCTGCTCCAGAGCCGCGGGTAATGGTCACGATGCAGGTCGCGCCACGCGGCCTGGTCGCCGGAACGCAGGCGCTGCAGCTCGACGAGGGGCGTGTCCACGCTCTGCTTTTAGAGTCTGCCCGGCCAAAAACCAGAACGCTTTGCCATGCCTGATTGTGGAAAAAGGGTTTCACCTTAGGCCCGTTTTGCGGTGAAATAGCTGATTGGCCGGCGTATGTGTGCGCGGTCTGACTTTCGCGCCGTGACGCTCATCCATAATTACATCTACCGCGAAGTGCTGCTCATGACGGCGGCCATCGTCGGGGTGCTCACCTTCCTTTTCGTCGCCTTCGACATGGTGAAGGTGATTGATGCGGTGGCCTATGGCCTCTCGTTCTGGATCGCCGCGAAATTCATCATTCTGCTCATTCCGTTCGCACTCACGCTGACGCTGCCGACCGGTCTGCTGGCGGCGGTGCTGATCATCTTCGGGCGCATGTCGTCCGACCGCGAGTTGCTGGCGATCAAGGCCTCGGGCATGGGCCTCGCGCCCATCGTCGCGCCGGTCCTGCTCGTTGCGGCGGCTTGCAGCCTGTTTGATTTCTACCTCGTCGCCTCGGTCGTGCCCAAATGCCGCGAGGAGTACAACGGCATGAAGCACGAGATCGTCACCAATAACCCGCAGGCGCTGTTCACGCCCGAGATCGTGCTCGATAAAATTCCTGGCGTGCGCCTCTACTTCGACAAGAAGGTCGATAACGAGCTGCAGCATGTCTTCATCTGGCAGCTGGACGACCAGAACCACGTCGTCAGCTCATTGCGCGCCGACAAGGCCGACATCACGCTCGACATGGAGCACCAGAAACTGCTCATCACGCTCTACAACGAACGCGGCGAGCATTACCCCGACATCAACGACATCACCAAGGTCGAGCCCGGCCTGAGCGCGGAGCAGGGGACGCTGGCCATCTCGCTGAGCAGCTTTTACGAGAAGGTGGAAAAACGGCTCGCGTGGATGACGCTGCCCGAGATCGAGCAGGTGATCGAGAACATGCAGGGCGAGCCGACCGGCCAGCTCGCCACGCCGTATTTGACCGAGTTCCAGTCGCGCCCCTCCTTCGCGCTGGCCTGCTTCACCTTCGTCGTGGTGGGCCTGCCGCTGGCCATCCAGACGCAGCGTCGCGAGACGTCGATCGGCGTGCTGCTGACCCTCGCCATCGTCATGCTCTACTGGCTGCTGGTGACGCTCGGCAAGGCGCTCAAGACACATACCGGGCTTTATCCCGAGCTGATCATTTGGGCGCCCAACGTGATCTTCCAGGCGGTGGGTTTCTGGCTCTTCCACAAGGCCAACCAAAAATAGCGCGCAAAATAATCAGTTGCGTTCGTCTTAACTTTGCAGTACAAAGTATCGAGATGACCAAACTCGCCGAAGCCGGAGAGCACCTGCGGGTGATCCGATCCCTGATGGAACGGGCCACCGTTTACCGCTCGATCTCCGCCCCCACGGCGCTCATCGGCGGCCTGCTCAGCCTCGGCGGATTCGCCACCGCCTACTACGCCAAGCATCACCGGCACCACGTGCTGACTCCGTCGCAGTTCCTCGTCGTGTGGCTGGTCATTCTCGCGCTGACCTCGTTGAGCAATCTCATCTTTCTCTGGCGCGGTGCGGGGATGCGGCACGAACCGTTCTTTTCCGCCGGGATGAAGTGCGCGGTGACGAGTCTCGCGCCCGCTTTCCTCACCGCCGGCGTGCTGACCTTCATCATTCACCGCCCCATCCAGCTCTGCATTCTCTGGATCGTCCTCTACGGCCTGGGCCTGCTCGCCACGCAGCACTTTGCGCCGCGCTCGCTCGTGCTGCTGGGCACGGCTTTCTTTGCCTGGGGCTGCGTCCTCATGGCGACGTGGAAGCATTTGTTCCTCACGCATGGCCAGACCGAGCCTTCGACGCTGGTCGTCTCCGGCATCATGGCGGGCACGTTCGGCGGGGTTCACCTGGCCTATGCCGCCGCGGTCTGGGCACTCGGCGAGGAACGCGAGGGCGCGCCGGACCCGGACCATGTTTGACTTTGAACGCCTCGACAAGCTTATCCATGAGAAGGGAAGGCTCGCCATCATGACACTTCTCGCCGCGCGGCCGAACTGGCCGTTCCAGGACCTGAAGGCGGAGCTCAAGATGAGCGACGGCAACCTCATCACCCACCTGCGTACCCTTCATCAGGCTGGTTACGTCGCCTATCGCAAGGAGATCATCGGCCGGCCGCAGACCCGCTACGAGTTGAGCGCCCGTGGCCGCCAGGCGTTCCGCACCTACCTCAAGGCCTTGGAGGAAATGGTCCGCGCGGCCAAACCCTGAACCCCTTTTTTGTCCTATTACTTTGTACCACAAAGCTAACGCTAACCAACCCAAACAAAACCATGACCATCCACATCGGTGCCTTCGGTGATCTTCCGCCCGAAGTCCGCACTCTTCTTCTCCTCGGAAGCCGCAGCAGCGATCATCTTCGCGAGATCCAGCGCATCGCCGAATTCCGCGGACGTCTCGCTTACCGCATCGAGAGCGAGACGGAAATCCAGCCCCGCTGGTTCGAGGAGGCCGACGCGGTGGGCATCGTCGTCGGGGCGACCGGCCTGCAGGCGCTGGTGGATCGCGTGGTGAGGCGGCTCAACCATTTCGACGCGGCCAAGACCCAGGGCATGCTGAATGGAGCCGCACGATGAATGCTGCTGTTTCAATCGATGTCCCAGCGGCGGTGGCGCCCACGCGGATCAAACTTGGGTGGCTGCTGGGTGGACTCGCCGTTATCATCCTCGCTTCCGATCTCTGCTTCTGGAACCGGCATGACACCCCGGGACTTTCCGTGGGCGTATTCTTCACCGTTCTCGTGGCCGGAATCCTCTTTAACCGAGCAGGAAAGGACCATTCGACTGCGAGCCGCGTCATGGGGCTGCTGCTGGCGGGAAGCATCCTGGAAGCCGCGATCGAGACCGGCTTCACCAACACGGTCATGCTTCTCGTGCTGACCATTGCCTGGGCAGGCGATACCTATTTCACGGAAGTCGCCTCGCTGGCCGGGCGCTGCGTGTCCCAAGCCGTCGCCATGGTGCGGGCGCCGGGGCGTGTCGTCTGGCTCCTCATGGCGATCGCGGAAAGGACCCTGGCCGGCGATCTGACCGGCATGCTGCGCTTCGCGGGCATGGCGATTCTCCTCGTGCCCAGCCTGCTTCTCATCCTGGGATTCGGCTCGCTGCTGGCCAGCGGCAATGCCGTTTTCGGGTCGTGGGCCCACAACGGCTTTGCGTGGATCTGGGAGAAGATCACGTTCGATCTCGATCCCTGGCGCCTGGCGCTCTGGACGGCCATTGCCGTCGCCGCGCTGCCGCTGCTGCGTCCGGTGCAGGTCGGTGCCTGGTGGTGGGCGTGGACGGAACGGCTGCCGCGCTGGCCCGATCTGATTCCTCATCGCGCCGCCCGCTTGAACAGCGTGTTGATCCTCGTGGCGATGAACGTCCTTTTCGCCGTCGCCAACCTGGCCGACGTGCTTTTTCTCTGGAGCGGACGCGCTCTGCCTGCGGGCGTGACCTACAGCAGCTTCGTCCACAGCGGCGTGAACTCGTTGACGACGATAGTGGTTTTGTCTGCGGTCGTGCTCACGTCGATCTTCCAGCAAACGCTCGCGGTGGCGGGACGGCGTTATCTGAAAATCCTGGCGGCCCTCTGGATCGCGCAAAACCTGTTCCTGCTCCTCAGCGTCGGTCTGCGCCTGATGAAGTACATGGAAGCCTACGATGCCACGGTGGAGCGCCTCAGCGTCATCCTCTTCCTCGTGCTCGTCGCGGTGGGATATGGGCTGCTGGCGGTGAAGATCGCCCGCGATAAGTCGCTCTCGTGGCTGGCGGGCGGAGGCGTGCTCGCCGTCTGCGCGGTCCTCTATGTTGCGCAGTTTCTCAATCTTGCCGGATGGACGGCGGACTACAATGTGGCGCGTTGGGAGCACGACCAGACGCGGGAGCTTGATGTGAGGTATCTATCCGATCTCGGTCCCGCGGCATGGCCCGCATGGGTGCGGGCAAACAAGCTTGGTGCGATTCATTGGGTGGACGACGGGCGGGACGAATGGCCTCAGACGCCCACTGAACAGGATAATTTCCGACGGCGCACGCAACTGACTGATGGCCATTGGCGCGAGTTCAGCTTACGCGCCTGGTGGAACCGTAGCGCCTTGGATGCGCCGAAATAGCCATGACGCGCCCGGCGGCGATCAGTTAGAGTGGGGCCATGGAATGGGTCCTCGCACTGATCGTCGCGGCGCTGCTGGCCGCGCTCGCGACCTGGCTCGTGCTGCGCACGAAGACGGCCACGCTGCAGGAGCGGCTCAACGCGCGCGACGTGAAGATCGCCGAGCTGGAAACGCGGCTGGCCGATCAGCTCGCGCGCAACGGCGAGGCACAGGGCGAGCTCGCCGGGCTGCGCCAGGAAATCGCCGCCATGCAGGCGCGGCTCGAGGAGGAGCGGAAGGCGGCGCTGGAAAAGCAGGAGATGCTGCGCGACGCCCAAGCGCGGCTTTCCGACGCCTTCAAGGCGCTCTCGGCGGACGCGCTCAAAAGCAACAACGAGGCGTTTCTCAACCTCGCGCGCGCGACGCTGGAAAAATTCCAAGAGGGCGCGCGCACCGATCTGGACAAGCGCCAGCTCGCCATCGACTCGCTGATGAAGCCGGTGCAGGAAACGCTCGGCAAGTTTGATGTGAAGATGGGCGAGCTGGAGAAATCGCGGCTGGAAGCCTACGTGGGTCTCGCCCAGCAGGTGCGCGGACTCGCCACCACGCAGGAAACGTTGCAGCGCGAAACGTCCAATCTCGTCAAGGCGCTCGGCTCGCCCGGCGTGCGCGGGCGCTGGGGGGAGATTCAACTACGCCGCGTGGTGGAAATCGCCGGCATGCTCCAGTATTGCGACTTCGACCAGCAGGTGCACCAGGCCGGTGAAGGCGGCGCGTTGCGGCCCGACATGGTCGTGCGGTTGCCCGGCGGCAAGAGCGTGGTGGTCGATGCGAAGACGCCGCTGACCGCGTACCTCGAGGCCATCGCCGCGCCCGACGAGGCGACACGCAAGGCGCGGATGGCGGAGCACGCGCGCAGCATCCGCGATCACATGATCTCACTCGGAAAAAAAGCGTACTGGGAGCAATTCCAGCCCGCGCCGGAATTCGTCGTGCTGTTCCTGCCGGGCGAGAATTTCTACAGCGCGGCGCTCGAGCAGGACGCCACGCTGCTGGAGGACCAGATGGCCCGCAACCGGGTCATCCTCGCCACGCCGACCACGCTCATCGCGCTGCTGCACGCCTTCGCCTACGGCTGGAAGCAGGAGGCGCTGGCGGAAAACGCGCAGGCGATCAGCGAGCTCGGGCGCGAACTGCACGAGCGGATCGTGGTCATGAGCGACCACTTCGGCAAGGTGGGTGCGTCGCTCGGCAGCGCGGTGGAGAGCTACAACCGCACGCTGGCGTCACTCGATACGCGCGTGCTCGTGAGTGCCCGCAAGTTCGAGGTGCTCAAGGCGACCCACTCGGGCAAGGAACTGAAAAGCCCCGTGCCCATCGAGGTCATCCCGCGCGCGTTGCCGGCAAGGGAAATGCCGACGCTTCCGAAACTGGACGAGAAGGCGGGGTAGGTCGTGGTAGCCGGCGTGGGCTCGACGCCGGTGCAGTGATCACGAGCGCGGTTAAGCTTTCGCCCGCTTCCCGCCCACATCCGGCAAGTAGGCTGCTAGCAACCCGAGCAATGGCAGGTACGAGCAGATGCGGTAGACCTCCACGATGCCGATGTGATCGGCCATCACGCCCAGCACGGCCGAGCCGATGCCGCCCAGGCCGAACGCCAGGCCGAAGAACAGTCCCGCGACGGTCCCGGTGCGGCCTGGCACCAGCTCCTGCGCATATACGATGATGGCCGACATCGCCGAGGCGAGGATGATGCCGATGATCACGCTCAGCACCGCCGTCCACGGCAGGTTCGCGTAGGGCAGCAGGAGGGCGAACGGGGCCGTGCCGAAGATCGACGCCCAGATCACCCGCTTGCGCCCAAACTTATCGCCCAGCGGGCCGCCAAGAATCGTCCCGACCGCGACCGCCGCGAGGAATCCGAACAGGTAAAATTCCGACGCCTCGCGCGTGATGTCGAAGCGCTTGATCAGAAAAAACATGAAGTAACTGGTCATGCTCGTGAGATAAAAATATTTCGAGAAGACCAGAGCAACGAGAATGCTCATCGCCATGATCACGCGCCCGCGCGGCAGTCGCGCGTGTTTTTCGGTGGCGTGCTCGGCGGCATGCGCGCGCGGCCGGTACCAGCGGCCGATGCGGTAGAGCAGCACGATGCCGGTGGCGGCGAGCAGGGTCGTCCACAGGACGCTGCCTCGACCGTGAGGCAGAATAATCAACGCGGCCAGCAATGGCCCCAGCGCCGTGCCGCCGTTGCCGCCGACCTGGAAGAGCGATTGCGCAAAGCCATGCCGTCCGCCCGAAGCCAGGCGCGCGATCCGCGAGGCTTCCGGGTGGAAGACCGATGAACCCACGCCGACGAGCGAGACCGCGACGAGGATGAGCGGGAAATAGCCCGCCAGCGCCAGCAGGGCCAGACCGGCCAGTGAGAAACCCATGCCGATCGCGAGCGAGAACGGCTTCGGCCATTTGTCGGTGTACCAGCCGACCAGCGGCTGCAGCAGCGACGCCGTGCACTGGTTGACCAAAGTGATGAGGCCGATCTGCGCGTAGCTAAGCGAGAACGAGGTCTTCAGCAGCGGATAGATCGCCGGCACGATCGACTGCAACGTGTCGTTGATCGCGTGCGCGGACGAGAGCGCGAAGAGGATGCCCAGCGACGTGCTGACGCCGGTGGGCGAAGGCGAAACTTGCTCTTGGGGTTCGGTCGTCATGTCGAAAATTGGGAAGGGAAACAATACTCTATCCGGTTTGCGGTGCGATGTTGCGCACGCAGTTAGAGCCCGACCTAATGCGCACGGCAGAGGTCCTAATATCCGGCTACCTGCGCTCCCGCAAAATCACGTGCGCGGTATTGTAGCCGCTCGCCGCGAAGACGCCGCCGCCCGGATGCGTGCTCGCGCCGGTGAGGTAAAGCCCCGGCAGGCCGGGTACGGTGTAGGCGGAGAGTTCCGGCAATGGGCGGTACATGAACATCTGGTCGAGGCTCATCTCCAAGTGCATGACATTCGCGCGCAAGAGGCCGAGCGTGCGCTCAATCTCCAGCGGCGTCTGGATGTGGCGCGCGATCATCTTGCCGCACATGTTCGGCGCGTACTGGCAGACAAGATCGTAGAGCTTGTCCGCCTCGCGCTCGGCGATGTCGTCCCAATTCTCGCCGTTGCTCAGTTCGTAAGGGTGATACTGGCCCCAGGTGAAGAGCACATGCTTGCCCGGCGGCGCGAGCGTGGAATCGAGCGCGGAAAAACTCATCGCCACGACGGACGGCTTTTGCGGCGGCAGGCCGAACATGAAATCGCGATGGGAGCTGTTCAGATGCTCGACGGACGGGCAGAGCAGTTGCAGCGAGGTCTGGTAATCCTTCGTGCCGGGGAGGGGGCCGGCCGGCGCGTCGCCGTAGTCGGGCAGTTCTTCGACCGCATGGCGGACGATCATGCCGAAGCCGTTGCCGATGCGCGTGCGGGCGACGCGCTTCTTCAATTCCGCCGGCGCGTCCGGGATGCAATCGAACAGCGTGTGCAGATGGCACGCACCGACGATGCGGCCCACGGTGATGCGCTCCGCTTGCGGCGCGATATTTGATCGAAGGTCGCGCGTCTCATATGCGATTTCCCAATCTGCTCCTGAGCGGGCCAGCTTCGTCACCGTCGCATTGCACGCGATCTCGCCGCCGTAACTCTCCAAGCATTTCGCCAATGCCTGGGTCAGCGTGCCGCTGCCGCCCTTCGCGCGCTTGGCACCGCTTTTATGGATCATGGCGTTCCAGCCGAGCATGTCGCCCGAGGCCATTTCAGAAGGCGCAGGACCCGACTGCGCGGAAAGCCACATCAGCGCGGTGCGCACGGCGGGATGCTCGAAGAGTTCGTCGATGAGCGACCCGTACGGCGCCATCAACTGCCGCGAGGTGTCGAGCGACGACCAGAGCTTGCGCGAACGCCAGTTGCGCAGGTTGCGCTTGAGCATCGTCTTGAAGATGCGGCCCGGCGTCGGCGGCTGCAGGAACGTCTCAAAGATGCCCTCGTTGAGTTCGCCCCAGTGCTGGACGAACGCGCGGTAGGCCTCCGCATCGCGCGGCGAAATCTTGGCGATGCTTTCGCAGGTCTTATCGAGGTCGCGATAGAAGCTGATGCCGGCGCCCGTGCCGAGAATGGGATAATGGGCCCACGGGTCCATCTCCAGGTACTCGAGGCCGAAGCGGTGCAACTCCAGGTCACGCAGCACGGGCGTGAGATGGATCATGATGTGCGCGGACGAGCCGACATCCAGCCGGTAGCCGGGAATCAGATCGTCCTGCGTGCAGACCGCGCCGCCGACAATGTGGCGGCGTTCCAGAACGAGGACCTTGCGTCCCGCCTTGGCGAGATAACACGCGCAGGTCAGGCCGTTATGGCCCGCCCCAACGATGGCAATGTCGTAGGCTGACATGAAGGGCCAAGCGTAAGTCCGCAGTCCCCATTCGCCAAGCGTTGGAGCGACCGCGCGACCATCGGGATTGACCGGGCGCCGCGGCTCTGCGAGAAAAGTCGTGCGCGAAGGGCGCATCCGGGTACGCGGAAAAGGCTGAGCCTACCTCCTCATTCAACTGCCGGTTAAACCCCGTGCTGCCTGACTGCGTGCCCCAGGCTGAAGCATGGAGGTTATATGCAGAAGTCCCTACCGGATCGTCCGAGTCTGGAGCAGTTGAAGAAGCAGGCGAAGGAGCTGGTGAAAAATCACCGGGCGCAGGACGCGTCCACGTTCGCGCTCATCCGGGAATTTCTTCCCGCGCTGACCGGAAAAACCGACGAGGAAATCGTCCTCTACCCGTTCGCGCTCCACGACGCGCAGTCGGTGATCGCGCGCCAGTACGGCTTTCCCGGCTGGAACCAGATGCGGGACCATGTGGAGAATCTGGAGGTGAAAGCGAGATCGCGCTTCACGCCGGAGGCCTCGGTCGAGGCGAAGTTCGACACGATCTGCCAGGCTTACGCGCGCGAGGACTACGCGCTGTTTTGCTCGGTGATGAACGACACGATGCGCGATGCCATCTCCGAGGAACACTTCAAGTCGGTGTGCGCAACGGTGGCCGATTTTTTCAAGAAGGAGTATTCCGCCGTCTACTTTGGCGAGATGAGCCAGGGCGAACACGCGGTTCATTTCTGGCGCGTCTCAGTGCCGGGAAAACACACCGACCTGATGACCCGCGTAGGCGTGAAGGACGACCTCGTTTCAGGACTGCTTCTTTCCGCGCCGTTCGCGGGCAAGCCGAGGATCGGGAAATGAAGTACGCAAACCTCGTTTATTGGGTAGTCATCTGGGCGATCGTCTGGACAGTTCACTGGCCGAGTTTCCGGGACAGCGTCTGGTTCGTCGCGGCGGCCTGGGGGGCGCAAATCGGTGTGACGTGGATCAGAGTCTTCTTCGATCCCGGCACTAATCCGAATACGAAAATGGCCGACCTGCTCGAGCCCATTCGCGCCAAGTACAAACTGCCGGCACTGGCTGCCGCGATCGTGACAACGGATGGTGTATCCGACATGGCGGCGACCGGCGTGCGCAAGGCGGGAACGTCCGTTGCAGCGACAACGGAGGATCTCTGGCATCTCGGCTCGTGCACGAAGGCGATGACCGCGCTGTTGGCCGGGACATTCGTCGCAGAGGGAAAACTGGCTTGGGACGGGAAGATGGTCGCATTTTTTCCGGAAATAGCGGAGCAGGTGCCGGCACCGATGCACGAGGTAACGGTGGCGCAGCTGCTTTCTCATCACGCCGGGCTCGCGGAGAATTATCCACCCGAACTCGCGCGCAAGCTGGCGGGCCCGATCATCGGCCAGCGGTGCATAGTGGCGGAGTGGATGCTGACTTCGCCGGCACATCCGCCGGGGCGACATCGCTATTCCAACGGGGGCTACGTCGTGATCGGCTCCATATTGGAGAAAATCAGCGGTGCCAGTTGGGAAGAGTTGATGCGCACGCGCGTGTTCGGGCCGCTGGGAATGAACTCGGCCGGATTTGGCGGGACGGGCACCGTGGGTGAAATCGATCAGCCGTGGCCGCATTTGGCCGACGGAACGCCCGCGAAGTCAAACGGGCCCGCGACCGATAACCTGCCCTACATGGGGCCGGCCGGGACGGTCCATTGCACGATGGCGGACTGGGCCCTGTTTCTCGCCGACCAGATGCGAGAGGGCCCCTTGCTACCGGCGTCGATCTACACCGCGATGCAGACGCCCGTGGCGAAATCGAAGTATGGCTTGGGCTGGATCGTTGTCCCGCGGCGATGGGCGCGCGGCAAAATGCTCTCGCACGCCGGATCAAACACGATGAATTATGCCGCGTGCTGGATCGGGCCGCGCCGTGGGTACGGGGTTATCGTTTGCTGCAACCAAGGGGGCGGCAAATTGGGAGCGATGGCAAATGAGGTAGCGGAGGCGGTGCTCAGGTTTTACGCGGCGAGGCGAAAGCGTAGCGGCTAGGCAGTCGATGCAACGCAGCGCGCAGTTACTGCCGTCCGCAGGACCCTACCCGCCCTTGGCCGCGAGCTTGGCCTTGGCGGCGCTAAGTTCGCGGGTGAGCTGGTCGTTCTGCCCTTGCAGGAGCATGTTCTGCCGGACGAGCCCGGCGCGCTCCTTCTTCACTTCTTCCAAGGTACCCTTGGAGGTCGACGTGCCTTCGCTCGCCTCGCGCAGCGCCTCGCGCGTTTCCTGCAGCGCCTTCTGGCTGAGGGCGAGGCCGCGATGGGCCAGCGACGCCTCTTCCTTGGCCTGACGGACCTGTTCCTTGAGCTCGTTGATCTCGCTCGGTGAAGCGCCGCCGGTCGAGGGCAGGGCGCCGGTCTTGGACACGAGATCGGAAGCGTGGATGGCGAGCTGATCGCGCAACTGCCGGACTTCTTCCTGCAACTCGATGTTCTGCTCGTGCGAATCGAGTTGCGAGCGGTCGAGCTTCAGCGTCTCGAACTGCTCGCGCAGCGAGGCGTAGTCGCGCCGCACCGAGTCGCGCTCATCGATGACGTGGGAAAGTTCCTCGAGCTGCGACGCCATGGCGTCGGTGTCGCGCTGGGTCTGCTCGGCCGCTTCGAGCCGGTTGCGCAGGACGATCACTTCCATGCGCGCCTCATCGCGTTCGCGGCTGACGGTCGAGTTGTCCTCGGCCAGTTTGTCGTCTGAGGCGGCCGGCCCTTTCTTGCGGGTGATTTCCAGCTCGGCGCGGGCCTGGTCGCGCTCCTCGGTCACGAGGGCGAGCTCTTCCTCCACTTCCTTGAGCTTGGCCGCGTCGTCGCCTTCGTTGCCGCTCTCCTCGAGGACGTCGACGCTTTCGACCGGCTGCGTGGCGGGATCGAAGTCAGCCGGCGCGTCGGTTTCGAATTCGGGCTCAGCAGTTGAAGAAGCGAACGACGACGATTCCTCGGTCTCATCCTCCGGCGCATCGTAGCCAAAGAGCGGCTTGTAATCCGGCATCGGAACCGCCGGGCGGCCCGGCGTCACGTCCGGGGTGAAGGAGGCGGGCGGCACGAAAGTCGGCGCAGCGGTTGTCGGGGGCGTGAATGCCGTGGCCGACGATGACAGCGGCGTCGATTCAGGTTCAGCGGACGGCTCGGGCTCCGTCGGCGGCGGCAGGATCAGCTCGGGCTGTTCCTTCGTGAGGGACTCGTCCTCCGGGCTGGAGCGAAAATCCGCCGGTGTTTCGGCAGCGGGCGCCAGGGGAACACGGCTGGTCTGCGTCAGCGGCAGGGCCAGGCGTCCCGCGGCATCGCGCTGCGGCGGCGGTGGCAGGTGAGCGGTCGTGCTGGAAAGTGAGGCGGCGGCGATGGGGCCGGTGCGTTTCGGCGGCGGGGGAAGGGGCGACGTGGACCCGGCTGAACGCATGGGCGGCGGTGGCAGCGGCCCGGTGGGCGGGCGCGTCGACGGCATGGCCGGGGACATGGTGCCGGAGCGGGTCAGCGTGGAACCGAGAGACGCGGTCGGAGGCCGCACGGCGGGCGGCGGCAGCGGACCCGAGCGCGGCGGCGCGGAAAGGGGGCCAGTTGAGGCGCGGCTGGGAATGATGGGCAGGCTGCCCGAGCCGCGGCGCGGCGGCACGGGTGCAGTGGCACGGCCAACGGGAGCGGCCGGCGCCGGGACAGCCGGGCGCGCAATGCCGCCGATGGAGCCGGCGGGTTTGGGCGCCGGCTTCTTTTTGACCAGGCGGGAGAACTTCTCCTGATCAAACCACGAGGGAGACGTACTCATCGGTTTGTTCGGGGCGGCTCAGCCCCAGCTTTCCTTCCAGTTCGGCGGCCAGTTGATCGAAAACGATGGCGGCCGGGGGCGGCGCGGAACCGCGCATCAGGCCCAGCGGCATGCCCTTCATGCTCGCGCGGACGATGGCCGGATCGCGCGGCAGCATCGCGGTGCAAACCAGCTCGGGCGGGAGGATGCGCCGGATTTCATCGACGATCTGCTTGGAATCGGGCACGTCGGCATCCGCCATGGTCAGGACCACGCCGACCAGCTCGCACGAGTTTTCCTTCTCGGACTGGAGCTGGTTGAGGAAGTCGACCGTCATCATGAGCGAGCGCAGCGCCAGCGGCTCGCACTGTTGCGGCACCAGCACATGGCTGCAGGAACGCAGGATGCCCTCGGTCGGGCCGTGCAGGCCGGAGGGGGTATCGAGCACGATGAGTTCATAACCGGCTTCCTCGGCCGACTTGAAGAAAGGCGCGAGCACCTGGCCGTCCTGCAGGCTCGAGCACCATTTGGAGATATCCTGGATCGGGATCTTTCCCGTCATGACGATGCGCAGCGTATCCAGCTTCGTCTTGAGCGAGGCCTCATCCAGCGGCTTGTTCTGGGTCACGATCTCGTAGAGGCCGGCGTAGCTCTGCGAACTGGGCGAAAGCGACAGGCCGACGGAGCCCTGCGGATCCGAATCGACGAGCAGTGTTTTCCAGCCGCGCTTGGCACAGGCGAAGGCGAGGTTAATGGCACAGGTGGTCTTCCCCACGCCCCCTTTAAGACTCGAAACAGCTAGTGTGATCATCTATGGATGGGGAAAGTGTTACGCTCAACGCGAGCATTGCGCCAGCAGGAAACGCGGGAAAAGTTGAGGGTAAGCCCCGGTAACGGCATGAGGGGGCGTCAATAACGACGAATCCGGATGCGTTTTCGGTGCCGTCCCAGCCTATATAAAGGTTATCGGCCCAAGTTCGCCGATCATGAGGCAGGCCGATGCCGGGCCGGTGAGGGCTGCTCCTCTCAGGATGACCGAAGGCAAGGAATACGATTCAGTTCCGACGCAGGCCCCTAAAGGCTTCCCACCATCTCCAGGCTGAAATCGATCGCTCGCACCGTATGCGTCAACGCGCCGACGGAAATGAAATCGACGCCCGTCGCCGCCACGGCATGCACCCGGTCGAGCGTCATGTTGCCCGACGCCTCCGTCTTCGCGCGCCCGGCGATCAGCTCCACGCAGGCGCGCGTCTCCTCCAGCGTCATGTTATCGAGCAGGATTTGGTCGACGCCCTGGGCCAGCAGGTCGGGAATCTGGTCGAGCCGGTCGACTTCCACCTCCAGCAGCGCATCGGGGTTCAGCGCCCGCGCCGCGCGCACCGCATCGGCCAGCTTCGCCCCCGTACCCATGAGGGCGAGGTGGTTGTCCTTAATTAGGAATTGGTCGTAAAGGCCGAAGCGGTGGTTGGTCCCGCCGCCGCAGAGCACGGCGTATTTTTGCAACGCGCGCAGGCCCGGCACGGTCTTGCGAGTGTCGAGGATGCGGCACCGCGTGTCCGCGACCGCCTCGACGAACAGGCGCGTCTGAGTCGCCACGCCGGAAAGCTGCTGAATGAAGTTAAGCGCGCAACGCTCGGCCGTGAGGATCGACGCAGCCGAACCGGAAACGGTCAGCACCGTTTCGCCCGGCGTGATCATCGCGCCATCGGTCGCGACGGCCTCCACCTTCAAGCCCGGGTCCTGTTCGCGAAAGACCTGCGCCGCGATGGGCATTCCGGCCAGCACGCACGATTCCCTGGCCAGGATGCGGGCGCTGCCCGACACATCCGCGGCCACGCAGGCCATCGTCGTGATGTCGGCGGGACCGCGATCCTCGCCCAGCGCGCGCGCGGCGGCCTCGCGGATGACGGCGGGCGAAAGGGCGTGGGCGAGATTCATGAATCCTTAAAGAAGCCCGTCATCCTGAGCTTGTCGAAGGAACTTTAGCTATTTCGCTCACGCAAGCCGCAACGAGAGGAATAATGAGAGTTCCTTCGACAGCGCCAGGACAAGCCTGGCTTGCTCAGGATGACAAAGAGTTTACGTCGAAGGCGTCGCGGCCGCCGGTTTCGGCGCGGTCGGCGCTGGCGTGGCCGAAACCAGTTGCCCATTGGCGGCCAGGATCACCAGCGCCACGCGGTAGTTCGCCTCCACCTGCCGGAACTTCTGCACGCTCGCGGGATCAGGCAGCAGTTCCTCGATCGTATCGTTGCGCTGGTCACGCAGTGCGTCGATCTGCTGCGTCTGCTGGAGCGGCGAGAGCGATTGATCATTGAGGATGGCCTGCATCTTGGCGCCATCGCTCAGGTAGTAGGCCTTGATGTTGGTCTGCTGGTCCTTCGAAAGCGTAACCGCCTCCGACAGCGCCTGCAGATACGCGTCGAGCGTCACGCCGTTGGTGGGGGCAGGCGTGGTTGGCGCGGGGGCAGGAGCCGGTGCCGGCGTCTGTGCGGCGGCCACGGCGGGCTTGCTGGCCTCGCTGCCCTTTTTGACGATGGGCGCGGCGGCTTGCGTGCTCACCGGGGTGGAAATGTGGGGCTTCGGGATGTTCGTATTCTCCGCATGCGACGGCGAGGGCTGCGCCGCGAACGCGGTGGAGACGGAAAGAAGGACGCAGGAAACGACGCTGCTGGCGGAGGGAATTTTCATCGGCGAGGGATGGGGAAAATGTGACCGTGCGGCGGGGCTTTGTCCACGCGATTATGCGGCCAGATGCGCCAGCGCGGTGCGGATTTCCTCTTCCGGCCCCTCGTGATGCTGGGCGATGGCGAAGCCGAGGGCATCCTCGTAAAGCTGATGCGCGGCCGCCTTGTCCCCGCGATGCAGCGCGCATTTGGCCAGCAGCATGGCGACCACCATCCAGTCGGGCTTCGCCTGCAGCGCGGTCTGCAGGTGAGTCTCGGCTTCACCGAACCGGCCCGCATCGAAGAGCGCCTTGCCTAGGCTGAAAAGGGCCAGTTCATCACCCGGCCGCTGCTGGAGAAGGGCTTCGTAACGGGCGATCAGGTCGTCGTTGGTCATGCGGACACTGTAGCGATGCCGGCTGACGATTCAAACCCCGTCGGAAATCGGCGCGCTGCGTTGCCGATAGACTTCCTGCTTCAGCTGCTCGTTGAAGCGCGACAGGTCCTCGATCAACCGGTCCTTCTCCGCGTGGGCTTCGGCGGAAAGCCGGTTGAGCTGGGTGAGTCGCCGCCGGTCGGCCGCGATGGATCGGATCAACATGGCGCGCGCCTTTTTGCGCAGGCCGTTGGCTTCCTCGAACTCGATCAGTCGCGCTTCCTCGGAGCGAATGGCGGGCGCGGGCGCGGCAGAAGACGATTCGGTCGATCCAAAGTCCGATTGCTGGAGTCGTTGGTGCAGGGTGGTCGCTTCGGGAAAGTAGGCGGAAAAATTCTCGAGCGCCGGACCCAGGTCATTCTCGAAATGAAAATCCTCCGGCGTGATCGATTCCGAGGCGGCAGGCGGCAGCGGCACGTTGAGGAACCGCGCCAGTTTCTCGGCCAGTTGCGCGGGTTCTCGGAAGGCCGCCTCCACGTCCACGGCCAGAACGCGATCGGCGGGAAAGTGGGCCAAGACCCGGCGAATCCGTTCATTATAGACCGTCCATCCCCGGATGCCCGCGCTGTAGTCGACATGGAGAAACGGCTCACCGCGCCGCAGCAGGGACAGATGGACCTGATAGGGGTGGCGCAGGCAGATGATGGCCTTCGCCTCGGGCAGGACATCGAGCCACAGGTCGAGAAAGAGCGACGTGCGCGGGTCTTTCCACGCCCCGTTTCCGGTGGCCAGATGGCTTTGCCAGAGAGCCTGCGCCTCGGCCCGGTCCGCTTCGGCATAAGACGTTTCCGCATCGACCAAAGGAAGCCATTCACAGAAGGGAGCGCGATCCGCGAAGAAGCGGCTGATCAACTGGTCGTGAAAGTGGATGAAACCGGCCTCCTCGAAGTGGCCGTGCCGGTTGTTTTCGGTTGCAGCCAGGAGGTTGGATCCCACCTGAAAACCCATGCTCTGGACCAGCCGAGCCACCGCCGACGTGCCGCTGCGATGCATGCCGGTGAGGATAAGAGCACTCATGCCGAAGAAAGACGCATTCGAGCGAAAAATGGGACACACTAATTTGGTAAAAATAAAGAGGCTTCCGGCTGGAGGCTCGTCTCGCTAATTTTCCCCAGAATCTTTTTGACATGCCCTGCGCGTGCTGGCTTAATGTCCGGCTCCCGATGAAAACTTTTAGCGCCAAGGCCGAAGAGGTCGACAGGAAGTGGTACGTGATCGATGCCGAGAACCAGATTGTCGGCCGCGTTGCCGAAAAGGCCGCCGTTCTCCTGCGCGGCAAGCACAAGCCCATTTTCACCTCGCACGTTGATACGGGCGATTTCGTGATCGTCATCAATGCCGAGAAGGCCGTCTTCACCGGCAAGAAGGAAACGCAGAAGGAATACATGGCGTTCTCCGGCTTCATCGGCGGCCATCATTCCGAGTCGGTCAAGTCCCGCCGCGCGCGGCATCCCGAGCTCATCATCGAAAGCGCCGTCAAGGGCATGGTCCCGCACAACCGCCTCGGCCGTTCCATCCTGCGCAAGCTGCACGTTTATAAAGGTACCGATCATCCGCACCAGGCGCAGGCTCCCGCCCCGCTCAAGCTGAAATAATTTTTATGGTTTCCACTGCTTCCAACGTCATCATGGCCACCGGCCGCCGCAAGACCGCCGTGGCCCGCATCCACCTCGTGCCGGGCGCCGGCAAGGTCGAGGTCAACGGACGCGATTTCGAGGATTATTTCACCACCCCGGCGATGAAGACCATCGCCCTCATGCCCCTGCAGACGGTCGACTCGCTCAAGAAGTTCGACGTCAAGGTCAAGGCCCATGGCGGCGGCCTCGTCGGCCAGGCGGGTGCGCTCAGTCTCGCTTTGGCCCGTGCGCTCATCCAGGTTGATCCGGCCCTCCGGCCGACCCTGAAGAAGCCGGGCCTGCTTCGCCGCGACCCTCGCCAGAAGGAACGCAAGAAGCCGGGCCAGCCGGGCGCCCGCAAGCGTTTCCAGTTCTCCAAGCGTTAATCGCTTCGGCGGTTTCCAGCCGAAACCGATGGCGGCACAACCTCACGTCTACCGTACCGCGGTCGTTGGCGCTTCCGGCTATTCCGGCCAGGAGCTCCTGCGCTACCTCGCGCGGCATCCGGCTTTCGAGCTCGTCGTGGTCACGTCGCGCCAGCAGGCGGGTGAGCCGCTTGGCAAATATGTGTCCGGCCTGCCCAAGAAGCTTGCCGCGCTCACGTTCACGGACGCCGCGCCCGATGCCGCGCTGGCCGACAAGGCCGATCTTTTTTTTCTCGCCGTCCCGCACGGCACCGCCGCGCCCTACGCCGTCGCGCTGCGCCAGGCGGGCAAGACGGTCATCGATCTCAGTGCCGACTTCCGCACCACCGATCCCGCGATCTATAAGGACTTCTACGACCACGACCATCCCGCGCCGAACCTCTTGGGCGAAGCGGTTTACGGATTGCCGGAGATCCACCGCGCGCAACTCAAGTCCGCGAAACTGATCGCCGCGCCGGGATGTTTTCCCACCAGCATCATCCTGCCGCTCGTGCCGTTTTTGCGGAAGAAGCTGATCGACCCGGCGGGTATCTCGGTCACCTCTCTTTCCGGTGTGTCGGGTGCGGGTAGAAAGTTGGAACTGCGCCTGCTCTTCGGAGAAGTGGCCGACAATATGTACGCTTACGGTGTCCCCAAGCACCGGCACCTCGGTGAGATTGAGCAGGAACTTTCCCTCACGGCGGGCGAAAAGGTGGCGATATCCTTTGTGCCCCATCTCGTGCCGATTCATCGCGGCATGCTGACGACCACGGTGGCGCCGCTGACCGACAAATCCATGACCGACGCCATCGCCCACGACGTCCTGCAGGAGGCCTACGGCGACGAGTCGTTCGTCGAGCTGCTTCCGGCCGGCACGCTGCCGCAGGCGCGCGACGTCGCGCATTCCAATCGCATCCAGATCGCCGTGCGGGTCGACGCGCGCACCAAGCGGCTCATGCTTTTTTCCGCCATCGACAACCTCGGCAAGGGCAACGCGTCGCAGGCCATCCAGGCCGCGAACCTCGCCTGCGGCCTCGATGAAACCACGGGGATCGATTGAGATGGACGCCAAGGTCATCAAAGACGGAGGTGTCACCTCCGCGCTCGGTTTTCAGGCGGCCGGCATCGCGTGCGGACTGAAGGGCGGCAACGCCAAGGACCTCGCGCTGATCGTCTCGGACGTTCCGGCCGAGGTCGCGGCGACGTTCACGACCAACGCGGTCAAGGCCGCGCCGGTCAAGGTGTCGATGAAGCATGCGACCAACGGGAAGATTCGCGGTGTGGTGGTCAATTCCAGCTGCGCGAATGCCTGCACCGGCGTGGGCGGGATCGCCGACGCGAAGGCCACGATCGAGCATGCGGCGACGGTCACGCAGACCAAGGCGCGCGAATGGCTGGTCTGCTCCACCGGCCGGATCGGCACGCGGCTCCCCATGCCGAAAATTCTCAAGGGCATCGACAAGGCGGCGGTCAAGCTCGGCGCGGAGAACGGCGTCGAGGCGGCCAAGGCGATCATGACCACCGATACGCGGCGCAAGGAGTTCGCCATGCGTTTCAAGGTCGGTCGGGGCAAGGTGACGATCGGTGGCATGGCCAAGGGCGCCGGGATGATCCATCCCAACATGGCGACCATGCTCTGCTTCATCACGACCGATGCGAGCATCGACAAGGCCTCGCTGCGTGATTGCGTGGATGAGGCGGTCGAGCTTTCGTTCAACCGCATCTCGGTCGACGGCGATACCTCGACGAATGACACGGTCATCGTGCTGGCGAATGGCCGCTCGGGCACGAACCTGCTCAAGAGTTACCATCCCCAGTATCAGCTTTTCAAAAAAACACTCACCCATGTCATGCGCAAGCTCGCGCGGATGATCGTCGAGGACGGCGAGGGGATCACCCGCGTCGTCGATGTCGTGGTGAAGGGCGCAGCGAATGCGCAGGACGCCAAGCTCGCGGCGCTGGCCGTGGCGAAGTCCGAATTGATCAAGACCTCGTGGGCCGGTGGCGACCCGAACTGGGGCCGCATCATGGCGGCGCTCGGCTACAGCGGCGCACGCGTGCGCGAGGAGATGGTGGAAATTTTCTACGACGGGCTCGTCGCGGTGATCAACGGACAGCCGAGCAAGACGCCGCTGGCCAAGCTGAAGAAGATTGCGCGCCAGCCGAAGTTCACCATCACGATCCATCTCCATTCCGGCGCGGGTGAGTACAGCGTCCTGACAACCGACCTGACCGAAGAGTACGTGCGCATCAACCTGGGCGAATAATGATGAAGTCCAAGGCCGATGCGCTGGTGGAGGCGCTCCCGTATTTCCAGAAATTTCGCGGGCAGACCGTGGTGATCAAGTATGGCGGCGCGGCGATGGAAGACCCCGCGCTGGTGCGCGGCGTCCTGTTGGATGTAGTTTTTCTCGAGGCGGTCGGGATCAATCCGGTCATCGTCCACGGCGGCGGCAAGGCCATCACGGCCGCGATGCAGAAAGAGAATCTCACGGCGCGTTTTGTCGACGGCCTGCGCGTCACCGACGCGGCGTCGATCTCGATCATCGACCGGGTGTTGACCGAGGTGATCAGCCCGTCGCTTGCGCGGGAGATCGGCAAGCTCGGAGGCCGCGCGGAAAACATTTCGGGAAAAGACGTGCTCGTCGCAACGAAGGCGGCACCGCATGTGGATGCGACCGGTGAGAAGGTCGATCTCGGCTTCGTCGGTGACATCGTGTCGGTGGACCTCGGCGCGGTGCGCAAGCTGATCGAGGCGGAGATTGTCCCGGTGATCTCGCCGCTCGGACGCGGCCTCGACGGCCAGGTCTATAACATCAATGCCGACATCGCGGCGGCCCGGATCGCGCAGGAATTGCGCGCGGCGAAAATCATTTATCTCTCCGACGTCAACGGCGTGCGGCGCGATCCGAAGGACGCGGCCTCGCTCATTTCCTCGCTCAACCCCGCGCAGATTGCGCAGCTCAAGCGCGAGGGCGTGATCGCCGGCGGCATGCTGCCGAAGGTTGATTCGGCGCTCGAATCGCTGGCCGGCGGCGTGGACAAGGTCCACTTCCTCGACGGGCGCAACGAGCATGCGCTGTTGCTTGAACTTTTTACCGATGCCGGTATCGGCACCGAGATTGCCGCCTGAACGTATGAACCCGAATCCACGCCATTTTCTTGGTCTCAAGGGTCTGTCTGAAAAAACGGTGCGCGAGATTCTCGTGCTGGCCGCGCGTTACAAGGCGGAACGCAACGTCATCTCGTGGCGGCCGCTCGCCCGGCAGACGTGGGCCATGATCTTCACCAAGTCGTCCACGCGCACGCGGATCTCGTTCGAAGTCGCCGTGCACGAGCTCGGCGGCAATGTTCTTTTCCTCAACGCGAACGACCTGCAGCTCGGCCGAGGCGAACCGATCAAGGACACCGCGCGCGTGCTGGGCCGGATGGTCCATGGGATCATCATCCGTACCTTTGCGCAGAGCGATCTCGACGAGTTTGCGGCGTATGGAAAAATCCCGATCGTCAATGCACTGACCGACGACGAGCATCCCTGCCAGATTCTGGCCGACATCCAGACGATCGAGGAAAAGCTGGGGCCGATCACGGGGAAGAAAATCGCGTTCATCGGTGACGCGGCCTGCAACGTGGCGCGCTCATGGATCTATGCGGCGGAAATCCTGAAGTTCCAACTCGTGCTGGCCGCTCCGGCCGGTTACGAGAGCCGCGACGCGAACAGCTTCGTCACCCAGACGCGCGATCCCCGCGAGGCGGCGAAGAACGCCGACGTGCTCTACACCGACGTGTGGGTCTCGATGGGCATGGAAAAGGAAAAAGCCGAGCGGGCCCAGGTTTTCCAGGGCTACCAGATCAATCACGATCTCGTGGCGCTGGCCAAGCCCAACGCGCTCGTCCTGCACTGCCTGCCGGCTTATCGTGACCAGGAGATCAGCGAGAAGCTGCTGGAGGAACGTGCGGACGACATCTTCGACCAGGCGGAGAACCGCCTGCATGCGCAGAAGGGCGTCCTGCATTGGCTGACCGAAGGCCCGGTGGAGTAGGCTGTCGCTGTCAATTATTCCGTCATCCTGAGCTTGTCAAAGGATCAGACACGACTGGAACGAGCGCACGAGCGTGAATCTCACCGAGCAATTCACGCCGCCGTGGAAAGACGGAGCGCGTCTGATCCTTCGACAGGCTCAGGATGACCGAGCTGAGAATCAATTTAAAAGCACGGTAATATGACGAACTCTCCCCATCGTCTGGTCGTCACCGATCTCTGCCACCGCTTCGATTGGGGCGAGATTTTCGGCAACGAGAACCCGGTCGAGCTCGACCTGGGTGCGGGCGATGGCGGCTTCGCCATTGCCTACGCGCAGCAGCATCCAGAGATCAATCTGGTTGCGGTGGAGCGGCTGCTCGGGCGCGTGCGCAAGATCGAGAAGCGCGCGGCGCGAAACGAACTGGCCAACGTGCGCGTGCTGCGTCTGGAATTCGGTTATACCGTGCGCTATCTGCTGCCGCCTGGAAGTATTTCCATCGCGCATATCATGTTTCCCGATCCGTGGCCGAAGCGGCGGCATTGGGACCGCCGGTTGGTGCAGCCCGATTTCGTGCGCGACCTGGAGGTGGCCCTGCGGCCGGGCGGCGAATTTCGCTTCACAACGGACCACACCGATTATTTCGAGACCGCGCAAGCGGCGGTGGCCGAGGCGAACGTCTTGGAACGCGCGCCGGAATGGGATTGGTCGCGCGATCCGAAGACCGATTTTCAAATGGGTTTTGAGGCGGAGGGGCGCGTGACGAATCGTGCGCGCTGGATCAAACCGATCTAGCGACCCAAGAGCCGGGCGAACCAGCTCCTTGGCTTGGAGGTGGCATCTTCCTTCAGCGACAGGACGAAGGTCGGGGCGCTGTTTTCGCGGCGATTCTCGAAGGTCAGATTGCAAGCCACGGCCTGCTGCAGTTCGCCGATGAAGACCCGGAAAGCGGGTGGGATGTTGCGGTCGACATGCGGCAGGCCGCCGCGCGTGATGACGGGCTGCCGCGATCGTTGCAGCGATCCTGCCATGAATTGCTCGGAAATATATCCCAGCGATTCGCCGTCGCCGTAACGGATGAAGCTTTTCGCCAGGTCGCCCGCGTTCGCTGAATTGTTCTCAATGAATTCGCGCAGGACGTGAAGGCTGGCCGCGGCGATCACCTCTCCTGAATCGAGAGTCAGCTCCAACTTGACCAGCCGTCGGAAGGAGGGACCATTGGGCCGAAAAACGGTGGCGCCCAGATCAGTCGGCCGGTCGTCGACCTTCTCGAAACTGAACCAGGTGAAGAGGTCGATGTTCTTCTGCGCGGCGGCCAGCTTGATACCCAGGAGACCTGCCATAATCGTTACGCGGTGAGCTTGACCTGATCTGCATCGGCCTTCAGCTGCTTCAACCGCAACTGACCGCAAGCGGCGTCGATGTCATGGCCCTTCTCGCGCCGGACGGTTGCGGTGACGTTGGCATTTCGGAGGATGGCCGCGAATTCGTCGATGACCGGGTCGCTGGGTCGGTGCCACTCGAGCCCCTCGACCGTGTTGTAGGGAATCAGGTTTACCTTGGCGTGCAGGCGGCGCGCGTGCCGGGCGAGGATCACGGCCTGTGCCGGCATGTCGTTGACATTCTCGATCAGGATGTATTCGAGGGTCATCATCTTGCGCTTCTTCGCCTGGTACTCGGCGCAGGCGTCGAGCAGTTCGGCCAGCGGGTACTTGCGATTGACCGGCATGATCTGCTGGCGCACCTCGTCGGTCGCTCCGTGCAGCGAGAGCGCGAGGCGGATCTGCAGCGGCTGCTCCGCCAGTTCACGGATTTGCGGGGCGAGGCCGCTGGTCGAAATCGTGATGTGCCGCGCGCCGATGCCGAGCCCCCACGGTTCGTTGATCAGGTGCAGCGCCTTCATCAGGCTGGCGTAGTTCGCGAGCGGTTCGCCCATGCCCATGAAGACGAGATTGTTGATTCGCACGCCCGTGGTGCGCTCGGTCTCGATGATCTGGGCGACGATCTCGCCCGGTGTCAGATTGCGCTTGAATCCCTCCAGCCCGCTCGCGCAAAACTTGCAGCCATAGGCACAGCCGACCTGCGTGGAGACGCAGAGCGTGAAGCGGTCGGAGCGCTCGCCGAAGAGGTCGAGTGACGCCGGAATGAGCACGCTCTCGATGTAATCGCCCGTGCGCAATTCCCAGAGCAGCTTGCGCGTCGTATCATGCGAACCCTGTACGCGCACGAGCTTGAGCGCGTTGAAATCGTAGCGCGTTTCCAGCTCGCGCCGCAGGGCCGCGGGCAGGTTGGTCATCTCCGCCAGCGACGCGGCCCGCTTGTCGTAAAGCCATTCGGTCACCTGCTTGCGCCGGAATTCCGGACCGGGACCGAGTTCCCATTCCGCGGGCGTCTGGTCGAGCAGCAGCGGGCGGGTCGGTTTCATGGCGGTCTAGTCTACGCGGTGGGGAGGCTTCGCGCCAGCGCGGTCGTTGCTTGCGGGCGGCGGCGTCGACCCGTAAAATCGGGACCATGGAAACGCATGCCCGTCTTCGGCTCTATCAGTACACTTACAGTCCCTACTGTATTCCGATCGAGCTGGTGCTGCGTCATTCGGGCATTGCGTACGACGTGGTGAACCTGCACGTGGGCGATCCGGCCCCCGTGATCCAGCTGACCAAGGGCGCCTACTATCAGGTGCCGGTGATCGAGGACCTGTTCAATCACGAGCTGATCTACGACAAAAGCCCGTCGGGCGACGACGTGCCGCGCTACCTGGCCGCGCAGGCGCCGTTGATGAACCTGTTCCCGGAAAAGGTCGCGGGCCTGCAGCGCATCCTCATTACCTATATCGAAAACGAGTGCGAATCGGTCGGCTTCAAGGTCAACGACGTTCATCGCGACAAGTGGCTCAAGAACGACATGGAGCGTGGGCTGCATCGCCGCCACAAGGAGCGCAAGTTCGGGCTTGGTTGCCTGGAGGAGTGGGACCGCAACGTAGACCAGCTCACCGAGCAATTCTACACCGTGCTTCAGCCGTTCGAGGAAATGCTGGGGCAGCATCCCTTCCTCACCGGCGACCAGCCGGTTTACGCCGATTACGCGTTGAGCGGCGTGATCGGGAATTTTCTCTTTTCCGGCGCGACGAGCTTGCCCGCGCATTACCTGATGCTGGAGGCCTGGTACACCAAGATGCGCGCGGGCAATTTCCGCAATCCGCTGGGCGACCTGCAAATGGGTGAGGCGGGCGCTGCCGGCGCCGCGGGCTCGAATCCGCTCGCGGACATCGGGCATCTCGAAAAGACCATCGCCGATCTCAAGCTGCGTCCGGCCAGCCAGGCGCTTGATGTGGCGACGGGTGCCGGTTACACGGCGGCCTTTCTCGCCGGGAAGGGCTTCACGGTCACGGCGGCGGACCAGCCGGTCGCACCTGAAGCCGTCGCCTTGGCCCAGGGCCAGCATCTGGCGATTACCTTCAACGAACATTCGGCCGAGCAGCTTCCTTACGCGGACGGCACGTTCAGCCTCGTGATCTGTCGCGGAGCGGCCCATCACCTGAAGGCGCCGGAAAAATTCGTGAGCGAGGCGACGCGCGTCCTGAAGACCTACGGCTACCTCGTCGTGATCGACGGCACGGTGCCGGACGATCACGTCGAGGCCAATGCGTGGATGAACATGCTCGAGCAGCTGCGCGATCCGGCCCATGTGCGATTCACCACGCCGAACACCTGGCGGACCTGGTGCCAGCAGCGTGGATTGACCGTCACGCGCGCGCAGATGGACGCGGTGAAAATGTCGGACTTGCAGGGCTACTTCAACGAGACGAACACGACACCGGAGAACCGCAGGAAAGTGCTCGAGATGGTGGCGAAGGCCCCCGCCGCCGCGCGCGAGCTGTTCAAGATCGGCCAGGAAAACGGGAAGATCATCTGGACGTCGCGCCGGATCACGCTGATCGCGGGAAAGATGTAGGAACTAATGCTCCGTGCCAGTCTCGACCGGGGTGTCGGTTTGCAGCGCGCGGGGTACGTCCATGGCTTGGTAGGTACCAATTTGCTGGCGCGCCAGATCTTGGAGAAGCTCGGCATCCCCGGTGCCGCGGCGCGGGGCGATGGCGAAGATCGAAAGCTGCGGGCCGGGCTGGCCCAGGATGCGACGCGCTTCTGACAGCAGTTTGCTTTCGGCGATATTGAGATCTCCGTCGGTCACGATCACCACGCCGGCGGGCCGGAGCCCCTCGGCGGTATCAAGACCTGCGGGCAGGTTGGTCCCACCGCCGAGATCATAGTCTTCGCCAAGGTAATGCGCGGCGGCCTGGCGCGTTCTCGGGTTGGCGGAGACGAGCGGCCCGCTGCTCCGCGTTGTTTCGCCGTAAAGCGTGATGGCGAAGGGCGTGCCGTCGGGCAGCGCGGCGATCTGGCCGCGAAGCCACTTTCTCGCCAAGGCGAGCCGCGTGGCGCCGCCATAGGCTTCGTACATGCTGCCGGAGATATCGAGGATGAACACGACGCCGCCGTTGAGATGCGGGCCACCGCCCCCGGCGAGGACCGTGTCGGGATCGACCGCCCGCACCGGAATGGGTTGAGGCTTGGGTACGGCCTTTGCCACCACCGGCGAGGCATGGGAGGGGGGAGGGGCCGTCGGATGCGCGGGTGGAGGCGGAGGACTGTCGGGCGTGATTTCGTGGCTGATGATCACCACCGGGCCAGGAACGGGACCGGGGTTCTTGCCGACCCCGCTCGAGCTTCCCGGTTGCAGCAGCCAGATGAGCAGGATGATGACGTGGATCGAAAGCGAGGTCAGCACCATCAACGGGAGACCAAAGCGCACCCTGCTTACTTACGCCCCCTTGAAAAAAAGTCAGTTAAAAAGCCGTCCGGGCGTCCTGAATAAGATGGGCCACCACGCGATTTTTCGGATAGTTTGACGCGTGGTTGACCGGGTGCTGGAAAAATATCGCTGGTGGGCGTGCGGCCTTTCCGGGCTGCTGATCGTGCTGGGCCTCGCGCCGTTTTCGTGTGCGCCCTTCGCATGGATCGCGCTCGTGCCGGCGTGGTGGGTGCTGACGCGCAGTGAGGCCGTGCGGCGTCATCCGATGCGCTACGGTTATCTTGTCGGCCTCATCTATGCCGGCGCGACGCTCTGGTGGATTTCCGACGTCACGGTGCTGGGCATCGTCTTTCTGATCCCCTACATGGCGCTGTATCCGGCGCTCTGGTTCCTGCTCGTCGCGCGCTTCCTGAAACCGTGGACGGCGCGGACGAATCTCGCCGTGACGCTGCAGGCGGTCGGCGGCGCGGCGCTTTGGGTGACACTGGAATGGTGGCGCGGCTGGTTCCTGACCGGCTTCGACTGGGACGAACTGGGCGATTCGCAGGCGACGAGCATCGCCTTCCGGCAACTGGCGGCGTTCGGCGGCGTGCACTTGCTTTCGTTCCTGCTCGTCATGGTGAACATCCTCTGGGCGGAGGGACTGCTGGCGATCATGGCGACACTGCGCGAGCGGCGCGTGGTGCGGACATCCTATCCCTTTGCCGTGGCGCTGTTCGTCGTCGCGGGCGGCTTCGCCCTCGGCGCGCAACATCTGTTCCGGCATCACGGCGAGGCGGAAAAGCCGACCTTGAGCTTCGCCGCCATCCAGCCGGACATTCCGCAGATCGTGGGCGGCGGAGACGGCGGCTCGTTCGACCAGCGCATGCAGGACGCGCTGGATCACACGGTGAAGCTCTCGATGCAGGCCATCGCGGATCATCCGCAGATGCTGATCTGGCCGGAGGCGACGATCGACGAAGGAGTCTTCAACGACCGGCCGATGAACGAGGCGGTCGAATCGATCTGCGACAAGTACGACGGCTATTTCCTGCTTGGCTCGCAGGATTTCGATATCGAGCAGAAGAAAATCTACAACTCGGCGTACCTCTTCTCGCCGGGCGGCGACAAGTACGACGAGTACCGCAAGACCTACCTGGTCGTGCTGGGCGAGTACCTGCCGTTCGGCAACACGTTCCCGTGGCTGCGGCGGGCGGTTGGGATCGGCATGGATTTCTCGCCCGGTCCCGCGCCGCGTAAATTTACGCTGGAGAAGCCACCCGTCAGCTTTGCGCCGCTCATCTGTTTCGAGGACACGCAGCAAGCGGTCGTGGACAAGGCGGCGCGGCTCCAGCCCGACTTCTTCGTCACCATTTCCGACGACGCCTGGTACAGCGGCATCTGCGGGCAATGGGGCATCCGCCAGCATTTGCAGGAGGCGGTCTTTCGCTGCGTCGAGCATGACCGCCCGATGATCCGCTGCTCGAACAGCGGCATTACCTGCATCATCGACCAGAACGGCACGGTGACCGACCGGTACCGTGATGGACGCGGGCAGGACATCGACGTCGAGGGCATCTTCGCGCGCACGCTGCGTTTCTATCCGGCGCACGCGACGCTGCATGAGGCGTGGGGCGACTGGATCGTCTTGCTCTCGGGCGCAGTCAGCGTCATGCTCTCCCTTCCGTTTTTCCGGGCCCGGATCGGGCGCAAATGATCCGGCCGGCCGGGGCAGACCGCATGAACCCACTCTTTTCCGTCGTCGTCCCTTTTTACAACGAGGCCGACAATCTGCCGCAGTTGATCCACGAGATCGACGCCATGCTGGGCACGCTCGCGCAGCCGGCTGAAATCATCCTCGTCAACGACGGCAGCACCGACCGCTTCGAGCAGCCGCCGTCGAGCCCCGCGTTCCCGATCCGCTGGCTGCATCTCAACCGCAATAGTGGCCAGAGCGCGGCGATGTACTACGGCATGCAGGCTGCGCGCGGCGAATTTATCATCCTGCTCGACGCCGACCTGCAGAACGATCCGCAGGACGCGCCGAAGCTTTACCGCAAGCTCGTGGACGAGAAACTCGACATGGTTACGGGCGTGCGCACCAATCGCAGTGACACGTGGAACCGCCGCGTCTCCTCGCAAATCGCCAACGCGGTGCGCGGCGCGCTGCTGCAGGACCACACCAGCGACACCGGCTGCACGCTCAAGGTCATGCGCGCGGAACCGGCCAAGCGGCTGCCCGGCTGGAATGGCATGCACCGGTTCATGCCTGCGCTGGTGCTGTCGGCCGGTTACAAAATTGGCGAAATTCCCGTGCATCACCGGCCGCGCCATGCGGGCGTGAGCAAGGTTTCCGGCGGCAAGCGCGCTGTGCGCGCGACGGTCGACCTGCTCGGCATGCTCTGGTTCTGCCGGAGACAATTTCACGGGCGCGTCACGGAAGGCGAAAAATCGTGAACCTCGACGCGCTCGGCATCATCGCCGGCAGCGGGCGTTACCCGATCCTGCTGGCTGAGGCGGCGCGGGCGCGGGGCGTGAAGCGGCTGGCCGTGGTCGGCTTCGGCGGCGAAACCTCGCCCGAGATGGCCAAGCTGGCCGACGATTACACGCAACTGCGGGTGGGCCAGCTCGGCGCGCTCTGCAGCTATTTCCGCGACCAGAAAATTTCGCAGGCCATCATGGCCGGGCAGGTCCGGCCCGGAAATCTCTTCGAGCTGCGCCCCGACATCAAGGCGCTCCTGCTTCTGGCGAAGCTTAAGGAACGCAATGCCGAATCGATCTTCGGCGCGATCGCGGACGAATTGCGCCGCGGCGGGACGGAGCTTCTGCCCGCGACGACCTTTCTCGAGGACTCGCTGGCGCCGGTTGGTCACATCGCGGGCCCGAAACTTTCTCGCAAACAACAGGCCGACGTGACGTTTGGATATCGCATCGCCAAGGAAGTCAGCCGGCTCGACATCGGCCAGAGCGTGCTCGTGAAGAACGGCACGGTCGTCGCGGTCGAGGCCTTTGAAGGCACCGATGCGGCCATGGAACGGGGCGGCCGGTTGGGCAAAGGCGACGTGGTCCTCGTCAAGGTGAGCAAGCCGGGCCAGGATTTTCGCTTTGACGTTCCTGTGCTGGGCACGCGTACCATGGAGCAGGCTCGGGACGCCTCGGTGCGAGTCATCGCCTGCGAGGCGGGCCGCACGCTGCTGCTGGACCGGCCCATGGTGCTGGAGCAGGCGCAGCGCTGGGGCATCGCGCTCTGCGGAGTGGACGGATCGAATCTATGAACAAGGTACGAGTAGGGGTTGTTGGGGTCGGCCATATCGGCCGCGAACACGCGCGCATTTATTCACGACTGCCGGAGGTGCAGTTTGTCGGCCTCTGCGATCTGGACGGCCAGGTGGCCGAAAAGGCCGCGCAGCGTTACGGCGTGAAGGCCTTTGCCAGCGTGCAGGCGCTGGCCGCGGAAATCGACGCCGCCACCATTTCCACGCCCACCAGCACGCATCACGACATCGCGGGCCAGTTGCTTAGCGCGGGGAAGCATGTGCTCGTGGAAAAACCGATCGCCGACAATACCGAGCAGGCGCGCGAGCTCATTGAGCTGGCCGCGGCGAAGGGGCTCATCCTGCAGGTCGGGCACATCGAGCGGTTCAACCCGGCGCTCGGCGCACTGGAGGAGAAACTCACACGCCCGCGCTTCATCGAGGCGCACCGGCTCTCCGCGTATCCCGGCCGCAGTACCGACATCGGCGTCGTGCTCGACCTGATGATCCACGACATCGAGGTGATCCTGCACCTCGTGCGTTCGCCGCTCGTCAGTGTCGACTCGGTCGGCACGCCGGTGCTGAGCAAGGGCGAGGACATCGCCAACGCCCGGCTGCGATTTGAAAACGGCTGCGTGGCCAACCTGACCGCGAGCCGCATCAGCTTCGAGAAGATGCGCAAGATTCGTGTCTTCCAGGACGACGCCTACCTGTCGCTCGACTACTTCGACCAGAGCGGCGAAATTTATCGCAAGATCGACACGCAGATCACCAAGGAAAAGATCAAGGTCGAGAAGGACGAGCCGCTCAAGCTGGAACTGGCTGCGTTCATCGATTGCATCCAATCACGGCAGGCGCCGCGCGTCGGTGGCGCGCAGGCGGCCAAGGCGCTGGAGATCGCCATGCGCATCACCGAGCAGATCGCGCAGCAGAACGCGCGTTCGTAGCGGCGAGGAGTAGGTTTCATCAGCAGGCGAACATGGCCACGACCGAACCGAGTTCCGATCTCATCAGCGCGCCGCGTCCCAAGCAGCCGGATTCGTTCCCGCCGCTGACGCTCCTGATGGTCGCGGGTGAGGCGAGCGGCGACTCGCACGGTGCGGAACTGATCCACGCCCTGCGCGAGCAGCGTCCCGGCGTGCGGATCATCGGCGTGGGCGGTCCGAAGATGGCCGCGGCGGGACAGGAGCAGCTCTTCGACTTGTCCGCGCATGCGGTGGTCGGCCTGACCCAGGTGCTGCGCCATTATTTCAAGTTTCGCTATTTTTTCAGCCGCGTCCTCGCGCTCGCGCGCAGGGAACATCCGCAGGCCACCGTGCTGATTGATTATCCCGGCTTCAATTTGCGCCTCGCGGCGAGGCTGCGGCGCGATCTGCCGGGTTCGCGCACGATTTTCTACATCAGCCCGCAGGTCTGGGCCTGGAAGGCGGGCCGCGTGAAGTCGATGGAGAAGTGCCTCGACCTGCTGCTGGCCATCCTGCCGTTCGAGAAGGCGTGGTTCGCGCAGGCTTCCCCGACGCTGAACGTGAGCTGGGTCGGGCACCCGATGCTCGACCGAGTCAAGCGCATCGAGTCGATCGAGCCGAATCCGCAATGCATCGCGCTCCTGCCCGGCAGCCGCCGCAGCGAGGTCGAGACGCACTTGCCGATCCTGTGGGAAGCCGCGCGCGTCATGACCCGCCGCCAGCCGGGCCTCAAATTCGTCCTGCTCTCGCCGAATGAAAGGGCGCAGGAGATGGCTCGGACGATGACAGCGAGCCTGCCTGCGCCGAATTTCAGCATCGAGTTCAACGTCGGCTACGCGGTCTCGCACCTGTCCCGCTGCGCGCTGGCCATCGTTGCTTCGGGCACGGCGTCGCTCGAATGCGCGGTCGTCGGCATTCCGCAAATTGTCGTCTACAAGGTCGATCCGCTCACCTACGCGGTCGGCAAGAAGCTGGTGAAGGTCAACCACCTCAGCATGGTCAACGTCATGGCGGGCGAGGAGGTCGTGCCCGAGTTGCTGCAGGAGAACATGCGGCCGGACGCGATTGCCGCGCATGCCCTCGACCTGCTCAACAACCGCCGCCGCCGCGAGGCGATGAAGCAGCGGGTGGCCGAGATCGTCGCGACGCTCGGCGGTCCCGGCGCCAGCAAGCGCGCCGCGGAGGCGATCCTCGCGGAGGCGTCGTTAAGCAAGGTTCGGTAGCGGGCGTTACGCCGCCTCGAAAACACATTCGCCGCGATGATACGTCGCGAGCAGGTCCGGCGTCTTGTCGGGCGAGATGAGACAGAAATCGGCGGGGTCACCGGCGTTCAGGCTGCGGGACAGGCCAAGTAATTCCGCCGGGCGCGTGGAGAACGCGCGCCAGACGTCCTCGAGATAAAGTCCCGACATCTGCTCCGCGCGGAAAACGCCCTCGAATGGCGTGAGCGTCGAACCGGCAAGACGACCGGAATCGGGCAGGCGCGCGCAGCCGTCCACGCCGACCGTCACCTGCGTTTCGCCCAGCGTGTAGGTGCCCGGGCCGTTCGCTGCCGCGCCCGCCATGGCGTCGGTGGTCAGCAACAGCCGCGGCCCCAGCGCCTGCGCCAGCGCGCGGAAGGCATGCGGGGGTACATGCTGGCCATCGGGAATCAACGAGGCGAGCAGACCCGGCTGCGCGAGCGCGTGGAGCAATACGTTCTCGAATTTCGGCGCTACGGCCGGCGCGGCGTTGCCGAGATGCGTCCAGCCGGCGGCGCCCGCTTCGCGCGCACGGGTGAGCGTCTCGCCCATCGCGCCGGAATGGCCGACAAAAAACCGGATGCCATGCGGCGCGCCCGCGCGGATGACTTCGATGCTCGCGTCCAAATCAATCTCCGGCGCCAGCGTGATGAGCTTGATCAGGCTGTCGGTGATCGTGCGCCAGTCGTCCAGCAGGCGCACCGAGGGTTTCTGCATCCAGTCGGCCCAATGCGCGCCGCGATGGGCGGGATCGGGATTCAGCCACGGCCCCTCCATGTGAAAGCCGAGGCAGTTGCGCGGTTCATGCCGGATGCGCGCGGTCAATTCGCGGAGCCGCTCGCGGAAGCCCTCCTCGGTGTTGGTGATCAGCGCGATGAGAAAGCCGGTGCAGCCGTGCGCGTAAAGTTGGCCCGTGGCGTGATGCCACGCCTCCTCCGACTCAAGTGCGCGATTGAAATCGACGCCCGCAAAACCGTTGACCTGGATATCGACCAGCCCGGGAGCGATCCACGGCAGATCGAGCACCTTGGTCTTGTGCGGCGTGATGGAGGCGAAGCGGCCGTGTTCGACCTTCACATCGCAGGCATCGCCGGAAAGCAGTCGGGCCGTGATTTTCATGCGCGCTCCTTGGCGGGGAAGAAGAGAATCGCGCTCCAAAGAATCGCGCCGATGGCGAGCACCACGGGAAGCGTCAGGACGCCGTAACGCAGCCCGATGGCGTTTTCCGTATCGGCGAGGGCGGCGGCCGAGCCTGCGGCGGTCATCACGTCATGGACTTTTTGCGAAATGGAACCGACCAGCGCGGGTGAACCGAGATCACCGAACAGATGAATGCAGAACGTGCAGAGCGCGACGGCGCTGGCGCGGAGATGCGCGGGCACGATCTCGAACATTTCCGTGGTGATGGGGCCGGTCGGCAGGAAGAGCAGGAACATGGAAACGCCCAGCGCGACCAGCGTCAGGGTCGTGCCGGGCACCAGCAGCGCGAGGGCGCAGACCGGCACGGCCGCGATCATCGAGCCCGCCATCAGCCAGACGTAGCCCGACTCGGTGTGGCGGCGCAGGCGATTGGCGATGAAACCGCCCGACAGCGTGGCGGCCAGTCCGGTCCCGGCGAGAATCATGCCGAAGAGCGAATCGGCACGGTCGATCGGAAGCGCATGCAGCCGATGCAGGAAGGAGGGTCCCCAGACGGCGAACGCCCCGATCGAAAAAGTCTGCGCCGCGTAACCGCCCACGAGCAAAAGATAGCGGCGTCGCGTCAGCAGTTGCAAAACTTCCGTGAGGCGCGGCGGCACGACATGGCCTTGCAAGCCGTCGGCCTCGCCACGCGGCGGTTCGCGCAGGAGCAGCAGGCTCAGCGCAAAGAGGACGCCCGGCAATCCGACCCACCAGAACGCGTTGCGCCAATCGCCGTTCTGCGCGAAATGGCCACCGATGGTGAACCCGATGGCGGAGCCGAACGGGATCGCGACGTAGAAGAGAGTGATCGCCGTATTGCGCCGCGTCCCGGCGAAGAGATCGGAAATCCAGCTCGGGCCCATCGTGACGAAGCAGGCCTCGCCGATCCCGACCACGACCCGGATGGCGAAAAGCTCTCCGAAATTCTGCGCCAGCGCGGTGCCCGCCGTGGCGAGGCTCCAGACCAGGACGCCCGCAAGCATGAGGTATTTGCGCGGATAGCGATCGCCGAGATAGCCGAAGAACGGCGCGGTGACGAAGTAGCCGAGCATGAACGCCGATGCGGCCCAACCGCCCCACTCGTCGCCCATATGTAAATCGTGCTGCACCGGCATCAGCACGGCTGAAAAGACGTATCGGTCGAGGTAATTGAGCATGTTCAATCCCGACAGCAGGGCGAGCGTCAGCCAGGCGGAACGAAGCGCGGGGCGGAAGGACATGCCCGGCCACTCTGCGCAAACGGAGCTGTCAGGTCATGCGAAACTTTCCCTTGCGCGCTGCGCTATCGAGCGTAACGGTGGCAGGGAAACTTCACGGAAAAATCCCTATGAAACTCGCGGACAAAGTCATTCTCGTCACCGGCAGCAGCCAAGGCATCGGCGCAGGCATCGCGCTGCGGCTTGCCCAGGAAGGTGCCGACATTGTGCTCAACTACCACTCGCATCCCGAGGAGGCCGACGCCGTCAAGGCGCAGATCACCGCCCTGGGTCGCCGGGCTGTTTCCGTTGGGGCGGACCTGAGCACGGTCGCGGGCGTGACAAAGCTGATCGGCGACGGCGTGGCGGGACTCGGCCGCATCGACATCCTCGTCAACAACGCGGGCGTGGAAAAAAACGCCTCGTTCTGGGACGTGGCCGAAACGGACTACGATCTTGTGCTCAACACGAACCTCAAGGGCCCGTTCTTCACCACCCAGGCCTTCGTCAAGCACCTGCAGGGGCGCAACGCGGGCGGGAAGATCATCAACATCAGCTCGGTGCACGAGGAACTGCCGTTTCCTCACTTCACCTCCTATTGCGCGAGCAAGGGCGGTCTCAAGATGATGATGCGCAACCTGTCGATCGAGCTGGCGCCGCTGGGCATCACGATCAACAACGTGGCTCCGGGCGCGATCGAAACGCCGATCAACACCAAGCTGCTCAACGATCCCGAGAAGCTGAAGGCGCTGCTCGCCAATATTCCGCTCAACCGCCTCGGCAAGCCGGCCGACGTGGCGGGTGCCGTGGCGTTTCTCGCCTCGTCGGATGCTGATTACATCACCGGCACCACGCTGGTCGTCGATGGCGGCCTGACGTGGGATTATTCGGAGCAGTAGAGGCTGGGGCGGCTTGCCCCTCTTTAATCCGAAAAAGAATCGCATCCGCAAACGGCGGCGCTACGTTCGAGGCTTATGTTGGGCTCCTTGTCGCAGACCTTTATCGCGTCGTGGTACGTGATGTTTCCACTGGTGGGTTGCAGTATCATCTCCATCGCGATCATCTTCGAACGCATCATCTCGCTCCGCGCCGCCGCGGTCATTCAACCCACGCTCGAGCGGGCGATTCATGACCTCAATTACGGCGGCAAGACCACGCTGATCGAGCAGCTTTCGGTGGAGGACGAAACGCCGCTTTCGCGCCTCATCCGCGCCTGCCTGATGTACAGCAGCTGGCCCAAGGAGGAGAACGCCGAGGCCGTCCAGGCTTACGCGCGCCGCGAAATCCTGCGCCTCGAACGCGGCCTCGTTTTCCTCGAGGTGCTCACCGGTCTCGGGCCGCTGCTCGGCCTGCTCGGAACCATCATGGGTCTCATCCGCATCTTCGGCTCGGCGGGAAACGCCGCCGACCTGTCCTCCCAGGGAACGGCCATCGCGGCGGGTATCGCCGAGGCGATGTACTGTACCGTGGCCGGCCTGTGCGTCGCCATCCCGGCGCTCATCGCCTACAGCCTGTTTTCGCGCCACATCGAGGCGCTGACCATCGATCTGGAAACGCTTTGCTCCGAGCTGCTCGGCAAGATCTACACGCAGTCGGAAACGCAGGAGTAAAATGCAATTCGCCCGCAAGCGCCGGCGTCAGCCGTTCATCAACATCATCTCGTTGATCGACATCCTGACGGTGCTGCTGATCTTTTACATCGCCACGACGGTCTTCAAGCGGACGGAGCCGAAGCTCAACATCGTGGTCCCGCCCTCCACCACGGCGAAGACGACGCAGGACACCGTTCCCTCGACGATCTACGTCACGTCCGACAGCAAGGTCTTCTTCGACGACACGCCGGTCGATCCGGACAAGCTGGGCGACCTCCTCAAGAGCAAGGTGGCGGCGAATCCCAACTTCAAGGTCGCCATGAAATGCGACCAGAACGCGCCCTTCAAGATCATCGTCAAGATCATGGACGCCGCCAACCAGGCGCACATCGCCAATCTCTCCACCTACATGAACGCCAAGCCGGCGGAAGCCAACCCGTGATCCGCGAAATCGTCCATTACGACGCCCCGATCCTGCGCGCGAAAGGCAAGCTGGTCGGCCCGATCACCCCGGCGGTGCGCGCACTCGTCGCCGATCTCTTTGACACGATGCGTCATGCGCATGGCGTCGGCCTGGCGGCGCAGCAGATTGGCCACGCGGTGCAACTGGCGGTCATCGACATCACCGGCATCAAGGAACGGCCAAGCAAGATGTGGATCAACGGCAAGCCGGTCGATCCCGAGGAACACATGCCGATCATCCTGATCGACGCCGTGCTCAAGCCGACCAAGACCAAGATTACCGCGCACGAGGGCTGCCTGAGCTTCCCTGACCTGACAATCGATGTTGCACGCGCGCAGCGGGTTGCGGTCAAAACGCGCACCTTGGAGGGCGGCACGTTCGAGTTCGACGCGGGCGGTTTGCTGGGCCGGGCCGTCCTGCATGAGGTCGACCACCTCCATGGTAAACTTTTCATCGATCACCTCAGCGCCGAGGACCGGCGCGAGATCCGGGAGGATCTGGAATATATCAAACGGGGTGAACCGATTCCCCGGCAACCGGATGAGAATGAATCTTAAGTCTGCCGCCAGCTCACCGATGTATCAGGATCACCTACATGGGCCTCATCGACAGTAAAAGCTATCAATTGCGCGTCCGGGTCACGGCCGAGGAACGCGATCACCTGGAAAAACTCCGCGTGGAGCGCGGCCGCGGCGAAACGATTTCCGACCTCGTGCGGGAAGCGATCTCGCTGCTGGTCAAGTCGGCCTCCGCCCCTCCGCCCAGCGGCCTGACGCCCAAGGCGCAGGGACGCATCGAGCGCGTGGCCCAGCTGCTGCAGCGCGAGCCCCGGCAGGTCGAGGAAGCCTGCGTGGAAGGCATCATGGACCTGATCGAGCTCAAGTGCGAAGTGCCGCTCATCGTCATGGAAACGCGCCTGCATCTCCAGTACCGCAACCGGAACGAACCCCAGGAATTCCCCTGGAACGCGGCCAGCGAGGCGGCTGCCGTGGACGCTCCTGTGCAGGATCGGCCACCACCCCAGGGCTAGCGCCGCGAGACGAGGACGCCGGCGATGAACCCAAGGCACGCCGCCAGGGCCACGGCTGGCCACGGGTTCGTCTGGATGAAGTCCTCGGAGTGATAGCGCGCGTCGGAGGCGATGTCCCGCAGGTGGTTGGCCTGCTCGGATACCCGCGCCCCAACCTGCTGGAGGGCGTTGCTCGCGTGGCTCTTCAGGTCGGCGGCACGCGCCGAAAGGTCGTTTTCGCTCATACGGCCAGTATAGACGCGGATACCACGGTGCAAGTCACTTCAGCGTAGCAAGAGCCGCCTTGATCGCTTCCAGGTTGGGCAGGTCCTTGGGCGTCGGTGTCTGCTCGGAGTAGACGATCTTGCCCGTCTTATCGATGACGAAGGCGGCGCGGGCCGAGGCGTCGCCGATGCCGGCGATCTGTGGGAAAACCACGTCGTAGGCGTGGATGACCTTCTTGTCGAGGTCGCTCAGGAGCGTGATGGCGATATTCTCCTTCTTCGCCCAGGCTTCCTGCGCGAAGGGGCTGTCGACGCTGATGCCGTAGACCTCGGCGTTCAGGGTACGAAAGGCGGCGACGCCGCCGGTCTTGTCGCACATCTCGTCCGTGCAGACGCTGGTGTAGGCGAACGGGAAGAAAAGCAGGACGGTGGCCTTCTGGCCAAAATTCTTGCTCAACGTCACGTCTTCCAGGCCTTTATCGGTCTTGGTCTTGAGGGTGAAGTCAGGGGCGGTGGAACCGATTTTGAGAGCCATAAGGAGAGTAGGTTTTGGGGTTCGAAGTTGAACGCCGAGGCTAGAAGTCGGCTGGGAGTGTGTCAACGGACGTTCCGTGGATGGTTCCCTAGCTTGAAAGGGGATTCGTTTTACGAGGGTATTTTCCAAAGGATATTCGCCATAGATGTCGAATACCATAAAACAGCCCGACCAGCGCCATGACTAGCAGCGGATCGGTTATCCAAATAAAGAGCTGCTCGTGAGCGGAAAGAAAATCACTCAATCTTGGGGAACGGAATAGCAATGCAGATAGGTACACCCATGCCGCATATCTCATGAGAATTATCGGCAACACCAAGAGCTCGCACGTTTTGCCGAAAGCTCCGAAAGTGGCGTATCCCGGTTCTCCGGGTTCAAGATCATATCTTACGGCAAAGCTATCCAACGTCGCGACGAGACAGACGATCGCGAATATCACGAGGACCTTCTTCATTTCCTTCTCATCACGATAGTGCCGTCCGGAGGAGCCGAACAAACAAAAAGCCGTTCCGCTTTCGCGGAACGGCTTTTCGGTTAACGCTGTCTCGGAAGACTAGGCGCTCTGCGTCTCGCCGGCGGCGGCGCGCTCTTTCATGGCGGCCTTGCGGCTGAGCTTGGAGCGGCCCTTGTCGTCCTGGCCGATGCACTTGACCCAGACTTCGTCGCCGACCTTGGCCACGTCGTCCATGCGGTTCACGCGCGTATCGGTCCACTCGGAGATGTGCACCAGGCCGTCCTTGCCGGGGAGCACCTCGACGAACGCGCCGAAGTCCTTCAGCGTCACGACGCGACCGCGATAGATCTTGCCGACCTCGATGTCGCCGACCATGCCCATGATGATCTCCTTGGCGCGCTCCATCGCGTCGCCGTTGGTGGAGTAGATCTTCACGCGGCCGTCGTCCTCGATGTTAATCTCGGCGCCGGTCTCGGCCACGATGCTCTTGATGTTCTTGCCGCCGGGCCCGATGACGAGGCCGATCTTCTCGGGGTTGATCTGGATCGTCTCGATGCGCGGGGCGAACTCGGAGAGCTGGCCGCGCGGCGCGTCGATGACCGTCTGCATGAAGCCCAGGATGGCCGTGCGCGAGCGCTTGGCCTGGTCGATGGCGGTCATCATGAGCGGGAGCGGGATGCCGGCCAGCTTGAGATCGAGCTGGAAGCCGGTGATGCCGTCCTTGGTGCCGCACAACTTGAAGTCCATGTCGCCGTAGTGATCTTCCGAGCCGAGGATGTCGGCGAGGAGGAGGTGGCGCTTCATCTTGTCCTGGTCGTCATACTCGGTGACGAGGCCGACCGAGATGCCGGCGACCGGGGTCTTGATCGGCACGCCCGCGTCCATGAGGGCGAGGATGCCGCCGCAGACCGAGGCCATCGACGTGGAGCCGTTCGACTCCATGACTTCCGACGAGACGCGGATCGCGTAGGGGAAGTCGTTCTCCTCGGGGATGACCGCGACGATGGAACGCTCGGCGAGCGCACCGTGGCCGATTTCGCGGCGATTCAGGCCGCCCACGCGGCCGGTTTCACCAACCGAGAAGGGAGGGAAGTTGTAGTGAAGGATGAACCGCTTGGTCGTCTCGCCGCCGGTGTAGCCGTCGAGGTCCTGCGCTTCATCGCTGGGCGCGAGCGTCGCGAGGCAGAGCGCCTGCGTTTCGCCGCGGGCGAAGAGCGAGGAGCCGTGCGAGCGGGGGAGCAGGCCGACTTCGCCGGAGAGGGGACGAATCTCCTCGGGCCCGCGGTTGTCGCTGCGCTGGTTGCGATCGAGGATCGCGGCGCGGAACGCCTTGATCTCGACCGAGCTGAACGCCGAGCTAATGTCGAAGCCGGTCGCGTCGGGATACTTGGCCTTGATCGCGATTTCGACTTCCTTCTTCAGCGCGCCGGTGGCGGCATAACGCTCGACCTTGCTGGGGCGGTAGATGGCGCCCTCGATCCGGTCGCTGACGATGGAGTAGGCCAGCTCGACGAGCTCGGGCTTCACCGCGTAGAGCGGCAGGTTGCGCTTGGCCTTGCCGGCCTTGGCGGCGAGCTCCTTCTGGAGCTTGATCACGATCTGGACTTCCTGCTGCGCGTATTCCAGCGCGGCCTTGAAGTCCTCTTCCGGCAGTTCCTGCGCGGAACCCTCGATCATGACGATGTCGTGCTCGGAGCCGACGTAGACGAGGTCCAGGTCGCTCAGCAGCATCTGCTGGTGAGTGGGCTGCGTGACGAACTTGCCGTCCACGCGACCGACGCGCACCGCGCCGACCGGGCCGGCGAACGGGATGTCGGAGACCAGCAGCGCGGCGGAGGCGCCGTTGATGGAGAGAATATCGGGATCGTTCTCACCGTCGGCGGAAAGCAGCGTGGTGATGATCTGCGTGTCGTAGAGGTAGCCCTTGGGGAAGAGCGGGCGCAGCGGGCGGTCCGTCATGCGACAGGTGAGGATTTCCTTCTCGGAAGGACGGCCTTCGCGCTTGAAGTAGCCGCCCGGGATCTTGCCGACCGCGGCCGCGCGCTCGCGGTACTCGACGGTGAGGGGGAAGAAGTCCTGGCCTTCCTTGATCTTGGTGGCCGAGACGGCCGTGACGATGATCAGCGTGTCGCCGTAGCGGACGGTGACGGCGCCGTCGGCCAGCTTGGCCAGCTTGCCGGTTTCGATGATGATGTTCTGGGCGCCGAATTGCGCCGAGACGGTGGTGGGGGATGAGGGCATGTTCTGCTCTTTCGGGGTTGGGCGCGAGCACGCTCCCCGCCGGAAAAAGAAAACGCAGAGGACACTGAACCCAGCCGTGCAACTGTAGCGGCGGTCTATGACCGCCGAACTCAGACGCGAGGTTGAGTGTACTCTGAAGTTTTCCGGGATGACCTCGTCCGCCCAAGGCGGAAAGGCCTTTCGCGGATCGGGAGGCTACTTGCGCAGGTTTAGTTTCTGAATCACCTGGTCGTAGCGCGAGGAGTCGGACTTTTTCAGGTAGTCCTGCAGCTTTTTACGCTGCGCCACCATCATCAACAGGCCACGGCGCGAGCTATGGTCCTTCTTGAACTTTTGCAGGTGCTTGGTGAGGTCGTTGATGCGATGAGTCAGGAGCGCGATCTGGACATCGGCTGAGCCGGTATCCTTCTCGTGCAACTTGAACTCCTTGGTGTATTCCGTTTTCTGCGCTGCTTCCATAAGATGAGTGGTCGAGCCTACCAGAGCCAGAAAGGGGAGCAAGCTTTTTGTTCGCGGATCGGCCCCCATTGCTCGTTCTGGAGAATGACGGTAAAACACTTCGATGAGTACATTCTCTGAACGGCATCGTTTTCGAACTCCCGATCCAGAGATCACAATAACACACTCCGCCCCACAATGGGTCGGTGAGCGAGTGTTAGAGCTAGCATATAGCTATACCATCTCCTCTAGCCGAATAAGAGATTGGCTCTGCGACTGTTTGGTGGAAATCCCGGATCGTTACTTGGATCCGATGGAAATGGATCAAGAGGTAGAGAGGCTTCTAATGTCGGCCAATTGGTACTTCACTTACGATCTTGCTGAGTGGGTATATGACGCTATTCGGCAAATTAATAATAATCGAGGGCATTCGCGTAATTATGTTGCGAAAAAAGCTGAGGAATATGGAGAGGCGTTAAACCGCTTTTTTCGCGCGAAAGGTGTTGGTTGGCAAATGATCGCCGGAAAGTTAGAAGTTCGCGGCTCGCAAGTTTTCGAAGAGTTCACACGCACCGCGATAGAACTTACTTCAGCCACTGGGCGAAAGAGGGCCGAAACGGAGCTAAGAGAGGCACTAAGTGATCTCTCCCGGAGACCTGAACCTGAGATTTCAGGCGCAATCCAACATGGGATGGCGGCTCTCGAGTGCTTAACGAGAGATATAACAAATGATCCGAAGCTGACGCTGGGAGAATGGATTAAAAAGCACCGAGAAAAATTTCCAAAACCGCTTGATTCGGTGATCGAAAAGTTATGGGGCTATGCGTCCGAAAACGGAAGGCATATTAAAGAAGGCAGCTTACCCTCTATAGAAGACGCTGAGTTATTGATTGGGTTGGTTGGAGCGTTTTCGGTTTATCTGATGCGCAAGACCGGTGGCTCCGCCTAGTTGAGGGGGTGTCACCGATCTAAAATCACAACAGATTTAGCGATTAGAACCCCGCCGCGACTTCCTTCGCCTTGGCGTTGCCCTTGGCCAGCGCCTCGTCCTTCTTGGAGGCAGTGTGCTCGACGAAGATTTCCCTGATATCGGTGAAGCCGATGAAGCCGAGGATCTGGTTGAGGTAGGGGGTCTGGGCGTCGTAGCTCTCGGCACCGCTGCCGGGGCCGTAACCGCCGCCGCGGGCGTAGATGGCCACCAGCGGCTTGCCGGTGATGAGGCCCTTGTAGCCGGTGTCGGGCGAGAAGCTGAAGGCGAGGCCGGGCTGCACAAGGACGTCGATGTAGTGCTTGAGCTTGTAGGGAATGCTGAAGTTCCACATCGGGAGCGAGATGACGATCTTGTCCGCCGACTTGAACTGCTCAGCGACGGCGACGACGGCTTTCCAGGCTTCGTCCTGCGCGGGGGTGAATTTGTGGCCGTTCATGATGGCGTATTTTCCCTCGATGGTGGCGCCGTCGAACTCGGGGAGCTTGGTTTTCCAGAGGTCGAGCGTTTCGACCTGGTCGCCGGGATTCTTCTCGGCATAGGCCGCGAGGAAGGTCTTGGCGACGGTGAGGGAGGCGGAGCGGTCGCCGCGCGGGGAGGCGATGATGTGGAGGATTTTGGGCATGGTTTTTGGTGGGTTGTGGTGAACTGCGTTGTACTTAAAATTTGGAGTTAGTCGATGTGTACTAAAAAGCCGCCGCCCCTTTCAGAGCGGCGGCTGTGATTTAGTTCAGGTCGAAGAGCAGGAAATCGACTGGTTGCTTGGCGGTGAGGCGCAGGGCGGTTTCGTCGCTGATCTGCGCGGCGTCGCCTGCGTGGAGAGTCTCGCCGTTCACGTCGAGGTCGCCGGTGATGACCTGCACCCAGCCATGGCGTCCCGCGCCGAGCTGGTGCTTGGCGAAGTCGCCCGCGGCCAGCTTGCCGAGGTAGAGGTCAGTGTCTTGGTTGATCGTCAGCGAGCCGTCGCGACCCGACTTCGAGGCGACGAGATGCAGGCGTCCCTTCCCGGCCTGGGCGAACGATTTCTCCGCGTAGGCGGGCTTGGCGTTCTTGTGATCGGGATGGAGCCAGATTTGCAGGAGATGCACCGGCTCGGTGGCCGAGGCGTTGATCTCGCTGTGCTGGACGCCGGTGCCCGCGCTGATGCGCTGGACGTCGCCGGCGCGCATGACGGCGGTGTGGCCCATGGAGTCGCGGTGCTGCAGCGCGCCGTCGATGACGTAGGTGATGATTTCCATGTCGCGATGCGGGTGCATGCCGAAGCCCATCTTGGGCGCGACGCGGTCCTCGTTGATGACGCGCAGGGCGCGGAAGCCGGTGTGCGCGGGGTCGTAGTAATCGGCGAAGCTGAAGGTGTGGCGGGCGTCGAGCCAGCCGTGGTCGGCCTGGCCTCGCTCGTCGGATTTGCGGAGGGTGATCATATCGTTTCCTTTTTTATGTTGGATCAACCTACGTGCCGTTGAGCGAACTGCCCAAGACGATGTTCCTTGGCTGACCATGCCTTTGGAGTATGCTGGCCGGGCCATGGAACTTCGCCACCTGCGGTATTTCGTCGTCGTGGCGGAGGAGCAGAACGTGACGCGCGCGGCGGAGCGGCTGCATCTTTCCCAGCCGCCGTTGAGCCGGCAGATTCGCGATCTTGAGGAGGAACTGGGCGTGGAGCTTTTCCGGCGCACGGCGAAGTCGCTGGCGCTGACCGACGCGGGGAAGATTTTCCTGGGCGAGGCGCGCGCGGTGCTGCTGCGGGCCGACCAGGCGGTGGACGCGGTGCGCGCGGCGTCGAAGAATTGCCAGGGCAAGCTGCGCGTGGGCTATGCGCCCTCGCTGACGGCGCAGTTCCTGCCGGATGCGCTGCGGTCGTTCCAAGCCGATTTCCCCGATGTCCATGTGGCGCTGCACGATTTGTCCTCGGAGGAATGCCGGCAGCGGCTGGCCGCGGGCAAGCTCGACCTCGCGCTGACCATCGAGCCGCCGGGATCCGCGCGGCGCGGACTGTTCTTCGAGCCGGTGGCGCGGCATGCCGTGTTTTGCGCCGTGGGGCCGTCGCATCCGCTGGCGCGGAAAAAGTCGGTCCGGCTGAAGGAACTGGCGGGTGAGCCGTTCGTGGTTTACGCGGAGGAGGAGTATCCCGAGTACGTCGAGTGGCTGCAGAAGGTTTGCCGCGCGGCAGGTTTCCGGCCGAGGATCACGGGCGAGTACGACGGCGCGACGGGACTCATCACGGCGATCGAATCGGGGCGGGGGATCGCGATCGTGGCGGCGCCGTTGAAATGCCTGTCGGGCCCGCGCGTGATTTTCCTCCCGGTGCAGCCGCGCCTGCCGTCCCTGGTGATGGGCGCCGTTTATCCCGAACGGGCGTCGAACCTCGTGGAGAAATTCATCGCGGTCGTGAAACGGGCCGCTGCTTCATTGAAATAGGCGGGGCGTCGTCATATACATTTAACTTGGTGATGTATGGAAAATAGGTTCCCTTGGATCATGGTGAATCTCCGCTTTTTTCGTGCGTGCGCGGGCCTCGCCGTTCTTTTGGTCATGTCGAGCTGCCAACCTCCCACCAACTCCGGTTCGGGCGCGAGTTCCGCGCCGTCGTCGCCGTCCGTGCAGCCGGTCATCGCGCTGTTCACCGATTTCGGATGGACCGATCCCTACGTCGCGCAGATGAAGGGCGCGATCCTTTCGGTGGACGCCGGTGCGCGGCTCCTCGACCTGACGCACGACGCGACGCCCTTCGACGTGGAGCAGGGCTCCTATCTGCTCGACCAGTCGGCACAGGAGTTTCCCGCCGGCACGATCTTCGTCGCGGTGATCGACCCGCAGGTCGGTACCGATCGCGTGCCGCTGCTGGTGAAGACCGGCGCGGGCAAGTTCTACATCGGGCCCGATAACGGGATTTTCGGCCGCGTCATCGACCGCGAGGGTTTCACCGCGGCGTGGAGCCTGGACCAGCGGGCTTATTTCCGCCCCGGCACGACGTCGGATACATTTCATGGTCGCGATATCTTCGGCCCGGTCGCGGCGCATCTGGCCATGGGCGTTGACCCGGCGAGCATGGGCACGCCGGTGCCGGAAAAATCGCTCGACCTGCCGCCGACGCACGAGCCGGCCATCGCGGGCGGCATCGTCTCGGTGGAAGTCCTGCACATCGACCACTACGGCAACGTCATCCTGAATTTCCCGGCCGGGGGCGACGCGGCGGCGAAGTTCCACATGGGCAACCTGGTCAAGATCACCGTCGGCAGGGAGAGCTTCACCGGGCCGCTGGTGAAGACCTACGCCGAGGGCGACAAGGGCCGCCTGATTCTGCTTTACGGCAACAACGGTCTGCTGGAAATTGCGCTCAACCAGGGCTCGGCCGCCGCGAAACTCAAAGTGGAACCGGGCACCGCCATCCTTCTCAAGCCATGACTCCCTATATCTTCAAGCCGATCTGCGTGGAGCGCCCCTGGGGCGGACGCCGGATCGGCGAACTGCTCGGCCGCGAATTGCCCGAGGGCAAGCTGATCGGCGAAAGTTGGGAGCTGGTCGACCGTGAGGAGGCGTGCAACGACGTGCTCTCCGGTCCCGGCGTGAAGCCCGGCACGCGGCAGACGCTGCACACGCTCTGGATGGAAAAGCGGGTGGACGTTTTCGGAACGAAGGCGCCGGACCTCGCGCGCTTTCCCATCCTGATCAAGCTTCTCGATGCGGCGAACAATCTCAGCGTGCAGGTGCATCCCAAGGCCGGCCCCGGTCTCGAGCCCAAGACCGAGATGTGGTATTTCCTCGAGACGGAGCCGCACGCGAAGATTTACGCCGGATTCAAGAAGGGCGTGACGAAGAAGGACTACGAGGCCGCCGTCGGCAGCGACAAGATGCCGGAGCTGCTTCACACGCTGGAGCCGAAGCCGAGCGATGCGATGTTCTTGCCCAGCGGCCGCATCCACGCGCTCGGCGCCGGGATCGTCGTGCTGGAGGTACAGCAGAATTCCGACACGACCTACCGGATTTTCGACTGGGGCTTTCGCGATGCGCAGGGTCGCCCGCGTCAGCTGCATATCGAGGAATCGGCGAAGCACATCACCTTCAACGACGTCGAGCCGCAGCTCGTGCAGCCGCACGGCGAGCGCGTCGTGGCGTGCCCGTTCTTTTCCGTCAATCGCTCCTTCATCTACCCCGGCGAGTACCGCGTCTGGACGAGCGACCACACGAGCTTCCAGTACCACTTCGTGGCCCAGGGCGAGCTACGGGTGGAGGAAAACACGTTCAAGCGCGGCGACAGCTGGCTCGTGCCGGCCAGCGCCGAGCGTTACCACCTCGAGCCGGTCGGCGAGGGGGCGGAGCTGGTGACGGTGCAGTGGGGAAATTAGCCGCGCCTACGGGCTGGCGTCCCCGGACTTGCTGGCATCAACCGTGAACTTCTCGGTCGTGACCAGAGTGCCGTTCAGATAGATCTCGACCCGGTATTGTCCTGGCGGCCAGCCCTTGTTGGGCTTGGTCAGCGTGAAAGCTCCGTGGAAGTTGTCGGTATCGGCATCCAGGGTCGCCTCGGCGATATTGGTATCCTTCGGTGCCGCGTTGCCCACGTCGGAGGCAATCCAGATTCCGCGCAATTTATCGCCCTTGTGCGTCCCGGTGGTCTGGAAGAAAGCATTGAGCTGGGGAGCGGCCGTCGAAAAAGTGTCGGTGGGCTTGGTGTTCTCATCGAGAGCGATCACCGCTTCGACGACGGACATGGTCGATTCCGCAGATGCCGGCGCGGGCGCGGCGGGGGCGGACGCAGCGGTATTCGTGTCCGCATGGACCCTGGCGAGACCCATGATCCCGGCGGCCAACCAGCTAAAGATTCGTTTCATGGGGGTCGGATAAGCTGGAGCACCCACGCACCACGCACAAGTGCGATCGGCTGTTTCCTTCCAGGAAACCGTGGGTCGGGGAATCGGGCAGCTAATCCTCGGAAGCTTGCGGTCCGCGTCCCTGTTTGGTCTTGGCGCGACGGCGCTTCAACTCCACGAACTGTCGTTTCACGCCGCGCGGTCGCTGTGCTTTTTGCCGGCGCGCCTTTTCATGGGCGGACCGGCGCGCGGTTTTCTCGTTGTCGCGGAGGCGCTGCAGCGTTGCGGCCAGCAGTCGCCACGCCGCCAGCCGGTTGGCCGACTGGGTGCGGTGTTCCTGCATCTTCACCGCGACCTGTTGCGGGGGGTAAGTCAGCCGCACGCAGGTCGCCACCTTGTTCACGTTCTGGCCACCGGGACCGCCCGCATGGGTGAAACTTTCCTCCACCGCCGCGAGATTACACCCCAGGGTGGCCAGATGCGCGCGCACGTCGTCGGGCGGAAAGGCGCTCATCAGGACGGATCGTTCACGAAGTCCATCTTGTCCGCTTCGTAGGGTTCCACATGCACCATGACGTCGAGGACCTGGGGCAACTCGGCCTGGATGCGGTCCTTCACCTCGTGGGCGATGCGGTGGCCTTCCTGCACCGAGATGGCGGGGTCGACCACGATATGCAAATCGATCATCAACCGCATGCCCAGCTTGCGGATCCAGATCTTGTCGGTGCCCAGGGTGCCGGTGCAGGAAAGGGCCGTCTGGCGCACGAAGGAGAGCAGGGCGGGATCGACTGAGCCCTCCATCAATTCGTGCAGCGAGGGGTTCAGCAGCCAGAGGCCGACGCCGACCAGCCAGACGCTGGCCACCATGGCCGCCCAGCTGTCGGCATGGCTCCAGCCGGGGCCGCCGATCCACGCCATCATGATGCCGACGAACGCCGCGATCGAGGTGACCACGTCGCCGCGCTGGTGCCAGGCCTCGGTCATGATCGCCACGCTGCCGATGGCCTTGCCGCGCGCGCGCAGCCGGTGAAACATCCACTCCTTGGCCAGGATGACCGGCACGAGCACCAGCAGCGTGCGCGGATTGGGCGCGAGGCGATGTTCGCCCAGCGAAAGCATGGCGTGCCAGAAGATGAGGCCGCCCACTGCTATGATGGCCAGCGCCACGGCGGCGGAGGCGAGCGTTTCGGCGCGGCCGTGGCCTGCGGGATGGCTGCCGTCGGCGGGCACGGCGGCGACCTTCAGGCCGAAGAGCGATATGGAGGAGCTGAAGACGTCGGTGAACGACTCGGCCGCATCAGCCAGCAGCGCATAGGAATGGCCAAGGATGCCGGCCGCGAGCTTGGCCCCGCCGATCACGCCATTCAGGAGGATGGCCTGCACAGCCGACCCCTGGCCGCGCTCCAGGCTGGCCACGGGATTTTGCCGCGCGGCCTCCAGTGCCTCGGAGGTCTCGACTTTCGGCAGGGCAGCCGGGTTCATCGGCGGAGTATGGAAAGCGTTTTCCGAGATAGGCAAGGCTAACTAGTTCTGTCGGGACTGCGCTGTGCCCGACCGTGCCGCTCGGCGCCTAGGGCAGGAACGTAAAGGAATAGAACTTCTCGTTCGCCGCGCCAGGACGTACGACGTAGACGTAGCCCTGCGAATTTTTTTGGAGCTGGTGCTGATCGTCGAACTCCAGGACGAAATGCGGCGCCCAGTTGTGGTGCGAGGTGCGCACGACGGCCTCCTGCGCGTGCGAAACGTTGTCCGGCGCGATGTCGTTGCTGACGAGAACCTGTTCCGGATCGACCGCCTTCCAGTCGTAGACCCAGGGCGTGACATCCGTTGCCGAATCGCCGCGGTCCCACGCGTAGGACTCCGAACCGGCGCTGACGGTGATGTGATGCGTGCCGGGCGGCGCCAGCGTGATGGCGATGAAATAGAGGACCTGGAGGGGCGACGTCATAAGTTGGGAATGCAATAAAGTAACGCAGCGCCGGGGTAGGGAAAGTATTTTTAAGGGAGAAGCGGGGAATCTCAGGTGCGCCCAAACTTCTTGTGCAGTTCGGCGGTGCTGAGCT